>Ga0209598_10003421_pt1 | contig 11985 bp, 5 predicted proteins | sample M_140807_EF_Meta_FD_187317 | JGI IMG/M metagenome (GOLD analysis project Ga0209598, IMG submission 187317) | Freshwater microbial communities from Lake Montjoie, Canada to study carbon cycling - M_140807_EF_MetaG (SPAdes) (version 2) | ecosystem: Environmental > Aquatic > Freshwater > Lake... | reverse complement strand
CACCGTGGGCGCTTCCGACCGACTGACCGGACTTACGATCAGCATCGCCCTTTTACGCAATGGGCGACCGGTGCTGGGTGTCGTCCACGCAGTCTTCACGCCGCATGGTGCAGCAGATTGTTTCTCGTGGGCGGAAAACTGCGGCGAGGTTCACCGGAATGGTTCACCGGCACCACGAGCCTCCTGGCCCGACTCGATCGATGCATACACAGTCGTGGCTGTGCCAACTTCCAGTGAAGCTGACCCTCGCGCGACACTCAAATGCGTCGCGCCCGGCCGCTTTCTGGCTGTGGACGATCTTGCATATCGACTCGCCCTCACTGCGGTCGGTGAAGCCGATGGTGCGGTGTCCTATTCGACAAGGCCGACGCCACGAGAGACCTTTGCTGTCGGCAGTGCACACGCATCCTCGGGGTCCTGCGCCGGACACGCACTACTGATCGGTGCTGGAGGAACGCTTGTCGATCAGGATGGGATTGCAATCTCGTATTTGGCCGGTGGGACGATTTCCCGGGCGGTGCACGGTGTCTTCGCTGGGTCCCGAGGTTTTGTGGAAACCCTGACGAAACGTCCGTGGCACCCTGTGTCCGGTTCCGGGTTCGACGACGGATCCCTCCGCAAGCAGTTTGTGCCGTTGGCAACAACTGCTACACACCGGGCGATCAATCCAGATGCGCTGTCTCGCGCCCAAGGCTGCCTCCTTGGCCAATTCTCGGGCGACGCCCTAGGTTCGTTGGTCGAGTTCAATACCGCCGACCAAATTGCGCGAATGTATCCCGATGGCGGACCGTTCAATTTGGTTGATGGCGGGCACTTCGACACGATTGCCGGGCAACCTACCGACGACTCCGAGATGGCCCTCATGCTCGCGCGCACCCTCATCGACCGGGGCGGCTGGGATGCGGAGGCCACCGGGGCCTCGTATGCACGGTGGTGTCACGGATGGCTTTTTGAAGACGCCCATCGGCAACACTCCTATCCCAACCGGGCGACACCGTTCGACATCGGGAACACCACTTCAATGGCGTTAGGTCCGATTACACAAAGGGATATCGACGGCGGCGAGGTACTGAACAGGCTTGCCCAAACAGCGTCGACAACGACCCAGGCAAACGGCGCGTTGATGCGCGTCGCTCCGCTCGGTGTCTGGGGATCGTTCAGACCAGCCGGAGACGTTGCCGAGGCGGTCAGGGCCGATGCATCGCTGACCCACCCGAACCGTGTGTGCATCGCGGCTTCAGCAACTTTTGCAATGACCATCGCGCATGCGGTCAGGACGCACACCAGTCCGCGAGACTTGTGGGATTTCGCCAGGAACCACGCCAGACATGTCGAACAGTGTGAGGAAGTTGCCGACGCCATCGACGCGGCCGAGGTCGGTCCTCCCGAGGACTTCCAGACAAACATGGGTTGGGTCCTAATTGCAATCCGCAACGCCTTCTACCGCCTGCTTCATTCGGCCACGTTTCAAGACGGGGTCATCGGAACCGTGCGAGCCGGTGGCGACACCGACACAAACGCTGCAATTGCCGGTGCCCTCCTTGGAGCCACGTACGGGCGTGACGCGGTACCGGCCCAATGGCGTCGAATGATCGTGACGTGCAGGCCGGCCGTGATCCCTGAAAGCACCGGCGCTGCCCCAAGGATCATGAAGCCACGGCCCGCCGCGTTCTGGCCAGCAGACGCGTTCGCGCTCGCCCAAAGGTTGCTCGAGGTCTAGCGCCAGATTCGAACCGAACCCTCACATATCGCTGCCACGCGGCGTCGTATACGACGGGTGATAGGCGGATTGAGACCGGGAACCCTGTTTCCAACGCGCCACCGCAAATCAGACCCCGGAGTGGGATAGATGCAGCAGTTGCAGGAATTGATCGTCACCAGACTGCGCGAGAGGGGCGTCGACGTCATCGAAGCCGGGGGCGGCGTGGGCTTCAACGGAACGGCTTGCAGAGTGCCATTGCGGATGTCGGTCCGGATCAGTGGTTCCGAAACTATGTCCGGACACGCGCTTCTGGCCCTCTCCGCAACCACGCCCCCTACGTCACTTGCCGAGAGACCGAGTGGCGCCATCCAGGTACGGCGGGACCGTGAAGCGCCACGCGGGCCAGCTGATCCGCCGATCGAATTCTCTGGTCCTACTCCATGGCCAACCGCCCGCCAGCGCGAGGTTGCGGTGCTGCTCAATTTGATAAACGCAACGAGGCTACGTACCGGTGCCCTGTCATTGTCTTCTCTGGGAAACATGATCCGATTTGATTGGGCAGTACCTGTGACACTGTCCAGCGAATTGACACTAGTGGGAACCCTGATCGACGTTGCCCAGTCGGTCATGGAACGGTTCCTGCCGGCAATCGAGGGCGTCGTCGTGGAGGGGTTCTCCGCGGAAACTGCCCTGAGGCGTCGGGCGCCGAACGGAGCCGTCGGTCAAATCCAACAAGAGGACTGACGCGCGCGACCCGGGGACCGAGTAAACACCGCTTCACGTCATGCAATCATGTGCGTGACCATGGAAAACACAGGCGAAACAGCGGGCAATCTGGAGTTCATAAGGTGGGCACGAGGTTGGTCAAACCCGTCCTCGGTGCGATTGCCGGACGGAGCCACCTTTCCGGAAGCGACCCAAGTCCTTGCTGACAATCTGGCTTCGGCGATTGGAGAACTCTTGAGTGCGGGGGACTTCCGTACGGCAGATCTGACCCGAGTTGAGCTGTGCCGTGAGGCGCTGGCGACCGCGCTCCAGGGCGAAGCAATCGCCTGCCGAGATCGTTTCTCTATGTCAAGCGACCTTCGGGACATTGCCCTCACCGTTTTCAACCGCCAGGCCTCGCTTGACGCGACAGTTCCCGAAACCATCGAATTCGCCGAGCGTCAAGTGGACTTCGCGCTAGACCTCCGCGCACGTCACACGATTGATTCGAGTGACAAGCCAGCGCTCGACCGCGCGATAGAGATGGTGACTGCGGCTCAGACGTCTCTGCTTTCCCGGGATTCCATCCCAACGAATGCAGCACCAGGGTCTCGTCAGCGGTCCGCAGCATTCCGTGCAACCGAGGCACTGGCTGACCTGCTTGGCGAGCGCTTTGAAGACCGGAGTGACTCTCTGGATCTTGACCGCGCAATCGAAGTCGCAACCGTCGCGCACAACCTTGCAACCGGAGACCGACAAGCGACTGCAGTCGCAGACAACCGTTTGGCACTCCTTCTCCGTCTCCGGCACGATCACCGGGGCGATCACACCGACCTTGATCTTGCGATCACGCACGCTGAAGCGTCCGTTTCGGGCACAGACCCGACCGACCCTTACTACCCGGTGAGATTGGGCAACCTTGGCCTGCGCTTGGCGACACGATTCAACCTTTCTGGGATCGCCGCCGATCTCGACCGTTCAATTGACCTCGCACGCACTGGGCTATCCATCGGAGGGGTGTCGCCTCACGAACGGCGACGCCTGCTCGGAAACCTCGCTATCCGCCTCCGGACCCGACACAACCAAGGGGCCGACCCCGCGGATCTCGACGCGTCCATCGATTTCGAGGAGGAGGCGATGACCCTGGCAGCACCAGGAATAACGCAACCTCTCTGGCTGCTCAACAACCTCGGGATCAGCTTGAGCACCCGATATTCGAACCGTGGAGATCCGGCCGACCTTGACCGGTCTATCTCCCTCGCCGAAGAGGCACTGGCACTGTCTCCGCTCGGGAACGCCGATCGACCATCGCGCCTGAACAATCTCAGTCTTGTGATCAGCACGCGATATGAACATCGAGGCGATCCGGCAGACCTGGATAGATCGATCGACCTATCGGCACAGGCAGTGGCCGAGTCCCCGGAGGGAAGTCCATTCCTCGCGATGAGGCAGCACAATCACGGAACCCATCTTGCAATCCGCTACGACCGCCAGGGTGACCCGTCAGACCTCGACCTCGCCATCGACCTCGCTAGATCTTCGGTCTCCGGGACCCTTCCAGAAAGCCCGGAGCGACCGGCCAGGGTGGCAAACCTTTCGCAACGCCTCGGGGCGCGGTTCTCCGGGCGAGGGCGACGCGAGGACCTTGACGAGGCTATCAACTATGCTGAAGAAGCATTGGCGGATACCCCGGAGGCCGGACTCGAACGGTCGGCGCGGGTCGGCAATCTCGCAATTGCGCTTGGTCAACGATGGCGCCGTGATGGTTCCCCGGCTGACCGGTCGGACCTTGACCGTGCAATCTCCCTCACCGAGACGTCCCTAGCGCTCATGGAAAGCGGCAACCCTGAGAGGGCCACGCGCCTCGCTTCGCTCTCGGGTTTTCTGCGTTGGAGGCACGACCAAGGGTCGGATCGTGCCGACTTGGAAGCCGCGCTCCAATTCGCCGAGGACGCCCTTTCGGGAACCGCTGATGGACATCCAAACCGTGCAGCTCGACTTGCCAGCCTCGCCAGCTTGTTGGAGGTGAGAGGAACCCCAGCAGACCAGATACGGTCAATCGCCCTGCACCGGGACGCCTGGGCCAGAGTGACCGAAACGGCAGGCTTTGCTGGGTTTGCGGTCGTCGGCATCGGAAACGGTCTGGCATCCGCCCTCCGGAACCTGCGTTCGGATCAAGGTTCGCCTGTTCTCACCACGCAACCTAAGCCATCCATCGGTGCAACGGACCACGAGGATGCCGATCATCCTGGCAATGAACTCCTCGCGGTGCTTTCGGTCACTTTGGATGCGCTGGACGCCTACCTTGCCCGTCTGCCTCTCGATGCCGAAGCTGACGCACTCTTCGCTGTCGGGACCTACGGTCACCTGTACGGCTGGCTCATAGAAGAGACTGCGACCGTCGCCCAAGCGACGATCGATGCGGGATTGCCAGCCAATGATCTCCTCCGCGCGACATTCGGGGCAATCGAGCGCAGCAAGGGACGCAGGCTCGCCTCGCGGCTTCATACGGGGAAACTTCAACCCACTGCCGAGACCCAGCCGCTCGTCGATGCCCTCGAACGACTGAAGCCCGAACTTGACCGACTCGAAACCATCCTGTTCAGCGGAGGCGCTTCCGCGCCGTTGCTCGGGACACCGATCAGCTCTCGGGGCGGGGAACCAGACCTTCCAACGACCACGCCAGTTGCCTTCCTCGGATGGCTCCAAGAACGCAAACGGGACGCTCTGGAAGGGATTCGTTTCACCGGTTCGCAAGAGACAGGTGGTGCGGAGCACGGAAACTTGGCCGAAGCAGACTTTGCCCGGCTCGTGGCCAGGCATCGGTCACTGCGGGCCGATTTTTCGGAGCTACTTCGCCAGATCGAGCGATCAGACCGAAGCTACGCAACAGCCCGTGGATACGCAGCCCCCCGACCGATTTCCGAAGTCGCATCGGCGCTGCCCGTAAACGGCGTGCTGGTAATGTTCGCACCGCTCGAGACCCGCACCGTCGCCATGGTGCTCGCCAATCCATTCTCCAAATCCACGAAATCCGAGGAAAACGGGAATGGAGAGCCCGCCACGGTCGATGAACCCAAACTTGCCATGGCATCCGTGGACATTTCAGATGCCCAGTGGTCGTCGATCACCGAACAGGCCCTGACCACGGCAGCCGATCTCGGAGGGACTGATCCCACGGCACTCACTCAGCTCACCCACGATCTGGAAAGGGCATTGAGAGGCATTTCCGACCGCGTAATTCCGGTGATTGCCCCGCTGCTGGAAGCAGCAACCGGACGTGAGGAACTGCTGTCCCGGGATCGTGAACCTGCGTCCCCACACTTGGTCCTCGTGCCCACCGGAGCAATGCATCGCCTGCCACTGCACGCCCTGCCATGGGCGCCACGCGGGATCTCACGTTGGGACCGGGAAACCAGACTGACTGACCGTTATGCCGTGACCTACGCCAACATGGCCGATGTCCTTCCTCTCGTCACATCCCGGAAGGTTGTTACGGACGGTATTGCCTCATTGGCCCCAGGTCTCGGCTTGCGGGTCGGTGACGAAGCACCTCACGCAACCGTCGCACTTGCAGCGGCCCTCGCGCGAGTCGCCGATGAGAGGTCTAGCAACGGCGAAACCATGGCCCAGACTGTGCAGAGGTCCACACTTCGGCCTGGACTTCGAGATACGGCAATGCGGTCCATCAGTCGGATCACCGGGCACGTATCACTTCGGGTGCGGGAAGACGCCTCCCGCGACGCAATCCTGACCCAGGCGTGCCTTGCAGGGAAGAGGTTCGGGTTTGTCGCAACCCACGGGCGCGCCGGTGGACTGATCGACTCGGGCTTGCTGGTCCACTCGGGGAGGTCAATGCCAGACCGGCCAACAACCTTTCTGAACGAAGCGCTGACTGCCGACCGTAACCAAGACGCCCATCCCGGCGACTACTCCGAAGGCACATGGGTAACGTCCGCCGAATTGCTTGCCAGGATGGATCTTGGCGGGGTGGATCACTTGCAACTTTTGGCGTGCAGCACGCACGCGGATGACCCTGCGCCGGGCGACCACCTGTCGGGCCTGCTCACGTCCCTGCTTATCCGAGGAACACGAAGCGTTGGCGGAACCCTTTGGCCGGTTGACGAGGTGGCGGCCGTACTGGTCGGGTGGCACATCGGTAGTGCCTTGATCCTCGGTGAGACGAACAAGGCAGACGCACTTCGCGTTGCTACCCGATGGTTGCGGAACGCCACCCCGTCCGAGGTCGCCGAAGTCCTGACGCACCTCGGAAAAGCACTCATGAACGTCCTTCCCGTCAATGATCCGGCACACGAAGCGGTTCAGGCGCTTGCGTCCCGTTTCGCCTCCCTTGAGTTCGGTGACGCCAGACCATTCGCGGAACTCGCCCATTGGGCTCCGTACGTGATCCACGGGGCCCCATGCGTTGGCGAGACAATCATTGTTTGAATGTCACATTTGTGCGTCATCGGTTCGGAACATTGGCTACTTGGCAAGGGTGGCCTCGGGCCATGAATATCCGTGAACACACAAGCCCTCACACCATGCATCCATGTGACGTTCATGAAAATGAATGAACGTCAATCCGGGTCCGATCCAAGTGGCAGCCCCACTGTATGGACGTATTTGCGATCCTAGAGAAAATCGCGCGTTTGAGCGTGGTGTCAGGAGATCGGGTCGCGAGTGCCCAGTGTTCGGCATCACAACGCCGATGCGAAGCCTGTTACGCGTTGGGGGTGGGCGACCCAAGACGGGCGGTGACCGTCAAGCTCAAGGCCTCGGGACATGTCCGGGGTCCGAGCAATCCGCACTGAGTGAACCCGGTGCATCCACCAGACCAGTTCCGGACCCACTTACACTCAGGCCGGTACCATTAAAATTGAGTTGCACTCGCCATGGCCGTGTGAGGCTGTCGGGGCTTTTTCAAGCATTTTGGTATCGGGAAGAGCCTTTGGCCACAATTCGGAACCTCACTGCTGTCCCGGAGATACCTGCGACCCAAGCAGGTGATCAATTGGCCCACCAAGCGGCCAGCGGGACTGACACGCTTCAAGCGGTCGAGTGGGATTGGTTCGCTGCGGAACGATTGGCAATCTCAGTTGCCGGCTTTTCGGACGATGCTCTGGATGATGTGCACACCATCCTGATTCACTTGCGAGAGAAAGTACCGGGATCTTCGGTACACAGGTCAGCGGTATCGCGTGGGGTTTCAAACGGGGATCTCTGGCACGACGCGGGCTTCATCTCCGGTGTCCGCGCGATCGCCGCGAACAAGCTGACCGACATGCGAAGGGCGGCGACGAGGCGACGACAGCCTCGGTTCCGCCGCCCGAACGGGCCGATCGTCGGCCCAGAAGTCTGGCGACGCTACCCGCCGTTCTTCCTTATTGTCTCGGCTGACACCGTCGCAGAGAGGGAACCGCTGGTTTCTACCGGACCCGAGATACCCGACACGGATCAGGCGTCCCCTTCCGACACGGTCGAACAGGCGGAGTCAGATCAGCACGCACGTCAGATCGTTGGGGCGACACTGCGTGGCCTGCGTCATTCAGATATTGAGACCCTCGACTTCGCCCTTATCCAGTACACACCGCTAGTCCATGGAAACCGTGTCGACGAGGCCCTCGCCGCCCACCTGTCTCAAAAGGGATCGCGCGCGATCACCCGTGACGCCGCCCGGCGCCGATTGACTGACGCGCGCATTCGGCTCGAAGACGCTATCGTCGGCCAACATCGCGAAGTGCTACTCGGGACCTTGCAACACTTTCCTACACATGAGCTTGGGCATCAACTTCGTTCGGCGCTGCTGGCGTACCTCACGATGGTCGGAACCCGTCCACGAGAGGTCGTCATGGACACCGCGTTACAGACCCTTCGCGCAACCGTTGACCCAAACGGACTGACGTGGCCCGACCGCCCAACCCTAGCGAGCGCTGTTGCCGCCGGATTTCGCCAACTCTACGCCCGGCATCAGGCGCTTTGGGGTGAGCCATTCTTTGCGCAGTCGGAGGAATCGCACCCCTCCCGCGGGGTTCGGAAGTGATGCGGGGTGGTAAGCGTCATGGGTACCACTGGGTCCAGGATGAACCGCCTGGCGGAGGACTGAAAGACCGGAACGATGACCCTCTGGCGGATCCGTCGTGGGGACTGGACGCCGGGATGTCTCTGGTCGCACTTGCTGAAGCGACCAATCTCTGGCCCCTCACGTATGACTGGGACCGACCCACAGACGATCACCGTCTGCACGTGCGTCGGCTGTCAATCTTCCTCGCTCATCGGTCAACGCGGGCGGCATCCGAAGTGGTCCGGCATCTCGGCGAATTTCTCGCCGGAATACGTCGCGGTTCTGATCGGACGATAATCAGCGTGGCTTCCGAAGCTGGCATCGACCCAGTCGCCCTGAGCCTCCTCGAAAACGGGGGATTGCACGTCGACGAACTGTCACAGGCCATGGTGGACCGCCTGGCCTGGGCGGTGCGGACGACTCCCGATCACCTTCGGTCGGTCACGCGCGCCGGGCTACAGGCAAGGCCATTTGAGACGGGCTCTCCGCCCGAGCACGCCCAAAGCACAGTCGACCCAGATCTCGGAAACCTGCTTGCCGTCCTGTCGATCGCTAGGCGACGGCCGGAGCTCCCAGTGGCGATGTTGGGATGGACCGGATCCACGGTCAATCCCGATTCGAACCGTTTGCGAGGATCCGAACCCGAATCCCGCGGTCAAGATTCCGGTCTATCCACGAGGGTGCTGACCCACGTGCTTGCGTGTTCCCCCTTCACGGTGTCCATGCCCGACGGAAGTTCGCTGCACTTGGCGCCAACAATCCGGCCTGACAGTGATCGGAGGCCTGGGCACGCCGAAGTGATCATCGGTGTTCGCGACAACGCTGCACGTCCGGTTGACGACCTCGAAGTAAGACTTGTCCTACGGAGCGACACGTTACCGGGAAGCGACCCGTCAGGCGTGACGAACGCAAGTGGGAGTGCGCGCGTGCGCGACGTCTGGCTTCCTGACTTGATCCAAGCGACCCGGGATGGACTTAGACTGCCGATAGCAGTTACCCCGTAAATCCCAACATCCGCAAGGCAGTCAGCTCGCTATTGGGAGCAGGCTGACCACACCAGTTGTGGCTGTGGCATTACGGAACCTTCGTGGGTGCTGCAGTCGCCGCAGGCGGGGCCGATCCGGAGGGTCGCGATGGAGGCGATGGGGCCCCGCATGTCGGGACGAGGAACGAAGCAAGTAACCAGACTGCACAGATCCTGACCCACAAGCCAACCCGACCGCCAGTCATTGCAATGCGCATTGGTTTCACCACACTGCCCTCCATAAGGATGGACCGGGACTGCCGAACCAACTTTCCCGGACCACATCAGCGCACATCGTCCCACATTCAACGCCATTTGCAGTCCCGAACCAGACGGCCGTTGGCCCAGAAATGCGCTTGCCATCGCGGATCCCTGGCAATCTCGTCCGCGCAATGGACCCCATAGCACTGCGGGCATGTACCGGGTAGGATGCGCCGGGGGCCGTCAACAAACATCAGGACGCGCGTTGCCCACGGGGGAGAAGAATGGACCGCACCATCATCAACTTGGCTGCCTCGCGCCTGACACGTCGAGCCTCGATCGCTACGGCAGGGTTTGGGGGACTGATCGTTGCCGCGTGTGGTGGCGACGCTGCCCCTGCGGCGGCACCCACGGCAGCAAAGCCCGCCGCACCGGCGGCAGCTGCACCGACTTCCGCACCGGCGGCAGCGGCGCCAACTACCGCGGCACCCGCACCGACGGCTTCGAAGGCTCCTGTGAAATTGCGGGTCATTGAGCGCACTCCGTCTGAAGAGGAGATCATGGGGCTACGCATCCCCATCTTCATGAAGGCGAACCCGTCAATCACCGTCGATGTCGAACTCGTTCCATCGGCCGAACTGATCACCAAGCTGCAGACCATGGCAGCGAGCGACACCTTGCCGGACAACGGTCACTCATACCTCGGAAACCAGAGCTACCACAACTTCGCCCTGGGCAAGGCATTCATCGATATCGAGAGTTACATCGCCCGGGACAAGATTGACCTGAAGCAGTGGTTCCCGGCCCTGGTGGAACTGATGCGCATCGATGGAAAGCTGCATGGGCTGCCCTACAAGGGCCAGGTGCTTGGTGCCGGGTTCTATTACAACATCGACCTGTTCGAGAAAGGCGGCGTGGCGGTCCCGACCGACGCATGGACAACCGATGACCTCGTCAAGGCGGCGCAAAGGCTGACCGTGCGGCAGGGAAATGACACGTCGCAGTTCGGGTATTCCATCCAGACGTGGGGTGGCGAGAACCTCACCGCGCACCTTCGCGCATTCGGCGCTGACCCGTATTCGGATGGAGGGAAGAAGTCCACCCTCGATTCACCAGCCGCGCTGGAAGCCTTCCAGTGGTACGAGAACCTGTTCCAACGCGAACGGGTGATGGCACCGTTGGCCGATACACCGGCAATGTTTGTCGATGGCAAGGTCGCGATGGTCGGACGCGCCTACTTCAACTTCAAGACCGACCCCATCCTCGCGAAGGTCGGCGACAAGTTCAAGTGGGATGGCGCGATGATGCCGAAGAATGCCAAGACCGGAAAGCGGGGAGGCATGTTTGCGGGCGATGGGAATTCAATCACCCGCAACAGCAAGGCACCGGACGCGGCGTGGGAACTGCTCAAGTTCATGACCGACAAGGAATTCGGTGTGGGCCTTGCACTCCAATCGAAGGGCTCAACCACTCCCGGTGGACGTCCTGACGTGTATAGCGACGAGCGGATCCTAAACCACCCACGCTTGCCGAAGCAGACGCAGAAGGCGCAGCTTGCGTCCGTCACCGAGATCAATGAGCCAGCATCACTTCCTTACAACTTCCGTGCGCCTGACGTGGAGGGAACGCGAGACCCTGAAATCATCAAGATAACCACAGGTGACGCCAAGGCAGAGATTGGTTTCCTCAAGGACCTGAATGCACGCATCCAGGTCATTCTCGACAAGCCCCGTCCGTAACCAATCGCGCTCCAGTTCCGGCGCCTCACCGGATCCACGGTGAGGCGCCTCTCTTCCAAGCTCAGCACCAATCGCTAGCAGAACCGGAGAACGGATCACCGTGCGGATTACCAAGGTTGAGACGATCCGGCATCCTGCTTTCCCACGCTTCACATGGCTGCACATGCATACCGCCGATGGTCAAGTTGGTCTCGGCGAGGTTGGACACTTCTCGACAGCCGCCGAGGCGATCATCCACGACCTGGCCCCGCGGTTCCTGATTGGTGAGGATGCGACCCGGATCGACCATCTCTGGACCAAGATCCACGACCATCTGGCGATCTTCACCATGGGTGGGTCGGAGATGCGCGCACTCGGCGCCATCGACGTGGCACTCTGGGACCTGGCAGGCAAACGACACGGCGTTCCCATTTACGAACTGCTGGGCGGAGCGAGCCGTGACACGATTCCCGTCTACAACACGTGCATCGGGTCGGACCCGATCCCAGACAACCGGCGGTTCCTCGAGGATGCCGGATCCCTCGCCGCCGAACTCGTCGACGAGGGCTTC
>Ga0209598_10003417_pt1 | contig 11990 bp, 10 predicted proteins | sample M_140807_EF_Meta_FD_187317 | JGI IMG/M metagenome (GOLD analysis project Ga0209598, IMG submission 187317) | Freshwater microbial communities from Lake Montjoie, Canada to study carbon cycling - M_140807_EF_MetaG (SPAdes) (version 2) | ecosystem: Environmental > Aquatic > Freshwater > Lake... | reverse complement strand
GTTAAAAAGGAACGCATCCGATGACCATCACCCGATACGCTGAAATCATTGTGCCACACCCTGAGGGGGAATTCCGTGACGATCCGAGCTGGTGCAGCTGCGGCTTGCCTTTTTTAACCCAATATGTTGCATATTCGACACAGCACAATGCCTCTAAAATGATTCTTTTCATCTTGCGCTGAACCTAGCCCTCTCATGACCCAGTTTGCCAAAGAAACCCTGCCCATCAGCCTAGAAGAGGAAATGCGGCGCAGTTACCTCGATTACGCCATGAGCGTGATTGTGGGTCGTGCCCTGCCAGATGCCAGGGACGGACTCAAACCGGTGCACCGCCGCGTGTTGTTCGCCATGCATGAATTGAACAACGACTGGAACCGGCCTTACAAGAAGTCGGCCCGCATCGTAGGCGACGTGATCGGCAAGTACCACCCGCACGGTGACCAATCGGTTTACGACACCATCGTGCGCATGGCACAGGATTTTTCATTGCGTCATATGCTGGTGGACGGGCAAGGCAATTTCGGCTCGGTTGATGGCGACAACGCCGCAGCCATGCGCTACACCGAAATCCGCTTGGCCAAAATTGCCCATGAAATGTTGGGTGATATCGATAAAGAGACGGTGGATTTCGGTCCCAACTACGACGGCTCCGAAAGAGAACCCCTGGTCTTGCCTTCGCGCTTGCCCAATCTGTTGGTCAACGGCTCAGGTGGTATTGCGGTCGGTATGGCGACTAATATTCCGCCGCACAACTTGAACGAAGTCGTGGACGCTTGCTTGCACCTTTTGCGCAATCCCGAAGCCAGCATCGAGGATTTGATGGAAATCATTCCGGCACCTGACTTTCCGACAGCCGGTGTGATTTACGGCATCAGTGGCGTGAAAGACGGTTACCGCACGGGTCGTGGCCGCATCGTGATGCGTGCCAAGTGCCACTTTGAAGACATTGACAAAGGCCAGCGTCAGGCCATCATTGTGGACGAGCTGCCTTACCAAGTGAACAAAAAGACCTTGCAAGAGCGCATGGCCGAGTTGGTTCACGAAAAAAAGATTGAAGACATCAGCCATATTCAGGACGAGTCCGACAAATCGGGCATGCGCCTGGTTATCGAACTCAAGCGCGGCGCGGTACCTGAGGTGGTGCTGAACAACCTGTACAAACAGACCCAGTTGCAAGACACCTTTGGCATGAACATGGTGGCCCTGATTGACGGGCAACCCAAGCTTTGCAACTTAAAAGACCTGATCTCGGTTTTCTTGCAACACCGGCGTGAAGTCGTGACACGCCGCACGGTGTTCACTTTGCGCAAAGCCCGTGAACGCGGCCATGTGCTCGAAGGTTTGGCCGTGGCTTTGGCCAACATCGACGAGTTCATCTCGATCATTCGCAATGCGCCCACACCGCCCGTGGCCAAATCCGAATTGATGGCGCGCCGCTGGGACAGCAAACTGGTGCGCGAAATGCTCACCCGCACCCGCGCCGACGGTGGCGTGATCAACGCCGACGACTACCGCCCTGACGGACTTGAGAAAGATTTCGGTATGCGCAGCGACGGGCTGTACGCATTGAGCGACACCCAAGCGCAAGAAATTTTGCAAATGCGTTTGCAACGACTGACAGGCCTGGAACAAGACAAAATCGTCGTCGAATACAAAGAGGTCATGGCCGAAATTGACGACTTGCTCGACATCCTGTCCAAGCCAGAGCGCGTGTCCACCATCATTGGCGACGAGTTGGCCGCCCTGCGTCAAGAGTTCGGTCAAACCAAAATCGGGGCACGCCGCAGCTACATTGAACACAATGCCCAGGATTTGGCCACCGAAGACCTGATCACCCCCACCGACATGGTGGTGACTTTGTCGCACAGTGGCTACATCAAGAGCCAGCCTTTGAGCGAGTACCGCGCGCAAAAACGTGGCGGCCGTGGCAAACAAGCGACCGCCACCAAAGAAGACGATTGGATCGACCAACTCTTCATTGCCAATACGCATGATTACCTGCTGTGTTTCTCTAACCGTGGCCGCTTGTACTGGCTCAAGGTTTGGGAGGTTCCTGCCGGCTCACGTGGTTCGCGTGGCCGCCCAATTGTCAACATGTTCCCGCTGCAAGAGGGCGAGAAGATCAATGTCGTGCTGGCCCTGACCGGCGAGGCGCGAACCTTCCCCGAGAACCAATACGTCTTCATGGCCACCTCCATGGGCACGGTCAAAAAGACCTCGCTGGACGAATTCAGCAACCCGCGCAAGGGCGGCATCATTGCGGTCAACCTGGACGATGGCGACTTTTTGATTGGCGCGGCATTGACCGACGGCAAGCACGACGTGATGTTGTTCAGCGACGGCGGCAAAGCCGTGCGCTTTGACGAAAACGATGTGCGCCCCTTGGGCCGCAGCGCACGCGGTGTTCGCGGCATGATGATCGAAGACCACCAGAGCGTCATTGCGATGCTGGTGTCTGAACAAGAAAACCCCGATGCGCCCGCCGAAGAAACCAAAGCACGCGCCAGCGTGCTGACGGCGACAGAAAACGGCTACGGCAAACGCACCAGCATTGCCGAATACACCCGCCACGGCCGAGGCACCAAAGGCATGATCGCCATCCAACAATCCGAGCGTAACGGCAAGGTGGTGGCTGCCACTTTGGTGCAAGCCGATGACGAAATCATGTTGATCACCGACACAGGCGTCCTGGTCAGAACCCGTGTGTCTGAAATTCGCGAACTCGGTCGCGCCACACAAGGCGTGACTTTGATTGGGCTGGACGACGGCGCCAAACTGTCGGGCCTGCAACGGATCGTAGAGAACGATGCCAACCCTGATGAAGCCCCTGCCGACGATGATGGTGACGCACCAGCGGCAGGTGTTGAATAAACCCCTCTTTTGAACAAGCACAAGCATGAGCCAACCCATTCAATCTGAAGGCCTTGCCGCGCTGCGCGTGGAAATCGACAGCCTGGACAGCCAGCTTTTGCGCTTGCTCAACCAACGCGCGCAAGTGGCCGAAAAAGTGGGTGCGATCAAACGCGCAGAAGGCTCACCCTTTTTTCGGCCTGACCGCGTCGCGCAGGTCATCGATAAAATAAGTCAAGCCAACCAAGGCCCCTTGCAAGACGAGCACATTGCGTCCATCTGGCGTGAAATCATGTCCGCCTGCCTGGCCCTTGAGGCGCCGCAGCGTGTGGCGGTGCTGGGCCCGCAAGGCACTTTCTGCGAGCAAGCGGCCATCGCGTTTTTTGGCAGCGCGGCCAACCTGATTTACTGCGCCAACTTCGACGAAGTCTTTCACGCCACCGCCGCAGGCTCCGCGCAATACGGCGTGGTGGGCATGGAAAACTCCACTGAAGGCGTGGTCGCCCGCTCGCTCGATTTGTTTTTGCGCTCGCCCGTGCATGTGGTGGGCGAAATCAGTTTGCAAGTGCGCTTCAATTTGCTGCGCCAACTCAACTCCGATGCGGATATCGAAGTCGTCTTGGCCCACCCCCAAGCCCTGGCGCAGTGCCAAGGCTGGCTCACCCAACACCTGCCGCACGTCGAGCGCCGCGCGGTTTCTAGCAATGCAGAAGGTGCTCGGCTGGCGGCCACCAACCCGGCTTGGGCCGCCTTGGCCAGCGAGCGTGCGGCCAGCCAGTTTGCCCTGCACATCGTGCACCACGCGGTCCAGGATGAGGCTTACAACCGCACCCGTTTTGCCGTGATCAGCTTGCCGCAAACCATGGCCACACCGCCAGCATCCGGCAAGGACTGCACCAGCCTGGTGGTTTCGGTGCTGAATCGGCCGGGGGCGGTGCATGACCTGTTGGTCCCGCTCAAAAACAATGGCGTGTCAATGACCCGCATTGAGTCAAGGCCGGCCAAATCCGGACAGTGGGAATATTATTTCTACATCGACATTCAAGGCCACATCAGCCAACCGCATGTGGCCACCGCCTTGGCCGAACTCCAAGGCCTGTGCGCGTTTTACAAGGTCTTAGGCTCCTACCCTGTCAGTGAATAATCCGCGCATGAAGTTCGAAAAACTGGCCCTGATCGGCTGCGGCCTGATGGGCGGCTCTTTTGCCTTGGCACTGAAACAAGCCCAACTGGTCACGCATGTGACCGGCTACAGCGCCTCCGATGCAACCCGCCAAAAAGCCTTGGCCCTGGGCGTCGTTGACAGCATCGCCGAGTCTGCCGCCCAAGCCGTGCAAGGGGCCGATCTGGTGTTGGTGGCCGTGCCGGTGAGTGCTACCCATCTGACCTTTGCAGCACTCGCGCCAGCCCTTTCACCCAACGCTTTGTTGATGGACGTGGGCTCCACAAAGACCGATGTGGTGGCCGCTGCCCGCGCCACCTTGGGTGAGCGCCTGCCCTGCTTTGTGCCTGCTCACCCGATTGCCGGTAAAGAGGTGTCGGGCGTGGAACATGCTGACGCCGACCTCTACCAAAACCGCCAATTGATCTTGACCCCATTGCCCAGCAATGGCTTGCGCAAAATTGCACAAGCCCACGATGTATGGGAAGCCATTGGCAGCCAGGTGATCACCTTGACGCCCGAACAACACGACGCCACCTTTGCTGCCGTGAGCCACTTGCCGCACCTGGTGGCATTTGCGCTGATCAACGCCATTGCGCAACAACCCAAAGGGGCAGACTATTTGTCCATGGCCGGCCCGGGCTTCAGAGATTTTTCGCGCATTGCGGCGTCCGACCCTGCCGTGTGGCGGGACATTTTGCTGGCCAATCGCCAGCAGGTGTTGCACCAGTCGGCGCTGATGCGAAAAGCATTGGACGACTTGGAAACAGCCATGACCGAGGGGCAAGCCGACACCCTTGAACAATTGATTGCCCAAGCCAGCCACACCCGCGCCCAATGGCGCTTGGGCAGTGGCGTCGCTGACGCCGATTCGTAAACATGTTTGCTACAGAATTTCTCGACATTCCGCCTTTGAGTGGCGCGTCAGGCACCGTGACCCTGCCCGGCTCCAAAAGCATTTCCAACCGGGTGCTGTTGCTCTCAGCTTTGTGCCACGGCATGACCGTGGTGCATGACCTGCTGGACTCGGATGACACGCGGGTGATGTTGGCCGCACTGCGCCAACTCGGCTGCGGCGTCGATGTACAAGGTACCACCGTGACCATCAGCGGATTGGGCGGCCAGCGCAGCAGTCAGGAGACGATTGCGTTTTTCATGGGCAATGCGGGCACCGCCATGCGGCCCTTGACCGCAGCCTTGGCCGTGATGGGCGGCGACTTCACGCTCAAAGGTGTGCCGCGCATGCACGAGCGCCCGATTGGCGACCTGGTGGACGCGCTGCGCGAACTGGGTTGCCGCATCGACTACCTGGGCAACGAGGGCTTTCCGCCGCTGCACATTGGCCAACCCGAGTTGCAGCTGGACGCGCCGATTCCGGTGCGCGGCGATGTCTCCAGCCAGTTTTTGACTGCCTTGCTGATGGCCTTGCCCTTGGCCGCTGCCCAGCGCAGCATCACCATCGAGGTGGTGGGTGAACTGATTTCCAAGCCCTACATTGAAATCACACTCAATTTATTGCAGCGCTACGGCATCCAAGTGGAACGCCAAGGCTGGCAGCGTTTTGTGATTCCCGCCGGCAGCCGCTACCAATCGCCCGGCACGATCCACGTCGAGGCGGACGCCTCTTCGGCCAGTTACTTCATTGCCCTGGGCGCCATCGCCCAAGGTGCAGGCATTCGCGTGCAGGGCGTGGGCGCCGATTCGATCCAAGGTGACATCCGTTTTGTCGAGGCCGCGCAGTTGATGGGCGCACAGGTCAGCAGCGGCCCGAATTGGCTCGAAATACAGCGCGGGGCATGGCCACTCAAGGGCATTGAGCTGGACTGCAACCACATTCCCGACGCCGCCATGACGCTGGCGGTGATGGCTTTGTTCGCCGACAGCCCGACCACGCTGCGTAACATTGCCAGTTGGCGCGTGAAAGAAACCGACCGCATCGCCGCCATGGCCATCGAAAGCCGCAAACTCGGCGCAACGGTGGAAGAAGGCCCGGACTGGATCACCATTCATCCCCTGCCCGCGGGCCAATGGCAAGCGGCCAGCATCCACACTTATGACGACCACCGCGTGGCGATGTGCTTTTCGCTGGCGGCCTTCAATCCTGACCACGTCCCGGTGCGCATTGAAGACCCCAAATGCGTGGCCAAAACCTTTCCTGATTACTTTGAGGCCTTGTTCGACCTGGCCACCGCCCAGCCCGGTGCGATTCCGGTGATCTGCATCGACGGCCCCACAGCCTCGGGCAAAGGCACGCTGGCCAGCCGCGTGGCCGAGCGCTTGGGCTACCACTATCTGGATTCGGGCGCGCTGTACCGCGTCACCGCCTATGCCGCGCTGCAAGCGGGCTTGGCGCTGGAACCCCAGAACGAAGCCGCCATTGCCGACCTGGCCGAGAAGCTGCCCGTACGCTTTGCCGGTGAGCAGGTGCTGCTCGACGGGGTGGACGTGACCGATGCGATTCGCAGCGAAGAAGGCGGCATGAACGCCTCCAAGGTCTCCACCTTGCCCGCCGTGCGCAGCGCCTTGGTGGCGCTTCAACACAGCTTTGCCCGCTTGCCAGGCCTCTTGGCCGATGGCCGCGACATGGGCACGGTGATCTTCCCGCAAGCGCCGTTGAAGGTGTTTTTGACCGCCAGCGCCGCAGAGCGCGCGGAGCGCCGTTATAAACAATTGATTTCTAAGGGTTTTTCGGCTAAACTCGACCCTCTTCGCGCAGATTTGGAGGCGCGTGACGCACGGGACATGTCCCGCAGCGTTGCCCCTCTCAAGCCCGCGCAAGATGCTTTGCAACTGGACAACTCGCACTTGAGCATTGAGCAATCAATCGATCAAGTGCTTGCCTGGTGGCACAGCAAGGCCCAGTAAGCCCCCTCCGCGCTGCTTGCGCACAGGCTGACTGGATCACCAACCTTAACCGCGACGCAAGTCGCACAACCAACCGCCGCTTTCAGCCTTTCAAACGATCGCAATGGTGCGCTCGTCAAACCTGTTTGTGGATGAGGAAAATCAATGTCTGAATCATTTGCCGCCCTATTTGAAGAATCTCTGACGCGCACCGAAATGCGCCCAGGCGAAGTCATCACCGCCGAAGTCGTGCGCATCGAGCACAACTTTGTGGTCGTCAACGCTGGCCTCAAGTCTGAAGCCTACGTGCCCCTGGAAGAGTTCAAAACCGACACGGGCGAAATTGAAGTCCAAGTGGGTGACTTCGTGTCTGTGGCCATCGGCTCGATCGAAAACGGCTACGGCGACACCATCTTGTCGCGCGACACCGCCAAGCGTTTGGCTTCGTGGTTGTCCCTGGAAAAAGCGCTGGAATCTGGCGAATTCGTCACCGGCACCACCAGCGGCAAAGTCAAGGGTGGCCTGACCGTGTTGGTCAACGGCATCCGCGCTTTCTTGCCCGGCTCCTTGGTCGACACACGCCCCACCAAAGACCTGTCGCCATGGGAAAACAAGACCATGGAATTCAAGGTCATCAAGCTCGACCGCAAGCGCAACAACGTCGTGTTGTCACGCCGCGCTGTGGTGGAAGCCTCGATGGGCGAAGAGCGCGCCAAACTGATGGAAACACTGCGCGAAGGCTCAGTGGTCCACGGTGTGGTCAAGAACATCACCGAATACGGTGCCTTTGTGGACCTGGGCGGTATCGACGGCTTGCTGCACATCACCGACATGGCTTGGCGCCGTGTCCGTCACCCTTCTGAAGTGGTCACCGCCGGTCAAGAAATCACCGCCAAGATCCTCAAGTTCGACACCGAGAAAAACCGCGTGTCCTTGGGCCTCAAGCAAATGGGCGACGACCCATGGATGGGCGTGAACCGCCGCTACCCCCAAGCCACTCGCCTGTTCGGCAAGATCACCAACATCGCCGACTACGGCGCATTTGTGGAACTCGAACCCGGAATCGAAGGCTTGGTGCACGTGTCTGAGATGGATTGGACCAACAAGAACATCGCGCCTTCCAAGATCGTTGCTTTGGGCGATGAAGTCGAAGTCATGGTTCTTGAGATCGACGAAGACAAGCGCCGCATCAGCCTGGGCATGAAGCAGTGCAAAGCCAATCCTTGGCAAGATTTTGCACAAAATTCCAAGCGTGGCGACCGCGTCAAAGGTCCGATCAAATCGATCACCGACTTTGGCGTGTTCGTGGGCTTGGCTGCCGGTATCGACGGCCTGGTGCACTTGTCTGACCTGTCCTGGAACGAAGCGGGCGAAGCCGCTGTGCGCAACTACAAGAAGGGCCAAGAAGTCGAAGCCATCATCTTGGCTGTGGACGTGGAGCGCGAGCGCATTTCCCTGGGTATCAAGCAGCTCGACGGCGATCCGTTCAGCACCTTCGTGTCGGTCAACGACAAGGGCCAGATCGTGACCGGCAAGGTCAAGACCGTGGACGCCCGTGGCGCTGAAATCGACTTGGGTGAAGACATCATCGGCTACTTGCGTGCCAGCGAAATCTCCCGCGACCGCGTGGAAGATGCCCGCAGCATGCTCAAAGAAGGCGACGAAATCACAGCCGTGGTGGTCAACGTGGATCGCAAGACCCGCAATATCCAGCTGTCGATCAAAGCCAAAGACCAAGCGGACCAGCAAGAGGCCATGGCTTCGCTGTCGCAACAGTCTTCACGCGAAAACGCAGGCACCACCAGCCTGGGCGCCTTGTTGCGTGCCAAGTTGGACAACAACTGATTTGAGTTGTTGACCTGAGTCCATCCCTTTTCTGATTTTTGCGCAGCCGGTCTGCGCAAAATTCAAAAAGGGATTTTTTTGAACCCTTCTTCTGCGCCTGCTTCATGACCCGCTCTGATCTCGTTGACGAATTGGCCGCCCGCTTTGCGCAACTCACGCACCGAGACGCCGAGTTCGCCGTCAAAACAGTCCTCGACGCCATGAGCCATGCCTTGGTCAAAGGCCATCGGATCGAAATTCGCGGTTTTGGCAGCTTCACCATCAACCGCCGTCCTCCACGCGTCGGGCGCAACCCACGTTCCGGCGAAAGCGTTCAAATCCCTGAAAAAAGGGTACCGCACTTCAAACCCGGCAAAGCACTGCGCCAAGCGGTTGACCCAGGCGCCGCACCAGCGCAAGCAGCAAAAACAGCCTGATTGGCTTTCAGCCCATTAGAATGCCTTGAGCTCTCCGAGGCCATGCATGACATCATTTTTAAAGCTGCTTCAATGGGTACTGAAAGCAGCCGTTTTCTTCACCCTGTTTGCGTTCGCGCTGAATAACCAGCACGAGGCCAGTGTGCACTTTTTCTTTGGAACCCAGTGGCGCTCACCCATGGTGCTGGTGGTCTTAGCAGCCTTCGCTATCGGCGTTGCCGTGGGTGTTCTGGGCATGGTGCCCCGTTGGTGGCGTCATCGCCAATTGGCCCGTCAAGCAGAAAAAACAAACCCACCCCCTTTGCAAACGTCGCCGCCTGCTTCTGACACTGCGGAGCACTTGCATGGAGCTTGATTTGATGTGGATTCTGGTCGGGCTGCCCTTGGCATTTGGCCTCGGTTGGCTGGCTTCACGCTTGGACTTACGTCAGCTGCGCATCGACAACCGACAAGCCCCCCGCGCCTATTTCAAAGGACTCAATTACCTGCTGAACGAGCAACAAGACCAGGCGATTGACGCCTTCATTGAAGCCGTACAAAACGACCCTGACACTTCAGAATTACATTTTGCATTGGGCAACTTGTTTCGCCGACGCGGCGAATACGAACGCGCCGTGCGTGTGCATGAGCACCTGATGCAACGTGGCGACTTGAGCCTGGCTGACCGCCAACGGGCGCAGCATGGATTGGCCTTGGATTTTTTGAAAGCCGGCTTGCTGGACCGTGCCGAAGATGCCTTGCGCAAGCTCGAAGGCACCTCGTTTGAAGGGCAAGCCCGTTTGGCCCGCCTGGCCATTTACGAACGCTCACGCGAATGGCCCCAAGCCAGTGAAGTGGCACAACAACTCGAAAACTCAGGCGAAGCTAATTTTGCAGTTCGCCAAGCCCATTACTTGTGCGAGCAAGCCCGGGAATGCCAAGCCCAAAGCGATGCGGCAGGCGCACAAAAGCTGCTGTTTCAGGCGCTCAAGGCTGCACCTCACGCGTCTCGTGCGCGCATACTCTTGGGACAATTGCAACTGTCCTTAGGGCAAGCTACGCAGGCGCTGCAAACCCTGAACCCATTATTCGAAACCAACGCGCTGGCGGCTCCTTTGGCCGCGGCCACGCTGGCACGAGCAGCGCAAGACGCGCATCAAATTCAAGCCAGCTTGATCTTGTTGCAAGCCCATTACGCTCTGGCCCCCTGCCTGGACGTGATGGAGGCCATGGTGACCCTGGAAGCTGCATCCCCAGACACAGTCGCGGCTTCACGTTCCCGTTATATCGACCACCTGAATAAACACCCGTCCCTCATTGCCGCATCACGCTGGATGGCGGGTGAAACCTTGACCCACGAAAAATTTCATCCGCCCATTCAGGCTGCGCTGGAGTTAGCTGCCAAGCCCCTGGCACGTTACCGTTGCGCTGCCTGCGGTTTTGAAGCCAAAGAGCACTTTTGGCATTGCCCTGGCTGCCAGGCTTGGGACAGCTACCCGCCTCGACGCGTCGAAGAGCTGTAAAAAGCTGTAAAAGCGGCTATGCAAAACCGCCGCCGCTTGCTACAAAGGGGTTGAGCGCTTTAACTTGAACCACCGGGGTTCAAGGCGAGCTCAATCTGGGAGTCACCATGTTAAAAAAATTCTTATGTACCATCGCTTTGGTGTGGGCCGCCGCTGCCAGCGGCGCAGTGGAAGTGAACAAAGCCACTGCGGCTGATTTGGACAGCGTCAAAGGCATTGGCCCGAGCCTGTCGGGGAAAATTTTGGACGAGCGCAAAAAAAGCAACTTCAAAGACTGGCCCGACTTTATCTCGCGCGTCAAAGGCATGGGTGATAAAAATGCGGCCAAATTCTCCAGTGAAGGTTTGACCGTCAACGGCGCTAGCTTGAAAGGCGATGCTCCCGCTGCGGCCAAAGCGGCCCCTGCCGCCAAAGCCGCTGCACCGGTAGCCCCTGCCGCTGCACCGGTAACCCCTGCCGCAACACCGGCCGCACCTGCGATGCCCGCAGCTGCGCCGGCTGCCGCGAAGAAGTAATCTTCAAACGCTGCCCCACCCCCCGCCGCCGGGGGTGTGGATTTCCATCACATCGCCCACGCCCATCTCCACCTGGCCAATATGGCCTAGCGTTTCAACGCGGCCGTCCAGGCGCACCACCCGGTTGATACCCACTGCACCCGCTTGCCCGCCCGCCATGCCAAAGGCGGGATAAACACGGCCATTGGACAACATGCTGGCTGTCATGGGCTCTAAAAACCGCACCCGGCGCACACCGCCATCGCCCCCGAGCCAACGCCCCTGGCCGCCCGAGCCGCGTCGAATTTCATAACTCTCGAGCCGCACCGGAAAGCGAAACTCCAACACTTCCGGGTCGGTCAAGCGCGAGTTGGTCATGTGGGTTTGCACCACCGAGGTGCCGGCAAAGCCGCCGGTGGGCACGCCTTTGGCGTCCCACGTCATGCCCGCGCCGGAGCCGCCCGAGATGGTTTCGTAGTACTGGTACTGGGCATTGCCAAAGGTGAAGTTGTTCATGGTGGGCTGGCTGCCCGCCATCACGCTCAAGGCGCCGAGCAGCGCGTTGGTGATGCAGGTGGAGGTTTCCACATTGCCCGCCACCACCGACGCTGGCGCGCGCGGGTTCAACATGCAGCCTTCAGGAATGATCACCTGCAAGGGTTTGAGGCAACCCGCGTTCAAAGGAATATCGTCGTCGACCAGCGCGCGAAACACATACAACACCGCAGCCATGCACACCGCCTTGGGTGCATTGAAGTTGTTCGTCTGCTGGGCACTGGTGCCGGTGAAATCAATCACCGCTGAGCGCTCGGCCGCATTCACCCGCACCGCCACCTGAATCTGCGCCCCGTTGTCCAGCGGCAAAGAGAACTGCCCG
>Ga0209598_10003416_pt1 | contig 11997 bp, 14 predicted proteins | sample M_140807_EF_Meta_FD_187317 | JGI IMG/M metagenome (GOLD analysis project Ga0209598, IMG submission 187317) | Freshwater microbial communities from Lake Montjoie, Canada to study carbon cycling - M_140807_EF_MetaG (SPAdes) (version 2) | ecosystem: Environmental > Aquatic > Freshwater > Lake... | reverse complement strand
CATGGGACTGGTCGTGTGCGGGTCCCAGCTGTGGCGGGGCCCCATGGTGATCCCCCCATCCACCGTGATGTGGGTGCCCGTGACAAAGCGCGCGGCGTCACTGGCCAGGTAGAGCACGGCCTCGGCAATGTCTTTCGGATCGCCCGAGCGGCCAATCGGGTTGGCGCTGCTGCTGTGGTCGCGAACCCGATCAGCCAGGTCTTGCGAGGCCTGTGCGTCCATGCCAAACAGGCCACCAAAGATGCGCGTGGCGATGAAGCCCGGGACCACCGCGTTGATGCGAATATTGAAACCTGAGAGTTCGGCCGCTGCCACGCGGGTGTAGTGCAGCACCCCTGCCTTGGCCACCGAATAAGCCAGTGGCGCATAGCCCGCCTGCAAGGCCGAAATCGATGAGGTGTTGACGATGGCACCCGCACCGCGCTTCACCATGTGCGGCACGGCGTAGCTGGCGCCTGCAGCCACTGAGCGCAGCAACAGGTTTTGGGTGGCGTCCCAGGCCTCTGGATTGAAGGCTTGCACACCCGCCATGGTGCCAATGCGCCCCGCGTTGCTGAACAGGATGTCCAGCCCGCCAAAATGCGTGGCCGCACTGTCGATGGCTGCACGCAGCTCGTCGAGCCGGGTCACATCGCAATGCGCAAACTGCAATTGACCTGCGTACTGCTTTTGCAATTGCTGGCCGATCTCGTCCTGCACGTCAGCGGCCACCACCTGCGCGCCTTCGGCGAGAAACAGCTCGGTGGTGGCCAAGCCGATGCCCGAGCAGGCACCGGTGATCACCGCGACTTTGTTGTGGAGTCGTTTCATGGACAGATCCCTCAGTCAAAAACGATCACGTTGCGGGCAATGCCGCCGCGCTGCAAGGCTGCAAAACCGTCGTTGATCTGCTCCAGCTTGAGCCGGTTGGACACCAACTGGTCGAGCTTCATGCGGCCCTGCATGTGAAATTCCACCAAGCGGGGGATGTCGAGACGGAAGTGGTTGGAGCCCATCATGGTGCCCTGAATGCGCCGCTCGCGCAGAAAGTCAAAGCCGTGCAACTCGATCTTGGTGCCCAGCGGGATCATGCCCACAATGGTGGACAAACCCCGTGGACGCAGCATGGCGAAAGAAGCCTCGGTGGTGGGCTTGAGACCAATACACTCAAAGGCGTAATGCACGCCGCCTTTTGTCATCTCGATGATCTTGGCCACAATGTCGGGGTCTTTGGCATCCACGCCGTCGGTGGCACCGAAAATCTTGGCCATTTCCAACTTGGCCGGGTCGATGTCAATGGCAATGATGCGGGCCGCGCCGGCCAAATGGGCCGCATGCACCGTGGACAGGCCCACGCCGCCACAGCCCAGTACTGCCACCGTGGTGCCGGGCTCCAGTTTTGCACTGTGCACCACCGAGCCATAACCCGTCAGCACCCCGCAGCCCAGCAGTGCCGCCAGGTCCAAAGGCATGTCTTCGCGGATTTTGACTAAAGCGTTTTCGTGCACCAACATTTGTTCAGCAAAACTCGAGAGGTTGAGGAACTGATTCAGGTGTTCACCTTTCCAACGCAGGCGCTTGGCCACGCCGGGCGGCATCTTGACCGCGGTGTTGCTGCACAGTGTTTGGTGACCCGTCACGCAGTACTCGCAATGGCCACAGAACACCGACAAGCAGGAAACCACATGATCGCCAGGCTTGACGTGGGTGACGTCTTCACCCACCGCTTCGACCACCCCTGCCGCTTCATGGCCGAGAACGGTAGGAACAGGGCAAGGGTATTTACCCTCGATGAAATGCAAGTCGCTGTGGCACAAGCCGCTGACCCGGGTGCGCACCAGCACCTCGTTGCGCTTGGGTTTTTCGATCTCGATGCGCTCGATGGTCATGGGCTGACCTGGGCCATGAAAAACAGCGGCTTTCAATTTATTGACTCCTTCGGGTTATGGCTTTTTGAGGGATACCGTACGCAAAGGCGTTTTTTTCTGCTGCGGTATTGCGGGTGCGGGCAGCTTGATCTTGAGGCAGTGCATGAGCACCTCAGACAGCCAATGGCTGAGGTCAGGATGGTCTAAGGGCAGGGTGTTCACTGGGTGTGCAATGCTGTTGACCAAATGCCCGCTGATGATTTGCAAGCCCACGAGCAGTTGCTTTCGGGCCTCTTCTTGGTCTAAGCGTCGTAATTTAGCGATGATCAAATCTATGTAGTGGGCATGCAGCATCAAGCCGTTATCCCGCACAGGCTGCCAGTCATCGCTGCCATTGATGCTGTACTGCAAGGCTGCACGAATGACACCCTCGTACTGTCGATTGGTCTGCACATAATGGTCTACGCAAAGTCGTACCGTTTGAGCCAGCGTTAAACCTTTGACTTTCTCCTCGGTGAGATTTGAGCGAACGCCAGCTTGCAAGGTTTCGCTGATGCTTTCAATGAGGAATTCAAAAAAAGCCTCTTTGTTGCGAAATCGCAGGTAGAAGGAGCCAACAGAGCATCCTGCGCGGGCAGAAATCTGCGCAATAGAAATATCTTCAAAGATACCGTTTTTCAATAAATCAAGACCTGCTTGCAGCAATTTTTCATGGGTTTTTTCGGACCTTTGCTGCTTGGCTGGAAAGACCTTGACCAGAGACAGCGTTGTTGTTTTTCCGAATTTTGAAGGCTGGGGTCTTGACTGCGCAATGGCAAGAACTGGAAGGGTAGACAAGTGCACCTTTCAAAGCAACATCAAAAACATGAATTCGAGTTCACAATAATTCTGTTGGTGAATCCTTGTCAAGCGTCAGCTTTAAAAACCAAGGGAAAACCATGTGTTCAATGCCAAGCCATGCGAGCTGAAAGCAGGCTTGTCTAAGTGGAGGAAGCCCTGCTCAGAATGTACACAACCGAAATGGTTTGCACGTGAATTCAATCTTCTTTATAATTTTATTTAAATACGAAATAGCTCTATTTTTAATAAAAATAATTTTTAAATGTAAATTATTTAAAGACCATGAAAGAAGACGTAAATCACCCTCTCAAAGCTATTGAGCAACAGGGCTCCACTTTGAGATCTGTGCGTCAAATGCACACTACGCGGGGCTTGGCCAGTGGCAATCGCATCTCTTACGACTTTCATGGCTATGAAAACCAACAGACGGTCGCTTCATCTGATCCACACGGCAACATCTTGCGTCGCATACGCGTGACGTATGGCATTGATCCTGTGGCACTTGCGACCTTGGCCTGCATTTCAGTCAATCAACTCTACGCATTGGACAATGGAGATCTCTCGCTTTTCCATTCGGTGACCAGCCGTAACATTGCGGCAAGGCGCGTTGCCAAGCTCATGGGTTCGGACTGGGACCAGATTGTGGGTGAATCATTCGACTGTTTTCACCTGGTCCCTTTGGGCGTGCCACCAGACACTGCGACCGACTCGAAGATCAACACAGAATTACGCGGCCCCAGTCTCTCTCACATTGGGATCGTCAAGCCCCGTGGGCAAATTCTGGAAATTGTCAAAGGGACGCGCATCCATGCACCCGCAGGCATGTCATTTCATTCAGAGCACTTGACCAATGCCATTGAGCTGACTATTGAGCAGAAAGAGGCGTAGCCCCAACTTGCTTGCTCAGCGACAGCGCATTCAGCCCCGCCCGAGACGCTCCAACACAGGTGTGCCGCCACAATCCATTTGGTATTTGCAGTTGCAACATCATGGCCTGATGCTGCGCAAGGTTTTACCGGTGGCATCCAGCTTAAGATGCTGCAGACCTCAAAAATGCCATGGATGGAGAAGTCAAAATGCCCATATTCAACACGCTACGCATTGACCAAGATGCGAAAAATCCGCGCATCGCTCGCCTTTTGCTGAACCGGCCCGAGCGGCTGAATGCCATCAACGATGACACCCCGCGCGAGCTGCGGGCGGCGGTGGATTGGGCTAATGCCAACCAAGAGGTGCATGTGATTGTGGTCGAGGGTGCAGGCAAAGGTTTTTGCGGCGGCTACGACTTGGCGCACTTTGGCGAGGGGCAGATTGACCACCCCTGCCAACAGGAAAAAAGCCCCTGGGACCCCATGGTCGATTACGCTTACATGAAACGCAACACCGAGGACTTCATGGCATTGTGGCGCAGCCCTAAACCCACCATTGCGAAGGTGCATGGCGCGGCAGTGGCGGGTGGCAGCGATATTGCTTTGTGTTGCGACCTGCTGGTGATGGCTGACGATGCACGCATAGGCTACATGCCCACCCGCGTATGGGGCTGCCCCACCACCGCCATGTGGACCTATCGACTGGGACCCGCGCGGGCTAAACAACTCATGTTCACGGGCGATGTGATCGACGGCCGCAAGGCCGCCGACTGGGGCTTAGCCAACGAGAGCGTTCCTCTCGCTGAGCTTGAAGCGGCGACACTGCGACTTGCGCAGCGCATTGCAGGTGTGCCGAGCAGTCACTTGGCCATGCACAAGATGGTGGTCAATCAAATCATGCTCACCATGGGTTTGGAGCAGGCACAGTCTATGGCCACTGTGTTCGATGGCATTACCCGCCACAACCCTGAAGGGATGTGGTTCAGGCGTTATGCACAGGCCGAAGGATTCAAAGAGGCGGTGCGCTTGCGAGACAGTGGCGAACCCCTTCCAGAGGGCGATCTTGCACGTGAGCGGATCGCCCAGTTGGAGGCACAACTGATGCAAGCCAAGGCCAATTCAGGTCTAACTTGACTGAATGGCCAAAGTTGACTGAATGGCCAATGCCCTGAGCGCTTGGTGGGCAAGACTTTGCAGATCCGGTGGCAGCTGGTGTTTAGCTTTCAGGTAATGGTGGGTGTAAACATCCAAATAAGCCTGTAAAGTTTGCGCCGCAAACGCTTCACCCACCAAATCCAAGCACAGAGATACCACTTCGCTGGTACAAAAATGGTCGTCTCTTCTGGAGCGACGCAGTTGGTATAGCGAGACTTGCTCGGGGTTCAGGCTCAGCACAGGCAAAGCATCCAAATAGGGACTTTTGCGGAACATCTTGCGCGCTTCAGGCCAGGTGGCGTCCAGCACAATGAACAGTGGCCGTTTTTCAGTGGCTTCGGTTTGAACTGTCTGTACCACGCGCTCGGGCGCCACAAACTCACCCGGAAAAACCACAAAAGGCTGCCATTGTGGGTCAGCCAACAAGCGCAACACAGCGGGGTCGACTTGCGTACGCGACCATCCAAAGGCAAAGGTGTCCTTGACCACGTCGGCAATCAACCAACCGGTGTTGCTGGGTTTGAGGGGCTCGATGTCAGCCATCAACAAACACACGCCTGCTTGCGTGGCAACATCAGGCCGCACAGCGCAAATGCAGTGACTGGGCAGCAAGCGACAGCCCGCACAGCGATCGCCTTTGATGCCGCCCCTGGCCAAAAACGGCTTGGCACTGCGTGCCAAGCGAGAAGCACGCAAGCGCGATACGGCGTGTGGCTCATTCAAAAGTAAGGGCAGACGTGGCGCCAGCGGCATTGAAAGCTCAGCGGGATCTCAAGCAGGCGGCAAGGCCATTCGCAAACGGCGCGCTGCGTCTTCGGCGCGGGCATCGTCAATCTCGCGTAGCACTGCGATCATGTCCACATCGGCATGGGCGCGTTCGAAATGCCCTGTCAAAACGGTATCGTTGCCCAATAAGCCGGCTTGGTACAAGCTCCACATTTCTGGACCATAGTCTGTCTTCAAAAGCACAGGCGCGAACTGGCCGAAAAAGTCCCGTAAATTGCCCACATCGCGCAGCAGCATGCGCTGCGCATGGTTGTTGCCTGCGGCGTCTACCGCTTGCGGCAGGTCAATGATCACCGGCTCGTCCACACCCTCGGTGCCTGCTTCACCCGGCATGTGCGCCAGCAAAATATTGAACTCTGACAAATCGCCGTGCACCACACCCGCACACAACATGCGCACCACTTCGGCGATGAGCGCGGCATGTTGCTGCAGGGCTTGAGCGGGGGTAAAGGACACGTCATTCAAGCGCGGCGCCGCGTCGCCCTGCGCGTCGGTCACCAACTCCATGAGCAAAACGCCGTCAAAAAAGTTGTACGGCTGAGGCACCCGCACGCCAGCAGCGGCCAACCGGTAAAGCGCGTCGACCTCGGCACTTTGCCAGGCTGCTTCTTGTTCTTGCCGGCCAAATTTGCTGCCTTTGGCCATGGCACGGGCCGAGCGCGAATTTTTGACCTTGCGGTTTTCGGTGTAATCCACCGCCTGCCGAAAGCTGCGCTGGGTGGCCTCTTTGTAAATTTTGGCGCAACGGGTTTCGTCCCCGCAGCGCACCACGTACACCATGGCTTCTTTGCCGCTCATGAGCTGGCGAACCACGGTGTCGATCAGACCCTCATCCACAAGGGTTTGCAGTCTTGGCGGTGCTTTCATGCGCGATTTTTCAGCGGCTTACCACCGACCAACCCGCATGCAAGTTGGTTTTGTTGTTTTCGTACTCCCAAGCGGTACCGCAGCGATCGCACACATAGTTCGTGACGGTGGCGGGGCCATGGCCTCGGTCTTCTTTGCGATTGGTACCTTGCACCAGTTCAGCATGGCCAGGGGCACGGCGCCAATTCTGCTGGACCCCTGCGCAGGGTGGGCACAAGTCAGATTTAGAATCCGGCACTGCATTTTGTAGGTCTGACATGCTTGTATTTCTTGAAAATTGCCAATGCTGGCGATACCGAGATTGTCGCCTGCGTTTCATAGCATGAAGCGAAGCGCCTAAAATCGGTGCATGTTCCACCGTTTGTCTGCCATCTGGTCTCAGCCTGCCTATCAATCCAAAGACCGGATGAAGATGGCTATCGGATTTTTGCTCTCTCCTCGTGCAACGACGGATTGGCTCGACTACATTGCACAGACGCCCTTTTTGACAAAGGCTTTAAAGCATCAACCCAAACTGATCACCAAAATTTACCGTCCCTATCTGGCCACTGGTTACAACTGCGACGGGCGCGTCCAAATCCTGAAGACCCATTACCAAGCTGCACAGGCCTTGGGCCTTGCTGCCTTAATGGACAAAGCCCTTTCATCACCCCAATTGATTTACCAAGGCAGTACCAAAAGTGACTCGACATTTGAGCTGCAGTTGAGTGCGTCCGATCAAGGCCACCGTGAAGGCGAGTTCTGCCTGAGCCTGATTTACCAGGGGCATTCCCTTTTCGAGTTGAATTGCACCCTGGCGGTCATTGACGGAAAACCTTGTTTGATGGTCGGTCGTCTCCAAGGCACCGGGCAAAATCAAGCACAACATCTGGTGCGTCAAGCGACAAGCGATCTGCATGCCTGCCGACCCGCCAATTTGATGCTGCACGCCGCGCGCAACCTGGCTGCCATTTGGGGATGCAATTCGCTTTTGCTGATCTCCAACCGCAAACGCATTGCACTGAACTTGTGGCGCCGTTTTCACATCACCGCCAACTACGATAAAACCTGGACTGAAGCCGGCGCTACTTTACGTGCAGATGGCTGGTATGAATTGACGCCTTTGTGCGAAAAGGAGATCGACCTTTCTGACATCGCATCCAAAAAACGTGCCGAAGCCAAACGCAGACAAGCTTTGCTCAATGGCATTTACCTTGGATTGAAAACTTTTTTTGAAACACCGCGGCATGACATCAACCCCCACACTTGACACTTGGTTAGAAGAAGAACGCATTGTGCGCAAACGTCTGGATGCCGGCGCAGGCCCTGGCGTGGCCTCTGCACACCACATCGCAGGCAAAACCGGACTGGAGGTGATGCAAGGTTTGCTGTCGGGCGAACTGCCTTACGCCAGTATTGCCAAAACCTTGGACTTCTTGCTGGTGGAGGTGGGTCCAGGGACCGCCGTTTTTCAAGGCAGTCCGGGTCCCTCGCACTTAAACCCTTTGGGTACAGTCCACGGTGGATGGTTTGCTACGCTGCTCGATTCAGCACTGGGTTGTGCGGTCCACACCATGATGCCGCCGGGTCGCGGTTACACCACCGCTGATTTGAGTGTCAAACTGGTCAAAGCCTTGACCCCAAAAGTGCAACGCGTGCGGGCCATTGGCACCGTTGTGCATTGCGGCCGCCAACTGGCCACCGCGGAAGCCCGTTTGGTCGGTCCTGATGGTACGCTGTACGCCCATGCCAGCACCGCGTGTTTGGTATTTGAAATGCCTTCCCCTTCAACCTGAGAAAGAATCTGATGCGACTCCTCCACACCATGCTGCGCGTAGGCAACCTGCAACGCTCGATTGATTTTTACACCCAAGTGCTGGGCATGACGCTGCAACGCACTTCTGAAAACCCTGAGTACAAATATTCGCTGGCCTTTGTGGGCTATGGCAAAAATCCGGAGCACGCTGAGATTGAGCTGACCCATAACTGGGGCGTTGAAAATTACGACATGGGCTCTGCCTTCGGCCACATCGCCTTGGGTGTGCCTGACGCTTATGCGGCTTGCGAAAAGATCAAAGCCGCCGGCGGCAATGTGACCCGTGAAGCGGGCCCGGTCAAGGGCGGGGCCACTGTGATTGCATTCGTGACCGATCCGGATGGCTACAAAATCGAGTTGATCCAGCGGGCGGAATTCGCCGAAGGCACAGGCCTGCGCTGAAGCAATGCATCTCTGTAGGCGCCAGCCTGCTGGCGATTGCAGTCCGGGGCTCAGGGCATCGCTTGCAGGCAAGCTCCTACACAAAATTACCTTGAAAAAACCCGCCAATTCAAGACCACGGCTGAGCAGGCTGTAGCATCGTGGGTGTTCGCTGAAGTTGCAAATTTTTTGAAAGACGCCATGACGCGCAGCTTCATAAGCGCCAGATGAAGCCGAGAGTGTCACCCCCACAACTGATAGAAAATCAGCACATGCAGGCGCTCACCCTTGATCAGCTCAAAGCACAACATCCCAAAGGTCAGGATTTGTGGCTCTTCGGTTATGCCTCTTTGATTTGGCGTCAAGAATTCATCCACACTGAACAACACTTGACCCGCGTGCATGGCTGGCATCGCGCTTTGAAGATGTGGAGTCGCGTCAACCGGGGCACGCCCGAGCGTCCAGGCTTGGTGTTTGCCCTGCTGCCCGGCGGCAGTTGCCAAGGCGTGGTGTTTCGGATTCCGGCCGCGCAGGCACTGGAAACCTTGGACCTTTTGTGGTTGCGTGAAATGCCCAACCGAGTCTATTACCCACGCTACCTGAACTGCTCCATTGCGCAGGGCTCGGTTCGCGCCTTGACCTTTACGCTGCCCAAAAGCAGCCCCAGCTATACCGGGACTTTGTCAGCATCGCAGTACCGCAGCATTTTTGCCCAATCCACTGGTCTCTTCGGCAGCACACTCGACTATGCGCAACAAACGCTGGAGAGTTTAAGTCGCTTGGGCATTGAAGACCGTGCTTTGAAAGCCCTGCTGACCCTTGCTGCCTGATTAACGCATAACCGCCTGTCTATACTCATGCCATGAACATCGCAGACCTTCGCAAAAGCTACGAAAAAGCCGAACTCAGTGAGGACGCATCGCAGGCCGATCCGCTCGCCCAATTTGAGCAATGGTTGAAAGAAGCCATCGCCTCTGAGGTTCCCGAGCCCAACGCCATGACGCTGGCCACCGTGGCCAGCAATTTGCGCCCCAGCACCCGCGTGGTGTTGATCAAGGGCTGTGACGAGCGCGGCATCGTCTGGTACACCAATTACGACAGTCAAAAAGGCCAAGAACTGGCCGGTAACCCGTTTGCCGCGCTGCAGTTTCATTGGGTCGAACTGGAACGCGTGGTGCGCATTGAGGGACGGGTGGAAAAAATCAGCGACGAAGAAAGCGATGCGTACTTTCACAGTCGCCCGCTCGATTCGCGCATTGGCGCTTGGGCGTCCCCGCAAAGCCAGGTCATTGAGGGGCGCACCGTGCTGGTGACCAACGCGGCCAAGTACGCGGCGCAATTTATGCTGCAGCCCCCACGCCCACCGCATTGGGGCGGTTACCGCTTGGTGCCCGATGAGTGGCAGTTCTGGCAAGGCCGTAAAAGCCGGCTGCACGACCGCCTGCGTTACACACTCATTGGCGATCAGTGGGCGCGCGAACGGCTTGCACCCTAGGCTACTTGAAACAATCGCAAGGTCAAACCCTAACCCTAACGCTAACGCTCACAAAGCCGCAACGTCTCATTTTCGCGGTGATGCTGTGCTCCCTCACATCACCAAATCAAATGGCAAAAGCAATTGCGCAGCTACAACTTCACCGGAAATAGCTGACAGTATGGATTTAGCCGCCAGCCGACCAAGATCTTGCGTTGGCAGACGCCATCGGGTAAACACCAGTCTGTAAATTCATATGGATGATTTACATTAATTTTAAATAAAAAAACTGCAAGCCTGTAGACAAAGAATCAGGCACCAACTGTTCCAACCTGCTCAACCCACTCAAGGAGAATTTTGTGATCCATTGCGTACTGCATGAAGAAAAAGACAGCGTCGCTGTTGTCGTCGTTGAAGGCATTGAAGCCGGACAAAACATGACTGCGCTTATCTTGGACGATAACCGCACCATCACGATCAAGGCCAACGCGGCCATCCCCATCGGACACAAAGTGGCCGTGAAGGCCATGGCACTGGGTGACACGGTCATGAAATACGGCACTGACATTGGCAAGGTGGTTGCGGCCATTGCCATTGGCGACCACGCCCATGTCCACAACATCAAAACCAAGCGTTGGTAATTCAACCCTTATTGACCCTCTATTTTCTTCAAGGTTTATCTCATGACCCTCATTGACAAAAACACCACTTTCTGGGGCTATCGCCGTGAAAACGGCCGCGTCGGCGTGCGCAACCATGTCATCATCTTGCCGCTGGACGACTTGTCCAACTCAGCGGCAGAAGCTGTGGCTCACGCCGTCAAGGGCACCATGGCCATTCCACACCCTTATGGTCGTTTGCAATTCGGCGCTGATCTGGAACTGCACTTTCGCACTTTGATAGGTGCGGGCTCCAACCCCAACGTCGCAGCGGTGGTGGTGATTGGCATCGAAGACAGTTGGACCAAAATCGTGGTCGATGGCATTGCGGCCACAGGCAAGCCCGTGGTGGGGTTCGGCATCGAAGGCCACGGCGACCACGAGACCATCATGCACGCCTCCAAGGCCGCCAAAAAAATGGTGCAACACGCAACCAGTTTGCACCGCGTGGAATGCCCTATCTCTGACCTCTGGATTTCGACCAAATGCGGTGAATCCGATACCACCTCTGGTTGCGGCGCCAACCCAACGGTAGGCAACGCCTTTGACAAACTGTATGGTTTGGGCACAACACTGGTGTTTGGTGAAACCTCCGAGTTGACGGGTGGTGAACATCTGGTGGCTGCACGTTGCCGAACCGAACAGGTACGAACAGACTTCATGAAAATGTTCAACGACTACCAAGACATGATCAAGCGTCATGCCACAACCGACTTGTCTGACTCACAGCCCACCAAAGGCAACATTGCCGGTGGACTGACCACGATAGAAGAAAAAGCGCTGGGCAACATTCAAAAAATCGGCAAGCAATGCATGGTTGACGGCGTGCTTGACAAAGCGGAGACGCCCACAGCACCGGGTTTGTGGTTCATGGACTCTTCTTCTGCAGCTGCCGAAATGGTGACCCTTTGCGCAGCATCGGGTTTTGCAGTGCACTTCTTCCCGACAGGCCAAGGCAACGTGATCGGCAACGCCATCGTGCCCGTGATCAAGATCTGCGCAAACCCGCGCACCGTGCGCTTGATGAGCGAGCACATTGATGTGGACTGCTCGGGCCTGCTGCAACAAGAGCAAACCATGGATGCAGCGGGTGATTTACTGCTGGACATGATGATGCAAACCATCAATGGACGATTCACCTCAGCAGAAGCGCTGGGCCATCGGGAATTTGTGATGACCCGTTTATTCGAAAGTGCTTGATACTTCTTGGGGCTGAGGCACCCCCCTTAGCCCTGCTCACTGCTCACTGCTCACTGCTCACTGCTCACTTCATCACAAGGAGATAGACATGACCACCAGACGATTGGCTCTTCACGCTTTGGCA
>Ga0209598_10003412_pt1 | contig 12005 bp, 24 predicted proteins | sample M_140807_EF_Meta_FD_187317 | JGI IMG/M metagenome (GOLD analysis project Ga0209598, IMG submission 187317) | Freshwater microbial communities from Lake Montjoie, Canada to study carbon cycling - M_140807_EF_MetaG (SPAdes) (version 2) | ecosystem: Environmental > Aquatic > Freshwater > Lake... | reverse complement strand
ATATCGTGTCCTGAATCTAATAATCTCCAAATGTTTTTACCTTCAAAACCTATATCGGCATCTATAAACATTAAATGTGTAAATCTATCGTGTGGATCTGACTCACATAAATCTAAAAATTGTGCAACTAAAGTATTTCTAGCTCGTGTAACTAAACTTTCATTTCCCATAGTATTTAATACCATGTGAAAATCATTTTTAGCAGCTACTGATTGAGTTTGGATAATTCCATGAAGATAACCTTCATTGATCATTCCACCATAACATGGTGTTGCAATTACAACGCCATATTTTTTCTTTTTATTTAATTCATCACTCATGAAGTGACTACTGTAACACTTCCTAGAGATAATGATAACAAATTTGTTGTAGCTTCTGCAACTCCTACCGCTAACACAGCTCCTGATGTATTAGGGTATATAGTCTGTATTTGATCTGGAACACCACCTATGAGTGAATTTGGGACATTTAAACGTGCATTTTCTAATGATGTAGCATCAGTAAAATAAGTTAAATCAAGTTGTGGATGTTTTGGTTCATATTCAGAATCATGTACAAATAGACCATTCCATTCAAATAACATTTCATTATGAGGAAATTCTAATCCACTTCTATCTGATATACTTCTTCCATATCTACCACTTGAAAATTTAGTGTAAGGTGCTCTATGTGGTTTTTTAGTTCTTTCACTATTAGAGTTTGCACCAGCCATTATATTGCCCTTCCATATCCTGGAACTATCCTAGTTGTAGGAGTAGAGTCCGCAGATTGTGCTCTTGAAAATGCTTCTTCATAATCTAATTTTAATTCAGCTCTCATATTACCATCTATGCCTGGTCTTTTTTTACTTAAAAAATAAGCTAGTCCAGAACACATTGCTTCAATCCAACGAGAAGGTACATCTACATTTTGATCTACTCCATTTACAGTATTTGCTGTTATATCTTCCATTCTTCTAATTCTCCAATATCTCATTACATCTGTAGAATTAACAGGAGTTGGATATAAAAATAAAACTGGTGTAGATAATCTTTGTAAAAAAAATTGAGTAGGTAAAGATTGAGTTGATTTAACTCCAATTGCTTCGTAATCTCCTAGAGCTAAACGTGTCATAAAATAATCAGTATTAGTTCCACCTTCATTTCTTCTAATACTTGATTCAACTATATCAATAGTATCAGCAGGAAGTGTATATTGATTTGTTCCTTGTACTAATGATAAAGTTTCTAATTCTACAGTCCATTGATTGTAACCACGATTGGCCCAATCTGTGAACATTATATTTAAACTTCTTCTTGCAGAACGAACATCATAACCTAATATTGGATCACCTCCAATACGATCATATGCTTCCTGAATTACTTCAGTTACATTTAAATTAAATGTTGCTGTACCTGATAGTGCCATAAAGACCTACGCAAAGAATACAGTTAATCCTGCAACGTTAGTTAAATTAGCTTGAAGTTTAGTTCCAAATTTTATACCTTCATCAGGTAAACTAATAGATACGGGACCCGATGCAACACTCGCTGCTGTAGTAATACTGAATATAGTTACATTATCATCTGCAAATGTAACAGTTCCAGCGGTACCAGTTGGAGTTGCTATAAATCCTTTTAATCTAGTAGGTCCGCCAAATAAATCAACATTTGATCCTGTAGTAGTAGTACTATTTGCTTTTACATCTGAACCTGACATATTTTCTCCTTATAATAGATTATATTTTTTTAAGTCTTGTAATAATAGACTAACTCTGTCCTCATTAACAGCTGGTTTTCTTCTAATAGATGATAATATATCGCTAGTATATTGACTTGATAAATCTAAAGATGAAGCATTTAAATTTTTATCTAATTTACTATCAAATGCAAAATCTCTTCCAGAACCACCTCCTCCACCTGTCATAGGTTTAGAATCTGAGAATTTATTGATAACTTTTTCTATATCTGATAATTTTTTATCAAGAGTTTGTTCTTGTTTTTGACCAGTTATATAATCTGAACCTGTTTTTATATCAGTAGGTTTTGCAGCTCTATAATCTTCTTGTTCTCCTAAAATTTGTTGTTCTTCAGAAGGTTTATATTCTTCTTTAGCTTTTTGAAATTCTTCAAGTTTTTTAGTTTTACTATCTTTAAATAAATCACTTATACTAGATGAAGCTCTATCTTTTGTCTCTGAAATTTTTGTAGAAATATCTGTATTAGATAAATTGGCAAACGTATTAGATAAATTACTACCGATATTTCCTATATCATTAAAATAGTTTAAAAATCCGTATTCGTTTTCCATAGTCTTTTAATGAGGGCCCGAAGGCCCTCTAATTAATTATGCTAAGTTTCTATCTTGTAAATAGTAAACAGTAACAACGGCAGAGCCAGTTGTACCATCACCACTTGCAGCTTGAAATACAGCAGTAAGTTTTGAATCTGAAGTTCCAACATCGTAAAATGCTGATGAAATAATAGCAGCATTTACAGCTGTTACTCTTCCAGTAACTTTTGCATTTGATACAGCAATATAAGCTGTAGCATTTGAAGCATTACCAACAGAAACGTTTGCAGCACCAGTATCGTTAGATACTACTGTAACATCAGCAAATATTTCTACTATTTGTGAGTTAGCAGGTATTACTGCAACTGTAGTGTTAGCAGTCGCTCCTGTAAGAGCAACAACTTGACTTTGACTCATTAATACAAAACCTGTGTTTTGTATATCTGTGCCAACTGTTGTGCCTGTAGTGTCTTTAATCGTTCCCGCTTTAATCGGTCCCGAAAATGTAGTTGTACCCATAAGTCTATACCTCCAGTATAGTCTGCTTTCGCAGTCGTTTGAGTTAAATACTAGGCGTATTGCTACGCCTAGTACAGATTAGTTATTAAGCTCCTTCTGAACCGTAGATAGCTCTCCAGTCTGTAAAACCGAAAGAATATCTTTCTCTAACTTTGTATCTTAAATTACCAGTTTCAAAATCGCCTTCAACAGCTTTTTTGATTGGTGATCTTACAAAGTGTTTCATTCCATCTGGGCAATCAGTCATAACGAAGTATGCATCAGGATCAGTTAATCGCTGGTTAACAGCAACTCCGCCCGGAATCATACCCATTTGTTTCATTGCATTGATGTCATTATCAGCAGTCGCAGGTCTTAAATTAGATTTAAGAATACGCTCAGCAACGAACACCAATTGAGGTGGAACGATTAGTTTTTGTCCAGTCAATGCTATTGGAATACTTCTATCATCAACCGCAGTTGAGATTTGAATCAATAAACTTTCAAGAGAAGTTTCTGATAAATCTGCAGCTGTTGCTAATTTGTTAGAAGCTGTTCCACCACCGCCTAGTGGGTGATCAGTAGCAAGTAAAGTCTTGCCATCACCACCTACTGAACTAGTAGTTGCATTGTTAAGGATATTTGCACCTTTGATTTCTTTAGTATGTTGCATTGATCTTGCTAGTGCACGAGCATACTTAGCACCTAGAGATCCGTATAGACCATCTTCTTCAGCTTCCTCAGTTATTGAGAATGCTAAAGCTATAGTTTCATGTACGTATCTTGCAGTGTAACCCTCTTTTCCACTATCGTAAGATATTGCAGCACCTTCAGCTTTAGTTGGTGCAGCTCCGAAGCCGATCATTTGTACATCTTCTTCAAAAGCTTTCATTGATTGCTCAATAGAGTAAATATCTCTCCATTGTTCTGGGTATCTATCATACTCCATAGCAAACACAGTATTTAAACCAAGATTAAGCTGCTTGGTAAACAGCGCCCTATTTAGTGCCATGTGTTAATCTCCTTAAATACCGCTAGCACGAGTACCATATAGATGGTTATTAATAACCACTTCTAATTTAGCATCCGCACCTACAGCGTTATCTGGCGCATCGACAAGTCTTAGTATTCTTAAAGGTAACGCAGTCGTACCTAAAGATGCTAAGTTAGCTTCTTGTTGAGATCCACCAAAAGTTGTTTCACCAGCAGTCAATAAAACATTGCAAAGCTCACCTACGTTAGCATTTGCGAATGTACCAGCACCCTGGACTTGATATGTTATATTTGGATCATCATATACAAATGCAGTACAAGCTGTATTAGCTTTAATTGCAGTTGATGCTGTCCAAACTTTGGAGAATTTTACATCTCCACTTGCTCTGTCGATGTATTGAACACCATAGAACACACCTAGTGCGTTCGATGTATTTGTTCCAATACCTACAGTTCCATCAGATAGTAATGTTACCAAATCACCAGAAAATAGTGAAGTTGCATAAGCATTAGCTATAGGATAGGCCTGAGGTCTAACAACACCGCCAGTTAAATGCCTAAGGGGCGTAAACCCACTAGGCGCATCAGTATTAGCCATTTTATAACTCCTTGTTATAAATTATTACTCTTTAAAACCGCCCCTCGTAACTTCGGTCTTGTAAGAACGGCTTATAGGATTTCCGGCTCTTTCTACTTTGTGAATGTCCATCTCAACTGATCGCATTAAGTTCTCAGTCATTTTGGCGTAATATTCATTACGTTCATTTACCATGTGTTCTGGCATTTCGCAAAGTACCATTCCTTCCATACCTATATAACCAGCAAATTTGCCATGTTCAATCGTAGCAAATTTATTAGCATCAGAAACAGTTTTAATGTCTCTAGGTTGCCAACCTTCTCGCATACGTTTGGCCACATTTGTCGGTGTTTCCTGTCCTAATACCATAGTTGCAATCCATCTCTGTTTGAAACCAGGTCTTGGTTCAGGTGCCTCCAATAAATTAGTTGGGCGCCACTTTGAAGCTACAGTTGATTTCTCAACTCTAGTTTCATTTTTTATTTTATTATTCTTCATGTCAGGCTCCTATAGTTGTCCTGTATCACTAAAGTTTTTTACTTCTTTAGCAAAACGTTTTAGTGCCGCTTCATCATTGATGTCAATACCGAATTTTCTCGCAGTATCTAAATCATCAGAAGTGAGCTTAACTCGGTTACTGTCGATTCCTTTTTTACGAGAAACTCCAGCAACAGGAGATTGCACTCTGTTAGCTTTTTGTACCACATTTTTGTCAGTTTGAGAAGAACTTTCTTCAGATTTACTAAAATGAGGTAAACTAGAAGATTTTAACCTTTTAGTCATTTCATTATAATACTCTGGATCATTTACATCCCAACCTTCCTCTGTCAACTCAGCATCAATTCCATAAGCCATAGCTGTTTCTTTACGATAGCCAGGTTTATTGAACCAAGTACTGTTTTCTTTAACCCAATCAGCTGCTAAAGGCGGTACTTGTTTTCTAGCATCAGCTTTTTTAGGTATTTCAGAAGCATATTCTTGCGTCTTATTCATCTGATTACGAATATCAGCCATATTTTCATACAACTTGATTTGTTCATCAGTATTTCCTTCTTCAATAGCTTGTTTAAGCTTTTGAGAAACTTGAGAATATTGACTAGATAAAGATTTACTTGCCAAGTCAAGAGTTTTTTTCTCCATATTTGACAATCTATCTTCTAGTTCAACTATTCTTTGTTCAGCTTCAGCTCGTTTAGCAACTTCTTTTTGAATTCGCTTACGAACCTTCTCTGAATAAGGAAGTTCATCTGAATAAGGCGGAACGTTTGGTTTAGTTTCAACCTTTTCTTCAATTTTAGGTTGTTCTATTTTTTCTTCTGCTTTCTGTTCTACATTTTCTTCTTTGTAGTCGTTCATCAGAGCTTCAAGTGGATTTTGAGGAACTTCTATTTCTTTTTCAGAATTAGGTTCATCTAATTTCACTTCAATCTCTTTCTTTGTTTCTTCTTCGTTAGGCATAGTTATCTCCTATGTTGGCGTTATTCTTAACTCAATAACGTATATTTATATTTGCTGAGATATTACTTCAGAATTTTCAAGTGAAGCAATAATCTCATCATCATTTACTATCACCATTTTGACATTTTGTACAGATATGCGTGCGCCTGCGTAACGACCGAACAAAACCCAATCTCCTACTTTACACCAAGGCGATTTTCTATCGCTATAACACTCTGGTCCCATTGCTATTACTTGACCTATACTATTTAAATAAGATTGAGTATCTTTATTGTTATCAGATAAATAAATACCACCTTTTGTTTTAGATACAGGACCTTTTGGTCTTATTAAAATTCTATATCCAACGGGTTGTGGTACGTTTGTTGGTGTAAGTACATCATCTTCTGTAGCCCATGCTTCATTGTTAATCATCTTCTATTTCTCCTTTTTTGTATTTTTCTATTAACTCATTAATAATTTGTAGAGATTTATCTAAACCCTGACCGTAGCCATAGTTTCTTTTAAACTCCTCTATGTTATCTACACCTTTTGACAACAAATTATTACCTAATTCTTCTTTATGTCTTTTTATTTGATTCTTAATCGCTTGTAGTAGTTTTTCCATTTACCATTTCTTTCAATTTATTAAGAGCATCATCAAATGATGTATTTAATTTTTTAGAAGCTATCACAAATTGTTTTGGTTTAACCAAACTTATAGATATTCTTTTGTTTTCTAAAAATTTTTTAGCTTGTCTTATTTCTTCAGCTTTAATAGACATACTATTTATCACGTTTTGCAATTCGAGAAGCTGCTTCTACTATTTTAGCTTTCACTTCAGCATCTTTTCTAGTTTGTTGTCTCTCATTAGTCTTAACACCTTCTGCAAATCTTGCTTTACGAATGTTTAATTCTTCAGTTTTTAATTTTAAATTTTCCATTTTCTCTTGCATCTCCATTTGCATCTGTTGTTGCTCTGGACTTGGTGGCATACTACCCATTAAACCCTGAGCAGCTTGAGCTGCAGCTAATGCAATTCTATTTTCTTGTTCAATAGGAAGTGGTTTAGTTTCTTTATCTAAAAATTCTTCATTAAATTGACCACTTGATACTGGAGTTCCTTCTTGAACTTGAGCTTGCATTTGTTGTTGATATAAAAATGCTAAATGTTGACCCATATGTGCTAACATTTGACCATATATAGCTTGTTTAGCTTCAGGTGTTCCACCAAATCTAGGGTCATTAATAAATTGTTGATGAACCATAAGATGAGCTTGATGGTCTTGTTCTTCAAAAACTTGAATAGGTTTACCATTTAATACGGCCATATTCTCAGAAACTGGATCTCTACGAGGAGTTTCTTTATCATCTATTAATAAATTTTCATAATCAGGTACATTTAAAGATTGTAAAAATCTTTTATAAGCTTGTTTTACATCAATAATTTGAGGAGCTTGTTGTGCTAATTGAAGTCCAGTTTGTGCTAAAGCAATTCTTTGAGCAGAAGATGAAATATTAGGATCAGATACTGGTACTACATCTATCGCTTGATCAAAATCTTTTCTTCTAATGATTTTTCTTTCACCAATAGTTTCATATGGATATTCATCGTCTAAATATTCTCCATTAATTTCATAAATTAATTTAAATTCTCTACCTTGAGCTTGATGTAATCGTTTATGTATAGCAGAAAATACTTTAGAACCTTGTTCTATAAGAGCAATAGTAGTTCCTACTGGACCAGATCCTGCGGATTGACCTACCATCGCATCTGCGATTGATGCAAAACGTCTACCTGATTCTGTCATTACTCCTAAAAGTTGAAGTAACGTAGGAGAAGGTTCTTTAAATGGAAGTGGTATAAATGATTTTCTTAAATCATCTCCATAAGCTTCTACTTCTACCCATTCTCCTGGAGATATAGTTAAATCTCCACCTTCAATTCTTGCTCCCTTAGCTCTAAAGCCACCATTTAAATTTGCGAATGCTGCTGAGTCAAGTAAAGCTCTTAAAGCTCCGGTGCTCGCATGCTGTAGACCGCCGATCATTTGTATTAAACCAAATCCATAAAAACCTAAACCTGGTAAATATTTATAATGAATAAAATAAGTTCTCTTACGTTTTAATTGATCTTCTTCTTTCCAGTTACGTCTAATTGATAATACAATTTGCATATCATAATCAATTGTAACGATATATGGTAAAGCAACTCCATTTTTATCTTCTTCTAAATCTAAATCTACGTGCATTTCTAAAATAGTATGTAATCTATCAGCAGATGATGGAGACATACCTTCTAATCTTTGAAGTGTTGCTTGTATTTGATCATCTGTATTTAAATCAGATTGAGTTTTAGATAAAGCAACATCTCTATAAAATCCTACTACTTGGTATCTTTTAATTTCATTTACAGATAATTTCATTACTTGAGTATATCTCTCTGCAGTTTGTAAATCTGTATTTTGATATGCTATTACAAAATCTTCTGCTGGTACAAATTTTGAACAAACTCTATCTAATGTATCATCGAAGTATATTTTTTTAAATGCTGAACCTGATAATGATAAATAAAATAACATTTGATCTAATTCATTAAAGTAATCTGGAATTTGAGTAGTAAGTTGATAATTCATATAATCTTCAACTCGTGAAGCTTGTTCTATTTTCTTATCAGTAATTTTACCAATGATTTGAGTTTTTACAGGTCCACCTGGTGGAAATAACTCTGCAATAGCTCTAGCTTGAAATTGAGTGGCAGCTTCTGCGAGTAATGGGTGATGTACTCCAGAAGCTCCAGGGAAAGGATCATTTCTATCTTCAACAATTACACCTAACATTTTTAGACCTTTAGAATATTGGTCTTCCCATTCTTTTCTTGAAGACTTATCATCTTCATAAGCGGTAATTAATTGTTTTCCTATTCTTGAAATTTTAGAACTATCTAATGTCTCTGCAAGATTTTCGTAATGATCGCTTTCAAATTCTTCTTCAGCTTTTTCCGTTTCATCTTCATTTATATCGACAGTAATCTTCTTACCTTCATCATCGGTATATTGCAGTTTCTGTTTATCTAGTTCTACTTCAAGTGCCATATTATTTTTTCTTTTTACTTTTAGGAAATCCAGCTTTCATATTTGCATATGCTTTTGGAGTTATAGTAGATTTAGATTTAGGTCTACTAGTTCCTGATTTTTTTCTTGCATTTATATTTGCGTATAGTCCTTTTTTCTTTTTCATAGGTTTTTCAGTTTGTTGTGGAAAGTTATTTCGTGCCAATGGCATTACTTTTTCTTTCCTTTTTTGATTACACCTCTTGCCATTAAAATATCTTTTTTAGTGACTTTACCGTCACCTGACATATCAGGAAAAGATTTTTTATTTTTTTTCTTTTTTACCATTTTTCCTCCTTTTGTTTCTATATATCCTTTTTTTTCTAATCTTGTTTCTCTGGCTTCCATTTTTTTAGTTTCTTTATTTTCATGTGCCATTGATTCGTCTTTAGCAGCTCTCATTATTTTTTTCCTTTTCTTGCTTCTGATAAAGCAATTGCTATAGCTTGTTTTTTTGATTTAACTTTTTTCTTTGATTTTCCAATGTTAAGTTCTCCTTTTTTATACTCTTTCATAACTTTAGAAATTTTATTTTGTGCTTTTGTTTTTTTCATTGTTTAATACCTCCGGGTTCATACCCTATACATCTATAGTATAGTATAAAACAAAAAATCACTGGAATAAAGCGAATTATTCCAGTGATTAAACAATCAAAAAGGATCTTATTTTGAGAAGTTTGCTTTGTAATCTTCAAAAGCATCTTTCCAGAACTTTTGAACTTTCTGATTATAGTCAGTCCAGAAGCTCTTAACTTTACTATAATCTAAATAATCTAAAGGGTTAAACATAATTATCTCCTATTGTTAATAGTTATATAATTACTTTTTTCCACATTTACAGGTCTCGTTCTTAAATCTTTTAGCTCTTTTTTTTAATTCATATCTCCATAGTTTATATGATAACCATGAATTAAAGTTATTTAATAATTTAATTATCATCGACATCTCCATCTTCTTCTAGCTTGTCTCAATCTTGAATTAGGATCTTTTGCAGCTTTAGGAAACATTTTCATTTGACCTGCTGATCTTGCGCAATAAGATTTTCTTCTATTAGCTGATTTACTTCCTGGCTTAACTTTACCAGTAACTGCTGTTGATAATTTAGAACCGGGATTAGCTCGTCTATACGCCATAACACCTTTACGTGTCATACCAGCACCTGATTTAGTAGGTCTAAAATTTCCAGATTTTACAGAAGTTTTAATTGGATTTTCTTTTCTCATACTCTTCCTTGTCCGTTATATTTTTTTTTATCAAAAGATTTATTTGGACTTTTAGAATGTCTTCCAGGTCTTTTCTTTTTAGTTCTTTTATAAAATAAACCCGTACCGTATGGATTACTTTTTTTTGCCATTTTTCTTCTTTGGCTTTTTAACAGTCATAGACTTTTGTAAACGACCTAAACCAGAACCTGAACCTGCTGATATTTTCATACTTTTCTTTTATCGTAAGGATTTGGTTTATCTTTATTTTGGAATTTTTCTCTACGACCTTGTGGGTATACATCTTTTTCTAAAGGAGATTTTTCTTTAGAGATTGGAACTACTTCAGCAACATCTGAATCTTCGTCTTCCATATCATCTTCATCTTCTCTTGCTGAATCTTGATCTTCCATATATCCATTATCATCAAATAATTTTTCTTTTGATATATTTTCAAATTCTACATCTAAAATATCTTTAGTAACTTCTTTAGTATTTTTTGCCATTATTAACCTCTTGATTTGTTTTGTCCTTTTTTAAAACCATCATCATCAAATGATTCGATGCTTCCTATATATTCAATATCTGGATCAAAGTAAAGTTTCTTTCCTTTATTCTTTTCTCTTTCATCGTCTATATACTTTCTTTCTTCTTCGTTTAAATAGTAATCACCTTGAAGGGCTATACCTTCATCTATCATGTCAACAACTGGAGTTTTTTTTACCATTTTTGTTTTTCATTTTAGACTTAGAAGGCATTAAACCTTTTTCTAATTTTTTAGTACTAGTCTTTTTCATCTGATGATATACCTTTTTTTAAAGTTTCAATATCTTTTTCAGAAATTGGATATAAATCTTTTTCTATTTCTTTTTCCATTTCTTTTCGTAATTTATTTTCTAAATTTCTTTTTTCCATTTCTTCTATTTTTGAAAAATTAACTCTAGCAGGATTTGTATGTTCAAACCCTTCTTCAGCAGCTTCTTTAAGACCAGCAAGTCTATCATATTTACTCATAATTATATTACTCTCTTAATGATAATACCTTGTGGTTTAATTCCCATTAAACTTTGTTCAAAGTTTTCACGATCAACTTTTTCTTGATCTACTTGTTTTACTATATCATTAGAATTGTCTTGCATTGCTCTTTTAAGCATTGCAGCATCTTCTTTAGCACTAGGAAACTTTTCGTAAAATCTTTTATTAGAAGCTTTTACATCTTCTATTCCATATTGTTTATTGTTCTTCACCATCTAAATCCTCCGGTTTCGATAATCTTTGTGAAACTATACCTTGAAAACAAGTTTGTGTAAAGCTAGGAATCATCATATCAGATATAGGATTTTCTGGATGATCCGCATAATAAGATATACAAGGAACTCCTTTCTTATCCCATGCTACGAGAGCATAGCCCTTTAGATCCATTCTATCTGTAATAGCTATAGCCGCACTATGTAAAGCATCAATAACTTTATCATTTTCATGACGAGCTAATACTCGTGATGATGGCTTTCTATTAAAAACGTTAAGAGTAATAACGTTTGTGTTTTCTGTATTTTGTAACTTTTTCGTCATAATCTTCTTCAGGGTCATCAGGGTGTACTACTAAAAATCCTTCACGTATTCGCATAAGAGCTTGTACACATGTATCGTGTACGTCATCATGCTTTCCGTAAGGAAATTGAGCAGATTCCTCTATTACGTCTTTAGTCCATTCTTTATCAAGTGTAAAGACTAATCCTCCTTCAAACATACTTGCAACTCCATGCGTTCTTGAAACTTTATCTCGCTCAGGAGAGAATGTAATAACAGGTACCCCTGATCTTCTCATATCTTGTATTAAAGATTGACCCGAGGCACGTTTTTCAATAAGCACTCCATCGGGCATCCATTCTTTATAACTATCTTGCGCACGTT
>Ga0209598_10003410_pt1 | contig 12009 bp, 9 predicted proteins | sample M_140807_EF_Meta_FD_187317 | JGI IMG/M metagenome (GOLD analysis project Ga0209598, IMG submission 187317) | Freshwater microbial communities from Lake Montjoie, Canada to study carbon cycling - M_140807_EF_MetaG (SPAdes) (version 2) | ecosystem: Environmental > Aquatic > Freshwater > Lake... | reverse complement strand
AAAAAAGACCCGAGCGAAGGCTCGACCCGGTAGCCATTGAAGTTCAGTAATGCAGCCGTCTCTTTGCAACGGCACCAGATACTGGAAAACACGTTGGCCGACTGAACTCCCTGCTTGCGGAGCCAATCCCCTACGACAACCGCCTGCCGCCGACCTTCGGTGTCGAGATTTCGCTGAGTCTTACAATCATCCAGCTTGTAATTGGGCGGGTCACCCACGCCAGGCGCGCTTGCGTGCCGCATCAACAGGACATAGCTGCTTGAGCGCAGGTTTTCAGCCAGGTCGTTAGCCTGAACCGGAAGCGCCATGGATAAAACCAAGGCGCCAAAAATGATGACGTTTCTCATGACGACTCTCATGACGATTCTCATAAACTTGATCATTACCAATTTCATGATGTGATTGATTGCGGTTCGCATGTTCACGTAAAGAAAATCGTGGCGAGGCCTAGAAATATAAAGAATCCCATACTGTCGGTCGTAAAGGTCAACAGAACCGAGGACCCCAACGCAGGGTCTCGCCCGAGGCTTTGCAAGAGGAGCGGAACGCTCATCCCAACCACAGCCCCCAGCAGCAGGTTGAGAATCATCGCGAGCATCATGGTCAGGCCAAGTAATGCGCCATTGCCGGTCGACGCATAGAGCGCCCACGCGAAACCGCCCGCAATACTGCCCCAAACCACCCCGTTGAGCGCTGCAATCCCGAGTTCTTTAACGAAGAGCCGGCGGGCGGTGCTCGCGCCCACCTGACCCAGCGCCAGGGAACGAATAAAGAGCGTCATGGTCTGATTGCCCGAATTACCGGCAATACCGGCCACGATGGGCATCAAGGCGGCGAGCGCAACGACTCGCTCGATGGTGTCTTCAAAGGCGCCAATGACCCGGCTCGCAAAGAAAGCGGTCCCAAGATTGACCGCCAGCCAGAGCCAGCGGTTCTTGGCGGAAGCCCAAACACTGGCGAACATATCTTCGTCTTCACGCAGACCCGCCTGGGCAAGGGTCTCGCTTTCACTGCGCTCGCGGATCGCATCCACCACGGTGGCAACGGTCAGACGACCCACCAGGCGCCCATTGGAATCGACCACGGGCGCGCTGACCAAGTCATAGCGCTCAAATGCCTGAGCCGCATCCTGAATGTCGTCAAGCGCCTGCAAGGTCATGGTTTCGGAGCGCATGACATCGCCCACCAGCGACTCCGGGTCAGCCGTCAACAAGCGCTGGATCGGCAATACGCCACGCAAACGGTCATCTTTGGAGCCGACGACGAACAACTGATCCGTGTGGTCGGGCAATTCGTCCAGGCGACGCAGATCTCGCAAGGCGACATCGAGCGTCACATCGTTGGGCACCGTCAACATCTCGAAGTCCATCCGAGCCCCGACGGTCTGCTCGTCATACGACATCGCGGCGCGCAACTGTTCACGCTCGGCAGGCGTGAGTCCGCGACGGACTTCTTCAACGACATCGCTTGGCAGATCGTCAGCCAGATCGGCTAGATCATCGGCATCCAGAGAAGCGGCTGCAGCCAGCAAGTCGCCACGGTCCATTTGGCGAATGAGCCCTTCACGCACGAACCCCGAAAGTTCGACGAGGACTTCGCCATCATGAGTTGCATCAACCAGGCCCCAAACCGTCAGTCGGTCCTCGGGGGGCAGGGCCTCCAGTACAAAGGCCACATCGGCCGGGTGCAGCCGATCTATCCGAGCCCTGAGATGGGACAGATGCTGGGCCTCGGCCACCCGCTCGGTGAGACTCTGGCGCTGGCGATCGGGCCCGGCCTCCCGTCTGGCCAAGTCGCGAACCAGGCCAAGCCTACGCAATAGTTCCTGGACCTCGGCTAGCGATCGGGAGGCCTCCTCGGGATCGCGCGGCGTCGGGGGTTCGGACTCATCCAATGCAAACGGAAAATCGCTCATCGGTCGGTTCCAGGTTGAACACCGGGCGAAATTCTACGCCGCAACCCTTTAGGGAAAGCCCGAGCGTAACCCGATCGTCAATCCCAGTTGAATCACCTGTTGAAGTCTTATCCACTTGACGTCACTGCGCGCACTGATGATCTGAACCCCGTGCGGACAAATCCAGATCCGCAGGCTCGGATCGGCGCGTTGTGCGTTCTTCGATATCCGTCCGATCAAGAGGCGCTCAACCGCTGGGCTGAGCAGGCGCTGCGCCTCGTCGCGATCCTTCGCATGGACCGAAAAATTCCTTAACACAGCGCTTGAGCCCACCACCTGGACGGGCGTCGCGCGCATAAACGCGGGCGACTGTTGCCGCGCATCGCCACGTGCTGGGCGCGCGCACAGCAGGGCCAAGGCCTGATCCAGATCGGGCGCCCCCAGGGTAAAAATGACCGAACCTGGATCGCCGGAGGTGCCGGCAACCAGGCTCCAGCGCCGACTGAGCGAGCGACCCAGAATCGTCACGCCGCGGTCGCTGACCTCAAGCCGCCAGCCCCTCCGATGGCAACGTCGCTCGAGTTGCGCCGTCTCCAAGCGACGTTGATCCCGGTGCCAGCGTTCCCACCAAAACCAGCCAGTCAAGCCCGTCACCGCGCTCATCGCCGTCAGGAGCGTCAGGATCGCGAGAGCGGAGGTCGGGATTGGAACGGGGGAAGAACTCATGACTGCAGCGATCATGGGGGCTCGGATTGCCCCGTTGCGTAAGGCCAAGGTCAGGCGTCAGCCACGCTCCGACCGGCGGTTCAAGCCTTGAGTCGAGCCCCAGACGGATCGTTCAGGGAATCGGCGCAACGGTCATTCGGCGCTCGATGATCTGTGTCTTTCGCAGCAATTTTGGGTCAGTGCGATGACGATCGAACCAACGCGGCTTGGGCAGCATTGCGGCCATCCGCGCCGCCTCGGTCGGCGCGAGTCGATCGGCGCCGTGGCCAAAATGGTGTCGGGCCCCGGCCTCCGCACCAAATACCCCCACCCCCCATTCGGCAACATTCAGGTAGAGCTCCAGAATACGGCGCTTGTCCATGACCAACTCGATCATGTAACTGATCACGAGTTCCTGGGCTTTACGCAAATAATTCCGCTCGCCCGAGAGAAAAAGGTTCTTGGCCAATTGCATCGTGATCGTTGACCCACCCCGCACCACCCGGCCACGCTTGGCATTGGCCTGCCAGGCCAACTCCAGGGCGTCCCAATCAACTCCATCATGCTCAGTGAAATTTGCATCCTCGGAAGCAATCACGGCGCGCTTGAGGTTTGAGGAAATCCTCGCATAGGGCGTCCACTGGTGACGCAATTGCGCCGCGGGGTCTTCACCACGCAAGCGAACCAGTTCGGCCCGCATGAACGCGGTCGTGCTGGGGTCAAACCGTGACCACCACAACACCTGCCCAAAAAACCAGACCTGCAGCGCCAGCACCGTAACGGTCGCCGCCAAGAGCAGCCGACCAGACCATCGCCAACACCAACTCCACCACCGGCGCCCCAAACCACTCACCCCTCGCGACTCCCCACCAGTTCGGCGCGCATGGCCTGCAGTACTGGCTCGGTATCGGGCATGACTGCGCGCCAGACTTGGAAACTCTCTGCCGCCTGCTCAACCAGCATGCCAAGCCCGTCCACGCAGAGCGGGCAACCCGCCGCTTGAGCCTGTTGCATAAACGGCGTCGGATCCCCGGCATAGACCATGTCGTAAGCCAGTCGGGCATCTCGCAGCAACGCATCAGGAACCGCCAAGCGCTCACCCTGCAACCCACCCGAGGTGGCGTTAATGACAACATCCACCGACAGGCTCTCGAGTGCCTCCATCGCAACCGCCTCAACACCCATCAGGAGCGGATCTGCGGCGAGCGCCTCAGCCCGTTCGGGGGTCCTGTTCGCGACTGCAAGACGCCCACAACCTGAGTTCAGTAGTGCAGCAAGCGCTCCTCGCGCAGCGCCACCGGCACCAAGTACCAGCACCGAGGCGCCCGCCAGCGAAACCCCCAGGCGGGCGAGATCACGCAGTAAGCCGATACCGTCTGTGTTGTCACCCAGCACCCCATCTGCGCCAAAAACGAGGGTGTTGACAGCGCCAGCCGCTTCCGCCCTTGGAGTTCGCTCGGTGGCATAGGCGAACGCCTCTTGTTTGAAAGGCAGCGTGACATTGAGCCCCCGTCCGCCTCGAGCCCGAAAAGCCTCGACGGTCGCCACAAATCCATCGACTGGCGCCAGGATGCGTTCATAAACAATCGCCTGTCCGGTCGCCAGCGCAAACGCGGCATGAATTGACGGGGATCGACTGTGCGCGATCGGATTGCCGATCACCCCATACGAATCGGCTGCCTCGGAATCGACCCCGTCGTCCACCGCTCCATCCACCGCCCCTTCCGGCCCCCCGTCCACCTCCACAAACCGGGCGTGAATGGTCAGGTCGAGTTCATCCTGCTCCACCAGATCGATCACGATGCGCCGGCCCGGTGAAAGCATCGGCATCCCGGTCACCCGAAGCACCAGCGGGGCATGAACGAGGCGAGCCATATCGTCTCGCGTCACCACTGCCTCAACCCGAGTCAACCCCTCCTGCTGCAGCCATCGCAGGCACCACCACCGCTCCATGCGGGACTGAAAGTCCGCATAAGCCTCGTACTTCGCATCGAACGCCGACAGAACCGCGAACAGGTCTGCATCGCTTCCGGTGTACGGGGGCGTGCGCCCCGTTAGCACGGCAATCACCTGGCGCTGATTGACCAGATCGACATAGCGTCGCAATGGGCTCGTGCACCAGGCGTACTGCGCCACGCCCAGCCCCGCATGCGGCGCGGCATGGGTCGCCATGCGAACCCGCGTCCCCGGAGGCTGAATCCGGTAAATCCCTGGAACCCGATGATCCGCCAGCAGACGACCCCAGCGGGCGTTTGCGAGGATCATCAGTTCGGCCACGATCCGATCGAGCGGTGCGTCACGGCGACGTTGAACGATCCTGACCTTCTCGGCGCCATCGGGCTCACGATCGATATAGAACGAAAAATCAACTCGATTACGCGGTTCGGGCTTGCCGCGGAGTTGGTCGCGTTCAGCGCCCAGCGCCAGAGTCAGGCGCCAGAGGGCTCGCAGCGCAAACGCGCGAGGCAAATCGGTGGGCGCAGCGCTTTCGGGTGCCTCATTGAGCAAAGCCTCCGTCACCACGCCCTCGAGATGATCATGACGCAGGTTCTCGGCGATCCTGACCCGATCAACGCGCGAGAAACCATCGACGATTCCAGTCCCGGTTTCATCGAGATCGACGTACATCGAAAGCGCCGGCAAGTGCCGCCCGGAGTCGAGCGACCAGCGTTCGATGGCGTTGTCCGGCAACATCGTGATCTTGTCGCCTGGCATGTAGACCGTCGACATACGGGCGCGGCCGACCTTGTCGAGCGTCGACCCAGGGGTGAGATCACGCCCGGGAGCCGCAATATGGATTCCGACCCTCAACCGCCCATCGGCAAGCAGGGTCACAGAGAGTGCATCGTCGATCTCGGTCGTTGTCGAATCGTCGATTGAAAAAGCCTCGACGCCGGCGTCGGGCAAGGTCTCAGGAATGGCCGCGCGAAGTGCTTGCGCGAGGGCGTTATTCCCGCCGATGGTCCCCGCCCGATTTCCACCTGATCGGGACCCACGGGCCGAGTCGGATTGCGGATCCGTTTGGACATCAGCTTGAGGGTCCAAGCGGAGTACGTGGGGCGGAAATCCGCTACCAGCGGGGAATTGCTCCCGCAAGAAGCGTCGCATGTGAAGCGCTCTCGGCGAGTCGAATGCCCCCAGTGCGAGCATGAGTCGCTCGGGTGAACGCTGCGTCTGCTGACAAGCCCGATCAAGCGCCTTCCATTCGAGAGACATCTTGTCGGGCGCAAACACCAGCGCATCGGCGGCCGCGCGAATTTCTGCCGGCAATACGCCCGCTGTGAGTTCAGCCACCCAGCCGTCCACAACTTCCTGTTGCTGGCGCTTTCGCTCCAGACCCGCCAAGGCCGCTTTGAGTTGTTCTGCCGAAGCCGGTCGATAGCGCCCCTTGCCCTTGCGATGGAAATAAATCGGCGCCCCGTGCAGGCGCAGCAACAACGCCGTCGCCTCGACAGCCGTTGGCGCGCGGCCAAACCAGTCGAGCGCCAACGCATCAAAGGCAAATTCGTCCTGCGGGGCAATTTCCCACAGAAAATCGAGATCAATCGCATCACCCATCGTCTGGGCGACCTGCATCAGATCGGCCGGCGTTGGGGTCTCAAAACGCAGCATCACGGCGGCCGCCTTGATCCGAACACGGCGCCCGGTCGCAAGTTCAACTTGCAGGTTCGCACCGGCATCCGACAGGACGTGACCGGCTTTGTAGCTGCCGTCTTCTTCGAGCAGAACGTTCATGGGGGCCCATCGCGCAGAGTCGGCGATCTTACCAGCGGGGGCTTTCGATTCGCCGTCACTGTTTCGGGATACAGTTCATTCGCCACAGAGGAGGGAACGCGATGGCCATGGATGTAATCGATTATCGAGTCATCGGCTCGGAGATGCAGTTCGTTGAATGCGAACTCGACCCCGGCGAAGCCATGGTGGGTGAGGCGGGTAGCCTCATGTACATGGAAGCCGGAATCGCCATGGATACCCTGTTTGGTGACGGTAGTCAGTCGTCTTCGGGCCTGCTGGGCAAATTGCTGGGTGCTGGCAAGCGACTCCTGACGGGCGAATCGCTCTTCATCACGGTCTACACCAATGACGCCCCCCAACGCCAGAAACTCGCGTTTGCCGCGCCCTTCCCCGGCAAGATTCTCCCCATCGATTTGCGCCAGTTTGGTGGCCAGTTGATCTGCCAGAAGGACAGCTTTCTGGCCGCTGCACGCGGCGTACAAATTGGTATCGCATTTCAGCAGAAACTCTCCGTCGGATTCTTTGGCGGAGAAGGTTTCATCATGCAACGACTCGAAGGCGACGGCCTGGTCTTCGTCCACTCTGGCGGGACCGTGGTCAAGCGCGAACTGGCGGCGGGCGAGGTACTGCGCGTGGATACGGGTTGCCTGGTCGCAACCGCTGGGGCCATTGATTTTGATATCGAGTACGTTGGGAAAATCAAAACCGCCCTTTTCGGGGGTGAAGGCTTGTTCTTCGCGCGTCTGACTGGGCCTGGAACCGTCTGGCTGCAGTCCCTCCCGTTTTCTCGACTTGCTTCACGAATCTTCGCGGCCGCCCCTCAAATGGGTGGGAAACGCGAGGAGGGCTCGATTCTCGGAGCCCTGACGCCCGGAATGGGCAACGTCTTTGATGGCGATAACGACTAGCTAAAACCCGAGGTCAGGAGGCAGCGCTCGCGCGATCTTTGAGCGCCGTTAGCAACTTATCGTGGACGCCGCCAAAGCCCCCGTTACTCATGACCAGGATTCGGTCGCCGGGGCGCGACTCGGTCACCACCGTCGCGACCAGCTCTGCTAAATCCTCAAACGTTTGCGCCTTGTCGCCCAGGGGCTCGAGCGCCTGGGCGACGTTCCACCCCAGACCTTTGGCATAGCAGAAGACCCGGTCCGCTCGGGCCAGGCTGGCGGGCAGCCGCGACGACATGGTGCCAAGCTTCATCGTATTCGATCGCGGTTCGAGCACGGCAAGCACACGACCGCCGTCCTGAATCCGGGCACACAGACCATCAATCGTCTGTTCAATCGCCGTTGGATGGTGGGCGAAATCGTCGATCACCGTGACCTGGGCCACCGTGCCGCGGGTTTCGAGCCGACGCCGAACCCCAGGGAAACGCCCCGCAGCCTCGAGTGCTGCGGCGGGCGCGATACCCAGACAGCGGGCGGCCGCCACTGCAGCCAGCAAATTGGCCCGATTGTGCGCACCGGCCAAGGGCAAGTCACAGTGCCCCATTACAGCACCATCCAACCGAACTTCAATTGTGGTCGTCTCGGCCGATTCATTCAACACGTTGGCCTGCCAGTGAGGCTGGCTACTGTTCTTATCACCAGCCCCGTGACTCGAAGGGGTCCGGTCTTCGCCGCCAATGCGCTCTACCGGCGTCCAACAACCGCGAGCCAGCACGCGAACGAGCGCCTTACTCGAGCCATCGACAATCAATCTTCCAGAACTTGGCACCGTACGGACGAGATGATGGAACTGCGTCTCAATCGCGGCGAGGTCCGGAAAGATGTCGGCGTGGTCGTACTCCAGATTATTCAGAATCGCGATACGTGGCCGGTAATGAACAAATTTTGAACGTTTATCGAAAAAAGCAGTGTCGTATTCGTCTGCTTCAATCACGAATGCCGACCCCGTTCCCAAGCGAGCGGAGACACCAAACCCGCCGGGGACCCCCCCGACCAAAAAACCTGGCTCAGCCCCACAGGCATCCAAAATCCAGGCCAACATCGAAGTCGTCGTGGTCTTGCCATGCGTGCCAGCGACAGCGACCACCGCACGCCCCTGAAGCACATGATCAGCGATCCATCGCGGCCCTGAATCGTAGGGCAGACCTCGATTAAGAATCGCTTCCATCAGAGGATTGCCGCGGGTGACGACATTGCCGACAACAAAGCAATCAGCATCGCGTATCGCAGGATCCTCGAGCTGACCCGGATCCCAGCCTTCGATCAGGTCAATCCCGAGGGCCCGGAGCTGATCGCTCATCGGCGGATACACGTTGGCATCGCACCCCGTGACTCGGTGGCCAGACTCGCGGGCAAGGGCGGCAATCCCTCCCATGAAGGTGCCGCAGATTCCAAGGATATGAAGATGCATGACTCGATAATTCCAAAGGCGCCTTGCGCCACAGGCGTCACGCTACACTGTACGGCGTTATGAACGCGGATGCGTTCCGCCTGAATTTGAGGAGACGGCGATGACGGTTCGCCGCGAAATGGCCGCTGTGGCAGCGGCCTTGGTCGCTGACTCGGGCCTTGATTATGGCGCGGCCAAACGCCGCGCGGCACGTCATCTGGGGTTGGCGGACTCCACACCCAAAGGTGCGATGCCCGACAACGACGAGATCGACGAAGCGCTTCGAGAACATCTGGACCTTTTTGACGCGACCGGACATGAAGAGCGCCGGGAGTCGATCCAACTCGCGGCGATCGAGCTCATGGAACAGCTCGCGCAATGGTCTCCGTTGATTACGGGCGCAGCCTGGAAAGGGCTGGTGACTGAGCATGCTGTACTCCACCTGCAGATCGCAGACGGCCATGCCAAAGAGGTCGCAATTGATCTCATCAATCGAGGGCTCGACTTTGACGCAACTGAGACGACCGGATCCGGTGGGCGTGGCCGCATCGAAGTGCTTGTCGGGCACTGGCGTGACTGGCCCGTCATGATCGCGATGCATCCGATCCATGATTTGCGCGGGGCTGCCCGCGATGACGGTGAGCGCGGTGCCGACCGAGGGCATCGGGAACAGCTGATCGAACGCAGACGACGCCGGTGGCAGCTTGAAAAGCCCCAGGGCCAGGCCCGTCCGGCTTTTCTGGTGGGATTGGTCATCCTCGTGATCAGTCTGCTCGCGCTCGCGGCCGGACTGGGAGCCTCGTGGTTGAGTCGTCCAGCCGCACCGATCGCTGAGCCAGCAGTACAAACCCTCTGGAGTCAACAATGGCCCGGCCCCGACGGCCAACCGAAGCCGCTTGAGACTCTGCGCGGACAAATCACGGTCGTTAATTTCTGGGCGACCTGGTGCGCGCCCTGTGTCGAAGAGATGCCAGCGCTGTCGGCGCTTTATCAACAAATGAGTCCGCAAATCAATCAACAGAACCAGCAAGCCTCAGGGTCCCCGCGCCCGCGCATTGAATTTATTGGCGTTGCCATTGATCGCGCGGATCAGGTCGCCGAGTTCGCGCGGCGCTCGCCGGTCAGCTACCCGCTTGTAGTGGCGGGCGCTGCGGGCTCGGAACTCGGCCGGGCCTTGGGTAATGAGGCGGGGGCGCTCCCTTTTACCGCTGTCATTGACTCAAACGGTCGGGTGGTTGAACGGACCCTGGGGATCGTTGATCTCGAGAAACTGCGCACGCTGCTCAAGCGGATGCAGGAGGGCAAGCGTTAGCCTTTGAGGTAGACACCCGCGAGGGTGTGCGGCAAAATTCGCGGCTTATGCGTGCTTCTGTGGCGAATAGCCTGCATCTTCCATTGAACGCTCAGCCCGACGCTGGTTCAGACACACGCCTGAACCCAGTGGAGCACGGTTGCTGATCGGCCTAACGCCATCTCTGGCTTTCGCTTGAAGGAGGTCCCATTGGATCTGCGCAAAATTAAAACGCTGATTGACCTTGTCTCGGAATCGGGCATTTCAGAGCTCGAGATTACGGAAGGCGAGGACAAGGTGCGAATCGTGAAGAACACGGGCGCAGCAGGTGGTATGCAGCCCATGCCGCAATCGTTTGGGTATTACCCGCAGCCGGCGCCGATGGTGACAAATGGGCCGGTAGCGGCCATCGAACCGGAACCGATCGAACCCGTTGTCGGGCACCTGGTTAAGTCACCGATGGTGGGTACGTTTTATCGAGCCCCGAGCCCGGGCGCAGACCCGTTCGTCGAGGTCGGCAGCCCGATCAAGGAAGGTGCACCGCTGTGCATCATCGAAGCGATGAAGCTGCTCAATGAAATTGAAAGCGACTTCACCGGGACCGTGAAGGCCATCCTGGTCGACAATGGCCAACCCGTTGAATACGGCCAGCCTTTGTTCGAACTCGAGTAACGGCGACCTGATGTTTGAAAAGATCCTGATCGCCAACCGTGGTGAAATTGCCCTGCGGGTTCAGCGCGCCTGTCGAGAACTCGGTATCAAAACCGTCGTCGTACATTCCGAGGTCGATACTGACGCCAAGTACGTCAAGCTCGCCGACGAATCGGTCTGCATCGGTCCCGCAGCCTCGCGCGATAGCTACCTCAACATCCCAGCGATTATTTCAGCGGCCGAAGTCACCGACGCAGAAGCGATCCATCCGGGTTACGGATTTCTCTCGGAAAACGCTGACTTCGCCGAACGGGTCGAAAAAAGCGGTTTCGTTTTCATCGGACCACGACCGGACTCGATCCGGTTGATGGGCGACAAAGTCAGCGCCAAAGACGCGATGAAAAAGGCCGGCGTACCGGTCGTGGCGGGCAGTGAGGGTGCATTACCCGAAGACCCCAGGGAGATCATCAAGATCGCGCGCGCGGTCGGCTACCCGGTCATTATTAAAGCGTCCGGCGGCGGCGGCGGTCGCGGCATGCGCGTTGTTCACACGGAAGCCGCGCTTGTGAATGCGGTCAATACGACCCGTCAGGAGGCCAATACCGCGTTCTCCAACCCTGCGGTCTATCTCGAAAAATTTCTCGAAAACCCCCGCCATGTCGAGATCCAGGTGTTGGCGGACGAGCATCGCAATGCAATCCATTTGGGCGAGCGTGACTGCTCGATGCAGCGCCGCCACCAGAAAGTTGTCGAGGAAGCGCCCGCGCCCGGGATCACCCGGCGATTGATCGACCGAATCGGTGCCCGATGTGCAGACGCATGCCGCAAGATTGGCTACCGCGGCGCCGGCACTTTCGAATTCCTCTACGAAAACGGGGAGTTCTATTTCATTGAAATGAACACACGAGTACAGGTTGAACACCCAGTCACCGAATTCATTACAGGTTATGACATCGTTCAACAACAGATCCGAATTGCGTTTGGCGAACGCCTGAGCATCCGTCAACGCGATGTCAGCCCACGTGGCCATGCAATTGAATGCAGGATCAACGCAGAGGATCCCTTCAAATTCACCCCGAGCCCTGGTCGGATCACGTCTTGGCACCCACCCGGCGGCCCCGGTATTCGGGTTGACTCCCACGTCTATGCGGGCTGCGTCATTCCACCCCACTATGATTCGCTGATTGCCAAAGTGATCGCGTATGGCGACACCCGGGAACAAGCGATCGCTCGCATGCGGGTTGCACTTTCCGAAATGGTCGTGGAAGGCATCCAGACCAATATCCCCTTGCATCGCGAATTGATGACCGATGCCCGTTTCATCACGGGCGGGACATCGATCCATTATTTAGAACAACGACTTGCTCAACGTAGTGGTCACTGACGCGGTGGACAC
>Ga0209598_10003404_pt1 | contig 12016 bp, 10 predicted proteins | sample M_140807_EF_Meta_FD_187317 | JGI IMG/M metagenome (GOLD analysis project Ga0209598, IMG submission 187317) | Freshwater microbial communities from Lake Montjoie, Canada to study carbon cycling - M_140807_EF_MetaG (SPAdes) (version 2) | ecosystem: Environmental > Aquatic > Freshwater > Lake... | reverse complement strand
GCTAGACGGACTGTTTGCGAATGAATCTCAACGATCTGGTTCACGTCGGTGCTATACCCGCCAGCCATCATGATTGCCATTGGGCAGCGTTGACTCTGTGCATACTGCATCACCATCAGATCACGGGCGGCCATGCCCGCCTTCGTTACCTTCAGGCGTCCTAAACGATCAGATTCATGGGGATCCGCACCTGCGAGGTAAAGCACAAACTGAGGCTCAAACCGTGCTTTCAACTGCTCTAACGCCGCGTCTAAAGCCTCAAGGTAGGCGTCATCCTCACATGCATCGGGCAAAGGTACGTCTAACGAGCTCTGTTGTTTATTAAATGGGTAATTGCGCTCGCCATGCAGCGATAACGTAAAAACTGTCGGATCGCCATGAAAGATCGAGGCGGTACCATCGCCCTGATGCACATCCAGATCAATGATCGCAATCTTCGCTTTGGGGTGACTGCTTTTCTGCATAACCTTCGCAGCAATCGCGGCATCATTAAACACACAAAAGCCGCTGCCGCGCTCGCGATATGCGTGGTGCGTGCCACCAGCAAGATTCACTGAAATTCCATCAACGCTTGCCGCCGCGCAGGCCGCGAGTGTGGCCCCGACCGAGCGGCGCGAGCGCTCGACCATTTCGAGGCTCCAGGGGAAACCAATCTCGCGTTGCTCTTTGGGTGTGAGTTCGCCTCGGATGACGGCTTGTAGATAGCGAGGGGCATGGGCCAATAAGATTTGGGTATCGGTCGCGGCCGGCGCTTCGCTCAACTCGATGTCGGCCTCAACGCTCACTGCGTCGCGCAAGAGTCGGTACTTGGACATTGGAAAGCGGTGCCCAGCTGGCAACGGCAGAACGAAATGATCGGAGTAAAAGGCTTTCACGGTTGCCAAGGTCGCTAAAGAACAGGAGTCACCACTATTTAACCACTCGAGCAATTCGACATACCGAAATAAGTATCACCACGATTTGCAAATTTCAGGCAGAATACAAGAAATACTAAAAATTAGGTCGCCATTGATGTGACTTAAACACGAGACCAAAAGGAGACCTTCATGATTAGCGCTAAAAGTTATAGCAGTTTGACCCTGATCGCAGCAGCGCTATTGTTAGCGAGCCCAGTCGCCAGTGCTCAACAAACCATCAAGCTTGGCATGACAACCGCACTCACTGGCCCGTTCAACGAGTTTGGTGAAGGCAATCGCCGTGGCGTCATGCTTGCCATTGACGAATGGAATAAAAAAGGTGGTATCAACGGCAGAAAAATTGAACTCGCCGAAGCCATGGATGATCAGTTAGTGCCAGACAAAGCCGTGCAAAACATGCGCCGCATTCTGGATAATAAAGACATCGTCGCCATCATCGCGCCAGCCGGTAGTGGTCCCTCACTGGCCACCATGGACATGCTCGAAGCCGACGGTCGCCCAACTTGTAATCCCCTCGCGCAATCACCTTCTGTGATTTATCCAAAAGGTAAAGAAAATCCCCCACGTAAAAACGTCGTGTCGATGGCGATCACCAACGAAGCTGAAGCGACTCGCCTAGGGCAGATCTTAGGCAAACAGTACAAAAATATCGGTGTCATTCATGAAAGCACCGCTTACGGGGTCACGGGTGCCGAGCTCGTCAAAAAATCAATCGCTGTCACCAATCCTGCTGCGAAAGTTCAGATCGAATCCTATAACCAACGCAGCCAAGACATGACCTCGCAGGTCGCACGTTTGCAACGCAGCCAGGTCGACGCAATCTTAGTCGTGGGCTTAGGTGCTGACTTTGCTGTGATCCGCAAAAATATGAGTCGCGCAAACGTTAAAGTGCCACTGTTTGGCTCAACCGGTGCGGTCACTGCCCCATATCTTGAAGGCGCGGGTGATCTGGCAATTGGTACCCGTTCGGTCAGCCCTGATGCCTTTGGCAAAAGACCTTTATCTGCCTATGCTCAAAACTTTGTCGACCAGTACCGCGCCGCGCATGGAACAGATCGCTGGTATGGTTCTGACGCTGCAAACCCACAAATCTCAATGGCAGCCATCGTCGGCAATGCCTATGACTGTGCGGTCGTGCTACTTGATGCAATCAGACGCGCAGGATCGACAGAGCCAGCCGCGGTGATTGCAGCCCTCAATCAAACCAAAGGGCTTGCTGGCATAGCAGTTCCATCCATCACCCTAACCGCCCAGATACACGAAGCCTTTAAGCCTGAAGATCTAGGCTTATTCGAGATCAACAAGTCTGCCGCCGGGGCTCTGTACCTCAAGCCTGTTGTTGAGTAAATACGCGCCCCAAAGTCATTGAGTCAACACGCACCCCCACGGGGGTGATCTCAACGTTTGCAGGGTATGCCTCAGCATGGATTTTTTTCTCTCGTTAGTGATTGCAGGGGCGTGCGTCGGCTCAGTCTACGCACTCGTTGCCGTCGGCCTAAATTTAACGTTCTGGACAACCAAAACGCTTAATTTTGGACAAGGTGCAGTCATGATGTTGTGCGCGATATCCACTGCACTGTTGACGGCTCAAGGGATCAGCAATGGCGTTGGCGTCATTGCAGGTGTGGCAATCGTTGCCTTGGTTGGCGTCATCGTTGAACGCATCGCAGTGCGCCCGGCACTCAAGACTGCGGGCAGCATGGGTTGGGTGATTGCCACGCTGGGTTTTGGAATTTTGCTTCAAGGCATCACTTCAAAGTTTTTTGGCTCGCAAGCCATTCCGTTTCCTGAAGTGCTATTCACCGTTCAAGACGTGATCGATATTGGTGGCCAAAATATTTCTTTGCAGTACGTATCGATCTTTGTTGTCTCAATCTTGATTATTGTGGTGTTAGAGGGCCTCACCCGCTATACCGTTTTAGGCACCGCGATTCGAGGCACCGCTCAGGATATGGAGCTTGCCATTGTGCAAGGCCTGCCCGTCAATCTGATCGTCTCTGGCTCGTTCGTTTTATCCAGCATCTTGGCAGGTATCGCTGGCATCCTCACCGCACAAATTAGTGGCACCGTAGACCCCGCCTTTGGGTTTGAGTTAGTACTCATGGGCTTTGTCGCTGCGGTGCTCGGCGGAATGGGTAGCTCAGCCGGCGCCCTGATAGGCGGCATTATCGTTGGGATTATTGGCAAGCTTGTTGGAGGCTATATTTCAACAGCAGCCGAACATGGCATCGCCTTCGCGCTCTTAATCGCTATGTTGGCCCTGCGACCCGAGGGCTTTTTTGGCCGTGCCGAGGTCTCGAAAGCATGAACTCAATGCGTACATTGTTAACCAAACTGGCGACTCATCCCCTCGCGCTGCTTGTGCTGTTTGTGGTCGTCTTTTTTGGCGCGCCCTACTTGCGCGGCGCGACGTTGCAAATTCTGAGCTTTGCGCTCGTATCGATTCTGTTTACTCAAAGCATCAACGTCTTGACTGGGATGGCGGGGCAGATCTCCTTAGGGCACGCAGCGTTTTTTGGGATTGGCGCATATGGCAGTGCGATTATCGCCAAGACCTTTGGGTTGAATCTGTTTTTAACGATACCCGTTGCCGCAGTCGTTTCGAGTCTTATCGCCTACTTGCTGTCTTACCCTGCCGGACGCGTCAAAGAAGTGTATTTGGCAATGATGACGCTAGGTTTTGGTCAAATATTCCTAGAGGTTGCTCGCGAATGGACGGACCTGACTGGAGGCGTGATGGGGTTAAGCGGCGTGCCCTCTGCAGGCTTAGGCACGTTGATTATCTTGGGCCACAAATTTAGTACGATCGATTACTTTCGCGTGCTGCTACTGATCACAGCCTGCTCGATGATCTTTATCAGAAACTTTTCACAGAGCCGGCTGGGGCGTTCGCTCTTCGTCATGCACTACAGTGAACTCGCAGCTGGAAGCGTCGGGATCGCGCGGCGGCAAACCAAACAACTCGCTTATGCGCTGAGTGGCTTGCTGGCCGGGATTTCTGGTGGCTTTTACGCGCATCTTGTTGGTTACCTGGGTCCTGAAAGTTTTGCCATTTCACGTTCGATTGAAGTCTTGGTCGTGGCGATTGTCGGCGGCCTTTGGTCAAGCGCAGGTCAAGTCATCAGCGCGATTTTCTTCACCTTTTTACCCGAACAATTACAACTATTCGCTGAATATCAATTCATCGCTTATGGTCTGATTCTAACGTTCACCTTGATTCTTTTTCGGCAAGGAATCGGAGGCTTGCTGTTTTTGCCCCCTCGCTTTATCCGACAAGCTTGGCTGACGACGGCCGTTGAACAACAGCGTCAGGCTACCGCAGCAAACAGCCAAACGAACGAGCCCCAATTTTTAAAAATTCAAACGGTATCCGCCGACATTAAGGTGCAGGAGATCACCATGCGGTTCGGTGGCCTCGTCGCGCTCAACTCTGTATCGCTCGATATTCAGGCTGGTCACATTACGGCGCTCGTGGGCCCAAACGGCTCTGGTAAAAGCACTCTGGTCAATATCATCGCAGGCGTGTTTCCACCGACCTCTGGTCAGGTGTTCTTGCAGGGCTCAGATGTCACGGCTCAGGCCGATGTGGAGATGGCCAAGAAGGGTGTCGTGCGAACGTTTCAAGACCCGCGTCTCGTGCCTCATTTCACTGTCCGCGAAAACATTATGTTGGGCGCCCACGCCATGATGCACTACACCTGGCTTGAAGCGGGCTTATCAATGCCGCGTGTGCGTCTGCAAGAGGCCCAAGCGCTAGAGCAATGCAACGAGATTTTGCAGTTGCTGGATATCGAGGCGGTTGCAGATCAAGCGGTTGAAAGCCTGCCTTACGGCTACCGACGGATGACTGAGCTTGGCAGAGCGCTCTTGGCTCGACCAAAAATTATCTTGCTCGATGAGCCCGCAGCTGGCTTGTCGGATGTTGAGATGACCCGGCTTGCCGAAATTCTCGTCAAACTCAAACATCTGGGCATCACGGTTTTATTGATTGAGCATCACATGGACTTTTTAACCGGCCTAGTCGACGAAGTTGTTGTGCTCGATAGTGGCTCGATTATCTTTAAAGGTGACATGCTCGGGATGCGCCAAGACCCAAAGGTAATCGCGGCCTATCTCGGGGACGATGAGGTGCAGCATGCTTGAGATCACTGATTTATCCGTCAGCTACGGCGCCATCAAAGCCGTTAAGAACTTTTCGGGTGGTGCGAAGGACGGTTTGATTACGGCGATTCTTGGTGCGAATGGTGCAGGTAAGTCTTCGTTGCTTCGGGCGATTTCGGGCTTAAACCTCATCACCTCAGGCTCGATCAAGCTCGACGGCACAGACATCACGCGCTTAGGAGCACACGAGCGCTCTCGTTTGGGCATTGCCCATGCAATGGAAGGTCGCCGCCTGTTTCGTCATTTAACCGTTGAAGAAAATTTACGACTGGCCTGGCGCTTTGGAACAAGACGAGTGCTACTTAAACCCGCCCTCGATGATGTGTACGCTCGCTTTCCGATCTTGGCAGAAAAAGCAAAAATACACGCTGGCTTATTAAGCGGCGGTCAGCAACAAATGATGATCTTGTCATGTGCCACGATTCGCTCGCCAAGCGTCTTGTTGTTAGATGAGCCGTCGCTTGGCCTTGCGCCCTTAATCACGACTCAAATTTATCAATTCATCAGCGACTTTGCCAAGAGTTCAAACGTCGCCATTATGCTGAGCGAGCAAATGGCGGCCATTGCACTCAAGGTATCCACTGACGTGTGCGTGTTGCGCCAAGGCGCCTCGGTATTTTCGGGCAGTAAGCAAAGCTTGATCGAACAAGGTCGCGCAGGCGACCTGTCATCGATGTATCTTTGACGTCCTCGCCGCGCTAATCGCCCTTGATATTATTCGCGCGAATAATTTCACCGAAACGTTTGTAGTCCGACTCGATACGATTTTTAAGCACCTCGGGCTTGCCTCCGACTGGCACATAGCCCAGCGCTTTAAACCGCTCCATCACTGCCGGGGTGTGCAAAATTTTATCGGACTCTTGGCTAATACGATCAATCGCCGCCTGAGGTGTGCCGGCTGGATATGTCAGCCCTAGCCAAACGCCTATATCAAATCCTGTAATAGTCTCAGCAAGGGCGGGCACCTCTGACAAACCCGAAAACCGACTCGAGGTCGACACCGCAAGCGGTATCAAGCGCCCACTTTTAAAGTGCTGCGTGGCGGGGCCAATTGAGCTGAAGGTCACGTCGACATGACCACTGATCATGTCTGTGTTGGCTGGCGCTTGCCCTTTGTAAGGAACATGCACGAGATTGATTCCCGCCTCGAGCTTGAAAAGCTCTGCCGCCAAATGCCCTGACGAGCCATTCCCGGAAGAGGCAATCGTGAATTTACCCGGATTCGCCTTAGCCAAGGCAATCAATTCAGCCACGTTTTTAACTGGCATTTTTTGGGGGTTCACCACTAATACCAACGGCAGGTTTGCCACCAAACTCACGTGCGCAAAACTTTTTAACGCATCGTATGGCACGCTATGCAAATGGGGGTTAATTGTGAAAGGCGGATCTGAGCCAAAGCTGATGGTATAGCCATCTGGTACCGCTTTAGCCAACAGGTCTGCGCCAATCACGCCTCCGCCACCCGCCCGATTCTCAACAATGAAGGGTTGGCCTACGGCAAGCGCGAGTTGTTCAGCCATGAGTCGGGCTGTTAAATCAGCAGCACCGCCAGGTGCGTAGGGCACAATCATTTTGATCGGTTTGATTGGTACCCACTGCGCGTGGGCTGGCGCCATCGTGCCAGCGATCAAACAAAATAAAGCCGCCAGCCTAGCGCTCAGGCGTGTCATGCGGCGATACCCTTTTCTTTTGACTCTCCGTAGGGCGGCGAATAAATCACCAATACACGCACAGGTTCTTCGCTAATGCGCGTAAACGCATGCACTTCGTTCGCTGGAAAAAAACACGAATCCCCTGGGCCTAGTTCACACGTTTCACCTCCCACTTCAGCGCGCGCGCGACCCGACAGCATGTAGCAAACCTGCTCAATTCCGGGATGACGATGCGGTAACGCGCCGCCGCCATCACCGGCAAGCTTGCCGCCCACCACGCCTAACAACACCTCGAGATGCTTAGCCCCCACGGTCTCAGGCCCGATTAAACGACGGTTGACAGTGTCACCATGGTTAGCAGGGCTATAGGGGGTGACATCTGCTTCTTTAATGAAATATCGACTCTTAGTCATTGCTGTCTCCGAGATTGTTTATGGTCTTGGAGCCCATGCTACAAGCATTTAATTGTTTTTTCTAGAGATCTACTTGCTATGATAGGTAAAAATACAAAGCACCCACCCGCGGTGCGTCACCTAGGAGACACACATGAAAGTCTATGAAGCCGTCACGGTTGGTTTGGTTGCTGAAGGTTGCAAAACACTCTTTGGCCTAATGGGCGATGGCAATATGTCGCTGTGGGGCGCTTTAGGGCGTCAGGGCAAAATCGATATCGTCTCTTCTTTTAATGAGGCTGGTGCCGTCTCGATGGCGGATGGCTACTCGCGCACGACGGGCCAAGTCGGCTTGTGCACCATCACCTGTGGCCCTGGCCTGACTCAAGTTGGCACCTCGCTGAGCATCGCCGTGCGCAATCGCTCGCAGATGGTCTTAATTACTGGGCAAATTGCTGCAGGTGCAAAAAACAATATTCAATCCATGGATCAACGGCGCTTTGTTGAGGCCTGTGGTGCTCGGTTTCACGATATCAGCAGCGCCGATAACTTAGCCGACGAAATGGCCGAGGCGTTTTATGCCGCGCGCGTGCATCGCATCCCTGTTGTGCTCAACTTGGATATGGCGCTGCAAGAGCAGTCTTTTGACTGGGATTTTGACTACCGGCCCTCGACCAATTTCTTGCCTGCGCCGATTGGCGCCCCGAGCGACGAATCTCTGCAACCACTCTTAGAGAAGCTGATCGCTGCCGAACGTCCTGTGATTATTGCGGGCCTTGGCGCACAACGTGCGAATGCGAAACCCGAGATTCTTAAACTCGCCGGGCAACTTGGTGCGTTAGTCGGTACCTCACTGCAAGCCAAGGATCTGTTTCTTGGCGAAGAATACAACTTGGGTATTTCAGGCACCTTCGCATCGGCACCTGCCGAGCACCTGTTTGCCGAGTCAGACTTTGTGTTGGCGCTGGGCGCTGAGTTGGGTTACTACACCGCTGAGGGCGGTCTTATGTTCCCTTCAGCCGAGGTCGCACGCATCGACATCAAGGCAGCCCCAGATGAGATTGGCGTGATCCCTGGTCTGTACGTCTGTGGTGATGCCAAGAAAACCGCGGCTGCCTTAAGCAGGCTGCTTGAGGCCCGCAAGGTACAAAAAGAAGGTTTTCGTACCGCAGCGACGCGCGACATTTTGAACTCACCAGCCGCCGTCTTTACCAAGCCAACCGATGGTCTGGATCCACGTCTACTCGCAAAGAATCTATCGCAAGGTTTGCCTAAAGATGTTGTGCTCACCATCGGTGCCGCGCATTATTTTTCGTTTCCGGCGATGTACACCGCCTTACCTGATGGTGCTTTAGTTCACTTCTCGCATCACTTTGGTGCCGTGGGCCAAGCGCTACCTCTTTCAATCGGTGTAAGTGTCGGGCACCCCGGGCGTGCGCACGTTGCGATGGAAGGCGACGGAAGTGTCATGATGAACTTGCAAGAACTCTACACGGTCACACGACACAAGATTCAACTGGTACTGATTATTTGGAACGATGCAGGCTACGGTGCTGAGGTGCACAAGCTCAAAGCAAAAGGGTTTGATCCGTCGCTTGCGCAATGGCAGTCGGCAGATTTTGCTGCGATCGGAAAAGCCTTCGGTGGCGATGGCGTACGACTCACCTCTGAAGCTGAACTCGCGCCCACCATCGAGCGTGGTATCAAAGCCGGCGGCTTATTCATCATCGATGCTCGCGTATCACCCTCCGAAATGAGCGATCCGTACGGCAAGCTACATTTTGGCCGCGAAAATCGCGCGCCGCTCTTACGTCGACTAAACAAAGGCGCCTAAGCATGCGCTTCGAAGGAGAGTTTCGCGTTCCCGGTCAGCCCCTTGCAGTGCTTGAGCGTTTTGCTGAAGTCGAGCGAATGGTCAAGTGCATGCCGGGCGCCAGCATCGATGGACGCGACGACGATGGCAACTATCTAGGCGGCATGCTAGTTGCCTTTGGACCTAAAAAAATTAAGTTCAAAGGTAAAGTGACCGCCTCAGTCGACTTTGACTCTTTAACAGGCAAGCTTCACGTGCGCGGTGCAGCAGACATGCGGGCTGGCGCACGCGCAGAGGTCAACGTGGTGTACACCGTACGCGACGATGCCTCTGCGAGCAAGCCAACCAGCATCGTGGCGTTGACCTCGGATGCCGAGTTAGGCGGTGTGTTGGCTGATTTCGGCAGCACGGGTGGCATCGCCGTCACGCAGGCGTTGATGGATGTATTCGCTCAACGCTGCGCCGAAGAATTTAGCAAAGAGGCAAGTGCACCGACAAGCGAGGGCGGCCCACAGCCAAGCACAGCAGCGACCGCCAGCGAAAGCGCCGTCAGCGCAAATACGGCTGACCAAGGCAGTGCAGCAACCGCAGTCTCGAGCTCGGCGCCTGAACAAGCCAACGAAGCTTTGTCTGCAAACGCCTTGCTCTGGTCGATCATCCGAACAAAATTTAAACAATTTAAAAAGTGGCTAGGCCTTAGGAGTTAATCATGCTTCACGCTTTGATCGTACGCCTCCAACTCGCATTTGTAACAGTCTTTATCCAAGCTTGTCTCGTGCCAACCTCTTGGGCTGCAAACGAACCCGCGTGGCCGACCAAGCAGGTGACTCTGGTTGTGCCCTACCCTCCTGGCGCGATCACTGATACGGTTGGCCGTCGACTTGGCAATCAACTTGGCATTGCCTTGGGCGTACCTGTTGTTATTGAAAACAAGGCAGGTGCTGGTGCAAACTTGGGGGCCGCCTATGTGTCAAACGCTCAGCCTAATGGCGCGACCATTCTGTTCACCTCGTACGGCAACATCATGATCGACTCAGTCACCGAGGCGCAACATAAACTGACGCCCGTGGCCGCTGTCGGGCCAATGACGGTGGTGATGCTGGTACGACCAGACTTGCCCTATAAAACAATTGAAGAGTTAGTGGCCTACGCACGCGCGAATCCACAAAAAATTAGTTTCGCAAGTGTTGGCATTGGCAGCTCGTATCATCTCTTAATCGAACAAATGAACACGCTCGGCAAACTGGATATGGTCCATATCCCCTACAAGGGTGGGGCTGCCTCAATGGCGGATTTTCTTGGGGGTCGGGTTGATGTGATGCTCGCGACTTGGCTCTTTGCAAGGCCCTATGTGAATGACAATCGTGCGCGAGCAGTCGCTTTGACAAACGGCGAGCGTTCACCAACATTGCCCAATCTGCCCACTGTCAATGAACGGGCGGTGCCTGGGGTCAAGCTCATTGATGGGCTTGGCGTCTTTGCACCTAAAGGGCTACCCGAGGCTTTAGTCGCACGGTTAAACAAAGAGATTAATCAAATCATTCAAGAGCCAGCCATGAAAGTCTGGCTCACCAACGAAGCGATACCCCCCACCCCAATGACGACAGCAGCGTTTGAAAAAATGTTAGTCGATGAGGCCAAGCCGTTAGAGAAATTAATCCGAGAAAACAAAATCGGTATGAAATAAGCTACTCAACTTTCGCGCCACTCTCGGATTTGAAATAAGCTATTCGACCTTGGCGCCACTCTCGGTAATGATTTTTTTCCAGCGAACTTGCTCTTCTTTCATGTATTGAGTGAACTGCGCAGGCGTACCCCCTAAAAGCACGGTACCTTGCGGAGCGAGTTTGGTTTTGAGCGCAGGCTCTTGCAACACAGTCGCCAGCACACCACTCAACTTTTTGATGATCTCGGGGGCAACGCCTTTGGGCACGACCACGCCTTGCCAAGCGCCCATCACCCAGTCCGTCGTGCCCAGCGCCTCATTAAAAGTGGGCACATCCGGAAACAATGGGCTGCGCTGCGTCGCCGCAATCGCCAAGGCACGCACTCGCGCATCAGACAACATCGCTACCGCTGCGCTTAAGGTAGATATCATGAACTGCGTACGACCACTGGCGACATCGATCAGCGCTGGAGATTCGCCCTTGTAGGCGATGTGGCTAGACTCTAAACCAAACTCTCGTGCAAAGGCCGCAGCGGGCAAGTGAGTCATCGTGCCCGCGCCGCTTGAGCCATAGTTCATATTGCCTTGAGCTTTTGCATACGCCACAAACTCTTTCAGCGAACGTGGCGCCAAACTTGGCGTCGTTAAAAACACCAAAGGATTCGTCGCCGTCAACATCACGGGCGAAAAATCCACAAAGGGATCGTACTTCACACTTTCGTACAAGAGGGGGCCTAAAACAATTGCGGAAGTCGCATAAAAAATTGTGTAGCCGTCGGGCTCGGCACGCGCAACTTCTGCCGCAGCAATATTGCCACCGGCACCTCCTTTGTTCTCGACAACGACCGTCTCTTTGAGCTCTCTCGTCATCGCTTCAGCAAAAATTCTTGCTGAAATATCTGCAGAGCCACCGGGCGCAAAGCCGACAATCATTCGAATCGGCTTGTTGGGATAAGACTGACCTTGCGCGCTCACATTTTGGGTAAGCAACAATGTCGCCGCGGTCAGGCATAACAGTAGTTTTTGTCTCATATTTTTCTTTTCAGTCACGACATCAATCAATTTGCGAAGGCTAGATATCTCTACTCAGCAATCTCGCGCTACCACCACAAAGCTTTTTTACACTAGGCGCTGGCTTTGCGCAATGCAAAATGATTCGTATCGTCGCGCTGACCACAACATCTCGGGTAAGATTATCAACAATCATCAAAGAGAAAGCGCCTAGCGCTAGAGACAACAATTTAGGAGGCAGTATGGATCTTCATCTCGCAGGCAAACGTGCCTTAATCACGGGTGGTTCGAAAGGCTTAGGATTTGGCGCGGCCAAAGCACTCGCACTTGAGGGCTGTGCAGTTCATCTCGTTTCGCGCTCTGCCGGTGACTTAGAAGCAGCTGTTGACGAAATCAAAAAGGTG
>Ga0209598_10003403_pt1 | contig 12019 bp, 10 predicted proteins | sample M_140807_EF_Meta_FD_187317 | JGI IMG/M metagenome (GOLD analysis project Ga0209598, IMG submission 187317) | Freshwater microbial communities from Lake Montjoie, Canada to study carbon cycling - M_140807_EF_MetaG (SPAdes) (version 2) | ecosystem: Environmental > Aquatic > Freshwater > Lake... | reverse complement strand
TTCAAACCAACCTCTTCGGCCCCCTCACGGATCTTTTTGCGGGAAATTCTAAGCCAAGGCCGGACAATGGTTAACTTTCCACGCTTCGATCTTTGGGAAATTCCCGCCAAACCGTCCGGACCGGCCCCCCTCAATAACTGCATCAACACCGTCTCCGCTTGGTCATCCTCCTGGTGGCCCAACCACAGCTCACGCACTTTACTGCGTTGGGCCTGTTCAACAAAGAACGCCCAGCGACCTTCACGCGCCTCTCCCTCCCCTGTTCGCCCAGCTTTCCTTGCCCGCCCAAGCCGAAATCGTAATTTTCTTTTTTCTGCCCAACGCCGAACCCAGGCGGCATCGGCTACCGCCCATCGACCCCTCCATCGGTGGTTGAAATGCCAGATCTCAGGGTTCGCCCCCACCCTCCACAATGCCTCGGCGAGAGCCACACTATCCGCCCCCCCGGAAACCCCCACGGCCACACCACCCCGCCCGGAATATTCCTGAGCCACCGCTTGGATCATTTTCGGCCACACCCCCTTGCTCTTGGAAGGATCCTGATTCATCCTTTCTACTCCCATGAATCGATCCCCCAGATTTCTCTTCCTCATTGGACTGATTCTGCTCGGAACCAGTCTGGCCGCCAATCTCCTGTTCTTATCCAAAGATCACCATCTTTTTTCCTCCGCCCCGCACGTCAACCCTCCTCCCTCCTTCGAAGAAGAACTGGTCGAAGGCAACGACTCCCAAAAGAAACGCATCGCCAAAATCGACCTCTTCGGAGTCATTGCTCAGGAAGTTCCTGGCGAGATCGGCTCCTCCATGGTCGATGATGTCATTCTGCAGATCCGCCAAGCCGCGGAGGACGATTCTGTTGCCGCCCTCCTCCTCCACATCGACAGCCCCGGAGGTGAAGTCACGGCCAGCGACAACCTCTATCACGAACTCACCCTAGTCCGCGAAGACAAACCGGTCATCGTCTACCTCGATTCCGTGGCCGCTTCTGGAGGATACTACACCGCCATGGGGGGCTCCCACCTTGTGGCCCACGAACTCTGCATCACGGGGAGCATTGGCGTCATCATGCAGACCCTGAATTACGAAGGGCTCTCCAAAATCCTCGGCCTGTCGACCCTGACGTTCAAAAGCGGAGCCCTTAAAGATCTGCTCAATCCCTCCCGCACCCCGACCGAACCGGAGAAGAAACTCGTGCAGGACATGATCCAGGAGACCTTCTCGCGCTTTTCCTCGATCGTGACCACCGAACGCCAGTTCGCCGGCGGCAAGCTGCCCGCCGATCTGGCCGATGGCCGGATCGTTTCCGGTAAACAAGCTTTGGATTTAAAACTCGTCGATGCCACCGGATACCTCGAGGACGCCATCGCGGATGCCCGCCAAATCGCCAAACTTCCGGAGGATGCCCCCGTCATTCGGTACGTGGCCCCTTTTCATTTCAGCAAACTATTCCGCTTCCTCGGCGAGAAATCTGAAAGCAAGATCCAACTCAACTTGGGTCCGGAATCTTTCCATCTCCAGGCAGGAAAACTCTACTACCTCTCCACCCATCTTTTCCGTCACTAAATCCATTCGCGGGATGAAGCCTTCATCTCCAAACTGAGAGCATGGAAACTTGGAATCCCCCGACTTCCGCCTTGGTCTACGGATCTATGGTGCTGACTCTGGCCTTGAGTTTTCTTTTTTTTGGCGGCGCAGCAAGAATCCGAAAGATTCTATTTCCCGGACCGGATCTTCCCTTCCCGACACTCCAGACTCCTACTCTTCCTTTTCTCGTCGGTCTCTCCTTGCTTGGCCTCTCGGCCTGGCTCTCTCCGTCCCTTCTGCCGGGCACGGCCCTTGCCTTCGGTCTTTTGATTCTTTCTTTTTCCAAACAACGGCCCGTTGCCTTCTGGGGTCTTCATCGATCTCACCTAGGATCCGACCTCCGCTTTTCCCTCACTACCCTCTTCACTTTTCTCATCCCGATCCTACTTCTTTTGGCTATCTGCTCAGGATTCTATCTGGCGTTCGGATGGCCTCTGGAACCCCAGCCGGCCTTGCTCCGTTGCATGGAAGCCCGAGATGCCAAAACGCTCGCCCCTTTTCTGCTTTATGCCCTGGTCATCGCCCCGGCTTGGGAAGAACTCGTCTTTCGGGGGACTCTCTTCCCTTGGCTGTCCTCGAGACTTCCGGTGAATCAGGCCCACTGGCTCTCAGCCCTTGCGTTCGGCGCCGTTCATCTCCACGGGCCGACCCTCATCCCGCTAACCTGCTTGGGGGCCGTTTTGGTCGGCATGTACCGAACTTCCCGAAGCCTCGTTCCCTCCTTTCTCCTTCACTCACTCTTTAACGCCAACACCTGCATTCTACTCCTTCTGGCCCGACCCCCCGTTCACCCGTGAAAAAGCATTTCCTCTCGGAAGATCAGTGGATTCAGTGCTGGACGGCCCCTTTCCTCCGACGACGGGCTCCCGGCATTCGTTATGCCTTGGGCCATGATTGTGCCGTCCTTCACTCCTGGTCCAAGCAAAGCGATCTGGTTTTGAAAACCGATGCGGTGGTGGAGGGCGTTCATTTCACAACATCCACTTCACCCATTTTAATCGGACGTAAAGCCCTCGCCCGACCCCTCAGCGACCTCGCGGCCGCCGGAGCCGTTCCCAAAGCCGCGCTGGTCACGGTGGGCTGCCCCGGTTCCGCACAGGCGAGACGTCTCCAAAAAGCCTATCAGGGGATCGCGCTCTTGGCTGAAAAATTCAACCTCCACGTGGTGGGCGGGGAAACCGTCCACACCCGGCAGCTATTTCTTTCGGTCTCCCTTTTGGGAGCGGTGCCGCGCGGAGGTTCCCCTGGACGGGCGGGAGGAAGGCCCGGAGATCACCTCTTCGTCACCGGAAAACTGGGGGGCTCCTGGCCCCGCCGGCATCTCACTTTTGAGCCCCGATTGGCGGAAGGACAATGGCTGGTGCGTCACCGTTTTGCTTCGGCCATGCTCGACCTCAGCGATGGCCTCGGTGCCGATCTCCCGAGGATGGCCTGTGCCTCTGGGGTGGGCTTTCAAATCGAACCCCAGAAACTTCCGCTCGCTCCCAAGGCCACACCCCGAATGGCCTTCACCCAAGGAGAAGATTACGAACTTCTCTTTTCCGTCCCCCCCCGCCAAGTTGCCCTTCTCCAAAAAAAATGGCCCTTCTCCACTCCGATTACCGCCATCGGTCGCCTACTCCCAAAAGGCCGGGGCTTTCATGCCGGCGGACTTCCCTTGAAAGGTTATGATCACTTCCGCTGAAACCAACGCCAACGAAGTTTGTCGGGATGCCGCGGAAACCCGGGCCCATGCCGCCCGCCTTCTCCCCTCCCTGAAACCGGGAACCATCATTCGACTCCACGGTCCTTTGGGAGCAGGAAAATCGGAATGGGTTCGCGGCCTAGCCTCTGCTCTGGGAGTCCAAGGAGAGATTCCCAGCCCCACCTTCACCCTTTGCCAACCCTTGCGGGGAGAGATACTCACCCTCGAGCATTGGGATTTATATCGATTGGAAAAGGCGCGGGATTGGGACTCGCTGGGCTGGCCCGAGTGTCTCCTGACCTCCGGCTTGGTCGCGGTCGAATGGCCGGACCGCTATCCGGGCCAATGGCCGGATTCCGCCATCGATCTACAGATTGAACCGCAACAGGACGGAAGCCGGTTGATTCGCCGGGTCCAAAAATAATAGGGCACCCATGTTGCGCCTCATTTTCGAGACCTCCTCCAGCCCAGGGACCTGGGCTCTATCTTGTCAGGGTGAAATCCTCGCCTCCGGAACCTGCGAGGGAACCATCACCGCCTCCCTCGTTCCCTCCCTTCGCCGGGCTTTCCCAAAAAACTTAAAACCAGAACAGATTTTGGTCGGAGTGGGTCCCGGTTCCTTTTCCGGGATCCGTGCCGGTATCGCTTCTGCCGAGGGCATGGCCGCGATCTGGCACTGTCCCGTCCTCCCCGTGCGCAGCACCGGATCAATTGCCTGGCTTTATCCCGAGGTCACCTCTTTGGGAGTTTTCTCCGACGCCCGCCGAGGCGACTTTTTTGCCACCTTCTACTCCCTCGGAAAGATAGCGCGTGCAACCACCGTCCACCCGATGAACCAACTACCCGAACTCCTCAACCGATGCACTTTGGCCGTCACCACCGACTCCCTGCCCGGAATCGAAACCAAGCAAAAACCGGATGCCCTCAACTTGGCAGCGCACCTTCATGCGCACGGTCTGGAACCCGGTCTCCCTTTGGAGCCCATTCATTTGCGCCCGGCTATCGCCTTCCCCCCACCCCGCTAACCCGCACTTTTAATCCGCGGACCCTGCTTCTACGCTCCGGTTTATGGCCCTATCCCATCGAGTTTGGTGCACCATCTCGCTGTCCGCCTTGCGTTCCAACCTCCGAGCTCTCCGCCGCTCCTGCCCACGCGGGACCCAGATTCTCGCCGTGGTCAAAGACAACGCCTATGGCCACGGATTGATTCCCGTGGCCCGCACCCTCGCTCAGGCGGGATGCGAAGAATTCGGTGTCGCCTGCGCTGCCGAAGGCGAGGAACTGCGCGGGGCCGGAATCCGCAACCCGATTCTTCTTCTTGGCTCCACCCTCCCTTCAGAATTTCCCGTCGCTCTGCAGCACCGTTTGACCCTCACCCTCTCCTCGATGGAGGAAGCCCGCGAACTCGCCCGGGCGGCAGCAAGGGTCCGAAAGACGGCTCTCGTTCAGGTCAAGCTCGACACCGGGATGAACCGGTTGGGTGCCCGCCTGGCGGAATTTCAAAAACTTGTCTCGTGGGTCGCCCACCATCCCCGATTGGATCTGATCGGCACCTTCACCCATTTGGCCTGTGCCGACTCCGATCTGTCCTTTACCCGCCGGCAACTCCATCAGGCCTCGGTTCTGCCAAAATTCGTTGCCCACCACTGGGCGAATACCGCCGCCATTCTCCATCGTCTTCCGTCGCCCAAAACCCATGCCCGGCCCGGGCTTGGACTCTACGGAATCAGTCCTCTCCCCCGTTTTGCCGACAAGCTTCAGCCGGTTCTCTCCTGGAGATCAAAAGTTCTTTTGGTTCGTCAGGTTCCCAAAGGGGAAACCATCAGTTACGGAGCCACCTATCGCGCCCAACGAACGATGAAAGTCGCCACCATCGCCACCGGTTACGCCCATGGCCTTCCCCGTTCCCTCTCCAACCGAGGTCGGGCCCTGATCCGCGGAGGCTCCTGCCCGATTTTAGGACGCGTCACCATGGATATGACCCTCCTCGATGTGAGCCATGTCCCCCAGGTCAAGAGAGGGGATGAAGTCATTTGGCTTGGCCGTTCCGGCAAAAAAGCGCAGACCGCCGCCGAAATGGCCCGGGATGCCGGAACGATACCCTGGGAAATTTTCACGCGCCTTTCCCCGAGCCTACCTCGGATCATCGTCTGAAACCCAAGCCTCTCGTTCAGCTTTTGGCGGGAATCTCTGCCTGTTTTCTGGCCGCGTGGCTGCCTGTGCGTTTTTACGGGATCGACGAAAGAATTTTACTTTCAGCCGGTCAAGGAACTCCCGCCCTCACCGAATGTGCCGCTTCGCTTCTGAATTCCGAACACCTTGGGGCTGGACTTCGTGTGGCCCTGCTGACCAAAAGTCTCTCTCTACCGGAAAGCAACACCGTCCTTCAGTCCTCCCGTACGATCTTCTCCTCCCGCCGTGACTTGGGTTATCTGGGAACCAGAGATGCCAGATTGGAACTGATTCTCGCCACCTCGGGGATCGCCTTTGAAAACAGCCCCTCGGCCCCTCCCCCCATCCTCACTCTCTTACTTCGCGAACCGGTCCGGATTCGTCTGCAGGAGAATCTCCGGGCCAATCCATCTCCAGGAGTTCAATCTCTTCTGGAGGTTCTATCTCTTCCCCCTCTCCCCCCCCTGCTTCCCGCCCGACAGCCTGGCGGACAACCTCTGGAAGCCTCCGTCCTTCTCACCGCCCACCTCCTCGATACCGGAGCCTTCTCTCCATCTCTAGCCGGAGAAATCAAGTCCACCACGCAAGCCGCCTTGGAGGAACACTCCCTTCGACCTCTGCAACCCACCCTCCTGGCGATGATCTCCCTGTCCCGGCGCTATGAGTACGACTCTCTCTTACAACTTCTTCAAAAGATCCAATCCCTCCCAGCGCTCCATTGGATCGCCGAACAGGTCCGCTCCCCCAGCGAACCAGCTGACCTTTTCCTGGCAGCTTCGATTTGGGCCGGACCCGCAGACCGGTTAGCCCGGCTCCCTATTCCTGCGCAAACCCCATGGAAGAATCTTTCGGAGGCCTTGGGGGCGGGCAAAGGCTCAGTCGAACTCCTTCTCCAGCGACAAGCCCCCATCCTTCGCCTGTTCTCCCCGTTTCCCACCGCTTGGGCACCATATTTTCTCCGCTGGGAAAAACCCCTCCTCCTTCTCCGTTGCCTCCTCTTTCTGATCGGAGCATGGCTGTTGGTCGATGTTGCTTGGCGCCTGATCCCCGATCTTCCCCTCGGCGACCCCGGCCCATGGAAGCCGGTCCCCCGGTTAGCTCAAACTCTCCTTCTCGCTCTCCTTCTCGGCTCTGTTTTGGAACCCTCTTTTCTTCAACCCCGACCCCTGCCTCGCTATCGATTGAGTCTCGCCGACCCCTCTTCCCCGACTAAAATCCAACCTAGGAGTAAAAACGCCATGGATCTCACCAACCTGATCACCCTCGCCATCTTTCTCGGTTTACAGATCACCGTATACCGTATCTGCGTTCGCCGAATCCGCCAGATCGAGGAGGGACCCGGCGACGCCAACCTGAAACTCAAACTCTTGGAAAATGAGGACAATCTTTTTGATGCCGGTCTTTACGTTGGCATCGGGGGAACAGCCACGGCGCTGGTTCTTCAGGTCGTCGGGATTATTCAGCCCAGCCTGCTGGCCGCCTACTCCTCCAACCTCTTTGGCATCACCTGTGTTGCGTTGGTAAAGATTTTCCACGTCCGTGCGCTGAAACAACGCCTCCTCCTTCCTCCGTCAAAATCCTGATCCCAGAATTGCGGAGTCATGTCAGTCGCCCCTATCCGTGAATAAGACCCTCCTCCTCATCCTTTGCGACTTTCTGTTGCTGAATCTTTTGGCCCTTACCCGTTGGGACAAAAACGAACTACCCCCGGCTCCTGCCCCGCTCGCCAGCCAACCTGCTTCTGCCAAAGACGATGTTGTTTCCGCCCTCCGCCTCAGTCTGGAAGAAGAGCGCAACAACCGCGAAAAGTTGGCCCGGGACTTGGCCACTACCCGGGATGAATCGAAAAGCCGCGCCTCAGTTCTTGACCAGGCCCGCGCTCGCACCGCCGAACTCTCCGAACGCCTGCAAAAGGCGGAGCAGGATTCGCTCCGGTTAGCCCAGCAGGCGGGGATCGAAACGGAGCGATCCAGAGCTACCCTGGAGGCCGCCCAAGCGGAAGCCGCCACCTTAAGACAGGCGCAGGAGAAACTTCGGACCGAATCCGAATCCCTCCGTTCCCAACTCGCCTCCGCCGCCGTGACGGCTAAGGCCGCCGAGGAACGCGCCAAGGTTACGGAGACCTCCTTGCGTACTGCGGAGGAGGAAAAGAAAAAACTTCTGGAACAAAATCAATCCCTCTCCAAGGGAGTCAACCAGCTCGCCGAAAAATCCGGGGAAATGACCAAAGAGATACGCGAATACCGCCCCGTGGCACCCAACTCGCTTTACGCAGACTATCTTGCCCGACGAGCGACCGTTTTCCTATGCACGGAACGAACCTCAGCCCAGGGTTCCGGCAACAAGCAGAGAGAGTCCAAGTCGATCCTCCTGACCGACGGGAATCGCACCGCCGCTGTCCTGCTTTTGGACCAAACTCCCCTTGGTTTGGGGGACGCCGGGGGAGTCTGGAACTCTTTGACGGGTTCCCTGACTCTTCCCCCACCCTCCAACTTCCCGAAACCGATTGATTCCTTGCAGACCCTGAAACAAGGAGATCCAAGATTTCTTTCGGTCCCTGTGGGACAACCGGAAAGCGAGCGTATCGCCTCTTCTACCTATCGAATCGCCACCGATCCCTTTCGTTTTTCCCGGGCTCTCCTGATATCCCCCCAGGGGTCAGGTTATGGAGAATGTTCCTTCCGGCTTGAGCCCAATCTCCGAGGGTATTTGGAGATGGATTCGCGCTTCATGAACCGTCTCCAGGGTGAATACGCCCCCTCAGCCGGAGATCTGGTCCTAACCTTGGCCGGCGAATTTCTGGGCATGATGGTCAACGATCAATATTGTGCCCAGATCACTTCCCTTGAGCCTTCCGTCTCCCTTTCCTGGGACTCCAAAGGCGCCTCCAAGGGCGTGGGGGAAGCTCTCTCCTCGATTAAACGCAGCGTGGGGAACCTCGATTCCAGGCTGCGCTAACCCTGTAAATCTTTCTTCCCCCCGAAGCCTAAGCCTCTACAAATAGATTGCCCCTTGAGCGCCGAAACCCTCACCTTCGAAAACGCCCACGCCCTTTCCGAGCTCTACAACGCCGATGAGTCGCTTCTGCGTGAAACAGAGAAGTCCCTGGGGGTCAAAATCACCGCCCGGGATGCCATTCTCAAAATCGACGGCCCCTCAGAGGGAGTAACCTCCACCCAAGAGCTCTTTCGGCAACTTCACCTGGCCCATCAGCACGGCATGCGGGTACGCCGCCATGAGTTTCTCTACGCCCTGCGGGCGGTCCAACGCGGAGAAGGCAAGGACTTGGAAGGCATCTGGTCCTGCCGGATTCAGGTTTCCCCCAAGAAACCCGTCATCCTGCCAAAAACCTTCATGCAGAAGGCTTATGTCGATGCCATTCGCAAAAGCGACCTCGTCTTCGGATTGGGCTCCGCTGGAACCGGCAAAACTTACCTCGCCATGGCCATGGCCATTTCTTACCTCAAATCCGACAAGATCAGCCGCATCATTCTTACCCGCCCTGCCGTCGAGGCCGGTGAAGCCCTCGGTTTTCTGCCCGGCGACCTACAGGAAAAAATCTTCCCTTACCTTCGCCCTCTTTACGATGCGCTCTACGACATGCTGGATGTGGAGGATATCCAAAAGATGATGGACAAAGGCATTTTGGAAATCGCCCCGCTGGCCTACATGCGGGGCCGCACCCTCACCGGGGCCTTCGTCATTCTCGACGAGGGACAAAACGCCACCACCGAACAGATGTTCATGTTCCTGACCCGTTTGGGACCTGAATCCAAATGCATCGTGACCGGAGATCCGACCCAAATCGATCTTCCGCATACCCGAAAATCCGGTCTGGTCGAGGCGGTGCAGGCCTTGGCGACCGTGGAGGGCGTCAACTTTATCCGCTTTGAAGACACCGATGTGATCCGGCACGAGCTGGTCGGTAAAATTGTCCGTGCCTACAAGGATCATCGCGGGGTTCGTCAGACCAGCCTCACCTTGTGAACCCCCAAGCGTCTGCGTGTGCAGGCCGCGCCGCCACCGAAAATCGCCTCGAATCCGATCCCCGGATCCGTTTTCTCATCCTAGCCATTGCGGGAGCCTGCGCCTACGGACTCTCCCTCCTGACTCCCGCCGCCTCCAGTCCTACCGGCTGGATAGCCCTCGTCTTTTCCTCTGTCGTTCTACCCTTGATCCTCTCCGTGGTTCTCCCCGAAGCCCTAAGACGGAATCGTCTGCTGTCCCTTTTCTATCTAGCTTGGGTTGGTAATTTCGCTTTCACTCTTCTTTTGCTCGAAATTGCCCCACGCTTCTCCTTCGGGGCCGGCTCCTACCTCATTCCTCCTGCCATGGCCGCCTTGGTTCTCACCACTTTGGTTGGAGCCCGCGCAGGGATTCTCCTCGTCGTCCTCTTGGGCATGTCTGAATTATTTCTCCTCCGTCCGGATGACCGATATCTGATTGCCACCCTGACCACCGGCCTCTTCGCCGTGCTTTTTTCCCGCCACATTCACCGTCGCTCCGATCTTCTTCGTGCTGGAGCTGGCATCGGGGTGGTGGCACTACTCGCCACCGTTCTTCCCGCCGGGTTGAACTTTAGTATCACTCGGGAGTTGATTCTGGCCGAAGCCATCTCGGCTGCCGCCGTCGGACTTCTGGGGGCCATCGTCGTCGGGGCTCTTCTCCCGGTTTTGGAATCGGCTTTTGACCGGACCACCGACCTTTCCTGGCTGGAATTATCCAGCCAGGACCATCCCCTTCTCCGCCGCCTCGCGGTCGAAGCACCCGGAACCTACCTGCACAGCGTTCTGGTCGGTCATTTGGCCGAAGCGGCTGCTACGGCCTCCCAACTGGCCAACCCCCGGGCCTGCCGAGCCATGGCCCTTTACCATGACATCGGAAAACTGGAAAAACCCGAGTACTTCACCGAGAACTTTAATAGCTCCGATCTGGATCCCCATCTCAGCCTTGCCCCCTCCATGAGCGCCCTGATCATTCTCGCACATGTCAAAGACGGTGTGGCTCTGGCCAGACAACACCATCTCCCCCGTAGGGTCAGGGAAGCGATCCGGGAACATCATGGCACCAGTCTAGTCTGGTATTTTTACCAGCGAGCCCTGCAGCAGGAAAAAGATGCCCGAACGGGAGGGAAGATCCTTCGGTTGCGTGACGAGGATATTCCCGAGGTCGACGAATCCTCCTTCCGCTATCCCGGCCCCATTCCCCAAACCCCGGAGACGACCCTGCTCTCGCTGGCCGACGCCGTCGAATCGGCTTCCCGTGGGCTTGATAGACCTCAACCCGGGGACGCACGGAAACTGGTGGAAAAGATTTTTCAGGATCGGGACAAGGAGGGCCACTGGAACGATTGCGGACTGACGGCCACTCAGTGGATCGAGGCCCGACACGCACTCGCCCAGTCGCTGGAAAACATTCTTCGACCCAGGATCCGCTACCCTCAAGACCGACGTGCCAAAACCAAAACCCACCCTCCATTGGAGCAACCGGCAACGCCGTTATCGGCTGAACCTCGCCTTCTTCCGTCGAAGGACTGAGCTCGCTCTGGCGCGCCTTCCTGCGGACCGAATCGGGCGTCTGCCCTCCTCGCTGGAGTTCGTCTTCGTCGGGGCCTCCGAAAGCTCCCGCCTGCATCTTCGTTTTTCAGGGGATCCGACCCCCGCGGATGTCCTGGCCTTCCCCCACGGCGAGATTATCGTCTGCCCTGCTGTGGCTGCCGCCTTATGCAAAGGCCATCGGCTTAGTTTTCAGGATGAACTCCTCACCTATCTTCTCCATGGAATTCTGCACCTGGTTGGCTTTCGTGACTCCACACGGGCCGGCGCGCAATCCATGCGAAGGATGCAAACTCGACTAAGAAAATCCTCAAAAGAAAGGAGGGACTAGGGCTCAAGAGCGCCGGAAGACCCTGGCCTGATATCAATCACCCAGGAGCTGGGAGACCTGTCGGAACGGCTCGGCCGAAAGGCGGGTTCCCCCAGAAAAAGGTCTCTCAAAGATCAGAATCAGCCCCACGATCATGCCCAGACAGCCATAGTACCCCCCCAAGGTAATTTGGCGACGTCGGGTCATCTTGGATTCGGTGGTCATCAAGCACTCCAGAAACATCATCAAACCGATCACGATCCAAAAAAGCGGAGCGGTGGAGGTCTGCGCTTTGAGCAACCTCCCTTGGCGCAAATCCTCCAGTTGGTTGAGGCCGGACCAGATCTCGTTCCCCTCGGATTCCTTGCCGCTGATCGCCTGCGCTTTTGCCAGATGACGTAAGTCCGACAAAACCTTGTCTGCTTGGGGAGAAAGTTTCGGCGGTTCGGCACCGAGAGTTTTCCACTCATCGTCCGCAATCACTTTGGCATACTCCCGTAACAAAGATCGTTCCTGCAACGCCCGCGGGGAGGAGTCGATTTCCAGAATCCGATGCAACTGTTTGATTTCCCCCGCTTCACGAGCCGCTTCGGTATCCATGCGGACAAACTTTTCCCTCACATCATTCAATGTCAGGGCCAAAAGAAAAACCAGGAAGGCACGCAGGCCCCGCTGGGTTCGGTCCACCAGCCGAGTTTCCGGTTCGTTGGCCAT
>Ga0209598_10003401_pt1 | contig 12024 bp, 10 predicted proteins | sample M_140807_EF_Meta_FD_187317 | JGI IMG/M metagenome (GOLD analysis project Ga0209598, IMG submission 187317) | Freshwater microbial communities from Lake Montjoie, Canada to study carbon cycling - M_140807_EF_MetaG (SPAdes) (version 2) | ecosystem: Environmental > Aquatic > Freshwater > Lake... | reverse complement strand
CCCAGGAGGAGTCCCTCAGACGAATTTGCTGGGGCGCCGTGATTCTCGATGAAGCTCAGGCTATCAAGAATCCCTCGTCCCAAACCGCCCGGGCGGCGTGTGCGCTCAAGGCTCTCCACCGAGTGGCCCTCAGCGGAACGCCCATTGAGAATCGGTTGCTCGACCTGTGGTCGATTTTCGCCTTCGCAATGCCGGGGATTCTGGGGACTCGTTCCCAGTTCGTTCGGCAGTTTGACGCCAAGGAGGACACTGAGGCCCGCAGGAGATTGGCTGCCCGTACACGACCTTTCGTGCTCAGGAGGACTAAAAAGGAGGTAGCCCGGGAATTGCCAGATCGGATCGAAGAGGACCTGATCGTCGAGTTGGAGGGAGATCAGGCGGTGCTTTACCGGGCAGAATTAAAGAGGGCTCGTGCTGCTTTGCTCAAGGCCAACGACCAGGGGCAGTTGGACCAATTGCGATTCCACCTCTTGACCAGCCTCCTGCGGTTGCGGCAGATCTGTTGTCATCCCAAACTGGTTGGATTATCAAACGATTCTTCAACCTCGGGGCCAAGGGTTGAGACTCCCGGCATGGAGAGTGCCAAAGTAACTGCATTGGTTGAATTACTTGAACCTTTAATGCAAGAGGGACAAAAAGTTTTAGTTTTCTCACAGTTCACCGGCGTGTTGGAGATTCTGGAAGACTGCTTCAAGTCACAGGGTTGGCCGGTCTTCAAGCTAACGGGGCAAATTGAGAACCGCGGGGCCCTGGTGGCATCCTTCCAATCCCATGCTGGTCACGCTGTTTTTCTCATTAGTTTGAAAGCGGGAGGCTTCGGCTTGAATCTCACGGCGGCCAGTTACGTGGTCCTCTTCGATCCCTGGTGGAATCCGGCCGTCGAGGCTCAGGCCATTGACCGGACCCATCGAATCGGCCAACGACAGACTGTTTTCGCGTATCGACTGATCGCTAAAGGGACCATCGAGGAGAAGATTCGTGAACTTCAGCGGCGCAAAGGAGCCATCGCTAAAGATACTCTCGGAGAGGAAAGCTTTGCGCAGGCCCTGACTCTGTCGGATTTTCGATTCTTATTGGAGGAATAAGCCGCCGAGGAAAGCGGTGGCCCAAGAGGTTGTTTTCCGCGCGGCAGGATTGCGGCGTGGAGAAAAAAAGTGAAAACTAGTTGCGTTGGTTTTGCGCATTAGCTCGTCATTTCTGACGTGTCGACACAAAACGATCGACCGAACCGAACTCATGACCATTTCACTCGGTATTCTCGCCGCCGCTCAGGGAGGCACCGACCTCGGCTTCATCTGGAACAAAGCCACGCCCGAGGCCAAAGTAATTATTTTCATTCTGGGAATCCTCTCGATCGGGGCTTGGTCGATGATGATTCAGAAATTCTTCCAAATGCGGCGGGCCGCTAAATACAATGGGTTCTTCGAGACTGAATTCCGCCAGCAGGAGGGGGTTTTGGGTATTTTCGATCGTCGGTTGCCCGTCGAGGGGTGTCCCATGTTTTCTGTGTATACGGACGGATGCACCGATCTCGAAGCCCGGTTGCGCCTGACCGATGGCTCGAGGCGGACCCGCCTGTCGATCAAGAGCATCGAGCATGTCAAACGGCAGGTGGAGGGTGCGGTGGCCCGTGAGTCGCTGCGTCTCGAATCAGGCCTGATCCTCTTGACCATCGCTGTCAGCGGTGGGCCATTCTTGGGGTTGTTGGGCACAGTGTGGGGTGTCATGGATACCTTCGGAGGCATCGCGAAGGCGGGTCGCGCCGATCTGACGGCGATGGCACCCGGCGTATCAGCCGCGTTGGTGACCACCGTCGCGGGGCTCCTCGTCGCCATCCCTTCGATGTTCGGATACAACTATCTAGTCCATACACTGCGGGTTTTGACCGTGGAGTTGGATAATTTCGCCCAGACTCTGGCTTCCAAGATGGAGACCGAGTTCTTGCCCGACGATGAGTGACCCGGTTCCCCAGTCTTCCATCCACCCGATCCACCCGACCTCGGAGATTCCGCAGTCGGGACGTGGAGTCTTGTGCCCGGACTGTGATCGTCTGAATCCGCTCGGTCGGGAGTCGTGCAAGCATTGCTCGAGGCCCCTCTTTGTGGGGTGTTCGAAATGCTCGGCGACCAATGAACGAGTTCTTTCGCAATGCCGTCAATGCGGTCATTCCCTCCAGAGAGGGTTGTTATCTGGGTTGCTAGGTTCCGAGTTGGAAGATGTTTCAGTTTCTTCGCAGTGGGACGTAGCCCCCTCGGGCCCGATGGGGAAGGGGACTTTGTGCTCCAAGTGCGAGCATCTAAATCCGATCGATCGCGAGCGTTGCGAGCGCTGTAGCGAGGACCTCTTCCTCGACTGCCCAAAGTGCCAAAAGCGAAATGCCCGAGTGCTGATGCACTGCGCCTCTTGTCGTGGCCGGTTGCATCGCAAAACCCGGAATAAGACGTCTCATCATGAAACGTCCCGTCGTGAGAAGAAATCCTCGAGCTCACCGGATCAGTCCCACAGTCCTTCCCTTGTTTCCACAGAGCCCGTTGTCTGTGCAAAATGCACCCATCCGAATCCCTCAGGTTTGCAGCGTTGCGAGCAGTGCCGAGGGCATCTCTTCGTGGTCTGCCGCGACTGCGACACCACCAATGCGCGCTCGGAGCCCCGATGTCTGAAATGCAACCGAAGACTGCACCGCTCCATCAATGAAAGACTCGATCCGCTGGGCGCAAAAAACGTCTCGATGAAATGGGTTTATGTCATGGCTGCGGTTCTACTTCTGTCCTTGGCCGGTTTCATCTTGGTCCAATTCTCAGGCTTCCGGATTTTCGAATAATCATGCGCCGTTTTTCTCAACGCAATTCGCTGGTGACGCTCAACGAGATCAACGTCACCCCCTTGCTGGATTTGGCGTTCGTGCTGCTGATTATTTTCATCATCACTACGCCGGCTTTAGAGCCTGGCATTAGCATGAAGCTGCCGGTGGGAGGCGATGCCCGCACCCGTCCCGACATTAACAACGAGGCGAACGTGAACGGTCTGGCCGAGGGGCGGTATACGTTTGCACGGACCGGAACCCGGGTGCTCAGCGAGCGTGAATTGGAGACGGAGTTGGTAAAGGCTTACCGCCAGAATCCGAATTTAGTGCTCGTGCTCCGAGTCGAGGGCTCAGCGCCATCGCAAGTGCTGGTGAGCTTGCTCGACATTGCTGGACGCAATGGGCTCACTCGCTACCGCATCGGAACCCAGCTCCCCAAGCGGCGATGATCCCTTCAAACACCCGATACTTACTGACCGCCGTGGGCATCCATGCCGCGGCCGTGGGTGTTTTGTTGTTCGCTCCTGCCTTGTCTTCGCACACGGTTCAAGACGTTCCCAGTCCTATCCTAGAGATCATTCCCGACAGCCTGCGCCTTACCGATGGCAACACCCTCGGAGGCGGCAATCCGGATGCCCAGCCGCCCAAGTCCAGTGCCCAGCCGCCCGCTCCGCCGGCCCCCGCTCCGCCAGAACCGCCCCAGCCCGAACCTCCGAAGACGCAGCCCCAGACTCGGCCCCCGGAGCCTGCCAAGGCGGTGGAGCCCACTAAGGTGGAGCCACCCAAGAAGAGTCTGGCCACCGAAATTCAGCGCACTGAACTTAATGTGCCCAAGGCCCAGCCTAATGTGCCCAAGGCTCAGGATGTGGATCCCTCCCTGTCCACCAAGAAGCTGAAGTCCCCCAAGACAGACTTCCAACTGGCCGAGGCTCCCAAAAAGCGCCCGAAGAAGGAGGCCGAGGCCGAACGCAATAATTCCGCTGCCGCCGCCGCCGCCCAGGAGGCACGTGAAACCCGAGAGCATCAGGCGCGCGTGACGGCCGCCCGAGAGGCTTGGAATAGGGCCCAGCAGGCCCGCGCCGATGCCGTTCGGGGGGTTGCTTCGAATCTGGGGAAGAATTTGTCGGGTTCGACCTCGTTTGAGATGCCGGGGCCGGGAGGGGCTGCCTATGCTCCTTACGGATCTTACTTGATGGCCTTCTACAAGCTGCGCTGGAAGAAACCCACGACCCTCAACGTAGAGCACGGCGAGGTAGAGGTGGAGATCACCGTTCAACGCAACGGTCGGGTCTCGGCCTTCAAGATGGTGAAACCCTCTGGAATTCGCGCCTTGGACGACTCCGTTCGCGAGGTGTTGGATGGCAACCGCGACCTTCGCCCACTGCCGGATGGAACAACCGATTCGGAGCGCCGAATCACCATCCGTTTTGATCTTTCCGCTGCATCTCCCGCTTAGACAATTGAACTCCCACCTAAACCCGTTGGTTTAATTTCCGATATGTTCCGCCATTCATTGATCGCCCTCCTCCTAACTCTGGGAATTTCCCTGAGTGCCTCCGCGGCCGAAGTGGTTGTTAGTGACGTAACCAGCCGTGCCGTGCCTATCCACGTCACAGGTTTCGCCGGGGAGTCTAAGACGGTCCTTGAATTCGATTTGTACGTCGCTGGATTCGACCTAGTAGCCTTGGCTCAGGCGCAGTACTCGGTAAATGGTAAATCGGGCGCGGCGCTGGAGGGGGTGCTGGCCGACGTGAACAACAAGGCCACTTTGTTCAATCGTTCCTATCCTGGAGGTTCTCCGCGGGCCCAGGCTCATGCGCTGGCCGACGACGTAGTTCAAGCGATCACCGGACGGAAGGGGATTTCTCGTACCAAGATGGTCTTCAAAGTTCAGAAAGACCGAATCAGCGAGGTTTATGCGAGCGACTTCGATGGGGCAAATCCGGTTCAATTGACCACCGATGGCAACATCGTCGCGGCTCCGGCGTGGCGCCCCAATCGGAAGTCTCTGGTTTATACCAGTTACCGAGCCGGCAATGCTGACATTTACTCGCAAGATTTGACCACCGGCAGTCGCAAGGCTCTTGTACGGTTCTCCGGGTCGAACATTAGTCCGGCCCCGTCGCCCGATGGCTCCAAATTGGCCATGATCCTCAGCAAGGCCGGGAGCCCTGATTTATGGGTGAGCAACGCCGAGGGCGAGAATCCCCGTCGATTGACCACCACGGCCGCCGATGAATCCTCTCCATGCTGGTCTCCAGATGGATCTAGCCTGTGCGTGGTATCCCGCGAAAGTGGTTTCCCCCAATTGTACATTGTTTCGGCCTCGGGGGGCGCCATGCGCCGTCTCGCCACCGCTGGAGTCCGCAATACCACCGAACCCGATTGGTCCCCGGACGGCAAGTGGATCGCATTCACCCGTTCCCGGGGCGATTACTTCGATGTTTGCATCGTTCCAGCAGCCGGTGGCGACGCCAAGGTCATTACCGAAGGCGAGGATCCGTCTTGGGCTCCCAATTCTAGGACCTTGGTTTTTGTGCGTCGGACCAGTAAGTTTGGTCCGCGCAAACTGTCGCTGCTTGACTGGCCGACGGGCCATGTCAAGGATATCGCGCAAGTAGCGGGCAGCAGCTCCCAGCCTAGTTGGAGTCGTTGAGCCCAGCCCGCAAACCCACTTTCAGATCTCCAGATTCCAGCCTTTTTTCAACACACCAATGAAGCCGTTCTCCAAATTGGGTTCCATCGCCCTCGTGCTGGTCCTCTCCCTCGCTGCCGGATGCAAGAAGGGGCAGAAGAATTACACGCCGCTGCCGGGATATTCGGGAACCCCTGGAGCCTCTTCGAGTCTGGGTAAGGGACAGCCCATTTTGCCTCCGGCGCGCCCGCTGACTCCCGATGGCTCGGGTGCCAACGGCGCCGATGTTGCCGGGATCAACAATTCGGCCGGAGTTACCAATCCGGATGGAGCCAATGGTCAACCTTCTCGTGAGGAGATCGAGGGCATGCTAGCCAACCGTGAACACTTCAAGGCCAACATCGTTTATTTCGACTACGACAAGTCCGTGGTGAAGGCGGACAGCAAGGCGAACATCCAAGCCGTAGCGGCCTACCTCAAGGCCCACTCCGACAACAAGGTGGCCATCGAAGGCCATTGCGACGAGCGCGGCACTGAAGAGTACAATCGTTCTCTGGGCGAGAAGCGTGCGCTGTCGGCTCGTGATGCGTTGATTGCTCTGAGCATTGGCGCTGACCGCGTGGTGACCCGCAGCTTCGGCGAAGACAAGCCGGCAGAGCTTGGTCATGACGAGGCCGCTTGGAGCAAGAATCGTCGTGGCGAGTTCATCCTGCTCACGCCGCCGTCGGCCGGTGCTCTCCGCTGAGCGGCTCTTGACTGGCTTTCCAACAAAAAACCCCGCCCAGTGGCGGGGTTTTTTGTTGGGTTAGATTCAGCAGGGCTGGATCGATCTTGCATGGCCACCGCACCGGATTGGATGCGGTAGCTGAAAGAAGGCGAGATCGCCCCCACCGACACGCGGTCGGTGGGTGATCCTCAGACGCAGACGCCGTAGCGCTTTTCGGGGTCGACTCCGAGTTTCTGGATGGCCTCGGCCACCACGCTCTGCGGCAATACTCCCTGTGAGGCCAACTTGTAGAGACAGGCGATGGCCGTGCACTCACCGTCGATCTCGAAGAAACGTCGCAGCACCGGTCGGACCTCGCTGCGTCCGAACCCGTCGCAGCCGAGGGTCATTAAACCTCCCGGAATCCAGGGGGCGATTTGGTCGGCCACCAGCTTGAGATTGTCGCTGACGGCGATCCAGGGACCCGACTGGCCTTCGACCGTCTGTTCGAGGTAGCTCTTTCGCGGTGTTTCTGTCGGATGAAGCATGTTCCAGCGCTTGGCGGCCTGAGCCTCCGAGCGGAGCCGCTTGAAGCTGGTCACGCTCCACACATCGGCGCTGACGTCGCAGGCCTCGAGCAGTTCCTGAGCCTTGAGTGCCTGTTGTAGGATGGCTCCGGAACCGATCAACTGGACCGTGTGCTTCAAGCCTGGCTTGCCCGGCTTGAACTTGTACATGCCGTTGAGGATGCCTTCCACGACACCGGGTTCGTTCGGGATCGGCGGATGGGCGTAGTCCTCATTGTGGACGGAGATGTAGTAGAAGACATCTTCGCCATCGGCATACATGCGCTTCAGTCCATCGCAGACGATGACCGCCAATTCGTAGCCGAAAGCGGGCTCATAGGAATACAGGTTGGGCACCGAAGTGGCGACCAAGTGACTGTGGGCGTCCTGATGCTGGAGACCCTCGCCATTGAGGGTCGTTCGGCCCGACGTCGCGCCAATCATGAATCCGCGGCATCGCGAATCGCCAGCCAGCCAAATTTGATCGCCCACCCGCTGGAAACCGAACATCGAGTAGTAGATGTAGAAGGGGATGGTCGGCACGCCATAAGTGACATTGGCCGTGCCGGCGGCGATGAAGTCTGCCATGGAGCCGGCTTCGTTGATGCCTTCTTCCAGAAGCTGACCGTCCTTCTTTTCGATGTAGGGCGTGTTGGCGTTGTCCTCGGTCTTGGTGCCGGGGTTGTAGAGTTGTCCTCGGGAGCTGTAGATGCCCACCTGACCGAAGAGCCCCTCCATGCCGAAGGTGCGCGCTTCATCGGGCACGATGGGAACGATGAACTTGCCGATGTTCTTGTCGCGGAGCAAAGAGCCCAGCAACAGCACGTAAGCCTTGGTCGTGGACGCCGAGGACAGGGCCGTCGCCTGGACCACGTTGCGCAGACCGTCGTCGGTGTGCAGCGGGGTGACCAGCTTCTGGGCGCGATCGATCCGAATGGGGTTGAATCCGTGCAGGGCCTTGCGCCGGTCCAGCAAGTATTGAACCTCGGCACTGTCTTGCGGTGGGCGGTAGAAGGGCAATTCAGCGATGACCTCGTCTTCCAGCGGAATCGAAAAGCGTTCGCGGAAATGGCGAATGTCGCGCTCGGCCAGTTTCTTGAGGCCGTGGGTGGGGTTCTTGCCTTCGCCGGCTTCACCTGTTCCGTAGCCCTTGACCGTCTTAGCCAAAATGACCGTGGGTCGGCCGTTGCGCTGAGTGGCCCTGCGGTAAGCCGCATACACCTTGAGAGGGTCGTGGCCTCCGCGGGTGAGCTTCTTGAGCTGCGCGTCGCTGAGGTGGCTGACCAAGTCTAAGAGTACTGGGTACTTTCCGAAGAAATTCTTCCGGATATAGGCACCGCTCTCGACGATGTATTGCTGGTATTCGCCGTCGACGACCTCGTCCATGCGCTGAGCCAGAAGGCCCGTCGTATCGCGAGCCAGCAACTCGTCCCAGTCGCTGCCCCAAACCACTTTGATGACGTTCCAGCCCGCACCGCGGAACTGGCCTTCGAGGTCTTGAATGATCTTGCCGTTGCCTCGGACAGGCCCGTCGAGGCGCTGAAGATTGCAGTTGATCACCCAGACGAGGTTGTCGAGGTGCTCGCGGCCAGCCATGCTGATGGCTCCGTGCGTTTCCGGTTCATCCGACTCACCGTCTCCGATGAAGGCCCAGACCATGGGATCGTGGTCTTGTGCAACGAGTTTGCGTGCCTGCAAGTAGCGGCTGAAGCGGGCCTGATAAATGGAATGGATGGGCCCCAGTCCCATCGACACCGTGGGGAAGATCCAGAAATCGGGCATCAGGAAGGGATGCGGGTAGGAGCTTAGACCCGGATGGTCTTGCAGTTCCTGACGAAAGTTCTTTAGGTGCTGGTCGTTGAGTCGGTACTCCAGATAAGCGCGGGAGTAATTTCCCGGTGAGGCATGCCCCTGGAAATAAATCATGTCGGCGGTCTTGCCGTCGGCTCCGCCCCGGAAGAAGTGGTTGTAGCCCACCTCGTACAGTGTCGCCAGCGAAGCGAAGGTGGCGATGTGACCACCGACGTTGGTGGTCTTGTTGGCCTTGGCAACCATCGCCATGGCGTTCCAGCGGACGTGAGCTCGGATCAGGCGCTCCATCTCGAGGTCGCCCGGATATTCGGGCTCCTCCTCGGGCGGGATAGTGTTCAGGTAGGGCGTCGTGGTGACGTCCGGAACCGGGTAGCCCTCATTGCGTAGCCCTTGCATCACGCCGGCGATGAGTTTGCGGGCCTCCTGAGGGGACTTGCCCTCCAGAACCAGTCGCAGCAGATCCTCCACCGTGGCGCGATGCCGGTCGGAGGAGGTCAGGGAGCGACCAGAGGCGGTACTTTCGGTGCGCCCGTTGACCGGGGTGGCCGAACCATGGTTGGAACCAGAAGTATTCAAGACTCGATAGCCGGAGCCGAAGCCCCGGTAACACAAAGGTATTCAATTGGCCTTCACTGCCAAGTGCAGGGTTGACCGTTTCAAGGGAACGAATCTTGAGAAGAAGCCAGGCCTGAGAGCTGGCTTTCTCAGGAAGCCAGCGGGATGACGTCCGCTCCAAGATAGGGGCGCAGCGGTTCTGGTACCCGAATACTGCCGTCGGCCTGCTGATGGGTTTCCACCAGTGCCACGAAGAGGCGGGCCAGGGCGGTGCCCGATCCATTGAGCAAGTGAGGAAAAAGATTCTGCCCGTCTGATTCTCGCTTGAATCGCAAATTCATCCGGCGGGACTGGTAATCTTCGCAGTTGGAGCAACTCGACACCTCCAAGTAGGTACCCTGCCCAGGAGCCCAGACTTCGATGTCGTAGGTCTTGGCGGCGGCGAAGCCCATGTCGCCGGTGCACAGGTTGATGACCCGGTAGTGCAGACCGAGGCGTTGCAGGACTGTCTCGGCGTTGTGGACCATCTTTTCGAGTTCCTCATAGCCCTGGTCTGGATGCACCACTTTGATGAGCTCCACCTTGTCGAACTGGTGGACCCGGATCATCCCCCGGGTACCCAACCCAGCGGCACCGGCCTCAGCTCGGAAGCAGGGCGAGTAGGCGCAGTAGCGCACTGGAAGCTGCTTCTCAGCGAGGATCTCCTCCCGATGGATGTTGGCCACTGGAGCCTCAGCCGTCGGCAGCAGGTACAGTTTGCCCATCGTCGAGGTGTCGAGTCCCTCCTGAACGGCATAGGCCTGATCCCGGAACTTCGGAAACTGCCCCACGCCAATCATGCAGTGTTCTCCGACGATGTAAGGAGGGGCCACTTCGGTGTAGCCGTGTTCCCGCTGATGGAGGTCGAGCAGAAAGTTGATCAGCGCCCGCTCCAACCGAGCTCCCCAGCCTGTGTACAGAAGAAAGCCCGATCCGCTCAGCTTGGCTCCTCGGGCAAAGTCGATGAGCTTCAGCCGTTCGCAAAGTTCCACGTGGTTGTAAGGCGTGAACTCGAAGGAAGCCTTCTGCCCATGCACGCGAATCTCCGGATTGTCGGCCGCATCCTTACCCAAGGCGACGCTCGCGTGGGGAAGGTTGGGAATCATCAACAGCAGGGAATCCCGTGACGCTTCGGCTTGTGCGGCAGTCTTGTCGAGTTCAGCGATCCGGTCGCCGAGGGCGCGCACTTCAGATTTCTTGGCCTCGGCTTCATCCAAGCGCTTCTGGCCAATGAGCCCGCCGATTTCTTTCGAGGTGCTGTTGCGCCGTGCTTTGAGTTGCTCGGCCTCGGCGAGCGCGGCCCGTCGGGATTCATCCAGAGCCAAGACTTCGGAGACCCTGGCTTCGTCACCGGCGTTCCGCGTGGCCAATCGCTCCCGGACGAACTCGGTCCGTTCGCGCAACAACTTCATGTCGAGCATGGTGACAGGGTACGGAAGTAGAGGCGGGAAGGAGAACGGAATTTCTCAGCCGATTCGACTTCACCAAAACCAAGGACTCATTTGCGATGCAATCCCGAAAGGATGAGCTTCTCAGCTGGCTTCGGAATGGAGAACCGTAGAAACGGTATCAGTTTTTTCTTAAACGTTCGGAGAGCCTCACCGCTTGGGATGTGTGCACTCGGAATTGTTGTCCCAGAAATCCGGCGTTGGGGGTGCGTTGCCGCCAGTAAATGATGGTGTTCCTCACTTCGTTGAGGTCGTGGATGCGGGATATGTCTTTGACCACCTCTTTGTAATGCTCACGCAACGGACCGCACCACGGAAAAAGCAAGGTGGACCAAAATCGTTGGGAAGGGGTTTGAAGTGCTTTGGCGAGCACATCAAGAGCCTCCTCAATACTGCAGCCCCGTTCTTGGCTAATCCGATGAGCGATGGTTTTTGGTTGATACGAGTCCATGTCAATGGAGTTTCAGGCGGGAGATGTAAAAAATTTACCCGGTAAAAAAACTTAAGTTCGCCGTCAAATAATTTGGTGATGCAAACAAATTACACGGATAAAGTTCTAAAACCCCGTAATAAAACATTTTTTCAGCTTCCTTCCCTATTGTCAAGCTTTCCACCAGACAATGAAACTAATCGTTACACAGGATAACTATTTCTTAAGGTTGGTAACGTTTGAAGGAGCGACGGCGTTTGAAAGGATTAGGTTAACCCAATTTACCGAAATCTAGACTTGCAACCGCCGGGCAAATACCGGTCAGTCGAAGGGTTGCTATGGATCAGGAAGTTTCCCCCAGTCCCCGTGTTGCGCCGCCCCTAGCTAATGCCTCTTCACCCCGCCGTCGCCGATCTCGGTGGGCGCATCGATCTAAGAGATGGTTCAAAAATATCCCGGACCGGCTGGCCGAGCGTAAGCTTAACTTGTATCAGGTCGTGGTGATGGTCGGTTTGTGCTACGCCGTCTACCGCTACATCATTCCCATGTTTGACCGGGACATGGGCGCTGGCGGCAGCGGTGGCGGTGGCGAGGGCTGAACTCCCCGTCGTTGACAGTAGAAATCGCCGGTTGCTGGGTTCTCACTTGGAACCCCTTTCTCTCACCCATTGCGCCAAAGTGGGGGCAGGCCGGGCTGGAGTATGTATTGCAAAGTGACCTTGGAGGGCGAACACCGTTAACCCTCGCCCACGGCGTCAAATTTCGATCCTCACAAGCCTGCCTGCGACCACAGCGGAGCTTCGAGAGCGTCGACTGCCCTCTTCAAACACTTCGAGTATATTTTCAATCCAATGCAAGCCATCGACGAAAGTCCGATGGGCTCGGGTCCGTTTTGATCTTCCCACGCCGGGGTGCCTGGCGTTCACTCCCGCGTCTCTTCTGACAATGAAAATCGTACTCGCTTACTCCGGCGGCCTCGACACCTCGGTGCTGCTTTCCTGGATCAAGGAAACCTACGGCAATGCTGAAA
>Ga0209598_10003399_pt1 | contig 12030 bp, 7 predicted proteins | sample M_140807_EF_Meta_FD_187317 | JGI IMG/M metagenome (GOLD analysis project Ga0209598, IMG submission 187317) | Freshwater microbial communities from Lake Montjoie, Canada to study carbon cycling - M_140807_EF_MetaG (SPAdes) (version 2) | ecosystem: Environmental > Aquatic > Freshwater > Lake... | reverse complement strand
TGATTCTATGCGCCTTCTGATAGATAATTTTGCTGCTTCAAAATTGCTTTCATTTTTAGGAAAGGTATTGATCATTTCCATCATAGCAGAAATGGCTTCCGGAAGCTTATCTGCTTGTGTTCCTATGTAGAAATTAAACACAAATGGGTCAAAACGGTCTGGACCATACCCAAAATAGGAATAAGTGGAATATGCAAGAGCTTTGGCCTCTCTAATGGTTTGAAATACCATAGAACTCATTCCTCCACCAAAATATTCGTTAAAGATTTTAACTTCTGGAACAAGAGCTTGATTAAAAGTCATACCATTTCTTATCAGGGAAATTTCTGCTTGTACCATATCATAATTGGCAAGGAATATTTTGTTTTCACCTTGATTAATTGGACGGTATAAAGGTGCTTGAATCGCTTCTATTTCCGTAGGTTTGAATTTGTGAAAACGGTCGTAAACAGTTGTTAATAAACCAGGATCAACATTTCCATAGAAATAAGCACGTTGCAGTGTTTTTTGGAGTTCCCCAAGTAATTTGACTGTTATTTCTGGATTGAGATTTTTTATATCTGTAGGATTAAGGGCTTTATTCATTGGATTAATAATGCCATACATTGCAAATGCTGATAATCTTTTAGCAACTTCTGCAGGATCCTTTTTCGCTTCATTTTTCTTTTTTATCAATGATTCTTGCATCTTTGAAAAAGTAACAGAATCTATCTGAGGATTATTTAACAAGTCTTCCATCAGAATAAATCCTTCAACAAAATGTTCTTTTAATCCATTTAAGCTAATAGTTAAGTAATTTCTGGTTAAATTGGTAGAGAAATTGCATCCAATCGCATAAAATTGTTTACTTAACTCTTCACTACTAAGTTTTGAATTGCCACAGAATTTTAAATATTCAATAGCAGCTTCCCAATTTGGATTCTTATCTGTACTGATGTGAAAAACCAGTGTAAGTGTAAATAAGTCATTTTCTGTATTATTTACCCAGGCGATTGTTCCTGCTCCTTTTGTTTGAAGAAATCGCATGTATTTATCATAATCAATGAATACAGGTTTTAATTCTTCAGGTTTTCTGTTTTTTGTTTCTTCAGCAAAGGCAGACTTTTTATCCTGATTTAAATTGAGTGGAGTAATCTGTGGTTTTTGAATTTTTTGTTGGGCAATACGTTCACCTTGTTTTTTATGAATCACTACATATCCATTATTGTAAACTGAGGCGGCTTTCATTATTTCTTGCTTAGTATACCTTTGTAACCTGTCAAAATATTGCACCTGAATTCCCCAATCCATTCCGGTCACAAAGGAATTTAACAAAGTGTATGCTCTGCCTGAATTTCTCTCATAACTTTTTAAACGCTGAATTTTTAAATTATTTATAACCGAAAAAATAAGTTTTTCATCAAATTCTCCATTTTTTATTTTTTCTAATTCCTTAATGATAAGCTGAGCTACTTCTTCCGTTGTTTGGCCTTCCTTAGGCTGCCCTTCGAAAATGTGCACAGTATAATCTTCCATTCGATCAAGATAGGCAGAAGCATCCTGAACTTTTTTCTGCTTTACCAAGTCCAAATCCATAAGACCGGCACTGCCATTAGATAAAATCCCATTAATTAATGTATAGATATCAATTAGTGAATCTTTACCTGCACCCAATCTAAATCCAATTGTAACAGATTCACCTTCAGGTCCTAAAATGGTTTTCGAAACTGAAGCATTTAAAGGTTTTTCAGCTTTGAAATTGTACTCTGGAACCAACTTAGAAACCATGCCTCCAAAATATTTGTCCACTAAAGCAACCGTTTTATCTGGATCAAGATCTCCGCATAATATTATTGCCATATTATTTGGTACATAATAAGTGTTTAAATATTCTTTTATTCTTTTTAGTGAAGGATTTTTAAGATGTTCAATTGTGCCAATGGTTGTTTTTGTTCCATATCCATGATTTTTAAAAAGTTCACTATATAATGTTTCGTATACCTGGTCAATATCACTATCTATTGAAATGTTTTTTTCCTCATAAACGGCTTCCAATTCAGTATGAAAAATCCTCATTACGGGTTTTCTGAATCTCTCTCCTTCAATTGTCAACCATGTTTCTAGTTGATTCGAAGGAATATCATTTACATAGACTGTTTGCTCTACACTGGTAAATGCATTCGTACCCTTCGCGCCAATTGATGCTAGCATGTTGTCATATTCATTTCCGATTGCATATTTGGCTGCAACTGTTGAAACAGAATCAATCTGTTTGTAAATAGCTTTTCGTTTGGATTCATCAGTTTCTTTATTGTATTTTTCATACAAATTTTCAATCAGAGTAAGTTCTTTTTCCTCTTTTACCCAATCTGATGTTCCGTATTTATCCGTGCCTTTAAATAACATGTGCTCCAGATAATGTGCGAGTCCTGTTGCATCATCCGGATCCTGCTTACTTCCTGAACCAACAGCTATAAATGTTTGAAGTCTTGGCTCTGCTGGGTTTACAGATAAGTAAATTTTTAAGCCATTTGAGAGGGTATAAATCCTGGCATTAAGAGGATCGTTTTGATAGCTAACGTAGGAATATTTTCCATCTGCGCTTTTTCCGGCAATGGCATTGCCTTGGGCAGAACACATATATGCTAGCAAAATTGCAGGCAGAAAAAAGGAACTGAAAAGGATTTTACTTAACATAGGGTTAAAAATGCAATTTTTCAGGTTCACTGTAAACAATGACCAGAGGTAAGAGTAATTTATCATGTTAATAATCAAAGAGTTAAAAATTAATTTTTTATTTCAGGCAACGGAATATAGGGTTCAGGCATTATACCTTTGAAAGCTGATGAAGACTGTTTTCCTGAAATCTGAAACCGAAGTACTGCAGGACCTTGTAGAAGGATGCAGGAAACGTGATGCCAGATGCCAAAAGGAACTTTATCAGAAATACTCAGGACCAATGTTTCGCTTGCTTTACAGATATACCGGAGAAAAAAAACAGGCCGAAGACTTGCTTCAAGATGGATTTATCAAAGTGTTCACACACATTCCCGAATTAAAAAAGGATGTGCCCTTTGAACCCTGGTGTAAACGCATCATGATAAATCTGGCATTGGAGTGGATTAGGTCAAAACAACGTTTTTCGGTACTATCTCTGGATAGTGTTTCCGAATTCTCAGAGGAAGATCCTGAAATGCTACAGGCTATTACAGCCAATGAATTGTTGGAATGTATTGCAATGTTGCCTCACGGATACAGAACCGTTTTTAATATGTATGCATTGGAAGGATATTCTCATCAGGAAATAGGTAAAGAACTGGGAATTTCTGAAAATACTTCAAGATCTCAGTTTTTTAAATCACGTCAGGTTTTACAACAGGTAGTACGGAGTAAAATGAACATTCATGAAAAGGAATATGGAACAAACTGATTGGTTAAAACAAATAGCAGCTAAAACTGAAGAGGCTGATTATATGCCATCAGAATCCGTTTGGCTGGGAATTGAAAAGGAACTTGCGGCTCCAAAAAAGGTGGGTATAGTGGGTAAAAAAAGGTTGCCATACTATTTACCTTATGCTGCAGTAATACTGTTTTTGATCCTACCTTTTATTTGGATTTTGCTTTCAAAATATAACAATACTCCAGTTGATAATCTTTCAGAAAAGATTGCTGAAGCAACTGAAAAGCACAGCCCTTCAACACCTGAGACTTCAAAAATCGAAACACAGGAAACTCATTCAAAAGTAAAATTTCATCACCAGGCTAAGGTACAAAAAGCAGGATTCGAAAAATCAAAAGATGTATCTGAGTTGGGTCAAAATGCGGAAAAAGTTAAACAATATTCTGTTGATATTGCTGAAATACCTTCTAAAATCACATTCCTTCCTTTGGATATGAATTTTCCTGAAAGTATGATTCCAATCGATGAAAATTTTCAGGTTGTCAAAGCAGATTTACCTCAGGAACGTCACATCACAAATTTTGAATCTATATCCAGTTTCTTTCTGGTTAAAGTATTAGGGCAAAAAGATGCTCAAGTCAGACTTGAAAAAGTTAAAAAATCAGAAACTAAAAATCGCTGGCAATTGGATCTTCATACTTCCTTTGTCTCCGTACATTCACGAATACCTTTAATTACACCTTAAAATAAGTCACATGTTTTCAATCGCAAAAAAAGGAATTGCAGCTACTGGTTTAGCGCTACTCTCTTGTCTTCCTGCCTATCTGTTTGCTCAGCAACCACCGGCACCTTCCAATACGGATAAATACAAAAAACAAATTGAAATTATTGAACAAAAAAGAGATTCAATTGTAATCCAGATTGAAAAGGAATTTCAGAAAGGTTCTGATGAAAAAATAGATCGGTATATTGAAAAAATTACAGAGAATCTGGAACATCTCAAGTCGGATTTAAATAAAATTGATGATAAGCAACTTGCTGAAGATATGGCTGAGATTAAGGATGAGATGCGCGAATTGGAACAGGAAATGCGCGAAATGTCCAAAGATATGAAAGTGAATATTGATATTCGAACCTTTGAAAATGATTCAACAAATCTGGATTCAACTGTTGTTAGAATGAAAAATAAGACACTTAAAATAACAACTGTGCCAGGAAAAAGCACATTTACAATAACTGATGCTCCAGACTCCCTTAATCCGTTTAATACCGAAAGAGAACTTAAACCAGTATCGTTTAATTGGCTAGGAATGGAATTAGGTCTTAATATCCTTACCTATGAAAACAGCTTTTCTCTTCCTAAACTTTATGATGCATATTCGCAAAATATTGGAAAATCTACAGAGTTTACCCTTCGTTTTCTTGAAATGAAAGTAAGCATGATTAATAATAAATTGAATTTCGTTACCGGATTAACCAGAACATGGAATAATTACAGATTTTCAGATCCGATTATTCTTAGTACGGATGGAGATAGCCTTACAATTACAATGGATTCGATTTCCTACAGTAAAAATAAACTTCTTGTAGGCTCAATAAATATGCCGCTAATGATTCAATTTGAATCTAATCCTAAAAACCCTGGTAAGTCATTTAGAATTAGTGCCGGAGGATATATTGGTTTGGTAACAAATGGCAAACAAAAAAGAGTTAATCTTAGAGATGGAAAAGTTAAAAAAGATGATGATTATCAGCTTGAACCTTTTAGATATGGTCTTACAGGCAGAATCGGATATTCTTTCATTAACCTTTATGTAAACTACCAGTTATCAGATTTGTTTCAAAGTGAACAGGGACCTCCTTTTTCAACTGTGACATTTGGCCTATCTTTGAGTGCCTTCTAAATTGTAAATATTTGAGTCCAGTAATACGCTGCTTGTTTTATCTTCTTGTGCTACTTCCTTTTTGGGGAGTAGCACAGGTGCTTACGGTTAAAGGCAAAATTACAGATGCTTCCGGAGAACCGGTACCATTTGCACGTGTGGTTATTGAGAACAGTAAGAAAGGAACGATTGCAAATATTGATGGAGAGTTTTCAATAACTCCAGATACTTGTAATGGAAAATTAAAGGTAATCTGCCTTGGATATAAAACACGATATAAGCAACTAAGTTGCAATAAAAACAATACCATAGCTATTGTAATGGAGGAAGATGAACTTTCCCTGGAGGATATTGTGGTTACTTCTGATGGGCGTGACCCGGCTTATGGAATTATAGCAAAAACTGTAGATAAAAGAAAGTTTTTTAGATCAGAAATTAAAAATTTTCAGTGCAATACCTATGTTAAAAGTGTTCAGCGCCTCGATACTTTCCCTGATAAATTTATGGGTGTTGATGTGGTTATTGAAGAAGTGTCTGATTCTCTGAAGAAGGGAATTATTTACCTTTCTGAATCGCAGTCCAAATTATATTTTGAAGAACCAGAAAACGTATACGAAGAAATGATTTCTTCTAAAGTTGCTGGAAAATCTCGCTCAATATCCTTTAACAGATCTTATAACTTATTATTGTCGTTTTATGATAACCTACTATTAAAAGGAATGGTAAACGAAAGAGGGTTCGTTTCACCTGTTTCTGAATCTGCTTTTTTTTATTATGACTATAAATTAGTAGGTGTAAATCTTGTAAATGGAAAAAAAATGTATGTGATAGAAGTTATTCCTAAGCGAAAAAATGATCCTGTATTCCATGGGAAAATTCATATTGAGGATGCATCTTGGAGAATAACAGGTGCTGATTTAACAATTGATAAAGATGCAGGATTAGAATTCGTGGATTCAATAAGGATTCAACAGGAATATGCTTCTGTTTTGGATTCGGTTTACCTTCCTGCACTTAGCAAATTTACTTTTGGTTTTGGTTTACTTGGATTTAAAGCTTCTGGATATATTGTTGGGTCTTTTACTGAATATATTGTAAATACTTCATTTGAAAAAAAAGAATTTAAAAATACCTTGTTTAAGGTTTCTGCAGAAGCAATAAACAGAGATATCGCTTTTTGGGATAGCATAAGACCTTTAGCTTTAACCGAAGAGGAACTTAAGGATTATAGAATTAAAGATAGTATGGAAGTTATCCGTAAATCTGATGTGTACAGAGATTCAATTGATAAGATAAGAAATAAATTTTCTGTTTTTTCTACTTTACTTACAGGATATACTTATCAAAATAGCAAAAAAAGAACTGAGATAAGTTTTAATTCAATACCTGCCTCTATTCAGTTTAATACTATTGAAGGTTGGGCTATTTTAGCATCAGCATCTTTTAGAAAACGCTTTGAAACGCGTCGCAAATTAGAAATATCACCTTCTGTTAGATATGCCTTTTCAGAGGAGAAAGTTAGGGGTATGTGTTCCTTTTCCTATTTTTCTAATCCCAAAAAATTCACAAAGTATTTTTTTGATGCTGGGTATTATTTGTTTCAGTATGACCCTTCGAATCCTATTACGCCTGTTTTAAATTCATTTTATACCTTGTTTGGAAATCAGAATTATTTAAAAGCATATAATAAAAACTGGGTTTCAGGTGCGGTTGAAACAGCTTTGATAAGGGGATTAATGGTTAAAGGGAGCGTAGAAGTTGCGGAAAGAAGTCCTTTAGTAAATACAACAATTTTTTCCTTTACACAAAAGGAAAATAAAAATTTCACATCCAACAACCCTTTAAATCCAGCGGATTCTTTACCGGAATTTTTAACCCACTCTATGCAAAATGTAAAAGTGGATTTTACCTGGCAACCTGGTCGAAAATATATTTTGTATCCTGACAGGACTTTACTATCGGAGTCTAAATGGCCAGTTTTTAGTTCTGTTGTTAAATTAAGCAATACCGATAAAGGAGTATTTCTCGATTTACAGGCGTCTATCGAAAAAAAGATATCCTTTGGATTAGCAGGTAATTCAAACATTTTGGTTAGTTTAGGAACATTTGTTAATCCTGAAAATGCATATTTTATTGATTATAAACACTTCTCTGGAAATCAAACAATTGTATATACACCTGGTGCTAGGCAGTTTCAAATCTTACCGTATTACACATTAAGTTCTTCTTCTTCCTGGATAACCATGCAATTGCATCATCAGTTTGAAGGATTTTTGTTGAATAAATTGCCATTTGTAAAATCACTTAAACTCAAAGAATATGCCGGAGTTAATCTGCTTTCTAATGATAAAACAAGAACATATGCTGAGTTTTATGCAGGAATTAGCAAGTGGCTAATTTCTGTTGGATATGTAGCTGCATTTAATCAGGATGGTTTTTATGCTTCTGGCTTTAGATGTGGAGTGATTCTGGGTTCTCAGTAACTTTACCGGATGAATGCTTTCAAAAGACAGTTCTGGGTAGAAATGGTGATGTACGCCCGAAGTCCCGGAGCCTTGGCATGGGCATTCATTTTTCCGGTATTTGTTGTTTCTGCCCTTGGATTATATTTTGGTCAGGATAAAAAAATAGTTCAGTTTGTTGCCATCCAGCAATTTGAAGAATCCCCTGAGGTTGCTGCCTTTTTAGATTCGCTAAAGAATTCAGAGTTTTCACTTGGTTTAGTAATAGTTAAAGACGAAAATGTTGATTCCCTTTTTGTTAAAAATCGTGTAGCTGGACTAATTACCATACCTGCTGGTTTTTCACAACAGTTTGCAAAGGGCAATCCGGGAATCCTATTCGAACCGAATCCATATGCCGCCGATTTACTTCCTGTAATTAGAGTTGTGTTAAAGGAATCTTTGCAGAAGACTTTACTTGCGTCCCTGCAAAACACAACCGGAGCCACAATTATGGAAATTCCTTCCAGATTTGCTGCCAAACAAAATAGATATATTGATTTTCTTATTCCTGGAATGATTGGCTTGCAAATCATGTCTGCCTGTCTATGGGGAATAGGATTTATGTTGATTGCATATAGAGATAAAGGTAATTTAAAACAATTGGCCTTAACACCAGTCAAAAAATCGGTGTATATCTCAGCATTAATATCAAGTAAATATATTTATCTCCTTGCACAGGTATTGGTAATTTTGTTGGTTGGTTACTTTGCTTTTGATGTTGGTATCAAAGGAAATATACTAACTCTCTTTTTTACAGTTTCTCTTGGCATGTTTGTTTTCATGTCAATTGGATTTTTGGTATCATCTGTTCTACCAACCATTGAACTTGCAATTGGGGTTAACAATATTTTGTTTTTTCTCATGATTGGATTCAGTGGCGTCTTTTTCTCTTTGGATAATTTGCCATCCTGGGCTGCTATCGGTTCCAATGTATTGCCGCTTACCCACTTTGTCAGTATGCTTAGAAAAGTAATGATTGATGGTGCTGATTTTATTTCACTTTGGAAAGAAATTTTAATCCTTTCTATATGGTTAGTATTTAGTTTTGCCCTCAGTTTAAAGTTCTTTAAATGGTATTAAGGGAATCTTCTCCCAATACCATTTCCTATATTAGCAGTTTAATCGAATGACGGCACTTCCTGAACCAAAAGGCAAGTTGATCGTTGTTGGGGGAAATGAGGATAAAGGATCCCTTTCCGAACCCAGCATGATTCAACGGAATAACCTGAATTTCTTTGAGTTGGCAATTCTCAGAAGAGTGCTTGCGGAAACAAAGGGTAAAAATTCCAGAATAGAAATTATTACTACGGCCAGTAATATCCCTGATGAAGTGGGTGAAATGTATATTCACGCATTTGGACAATTAGGATCAACCGATATTGGGGTTATCAGCATACGTAACAGGGATGAAGCCCAAAATCCGGAATTCCTGGAGAGAATTAAAAAGGCAGACGGCGTTTGGTTTACCGGGGGCAATCAGTTGAAGCTTACGACTGTTCTTGGGGGTACCGATTTTCTCAATACCCTTATTTTAAGATATCAGCAGGAAGACTTCTTGATCGCTGGTACAAGTGCGGGTGCTGCAGCTGCTTCAAATACAATGATCTATGAAGGCTCTGCCGCTGAAGCATTAATAAAAGGTCAGGTGAAAATTACCACAGGCCTAGCATTTATTCAAAATGTAATCTTTGATTCTCACTTTGTAAAAAGGGGAAGGTTTGGAAGATTGTTTCAGGCAGTTGCTGCCAATCCTTCCTGTATAGGTGTAGGACTTGGGGAGGATACCGGCATTTTAATTACCCATGGTAAGCACTTGGAAGCTATTGGCTCCGGACTTGTAGTTATCGTTGATGGCAGAAAAATAAAGTATACCAACCTGACTGATATCCCTGAAGGTTCCCCAATTTCAATCAGCAATTTGATAGTTCATATACTTTCCAAAGGAAATGGATATAATCTGGAGACTTTTGAGTTCCTTCCTGAATCCATCGGCGAAAAAGCTGTAAATTAGACCCTTATATGGGGTGTTTCTCAAAGAAATTTTATCACCTGAATTTGTTTCTTAAAGCAATATTTTCATTGCTATTACTAGCCCTTTGCCTTTCAGGATGTAAAAAGCCCTTAGTTACTGTAACTGAAGGTGATTTAAGGTTTTCAACAGATTCCATAACCTTTGATACCATTTTCACTACCCTGCCAACACCTTCCCGTCGGTTAATGTTTTTTAATAATACAGGTAAAAACCTCCTGGTGAAAAGCATACAATTGGCCGGGGGAGATAATTCGGATTTTTCACTGGTAATAGATGGAATTACAACCAATAAATTGTTGGATTATACCATTGCCAAAGGTGATAGCGCTTTGATTTTTATTAAAAGTAAATCTCAGGCAAAAGATACTTGGGTGAATGATAAAATTCAATTCGTTTTGGATAATAAAACTCAGGAAGTGTATATAAGGTGTTTTGTTAGAGATGCTTATTTCTATAAGGATTCAGTAATCTGCAGCGACTTGCCACATGATAAACCCATCGTTGTTGATGGAACTATGATAATCCCCAATGGTTGTACCGTTACCCTTCAGCCAGGCACCCATTTGTTTTTTACGCCCAGACTTGATGCCACTTTTAATCCGGTTTCCTATCTTGTTGTTGACGGAACCTTAATTATTAATGGATCACCTGCTGCGCCTGTAATTTTTGAAGGCAATCGTCTGGATGAAGAATACAAAGAAAAAAGAGGACAATGGCTGGGTGTTTACTTTACCAAAAACAGTAGCAATTCAGAACTAAATTATGCTTTGATTAAAAATGCTTTTGCAGGGATAATCGTGGATTCCAGTTCCTTGAATGCCAAACCTAAAGTTGCATTGAATCAGGTAGAAATAAGAAATATGTCAGCCTATGGCATTTATGGAAGGGGATTCGCAGATAATGCTTTAACCAAAGGACCCGCCCTTGAAGCCAGAAATGTGTTGGTAAGCAATTGTGAGGAACAAATTCTAAATGTCTGGGGAGGTGGTCGACATAATTATTACAATTGTACCTTCGCCAATTATCCCTATGATTTTTCGCGAAAAGACCCAATGATGAAATTTAATAATTATTATGAAAATTTTATTTATCCCCAAAAAATAGACTTTATAAACTGTATTATTCATGGATCTAAAGATGAGGAGTTGGAATATGACGGCAATACTGCTCAGCCTTTTGAAACCAACTTCACAAATTGTATTGTAAAAACCAGTATAAATATTGGTGGAACAGGTAACCTGCTATATCAAGACCCTTTATTTGAGGATCCATCTAAACGTGATTTTCATATTAAAGATGGAAGCCCAGCATTGAATTCCGGAATTGTCCTCGACTTTTTTGTGGATCTGGATGGAAATACCAGAAGTGACTTCTGGGATATGGGTTGTTACGAGGAAAACTGAACTTTCAATCTGTTTTGAAAGTTAAGCATTGTACTTACTTTTGACAATGATTTCCGATTACCCGGATTCGGCCTTTTTATTGAAAATGAAGGTCGATGACAAGTTTAAAGCCATAACTGAAAAAGTTATTGAAAAGGAAAGGATTACAGATGATGAGGCATTGGCATTGTTTGAGTCTGGGGAAATTTCCTATTTAGGCGCTTTAGCGCATTACATTAAAATGCGTGAACATGGGTTAAATGTTTTTTTTAATAGAAATTTTCACATAGAACCCACAAATAAATGTGTATTTACCTGTAAGTTTTGCTCCTATTCCAGATTAGTTCAGCAAGAAGAAGAAGCCTGGGAACTAACAGCTGACCAGATGGTACATATTGTTGAAAAGTATAAGGGTCAACCGGTTACTGAAGTACATATTGTAGGGGGGGTGCATCCTAAAATGAGTCTGAAATTTTTTGCAGACCTGGTTAAAAGAGTGCATGAAACAAATCCTGCATTGCATATTAAAGGGTTTACGGCTGTCGAACTCGAATATATGTTCCGAAAGGCAAAAGTGTCCTTTAAGGAAGGTCTTACTATATTAAAAGAAAACGGACTAAACTCGCTTCCGGGCGGAGGAGCAGAAATCTTTCATAATGAAGTGAGAGATGTGATTTGTAAAGACAAAGCCTCTTCCGAAGAATGGCTTGAAATTCACGAAACTGCACATACGCTTGGAATGCCCTCCAACTGTACCATGCTGTATGGTCATATTGAAAAATATTGGCATAGAGTTGACCATATGAACAGACTACGAGAATTGCAGGACAGAACAAATGGATTTAATACT
>Ga0209598_10003398_pt1 | contig 12037 bp, 11 predicted proteins | sample M_140807_EF_Meta_FD_187317 | JGI IMG/M metagenome (GOLD analysis project Ga0209598, IMG submission 187317) | Freshwater microbial communities from Lake Montjoie, Canada to study carbon cycling - M_140807_EF_MetaG (SPAdes) (version 2) | ecosystem: Environmental > Aquatic > Freshwater > Lake... | reverse complement strand
TGCAAGCGTGATCGCAGCGCCTACGCCAGCGCAGCCGAGCGCATGCTCAAGGCCATCGGCGAGCCCCAGCTCATCGACACACGCAACGACCCGCGCCTGTCCCGGATTTTTTCGAACAAAGTGATGCGTGTCTATCCGGCCTTCCGTGACTTCTACGGCATGGAAGAGACCATCGAACAGATCGTGTCCTTCTTCAAGCACTCGGCCCAGGCCCTTGAAGAGCGCAAGCAGATCCTCTATCTCCTCGGCCCCCCTGGCGGTGGCAAGTCCTCGCTGGCTGAGAAGCTCAAGGCGCTGATGGAGCTGGCTCCTTTTTATGCGCTCAAGGGCTCGCCGGTCAATGAGTCACCGCTTGGCCTGTTCTCGCCCAATGAGGATGGCCCGGCCATCGAGGCCGAATACGGCATTCCCAGGCGCTATCTGAACCCGATCATGTCGCCATGGGCGGTCAAGCGTCTGGCCGAGTTCGGCGGCGACATCACCCGATTCCGCGTGGTCAAGCTGCGGCCGTCGATCCTGCAGCAAGTGGCCATTGCCAAGACCGAGCCGGGCGACGAGAACAACCAAGACATCTCCTCACTGGTCGGCAAACTCGACATTCGCCAGCTCGAGCGCTTCTCGCAGGACGACACCGACGCCTACAGCTATTCCGGTGGACTGTGCCTGGCCAATCAGGGTCTGCTCGAATTCGTCGAGATGTTCAAAGCCCCGATCAAGGTGCTGCACCCGCTTCTGACCGCCACACAGGAAGGTAACTACAAGGGCACCGAAGGCTTCGGCGCGATTCCCTTCGATGGTGTGATCCTGGCGCACTCCAATGAAAGCGAATGGCAGGCCTTCCGCAACAACAAGAACAACGAAGCCTTCCTCGATCGCATCTATATCGTGAAGGTGCCCTACTGCCTGCGGGTGACCGAGGAAATCCGCATCTACGAAAAACTGCTCGAATCGAGCTCGCTCTCGAAGGCGCCCTGCGCGCCCGGCACGTTGAAGATGATGGCCCAGTTCGCGATCCTCACGCGTCTCAAAGAGCCAGAAAACTCCAGCCTGTTCTCGAAGATGCGCATCTACGACGGCGAGAACCTCAAGGACGTCGACCCGAAAGCCAAGTCGCTGCAGGAATACCGTGACTTCGCCGGTGTCGATGAAGGCATGAGCGGACTGTCAACGCGCTTTGCCTACAAGGTGCTGTCCAAGGTCTTCAACTTCGACCATGGCGAGGTCGCGGCCAATCCGGTGCACCTGCTCTATGTGCTCGAGCAGCAGATCGAGCGCGAGCAGTTCGCCCCCGAAGTCGAGAAGAAGTACCTCGCCTTCATCAAGGAACACCTGTCTCAACCCTATGCCGAGTTCATCGGCAAGGAGATCCAGACCGCTTATCTGGAGTCTTATTCGGAATACGGCCAGAACATCTTCGACCGCTATGTCACCTTCGCGGACCTGTGGATTCAGGATCAGGAATTCCGCGACCCGAACACCGGCGAGATCCTCGATCGCAACCAGCTTAACGACGAACTCGAAAAAATCGAGAAACCTGCGGGCATTGCCAACCCCAAGGACTTCCGCCACGAGATCGTGAACTTCGTGCTCAGAGCCCGTGCCAACAACGCCGGCAATAATCCGTCGTGGACGAGCTACGAGAAGCTGCGCGGCGTGATCGAGAAAAAGATGTTCTCGACCACCGAGGATCTGCTGCCGGTGATCTCGTTCAATGCCAAGGCCTCTGGCGACGAGCATCGCAAGCATCAGAACTTCGTCGACCGCATGGTCGAGAAGCACTACACCGCCAAGCAGGTTCGCCTGCTCGTCGAGTGGTACCTGCGCGTTCGCAAGTCCTCATGACCCCCTTTTGCCCGCGAAGGAAGCTGCGATGTCCGAAATCATCGATCGCCGTGCCAACGGGCGCCGCAAGAGCGCTGGCAATCAGCAGCGTTTCCTGAAGCGCTACAAGGCGCAGATCCGCGAGGCAGTGGCCCGGTCGGTGACCCAGCGAAAAATCGCTGACACCGACCGCGGCGGCAACATCACCATCCCGGCCCGCGACCTGAACGAACCGAATTTCTCACTCGGTTCGGGCGGAGCCCGAGAGCGGGTCCTGCCTGGCAACGAAACCTTCAGCACCGGCGACACCATTCCTCGTCCGCCCGGAGGCGGTGCGGGCGGCGGCGGCGGGAAGGCCGGCGATTCCGGTGAGGGTGAGGATGCCTTCACCTTCGCACTGACCCGCGAAGAATTTCTTGAATTTTTCTTCGAGGACATGGAGCTGCCCGATCTGGTCAAGACACAGCTTGCGCAGATCCCGCAGACCAAGCTCAAGCGAGGCGGCTATCGCAGCGACGGCACACCGTCAAACCTGTCGATCGTCCGCACCATGCGCGAATCACTGGCGCGTCGCATTGCGCTGGCTGCGCCCTACCGCCAGCAGTTGCACGAAGTCGATGCACAGATCGCCGCAGAGCGCGAGCGCCTCGCAGCGGCTTCACCGGACGCAGGTCCGTTGACCGATGACTCAAGGCCTGCAGTTGATGACACGGCGCTTTCGGCCCTGCTGGTCGAGCGCGAGCGGCTGCTGGGCCGGATCACCCGTGTGCCCTTCATCGACGAGTTCGATCTGCGCTACAACAATCGCGTGCCGCAGCCGCGTCCCATTTCGCAGGCGGTGATGTTCTGCCTCATGGATGTGTCGGGCTCGATGGACGAGAACCGCAAGGACCTCGCCAAGCGCTTCTTCATCCTGCTTCACCTGTTCCTCACCCGACACTACGAACGGATCGAACTGGTCTTCATCCGGCACCACACCACGGCGGCGGTGGTCGATGAGGAAGGCTTTTTTCATTCTCGTGAGTCGGGCGGCACGCTGGTGTCGAGCGCACTGGAACTGGCGCTCCAGACCATCAAGGATCGGTTCCCAACCGATCAATGGAACATCTACATGGCGCAGGCTTCGGACGGCGACAACTGGGAGAGCGACTGCCCACGCTGCCATGAGCTGCTCATGAAGGAGATCCTGCCGCTGGTCCAGTACTACTGCTATGTTGAAGTCGATTCGGCCCAGCCACAGGCGCTCTGGGAGCAGTTTGAAGTGGCCCGCGCCCAGGTTCGCAATCTCGCCCTGGGACGGATACTCGGTCGGGGTGATGTCTACCCCGTGCTGCGCGAGCTGTTCTCGCGCAAGGAAAGGATGGCCGCATGAGCACAAGCGAAGAATTTGCCAGCCTGCCGCCGCCGCCTGCCCCGGCACGTGTTCAGCCCGGCGCCTCGGTCCCACCGACGCGACGCGCCGAGCGCCTGCTGCCGGGCGGCTCCGAATGGACCTTCGAACTGATCGAGCGCTACGACCGGGAGATCGCCCGCATCGCGCAAGCCTACGGCCTGGAGACCTACCCGAACCAGATCGAGGTGATCAGCGCCGAGCAGATGATGGATGCTTATGCCTCTCACGGCATGCCGGTGGGCTACACACACTGGTCTTACGGCAAGCACTATCTGAGCACCGAGCAGACCTACCGGCGCGGGCAGATGGGGCTGGCCTACGAGATCGTCATCAACTCGAACCCCTGCATCGCCTATCTGATGGAGGAGAACACCCTGCCGATGCAGGCGCTGGTGATCGCGCACGCCTGCTACGGGCACAACTCCTTCTTCAAGGGCAATTATCTCTTCAAGACCTGGACCCACGCCGACTCGATCATCGACTATCTGGTGTTCGCAAAGCGCTTTGTGGCCGAGTGCGAGCAGCGCCATGGCGAACGCGAAGTCGAGCGCATCCTGGATGCCTGCCATGCCCTCTCGAATCTCGGTGTCGATCGCTACAAGCGCCCCAACCGACGATCGCTCGCCCAGGAGCAGGCTCGCCTTGCGGAACGCGAGGCCTACCTGCAGCGGCAGGTCAATGACCTGTGGCGAACCTTGCCCAAAGCACATGATGACGAGGGTGACGAGCCTGCCCGCACCTTCCCAGCCGAACCGCAGGAGAACATCCTGTATTTCATCGAGAAGCACGCTCCGCTGCTCGAGCCCTGGCAGCGCGAGCTGGTGCGCATCGTTCGAAAAATTTCGCAGTACTTCTATCCGCAGCGCCAGACCCAGGTCATGAATGAAGGCTGGGCGACCTTCTGGCACTACACGATTCTGCAGACCATGTATGACGAAGGCCTGGTGTCGGATGCCTTCATGTTCGAGGTCCTGGCCTCGCATGCCAACGTCCTCACCCAGCCGGCCTTCAACAGCCAGCGCTATGGCGGCATCAACCCGTATGCGCTGGGGTTTGCGATGTTTCGCGATATCCGGCGCATGTGCGAATCGCCCACTGACGAAGACCGCCGCTGGTTTCCGGACATCGCAGGCTCAGACTGGAAAAAGACGCTTGACTTCGCCATGCGCAATTTCAAGGACGAAAGCTTCATTGCGCAGTACCTCTCGCCAAAACTCATCCGCGATTTCAGGCTCTTTTGCCTGATCGACGACGATGCCGAACCCACCCGGCGCATCGGCGCTATCCACAATGACGAGGGCTACAAGGCTGTGCGTGAGGCCTTGTCGAAGCAGTACTCTCTGGCCGAACGGGAACCGGACATCCAGGTGGTCTCGGTCGATCTGGAAGGCGATCGTTCGCTGACGCTGCATCACTTTCAACACAAGCGCCGGCCCCTGTCCTCAGACAGCGAACAGGTCGTGAAGCACCTGGCTCAGCTCTGGGGATTCACCGTCAAACTTGAGACCCGCACTGAAGACGGCCAGATCATTCCGGTGCACGAATGCCGCGTCGATCGAGGCCAGCGAGGACTGAGCGGCACAGCCGCCACGAGTTCACTGCGCCGCATGGCCACCCGCTGATCGGCAATTCCCGCTTGGCGCACTGAGGCCTGCCCGATCCGCTGCAAAGCGGATCGGGCACGCAGAATCAGCTGCTCGCCGCCTCTTCGATCAGTGCGGTCGAGGTGGCGGTTGCCAGCAGCGCACCGGTCGCATCGAACAGGCTGGCATCGAGAAACGCAACCCTGCGACCCATCCTGATCACGCGGCCTTCTGCCACAACGCGGCCGGGGCCAACCCGCTTCAGAAAGCTGACCTTCACCTCCAGGCTGGCCACCCAGACCGGCCGTGCCGCCTTCAGGCGTGCAGCCTGGGCCATGGTGAAATCCATCCAGGCGGTGACGAACCCGCCCTGCGCGGTGGTGCCACCGGAATGACAAAAGCGGGTGTGGACATCGAACTCGGCGCGGATGATGCCCCCCGAACGGTCGGCCGACACCATTCGCACAAAGCCCATCGAGTCGAGCAGTTCGGACTCTGGCAGGCTTGCGACGGCCTCGTTCAGCGCGTGCAGGTCTGACTCAGGCACCGACAGCATCCTTGGTGCACTTCTTGACGAAGCTGTTCTTGGCGGCACCGTAGATCTTCTTCTCGGCTGCTTTCTCGGTGCAGACCGTCGCAGCGTCCTTTTCGCACTTCTTCATGAAGCTGTTCTTGGCCGCGCCGCTGAGCTTTTTCTCTTTCGAGTTCATTGCACAGGTGGCGCCTGCGGTGTCGGCCGGTGCTGCGTCCTTGCTCGCGCTTGCAGCCGGAGCCTTGGCAGCAGGTGCTGCCGGGGCGGGGACGACTGCGGGTGGCGCCGCGGGCATCACCGCGGGCGGTGCAACCGGTGCGGCCGCCGGCGCAGTGGTGGTGGCCTGAGCCATGACGACACCGGTGACTGACAACAAGGCAACTGCGGCAATGAATCGCTTCATGGGGATCTCCATCAATTGGTATGGGGCCGACTGGCGGCGCCAGACAGCTTCGGCTGCAGGCTCAGCGTGCAACCGTGGCTGCAATACTACGCCGCCGTGCTGCGACCCCTTCGTGATACCAGTCGCCGTGGGCATGAACCGGGGCAGGCAGTGCACCCGCGGTCGCTGGTGCGCTCATCAGATTTCCACCACTTCGAAGTCGGCCTTGGCCACACCGCACTCGGGGCAAGCCCAGTCTGCCGGCACGTCCCCCCAGACAGTGTTCGGCGCGATGCCGTCTTCAGGGCGGCCTGCGGCCTCGTCGTACACAAAACCGCATACGACACACAGATAGGTCTTCATTTCGATACTCCTTTTCGGTTGAGCGCGGCCCGATAGTGGTTGGCATGGCGTTCTTCGACCTTTGCCAATGCGGCGAATCGCCTGGCAGCCTTTTCAAGCACCTGACGGAAGGCCTCGGCGTGCTCCTGGCTCTGGGCAATCTGCTCGTCGAATTCTGCCACTGCACTGGAATGGCCTTCTTCAATCGCGAGGTGACGAAAGGTCGGATACATCTCGGTGTACTCGAAGGTCTCGCCTTCGATGGCGATCTCCAGTGCGCGCGCGGGCGTCAGCTTCGATCTCGGATAGAGCAGATCGAGATGACCAAAGGCATGCTGCACTTCCTGGTCTGCAGTGGCTTCGAAGATCGCTGCGGTGGCTTCGTCACCAGCCTCGCGAGACAGCTTGGCGAAGTAGCGGTACTTGATGTGGGCCATCGACTCCCCGGCGAAGGCGGACTCAAGGTTCTTGATCGTGATGGACTGACTGGGGGCTGCCTGGATGCTCATGATGTGCTCCTGAAATGAGCTGCTGGATGTTTGAGAACAGGTGCTGCGAAGCCAATTCTGTGTGCGGGCATTCAATCGATCCAACAGATAATTTCGATCGATATAATCGTTTTTCCCGATAATCAATCCAATTCGTCCCGATGCCTGAGAAACCCGTCAGCGCACCGCCCATGCGGCGTTCATTGAATCTGCCCTCGCTGCGGCAACTGACCTATCTGGTGACCCTCTCCGAAACACTGAATTTCACCCAGGCCGCGCTGGCCTGCCATGTCACCCAGTCCACCCTCTCGGGCGGCATCCAGGAGCTCGAGCGCCAGCTCGATTCAAGGCTGGTTGAACGCGATCGGCAGCAGGTCCGCATGACACCCGCAGGCACCGCTGTGGTCTCCCGAGCACGCACGCTGCTGTCGATGGGACACGATCTGGTCGAAGAGGCTGCGCTTGCGTCGGACCCGATGAGCGGCCTCATCAGACTGGGCGCCATACCGACGGTTGCCCCGTTCCTTTTGCCCGCCATGATGCGAATCAGCCGGGAGCGCCATCCCTCGCTTCGCATCGCATTGCGCGAGGACCCGACCGCCAGGCTGCTCGATCGGATTCGTGAAGGGGATCTCGACTTCGCCCTCATCGCCCTGCCCTACCCGCACGAAGGCCTGCTGAGCCGGCGCCTGTTCGACGAAGAGTTATGGCTGATCACATCGGAAGACGACCCGGTTGCCGCGGTGGCGCGGCCCCGAATCGGAAACCTCGACACCGATCGAATGCTGCTCCTCGAAGAAGGCCATTGCCTGCGCAGCCACACGCTGGCCGGCTGCGGACTGACCGAACAAGCCAATCCAGGCGGCATTGAAGCCACCAGCATGACCACACTGGTGCAGATGGTCGAGGAAGGTCTGGGCTATGCGCTGGTGCCCGAGATGGCCATTCGCTCAGGCCTGCTCAATGGCAGTTCGTTGATCGCACGGCCGATCGGATCTCCTGCGCCGCGTCGTACGCTGGCGCTGCTTGCACGCACCAGCACCGCCCGCATCGAGGCCTTCACCGCGCTGGCCGACATTGCGATGCGAACGGTTCGCGAACCCGGAAGGCCGCGGCGGCGGCGCTCAGAATGAACTGAAACGGCGGCGACGCGCGAGATGGAACAGGGCGATCAGGGACACCGCGGCCGTCAGTACGAACCACGCACCACTCCACATCTCGAAGGGCAACCCCAGCAGCAAGGCCTTGGCTGCATCAGCGCAGGTCGCACCCACCTTGAAGAGCCCCGGGATCCAGGCATCGAGTTGCCAGTCCATCAGCGTGCGATCAGCCCAGGTGAATGCACACGAAAGTTGCCTGGCGGCGACCGTGTGCTGGTGCCAGGCCGCCACCGCGCCGCCCACCGACAGGGCCAGCACGCCAGTGGCAATCAGCATGGCGAGCGGGCGCATCCCAACACCACACAGCACGGCCGCAAGCAGTGCCAGCAACGCGACCGCCATCACGGCAATGCGCTGCATCACACACCAGGCGCAGGGTTCGATGCCAAAGGCGTGTTGCGCGATCAGGGCCACCGCCAGGGCCAGCAGGCTGCCGAAGCCGATGACCCACAGCAGCCGTTTCGCTAGGTCCGGCGCAGGGCGGGTTCGAAAAGTTGCAGAGCGCATCTCGAGATCATACCGACGCGGTGTCGGACCGCCCGCAGCATTGAGCCAGATCAGGAACTGATCCGATCAGTGGCACAGCATCAGGCATGGAAGTCGATCTCACCAGCCCCACTGCCGTCTCACCTGCCCTCGTGACACCGCAGTCGAGTTGCCAGCAGGTGCTGCTCGATCTCTACGCTCGAAAAGACGAGACGAATGCTGCCGATGTGCTTGAACGGGTCGCAGCCGCTCTGGCTCGGGATGAGCCACAGCATCAGCGCTTTCGGTCGGCGCTGCAGTCAGGCTTCATACCGGGCGGCCGAATTGCGGCGGCATCAGGCACCCCGCTACATGCGACCCTGGGCAACTGCTTCGTGCAGCCACTGGGCGATTTCATTGCCGGCGAGCGAGAGGGCGTTCCGGGGATCCTGCGGGCACTTGAGCTGGCCGCCCGGACCCTGCGCATGGGCGGCGGAGTGGGATACGACTTCTCACCGATTCGGCCAGAAGGCGCCATCGTGGCTGGAACCGAATCACGTGCCTCGGGGCCGATCGGCTTCATGAGGGTCTTCGACACGATGTGCGAGACGATCGAAAGCTTGGGCGCACGACGCTGCGCACAAATGGGCATCCTGCGTTGCGACCATCCCGACATCGAAGCCTTTGTGCAGGCCAAGCGGCTGCCGGGTGAATTGGCGCGATTCAACCTGAGCGTGGCAATCACCGATGAACTCATGCATGCAGTCGACAGCGACCGGACGATTGAGTTGGTTCATACCGCGCGTCCGTTCGGGCAAGCACCCGGATCTCGCCAGCGCGCCGATGGCAGATGGGTCTACAGGACACTGCGCGCACGGGTCCTTTGGGATGGCATCGTGCGTGCAGCCCATGCCAGCGGCGAGCCGGGCGTGCTGTTCATCGACACGATTGCGCGGCGAAACAACCTTTCGGACATCGAATCGATCAGCGCCACGAACCCCTGTGGCGAGCAGCCCTTGCCGCCCTGGGGCGCCTGTGTACTTGGTTCGATCGATCTGACCCGGGTGATTCGCAATCCGTTCACCCCCGAAGCAGCAATCGACTGGTCGGTGCTGCGAAGGCTGGTCACCATCGGCGTGGAGCTGCTCGATCGGGCGCTGGATGTCTCGGTCTGGCCGCTGCCCCAGCAGGCACAAGAGGTTCAGGCGAAGCGACGCATCGGCCTGGGCTTCATGGGACTGGGTGATGCGCTGATGATGCTCGGGCATCGCTACGACAGCGAGGCCGCCCGGGAAGTCGCATCCAGCATCGCTCGCTACATGTGTCATGCGGCCTATCGCAGCTCGATCGCATTGGCGCGGCAGTTGGGCTCCTTACCGCTGTTCGATGCACAGCGCTTCCTGTCCGAACCTCACTTCGCATCTACCCTGCCCGGCGACATGAAGGCCGAGATCGCACAGCATGGCCTTCGCAATTCGCATCTCCTGGCCATCGCACCCACCGGTTCGATTGCGCTGGCCTTTGCAGACAATGTCTCGAGCGGCATCGAACCGGTGTTCGCCGCCTCGTGCGCGCGCCTGCGCCGGATGCCGGACGGCGGTCGCAAGCCGATTCATCTGATCGATCACGCGATCCGCGTGTGGCAGGCGCTGCACCCTGAAACCAGGGCAGCGCGCCTGCCGCCTGCCTTCGTGACCGCGTTGCAAATGCGTGCTGGCGATCAGCTCAAGATGGTTGCCGCGGTGGCGCCGTTCATCGACGCGGGCATCGCAAAGACCGTGAATCTGCCCAGGAACGCTTCCGTGTCGGAAACTGCGCAGACCTTCACCGGCGCCTGGCGTGCCGGGCTCTCGGGCATCACTGTCTATCGAGCCGATGCCGCCTCACCCGGTGTGGGCACCGAGTCCGACTGAGGCAGGCGGGCATGTAGACTGGCTTCGGTTGTATCAAACCGTTCCCTCCGAACCATGCCCACTGAGACCCGTCTGCCCCAGGCAGTCCATTCACACCTTGGCGCAGCCATGGATGCAGAAACCACGCGTCTGCGTAACGGTCTGACGATTGCTTCGGTGCGGCTGCCCGGATTTCGAACGGCTGCGGTGGGCGCGTTCATTCGGGTCGGTTCCCGCGATGAGCCGGGATCGCTCAACGGGATCTCGCATTTTCTCGAACACATGGCGTTCAAGGGCACCCAGACCCGATCGGCCCGGCAACTCTCGATGGACATCGAACGCGTGGGTGCTTCGATGAATGCCTACACCGCCAAGGATCACACTGCCTATCACACGGTCTTGCTGGCCGAACACATGCCGGTTGCGCTGGACGTGCTGGCTGATGTGATCCGTCGATCGACCCTGCCGCCTGAGGAGATCGAGCGAGAGCGACAAGTGATCCTTCAGGAACTCGGCGATGCGAGCGACGACCCGGACTCGATCAGCCAGGATGAGTTCGATTTGCGCGCCTACCCCGGGCAGGCCTTTGGCAGGCCGATCCTCGGCAGCCCGCGGTTTGTTCGCAGTGTGAACCGCGATGACTTCGTCGAATACCTGCAGACCCACTACCGCGGCGACAACATCGTGGTGGTGGGCGTGGGCGATCTCGACCATGCCCGATTTGCCGACGCGGTGGCCGATCGCTTTGGGGATATGCCCGATGGCGGCAGCACGGTGCGCGATCACGCGCGTTACGTCGGCGGCTTTCGCCATGTCGACGATGACTACGAGCAGACCAGCATCGCGCTCGGCTGGCCGGTCCCCGGGCGCACTGATCCGGCCTACCCGGTCTACGAGCTGCTCGGCGAATTGCTCGGCGCGGGCATGTCCTCGCCGCTGTTTCAGGCGGTGAGGGAGCAGCGCGGCCTGGCCTATCAGATCGATGCCTGGACCGAAGGCCACGAGGACTGCGGCATCCTGCAGGTCTCCGCAGGCGTGTCACCGCGCAACTTGCGGGTTTTCTTTGATGTGGTCTGCGACGAGCTGCTTTCCGTCACCCGCAGCATCAGTGCCGACGACCTCGAACGTGCCCGCAATCAGCAGGCAACCCACCTGGCACGCAGCATGGAGCGGCCGATGGAGCTGGCCGAGACAATCGCACGCGACCTGCTGGTCCATCGTCGGGTGATCTCACCGGACGAGCGCATCGCGGCGACCCTGGCCATCAGCGAACGGGACCTCTGCGCAGCCGCCTGCGAGCTGCTCTCCCATCCCCCGACCCTGGTGCTGGTCGGGCGCGCCGGCCGCGGCGATCACCTCAACGCCATTCGCCGCCGGCTCGGTTCGCTCGGGTAATTACATCGCCACCGACACCGCGTAGACCTTCTGCACGATCTGCCAGCGTCCATCGACATGGATCAGGCTCAGGTAGTCCTGGAAGTGGCGCGGTGGGATCTGGCACTTCACCTTCACGAAAGCCGTGGTCGGCCCTGACTGGTCGAACATCAGGATGCCATCATCGCGGGCCAGGCCTTTGGACTTTGCCGAAGGGCGCGTGCGCACTGCCTCCAACCAGGCATCGCGCGACAGGATCATCAGCTTGCCGTCCTGATCCCAGGTCAATGCGCTGGTTTCGTGAAAGACGCTGGCAAGCTTGTCTGCATCGCCCTCGTAGAGTCCGTCGAAATACGTCTGGATCACCTGCTCGATCGCAGGGCGCTGAGAATGGCCCATGTCCTGTCTCCTGTGGCGAAATTCTGGAACACCAGCCACAGCCTACCAGCACGGCCCGCCCGCTTGATTGCAGGTACACTGGTTTTGAGCCGATGCGCAGCCATGCCGCTGACCGCGCGCACCAGAGGATGAGCACCCGATGAGCCTACCGACCGATGGCCTGATCGTCGTCGCCAAGCGTGAATGCCCGACCTGCGTCCTGGTCG
>Ga0209598_10003396_pt1 | contig 12043 bp, 12 predicted proteins | sample M_140807_EF_Meta_FD_187317 | JGI IMG/M metagenome (GOLD analysis project Ga0209598, IMG submission 187317) | Freshwater microbial communities from Lake Montjoie, Canada to study carbon cycling - M_140807_EF_MetaG (SPAdes) (version 2) | ecosystem: Environmental > Aquatic > Freshwater > Lake... | reverse complement strand
GCAAGCTTCCACCTGCACCGAGATGATATCGGCGCCGGCCTTGGCGAAATCCGCCACATACCTCTCCGGTTCCACGATCATCAGATGCACGTCCAGTGGTTTGGTGGTCACCGGGCGCAGGGCCTCTACGATCAGGGGCCCGATCGTGATGTTGGGCACGAAGCGTCCATCCATCACATCCACATGGATCCAGTCAGCCCCGGCTGCATCCACAGCCCGCACGTCCTCGCCCAGCCGGGAGAAATCGGCTGAGAGAATCGAGGGGGAGATCACCAGTGGCTTGGTGCTCATGATGGCCGCGGGGTTACAGGTTGCGCGATTGTACGGGCTGGTCGCACCGTGCTCGCTGATACGATGACGCCGCTCTGGGACCGGGAGGTCCTGCAGTTGTCAGGGACCTGAGCGGATTCGGCGGCCCTTGGCCCCGCTCCACCAAGGAACCACCGACCGGGCATCCAACCAGTCGCCTTCTCGCCTGGTTCGCCCTGCGCCCCTACCCATTAACCAACCGCCGGACCGCTGTGGATCGCACTCTCATCCAGGAAATTCTTGAGGTCGTTGAACAGGCCGCCATCGCCTCCGCCGAACTCACCGGTCTGGGCCAGAAGGATGAGGCCGATGCCGCCGCCGTGGAAGCCATGCGGAAGCGCATGGGCCAGATCCAGATGCAGGGGCGGATCGTGATCGGTGAAGGTGAGCGGGATGAGGCCCCGATGCTTTACATCGGCGAAGAAGTGGGGAGCGGCACCGGACCCGGAGTCGACTTCGCTGTGGATCCCTGTGAAGGCACCAACCTCTGCGCCAACAATCAGCGTGGCTCCATGGCCGTGCTCGCCGCCTCGGACCGCGGCGGCCTGTTCAACGCCCCTGACTTCTACATGAAAAAGCTGGCGGCGCCTCCGGCCGCCAAGGGCAAGGTGGACATCCGCAAATCAGCCACCGAAAACATCGCCATTCTCAGCGAGGCACTCGGAATACCCGCCAGCGACCTGGTGATCGTGGTGATGGACCGTGCCCGCCACAAGGACCTGATCGCCGAGATCCGCTCCACAGGAGCCCGGGTGCAGCCGATTTCCGATGGTGATGTGCAGGCTGCCATCGCCTGCGGTTTTGCTGGCACCGGCGCCCACTGCCTGATGGGCATCGGTGCCGCCCCGGAAGGCGTGATCTCAGCGGCGGCCATGCGGGCCCTCGGCGGTCACTTCCAGGGCCAGCTCGTCTACGACCCGGCCGTGGCCCAGACCAAGGAATGGGAGGGGCTCACCCGTGAGGGGAACCTCGCCCGGCTGGCGGAGATGGGCATCAGCGATCCCGACAAGATCTATGAGGCCGAGGAACTCGCTTCCGGGGAGAACGTGGTGTTTGCCGGTAGTGGCATCACCGATGGCCTGCTGTTCGATGGTGTGAAGTTTGAGAAGGATTTCATCCGCACCAGCTCCCTGGTGATCAGCACCCTCGACGGAACAGCGCGCTTCACCGATACGGTGCATATCAAACCCGGTGCCCAGACCATCGCGCTGCGCTGATCGCCAGCTCCGATGCCTCCGCACCTGCACGTGAGCTCGCCTCCATGCACATAGCCGTTGTCGGCCTCAGTCATCGCACGGCTCCAGTGGAGATCCGCGAGCGGTTGAGCATCCCCGAGCAGAGCCTGGAAGCTTCGCTTCTGCGGCTCCGCTCCGACGAACAGGTGCTTGAGGCCTCCATCCTCAGCACCTGTAACCGGCTTGAGATCTACACACTGCTGCGCCATCCCGATGATGGGATCGAAGCGGTGGGATCCTTTCTCACCCAGGTCTCCGGCCTCAGCCTTGAAGAGCTTGGCCCCCATCTGTTCACTTACCACCACGAGGAGGCCGTGGCTCACCTGCTGCGGGTGGCGGCCGGCCTCGACAGCCTGGTGCTCGGGGAGGGTCAAATCCTCTCCCAGGTGAAGAAGATGGTGCGCCTCGGCCAGGAATACCGTTCCGTAGGGCCGATCCTGAATCGCCTGCTCAACCAGGCCGTCAGCACAGGCAAGCGGGTTCGCACGGAAACCAACCTGGGAACCGGTGCGGTGTCGATCTCCTCGGCCGCCGTGGAGCTGGCCCAACTGAAGGTGGGCCAGGCCCGTGGCCTCGATGAGCTGGTGAGCCTCGAGCACCAGCAGGTGGCCGTGGTCGGAGCTGGCCGCATGGCCCGTCTGCTGCTGCAGCACCTTCAGTCGAAGGGCTGTCGTGGTGTGGTGCTGCTCAACCGCACCGTGGCCCGTGCTGAGGCCCTGGCCGCCGATTTCCCCGAGCTTCCGGTGCAGTGCCGCCCGCTCACGGATCTCGACCACTGTCTCAGCACCTGCTCCCTGGTGTTCACCAGCACCGCCGCCGAGGAGCCGGTGATCACCTCCTCCCGGCTGGAGCACCTCAACCGCAGGTCCAGCCTGATGCTGATCGATATCGGCGTTCCCCGGAACATCAGCTCCGACGTGAGCCAGTTGGCTGGGGTCGAATCCTTCGATGTCGATGACCTCCAGGAGGTGGTGGCCCGCAACCAGGAGGCTCGGCGCGAGATGGCTGCCGAGGCCGAGGGGCTGCTGCGGGAGGAATCCCGTCTGTTTCTCGAATGGTGGGACGGTCTGGAGGCCGTTCCCCTGGTCAACAAACTCCGCCTGCAGCTCGAGGAGATCCGAGAGCAGGAGCTCCAAAAGGCCCTGAGCCGCATGGGACCCGACCTCTCAGCCAGGGAGCGCAAGGTGGTCGAGGCCCTTAGCAAGGGGATCATCAACAAGATCCTCCACACCCCGGTGACCCATCTGCGTGCACCCCAGCCGCGCCAGCAGCGCCACCTGGCCATGAAGGTGCTGCGGGAGCTCTTCGAGCTCTCCGACAGCGATTCTCTTCTCTGATCTCCCCCCAGCCATCGATGACTAACCCCCGGCTACGAAGTGTCGCCGACACTCGCCGCATTCCACCCCGTTCCTGTACGGTCAGCCCTGCGCCTGTGAGAGGAGAACATTGATGAAAAGAGTACTGGCGATCATCCTTGGAGGAGGCGCGGGAACCCGCCTTTATCCCCTCACCAAGACGAGGGCGAAGCCCGCAGTGCCTCTGGCAGGCAAATACAGGCTGATTGATATCCCGGTCAGCAACTGCATCAACTCTGAGATTAATAAAATCTATGTCTTAACCCAGTTCAACAGCGCCTCGCTCAACCGTCATCTGACGATGAGCTACAACCTCTCGGCCGGCTTCGGTCAGGGGTTTGTGGAGGTGCTTGCCGCCCAGCAAACCCCGGACAGCCCGAGCTGGTTCGAGGGCACGGCCGATGCGGTGCGCAAATATCAGTGGCTGTTTCAGGAGTGGGATGTCGACCACTACCTGATCCTCTCCGGTGATCAGCTGTACCGAATGGATTACAGCAAGTTCGTGCAGCATCACGTCGAAACTGGCGCCCAGCTGTCCGTGGGAGCCCTGCCGGTCGATGCCGCCCAGGCCGAGGATTTCGGACTGATGCGCACCACGGCCGATGGCCGCATCCGGGAATTCCGGGAAAAGCCCAAGGGTCAATCACTTGAGGCGATGCGGGTGGATACCCAGAGTCTGGGCCTGTCGGCTGATGAAGCCAGCCGCCGACCCTTCCTTGCCTCAATGGGCATCTATGTGTTCAGCCGCGACACTCTGTTTGATTTGTTGAACTCCAATCCAGGCGCCACCGATTTTGGCAAGGAAATTATTCCCGCCTCCTTGGAGCGTGGTGATAATCTCCAGAGTTTTCTCTTCGACGATTACTGGGAAGACATCGGAACCATCGGAGCTTTCTTTGAGGCTAATCTGGCTCTCACTGAACAGCCAAATCCTGCCTTCTCCTTCTACGACGAAAAGTTTCCTATTTATACTCGCCCCCGTTACTTGCCCCCCAGCAAGCTGCAGGATGCCCAGGTGACCCAATCGATCATCGGGGAGGGGTCTCTGCTCAAGGCCTGCAGCATTCACCACTGTGTGCTGGGGGTTCGGACCCGCGTTGAAGATGAGGTGGTTCTGCAGGACAGCCTAGTGATGGGGGCCGATTATTTCGAGTCAATGGAAGAACGCTTGTTGCTGCGAGAGCGCGGTGGCATCCCGATCGGAGTGGGAAGGGGTACCACGGTAAAGCGGGCGATTCTTGATAAGAACGTGAGAATTGGAGACAATGTCACGATTATCAACAAAGATCGTGTTGAAGAAGCGGATCGCCCCGAACTCAATATCTACATCCGTAACGGCATCGTTGTCGTGGTGAAAAACGGAACCATTCCAGATGGCAGTGTGATCTGATCCTGACAGGGATCCCTTCCACCCGGCAGGATCCGGCCACCCTGTCCACACTGGGGTGTACGGATTTTTGCCCGGCCCCATGAGCAAGGCGCATTTCGGCCTGATCGGTCTCGGTGTGATGGGGGAGAACCTCGTCCTCAACGCGGAGCGAAACGGCTTTTCAAGTGTGGTGTTCAATCGCACCTACGCCAAAACCCAGGAGTTTCTTGCCGGCCGAGGGGCTGGTAAGCAGATCATCGGAGCCGAAACGCTGCCCGAATTCGTGGCTGCCCTGGAGCGCCCACGTCGCATCCTGGTGATGGTGAAGGCAGGTCAGCCGGTGGACGACATGATCGCCACCCTGTCGCCCCTGCTGGATGAGGGCGATCTGCTTATCGATGGAGGTAATTCGCTTTACACCGACACCGAGCGTCGCGTCAAGGAGCTCGAGAGCAAGAGCTTCGGTTTCATCGGCATGGGGGTTTCCGGTGGCGCCAAGGGGGCGCTGGAGGGGCCGAGCATGATGCCCGGTGGTACCAAGGCCGCCTACGACGCGATCGAAGGTCTGGTCCGCAAGATGGCGGCCCAGGTGGAGGACGGCCCGTGCGTGACCTACATCGGCCCCGGCGGTGCCGGCCACTTCGTGAAGACCGTGCACAACGGCATCGAATACGGCATCGAGCAGATCCTGGCCGAGGCCTACGACCTGATGAAGCGCCTGGCGGGCCTCGATGGCACCGCCATGGCCGACTTGTTGGCCGCCTGGAATGGCACCGAGGAGCTCGCCTCCTTCCTGGTGGAGATCACTGAGGTGTGTCTGCGCACCAAGGACCCCGAAACAGGCAGTGATCTGGTGGAGTTCCTCGTAGATGCCGCCGGCCAGAAGGGCACAGGCCTGTGGACCGTGGAGAGCGCTCTGAACATGGGCGTGCCCGTGCCCACGATCTATGCGGCCCTCAACGCACGCGTACTCAGTTCCCTGCGGCCGCAGCGGCTGGCGGCGGAGCCTCTGCTCACCGCCACGGCCAGTGGCTCCTGGGATCTGGGCGATCCCGCCAGCGGCCCCCTGATGGATGCCACGGTGCTGGCCTGCATCGCCAGCTATGCCCAAGGGATGGCCCTGCTCCAGGAGGCCTCCAACCTGCACGACTACAAGCTCGACATGGCCGCGATCGGCCAGATCTGGAAGGGGGGCTGCATCATCCGGGCCCGCCTCCTGCAACGCATCCAGAACGCCTACACATCCAGGGCCGATCTTCCCAACCTGATGGTGGATCCCTGGTTCCTGGATCAGGTGAACCGCCGTCTGCCCGGCCTGCGGGCGGTGGTGGCCAGTGCCGCGGCGGCGGGCATTCCCGTGCCCTGCTACAGCAGCACCCTCGACTACATCACGAGCTACTTCAGTGGCCGCCTGCCCCAGAACCTGGTACAGGCGATGCGCGATTGCTTCGGCTCCCACACCTACGAGCGCACCGACCGCCCCGGCAGCTTCCACACCGAGTGGCTGTCATGACCACCTACCGGATCTCGGTGGCCGCCAGTGCCGACGACCTAGCCCGCCAGTGCGCCGAGCAGATCGCTGCCGTGATCGACCTCGCCTTGGCCGAACGGGACCGCGCCCAGATCGCGCTGGCCGGTGGCGAGACCCCGAAGGCGGCCTACCGCCTGCTGGGAGAGGAGCACCTGCCTTGGGAGCGAGTCGATGTGTTGCTGGGTGATGAGCGCTGGGTGAGCCGGGTGGATCCCTCCAGCAACGCCCGCATGCTCGCGGAAACGTTGCTGGCCAGTGAAACGGGCAGCCGGGCCAGCTTCCATCCGGTGCCCACCGAGCTGGCCGATCCTGAGTCCAGCGCCACGGCCTACGCGGCCCTGCTCAAGTCGTTGTGTCCGGGTGATCCACCCCGCTTCGATCTGATCTTGCTGGGCCTCGGCGACGATGGCCACACCGCCTCCCTGTTCCCCGGAACTGCCGCCCCTGCCGTGCGGGATCGATCGGTGACGATCGGGGAGGGCAAGGGGCTGCCCCGCATCACCCTCACAGCGCCGGTGCTCTCAGCCGCCCGCCGGGTCGTGTTCCTCGTGAGCGGCGCCGGCAAGCGCCAGGCCCTCGGCCGCCTGCTCGATCCGAAGGAACCGGCCGATCGCACCCCGGCTCGCCTGGTGCGCCCTGAGGGGGAGGTGCTGATCCTGGCGGACCAGGCCGCCGCCGATGGCCTGGCCTGAGGGCTCCCATTCAGCCGCAGCCTAAGAGGTCTTGCGGCTGGGTGGATCGAGCACCGACGCCGCATGCGGATCCAGAATGGGGCCTGATGGGACCGTTCCGTGACGCAGCCTGAAGGGAAGCTGGTGGTGGCCGGCGATGGCTTCGTCGGTTGGCATGCCCTCAACGACACGATCATGGGGGGGCGGAGCAGCGGCAGCTGCACCGTGAGCCAGGCTGGTCTGCGTTTCTCTGGAGAACTGATCGAACAGGGCGGTGGCTTTGTGAGCGTGCGCTCCCCCCTGTTTTCGCCGCCGCTGGATCTCTCTGGTTTCGCTGCGCTTCGCCTTGATCTGGCCGGCCACGGTCGCCGCTACAAGCTGGCGGTGGCCTGTGCCGATGGGGTGGCGGGTCTCACCGAGCTGATCCCGGGGGGCCTGCGCTGGGTGCATGAATTCGGCACCGAGCTGGAGGGCTTCAGCAGCGTGCGGATCGGCTTTGATCAGCTCACGCCTTCGGTGCGCGCTCAGCCGATCGAAAAGCTGCCGATGGGGCTGCCCCTGCGCCTTGATGCGTCCCGCATCACCCGCCTGCAACTGCTCCACTCCAAGTTCGATGATGCGGGAGGGCTCAATCCAGGCTTCCGCCCGGGGCCCATCGATCTGGAACTACGGGCGATCCACGCGGTGAACTGACCTCCGGACTGCGGGACCAACACCGATCAGCCAGGCTGTTGGGGAGTGAGCACTTATGGCAACTTCAGCATGGAATGGGCCGATTCCGATTCCCTTGGGCCTGGTTGGCCCGATGAGTTGGCCGGGGTGAACGCCGATCTGGCCCAGTTGGTGGCGGCGGCTGCCGATCTGTGCCGCAAACCGCTACGTCATGGCGTGGTGCTCACCAGCCGGCCGGATGACCCCGATTGCAGCCTGGAGCTGGAGGTGCGCAATGCCCAGGGGGAACGCCTGCCGGAACACGATCTTGAACTGGAGATCTTCCGCAGCGGCAGCGAGGGCAGCGCCCGCCTCCATCTCACCCTGGCCTGGCGCCTGGATGACACCCTGCCCATGCTCTGGCAGGGCAACCACCCGGTATGGATGGATGCGCAGGGACTCCGCTGTGAGCGTCCCGCCGATGGAGCGCCGCTGGAGGCCCTGGCCAGGAGGCTCCGAGCCCTGCTCGACGCAGGCTTCTGAGTGCTCCGGTTCAGCTTCTCCGCTCAGCCTTGGTCGGTGACCGCTCCCAGGCTACTGCTGCTCACCAGGCGGGCATATTTGCCGAGCACACCGGTGCGGTATCGGGGTTCGGGCTTCACCCAGGCGGCGCGGCGGCGCTCCAGCTCAGCGTCAACAACGTTGAGCTGAATCACCAGTTGTTGGGCATCCACGGTGATGCTGTCACCCTCCTGCACCAGGCCGATCGTGCCGCCCACAGCGGCCTCAGGGGCCACGTGGCCCACCACCATGCCGTAGGTGCCGCCGGAGAAGCGGCCATCGGTGATCAGGGCCACCTTGTCGCCAAGGCCCTCGCCGATGATCGCGGCGGTGGGGGCGAGCATCTCCCGCATGCCCGGTCCGCCAACCGGGCCCTCATAGCGGATCACCACCACATCCCCTTCACGAATCTGTTTGGCGAGGATCGCGGCGAGGGCCTCCTCCTCGCTCTCGAACACCCGCGCCGGGCCGGTGAGCACCGGCGTTTTCACACCACTGATCTTCGCCACGCTGCCCTCGCTGGCGAGGTTGCCCTTGAGGATGGCCAAGTGCCCCTTGGCATAGAGCGGGTTACGCAGCGGCCGAATCACGTCCTGGCCGGCGGGTGGTTCGGAGGGCACCTCCGCCAGCACCTCCCGGAGGGTGCGCCCTTCCACGGTGCGGCAGTCGCCGTGGAGCAGGCCCGCATCGAGCAGCAGCCTCATCACCTGGGGGATGCCGCCGGCCCGGTGCAGATCCACAGTCACGTAACGGCCGCTTGGCTTGAGGTCACAGATCACCGGCACCCGCTGGCGGATGGCCTCGAAATCGTCAATGTTGAGGGGCACGCCGGCGGTGCGGGCCACCGCCAACAGGTGCAGCACGGAATTGGTGGAGCCCCCCACCGCCATGATCACGCTGATGGCGTTCTCGAACGCCTCGCGGGTCATCAGGTCGCGGGGGCGGATGCCCTTGGCGATCGCCTCGACCAACACCTCGGCGCTACGGGCGGCGCTGTCGGCCTTCTCCTGATCCTCCGCCGCCATGGTGGAGCTGAAGGGCAGACTGAGGCCCATCGCCTCGAAAGCGGCGCTCATCGTGTTGGCGGTGAACATGCCGCCGCAGCTGCCGGCGCCGGGACAGGCGTTCTTCTCGATCGCGGTGAGCTGGGCCTCATCGATCCGGCCACCGCTGTACTGACCCACCGCCTCAAAGGCGCTTACCACAGTGAGATCGCAGGCGCCGAGCTTGCCGGGCTTGATCGTGCCGCCGTACACGAACACCGAGGGGATGTTCATGCGGGCCATCGCCAACATGGCGCCGGGCATGTTCTTGTCGCAGCCGCCCACCGCCAGCAATCCGTCCATGCTCTGAGCGTTGCAGGCAGTCTCGATCGAATCGGCGATCACTTCGCGGCTCACCAGGGAATACTTCATCCCCTCGGTGCCCATCGAGATGCCATCGCTCACGGTGATCGTGCCGAACATCTGCGGCATCGCACCGGCCAGCAGGGCCGCCTGCTCGGCGCGGCGGGCTAGGTCATTGAGCCCCATGTTGCAGGGGGTGATGGTGCTGTAGCTGTTGGCAATGCCGATGATCGGCTTGTTGAAATCGTCGTCGCCGAAACCCACGGCCCGCAGCATGGCGCGGTTCGGAGACCTCTGGATCCCCTGGGTGATGGCGGCGGAGCGCAACATGGCGGTGGCGGTCAGGTCTTGAGGAAAGCTACCGACCGATGGGACCCGGCACCGGATCAGGGCAATGGCTGGAGCTGCTCGAGCTGGCGGCGCACCTCATCAATGGCCTTGTTGAGCTGTTGCACTCTCTCCTGCAACAAGGGATCAACGGAAGCGGCCGCCGAGGTGGGCTGGAACGTAGCCCGGGGTTGAAGATCAGCCGAAGCGGCCGGCTGGCGAGGCGCTCTTAGCCGCAGGGGATGGGGCAGGCGACTCTGCCGGCGACGATCCGCCTCGCTGAGCAGCCACCAACCCAGGCCAGCTGCCCCGAGCACGGCTCCACCGAGGGCGCTCAGCAACAGGCCGCTGCCGGAGCTGGCTGGGCGTTGCCGTGGATCAGCCATGACTGGGTCGGAGGATCTCGTTCACCCTAGGGAGGCCACGCCCTCGATTCCAGTGAACCGGAGGGCGGCATCCCCGAACCCAGGCACAATCCGGCCCTGGCCATCCACATCGGCGTCGATGCAGGCGCAGTAGAGGGTCAGATCACTCCATCTCTCGCCAAGGACCTTCAGCCCCGGTGCCGCCGCCAGCAGGGAGATGATCCGAAGCCGTTCACCCTGCACCCCTTGCTGGGCGAGCCGCTCAAGCACAAGCATCAGACCATCGGCGGCGGTGATCTCGGGAACGAAGAGCAGAACGCCCACCCGATCGCCGATGGCATCAGGCAGGCCGATGATCCGCCCCTGCTCCTCGATCCACAGAGGCGCCAGGGCAGAGGCCGGCAAAACGGTGCGGGCACCTTCCCACAAGCCCAGGCCTGCCGGCAGCAAGGGAAGCGCCAGCAGAGGGATGGTGGCATCCACCACCTGGCCCTCCGTGGTGGCCAGCTGGGTCTGCACCGCCACGACCCTCTGGGGCAACCAGTCCCGTAGGGCCTCATAGGTGAGCCAGCGGCCCAGTTCGAGCATGGCGGTGCCAAACAACGGCGGCGGTGTGCCGCCATCCCGGAGCAGCGTGAGCCAGTGTGCGATCAGGGGATGGGGGGGAACCACCACCCGCAGGGACATCGCCATGCCTGCCATAACTTGGACCAGCAGCGTACCGGCATGGCTATGGGCAATCGCAGGCCGCCCGTCAGGGCGGAACGGGAGATTCTTTCAATCAGCCCCGGTGAGCCCTTGGCTTTGGTTGCGGCTCTAGCGGGCATGCTTCGCGCCGCTATGGCTCCCCTCCTGGCGCTGCTGCTGGTGCTGTTCCCCCTGGCGCCCCTGGCCCAGCCCGCCCTGGCGATCACGGCACCGGAACTGCGGAGCCAGCGCAGTCTCCAGGACCTACAGCCCGATATGCACGGCCGGGATCTCAAGCAACAGGAGTTTCTCAAGGCCAGCATGGAGGGCTTCGATCTGCACGATGCCGACCTGCGTGGGGCGGTGTTCAACTCCAGCAACCTGCGGCAGGCAAACCTGAGCAATGCCTCTCTCGCCGATGTGGTGGCCTTCGCCACCCGCTTTGATGGGGCGGATCTGCGGGGCGCGGTGTTCAGCAACGCCATGCTGATGCAGAGCCACTTCCGCGATGCCCAGATTGAGGGAGCCGACTTCAGCGAGGCCGTGCTCGATCTCCCCGAACAGAAGGCTCTTTGTGCCCGAGCCAGCGGTGTGAACAGCCGCACCGGCGTTACAACGCGCGATAGCCTCCGGTGCCGCTGATCCCCCTCTGAGGGCTCGCTTCCGCTCTGTGGGTTCGCTTCAAAGTTGGAGCGGTATCCGTGACCCATCCAACCTGCACCTAGAGTTTATTCAATCGGTTTCGCAGGGGATCAGCCTGCGAAGGAAACGGGGAAAGCACGGTGGGGGATCCCGATCCCGAATCCGGCACTGTCCCGCAGCTGTGAAGGCCACTCTTTGGCCCAGTCAGAACGCCCGCCGGTTTTAAACCCACATTTCGGCGCGGACCGGTTTCTATGACTTCAGCTCTTCCCGGGCGCCGGGGCCCCGCCTTCGTGGCAACCCTGCTGCCCGCTGCCCTGGCGATCCTGGCGTTGCTTCCAGAGGCGGCCCACGCCCACCACCTGATGCATCTGCTGCATCTCAAACCCAACCCCTTCACCGGCCTGCTGAGCGGCCTGGCCCACCCGGTGCTGGGTCCCGACCATCTGCTCTTTTTGCTGGCGCTCTCCCTGGTGGGACTGCGCCACCGCAGCAGCTGGATGCTTGCGCTGCTGGCCACCGGTCTGGGTGGCAGTTGCCTCGGACTGGTCCTGCCAGGCCTGCCAGCCGCCGAAGCCCTGGTGTCCTTCAGCCTGGTGGTGGTGGCCCTGATTCTGCTGGCGGGCTGGGACCGCCGCCTCCTGCTCCCGGCGATCGCTTTGCATGGCTATGTGCTCAGCGCAATGGTGCTGGGCTGGACTGCAGCACCAATCGCCACCTACCTGATCGGGTTGCTGATCAGCCAGGGAGTGCTGCTCCTGGTGGCCCTCGGTGCACTGCGCCACAGCGCAGCCGCCTGCTCCGCCACCACCCGCCGCACGATGGCGGCCGTGTTGCTCGGCCTCGGCGCCGCCTGGACCTGGTCCGCTCTGGTGGGTTGAGCATGGCCGTCTCTCCGTCCAGCCGGTTGCCGGTCACCGTGGTGACCGGTTTCCTCGGCTCCGGCAAAACCACCCTGTTGCGTCACCTCTTGCTGGAAAGCGGGCTGAAACTC
>Ga0209598_10003393_pt1 | contig 12049 bp, 11 predicted proteins | sample M_140807_EF_Meta_FD_187317 | JGI IMG/M metagenome (GOLD analysis project Ga0209598, IMG submission 187317) | Freshwater microbial communities from Lake Montjoie, Canada to study carbon cycling - M_140807_EF_MetaG (SPAdes) (version 2) | ecosystem: Environmental > Aquatic > Freshwater > Lake... | reverse complement strand
TCTCGGTGGCGGACAGGCAAATGGATCCTTCACACCGGTGACCCATGTGAACTGGTATGACGCCGTAAAATGGTGCAATGCTAGGAGCGAACACGAGGGCCTCGAGCCGGTCTACGCTTGCGAAGGCGCAACCTACAGGAAAGGCGAATTCGGCCCGAGCGGGTCAAAGATCATCCAACGAAAAGCAAATTCCCTCGGATACCGACTCCCCCTTGAGGCGGAATGGGAGTGGGCCGCATTAGGAGGAATCCTCAGGCCGCAAGAAATCCCATCGCAGGTTGATACACCAAGAAACGAAAGCAGTATCGGTGATTGGCGCACTGCGCGGGAGTCGATCTACAACGAACTGGGCATTTACAACATGACCTCCAATATTTGGGAATGGTGCTGGGACCATGACAATGTGGAGACAGCCCACCGGATTCGAAGCGGAGCGCTCAGCGATAATAGGGAGAGGGGCCGTTCGCGGCTGCACGTCAGCCACAGCCCGGACAGCCGCCTGAGCGTGCTGGGCTTCCGGCTTGCACGAAACATCTCATAAAAAATCCAATCCTTGAGCGGTTGGGCGGCGCGTGGCAGATTCGCGGGCTACTTTTGACCCGCAATGTCCAGCTTCCGCCTTTATGACCTCAATCCCGAACAGCAGAGCGCAGCCACCCATGAGAACGGGCCACTGCTGATCCTCGCGGGCGCAGGGACAGGAAAAACTCGGACCATTGTAGCCCGCATCACCTGGCTCGTCTCGACAGGCACTCCCGCCTCCAAAATCCTGGCCGTCACCTTCACGAACAAGGCAGCCCGCGAGATGAAGGAGCGCATCCGGGGAATGCTCACCGAGGAGCAAGCGGATGAAATCACCGCATCCACGTTTCATGCACTCTGCGTGCGGATCCTCCGCGCAGATGCCGACAAAATCGGCTACAAAAACAACTTCACCATCTTTGACGAGGGCGACCAACTCGGCCTGATCAAAAAAGTCATCAACCGCGTCACGGCGAAGGATGAAAAGCTCGACCCTGGCCTAGCAAAGAACCTCATCAGCAAAGCGAAAAACAACGGGTGGGCGGCTCCGCAGGACGACGAAACCGTGATCGGCGCAGTGTATGCGCGCTACAACCGGGAACTGCATGCGCTGAATGCGATGGACTTCGACGACCTGCTCGTGCAGGCCGTGCGCCTTCTGAATGAAAACCCGGAGGTCCGGGACAAGTGGCGCGCCCGCTACACGCAAATGATGGTCGATGAATTTCAGGATACCAACCGCCTGCAGCTCGATCTGGTGAGCCTGCTCGCGGCCGGCGACCCGCCCAATATCTGCGTGGTGGGCGACGACGACCAGAGCATCTACGGGTGGCGCGGCGCCGAGGTCTCGAACATCCTGGAGTTTGAAAAACATTTCCCGAATCCCAAGATCATCCGCCTCGAGCAAAACTACCGCAGCACGAATCCCATTCTCACCACGGCCAACCGCCTCATCAAAAACAACCCGCGCCGCCGCGTTAAAAATCTCTGGAGTTCTGTCCCAGGCGGAGATCCGGTGCACGTCGTGGCGGTGGCCGATGACAAAACAGAAGCCGAATTTGTGGTCGGCGAGGCGGGAGCGATCCGTAACGCAAGCGGGATCCCCTGGGAGCAATTCGCGGTGATCTACCGCATGAATGCCCAATCCCGATTGCTCGAGGAAAACCTCCGCCGCATGAAGATTCCCTACCGTCTCGTTGGCGGAAAAAGCTTTTTCGACCGGCGCGAGATCAAGGATGTCCTGGCCACCATCACTTGCCTCATCAACCCGCAGGATGACATCTCCCTCCTCCGCATCATCAACACGCCCCCGCGCGGCATCGGCGCGACATCAGTGGAGATCGCCCTCGAGCATAGTGCCAAGGCCCATCGGAGCCTCTTTGAGACCCTCACCGACCCAGCTTTTGAGCCAGAGGTGACACGCAAGACCGCTGCAGCGATCCGCACATTTGCGGAAGACCTCGCCGCCGCGCGCATACACCTCCTCACGCCTGGAGCGGACGCATTTGCGATTGTGAACGGCTACCTTTCGGAAACCGGCTACTTTGAAGATCTCAAAAACTCCTGCAAGACGCCCGAGGAGGCGCTCAACCGCGAATCAGGCGCGAAGGAGATTCTCAATGCCCTCGCAAACCACCAAACCAAAAAGCGCGGCAGCGTGCAGGATTTCCTCGACGAACTCTCGCTGAACCGCGAACGCGAAGAGGACAAAAAAGAAGACGCGACCGGACTTACGCTCATCACTCTCCACGCCGCCAAGGGGCTGGAGTTTCCCCATGTCTTCCTCATCGGAGCAGAGGATGGACTCCTCCCCCACGAGCGCTCGAAATCTGAGGGCACGGTCGACGAGGAACGGCGTCTTTTCTATGTGGGCATTACCCGCGCGATGAAATCCCTCACCATCACCCATTGTCGAAACCGCACGAAATTCGGCTCAGCCATGAGCTGCCGACCCAGCCCTTTTCTCAAGGAAATCGAAGGCGACACCGTGCTCTCGGAATCCCACGAGGACATCATGTCCCGCCCCGTGGCAGAGGAAGATCTCGCAGCAAGCTTTGCAAGCCTCAGGGCCATGCTCGCGCAGGATTGAAAACTTGAGCCGACAAATGGTTGCCATGCCAGATTCTATGGCTTATTTTCCTGCTTGGATGGATAGCACTCTCGAAATTGGTGATGTCGACCTGATCCAGCGCATGGGCACAGGTGATTCCGAGGCTTTATCTATTTTTCAGCGCAGGCATATCGGCATCATCTACTCCACTGCGCACAGGGTTCTCAACAACGACACGGATGCCGAGGATGTCGTTCAAGAGGTTCTCTTCATGCTCTGGGAAAAATCTCCCATGTATGATGTCTCAAGGGGCAAACCCGTAACATGGTTGGTAACCATGACGCGCAACAAGGCTATCGACCGTCTGAGATCCCTCCAACGCCGCCTGCGCCTCCAAGATGAGGTCCGCCTTGAGAATCCACAGTCGATAGACACACGCACACCCGCCCAAAGCCTGCGCGTGACTGAAAAAAATGAACTCGTTCGCACGGCTGTGATGAAGCTGAATCCCGACCAACGAGAGGTCATCGAAATGCTCTACTTCAGCGGCCTCTCCCAGCAAGAAATCTCCGACCGAATTCACAAGCCAATTTCCACCGTTAAGGCCCGCATCCACCGCGGCATGGCGAGGCTTCGCAAAATCGTTGGAACCGAAATCTAAAAAATCCATGACAGTGCTTGGCATCGATATCGGAGGCACCGGCATCAAGGGAGCACCAGTCAACACCAAAACCGGCGAACTCGTCGCCGAGAGGTTCCGCATCCTGACGCCCAAGCCCGCATTGCCCAATGCCGTTGCCGATGTCGTGGGCCAGATCGCCTCCCACTTCGACTACAAGGGCCCCGCCGGCGTCACGTTTCCCGGCATTGTGAAAAAAAACGTCATCTACTCTGCTACCAATGTCGACCACTCCTGGCTTCAGGTCGATGCGGCCAAGCTATTCCAAAGGCAGCTTGGTGGGCCTGTCACGGTGGTCAATGACGCCGATGCCGCTGGCATTGCAGAAATGCACTTCGGTGCCGGACGAGGGAAACGCGGCGTTGTCATCATGCTCACATTCGGCACCGGTATTGGCTCAGCCATCTTCCACGACGGTGTGCTCGTCCCAAACGCAGAGCTCGGCCACATCCAAATCCGTGGCAAAGATGCCGAGAAACGCTGCTCCGAAAGGGTTCGCGAGGAGAAGGACATGTCCTACAAAAAATGGGCGAAAATTGTGAGCGAGTATCTCGACACACTAGAGAACCTCTTCTCCCCTGAACTCTTCATCATCGGTGGCGGCATTAGCAAAAAGGCCGATAAGTTCCTCCCCTACCTCACCGCGAAAACCGATGTCTTGGTTCAACCGGCAAAAATGCAGAACGATGCCGGAATTATCGGCGCGGCATTTCTGGCAAAGATTCCCGCTTGATCTTCCCAAAGCTTTCGCCGAATATCCGCCTCTCCCGTTCACGGGGTCTTAGCTCAGTTGGTAGAGCGCCTCAATGGCATTGAGGAGGTCAGGGGTTCGAATCCCCTAGGCTCCACCACTCTCCAGATAGAGCATATCCCGAGCGTCCCTCTTTGTCAGGAAACTTGCGTTTCGCACTCCCAGCGCATCGACCTCAGCGTGCAGGGCGTATACTATTTACCTAAACCATGGAAAACCGGACACGCATCCTCGAAGCCTACACAGCACACCTCCGCGAACACGGCACACCTCCGCATACAGTGCACGCCTTCTGCAAATCTCTTGACCTCGGCGAGAGGGATTTTTTTCATGAGTTTGCATCCCTCGAGAGCGTCGAGAGCGCAATCTGGGGCGATTGGATTTCGCGTCTGGCTACCAGTGTTTCAAGTGGAGCCGAGTGGAAGGATTTTTCAGCCCGGCATCGCTATCTCACCTTTCTTTTTGCATTCACAGAATCCTCGCTGGACTGGCGCTCGCTCATGCTCACCCGCTTCAGCCACCTTGCGCCCGTGGCATCGCCCCCGTTTCTCAAAGCCTTCGAGGAACACTTCAAAACCTTTGCGGCTGATATCATCTCCCACGGGATTTCCACTGGCGAAATCGCCTCCCGAGGCCCCCTTCAAGCGTTCTACCCCGCTGTTTTATACATCCACTTCCGTGCTGTAATTTCCTTCCTTCTCAAAGATGAAAGCCAACGCTTCGAGCGCACGGATGCCTTCATTGAAAAAACCGTCGCCTTTGCCTTTGATGTCATACGCACGCAGGCGATCGACTCTGCATTCGATCTCGCCCGCTTCCTCACACCCTCGGTCTGGGGGAAAATGTCTTGAGCACGCAGGAGCGCATCCGCAGCAATCGACTCGACCGCATGGCTGCGCTCGCCGGGGCGGGCGCAAGGGTCGGGATGAATTACCTCAAGCACTACGGACGCCAAGCGATCTCAGGCCAAGCAGATCCAGACGCGCTCCAGGAAAAAAACGCCAGCGAGGTTTTTCGCACTTTCAGCGAATTGAAGGGTGGCCCACTCAAGCTGGCTCAGATGCTCAGCATTGACCAATCCCTGCTACCACCCGCCTACGCGAAGCAATTCGCCCGCGCCCAGTATTCCGCTCCGCCGCTCTCCTACCCGCTCGTCGTCCGAACATTTCGGAGAGAGTTTGGGAAAGATCCGCGCGACATTTTTGATACCTTCGAGCCCCAGGCAGCCCATGCCGCTTCCATCGGTCAAGTGCATCGCGCCACGCGCGGCGGGCGTGAGTTTGCGGTAAAGGTCCAATACCCCGGTGTGGCCGAAAGCCTTCGCAGCGACCTTGCCGTGGTAAAGCCCATCGCCCTACAAATTCTCGGCCTGAGAGAGCGCGATGTCGCCGCCTATTTCAGAGAAGTCGAAACCCGCCTCTTGGAGGAGACCGATTATGAGAAGGAACTCAGCAGCGCGATGCACCTCTCCGCTGCCTGCGCACACCTGCCGCAGATTCGCTTCCCAGAATACCACCCGGAATTTTCTACCCGAAGGGTGATTACGATGGATTGGATGGATGGCGAGACATTCGATGTCTTTGCAGATGGTCCAGCACCGCAAGACCTTCGCGACAGCATAGGGCAAGCGCTCTGGGATTTCTACGCCCACCAAATTCACGATCTCCGTGTTTTCCACGCAGATCCTCACCCTGGAAACTTCCTCGTCAGCGGTGACAAATTGTGCGTTCTCGACTTCGGTTGCACAAAAACGATCGACGCCGCATTCCACGCCAAACAATTCGCCTTTCTCGATCCCGCACTCGAGACCAACCCCGCACGACTCGCCGCCACCATGGAGTCCATGGCCATTCTGTTGCCCTCAGACACCCCTGCCCAGCGCGCCCATCTGATGACGCTTTGCAAGAGATCCCTCGAGCTCCTCTCCCGCCCCTTCCGCTCGCCCCGCTTCGATTTCGGTGACCCTGCGTTCATGAGCGCCATCTACGAACTGGGCGAAGAAAATAGAAAAAACGATGCCCTCCGAGGCATTCGAGGACAAAGAGGATCAGCCGACACGATCTATCTCAATCGCACATTTTTCGGACTCTACAGCCTCCTCACCCGCCTCCGCTCCCGCGTCCAAGCTCCAATCCCCACCGGTCTGGTTTTCGAGTAGGCGAATGCCGCTGGGAAGCCTGCCCGCATGCTGGAGAAGTTGTAAATTACCGCCAGCGGGATCAGTGGACAACCCGAACGGGAGTTCCCTCTGAGGCGTTTTCAAAGAAGGACTGGGCGGCGCCACGCGGCATGCGGATGCAACCGTGGGAAGCAGGGTAGCCAGGGAGGTAACCGGCGTGCATGCCGACGCCTCCGCAGATTCTCATGAAATATGGCATGGGAGCGCCTCGAAAAGTCGTTCCCTGCGGGCGGGCGTCGCGATTCGACGCCACATTTGCGACGACAACATTACCGTCTCCATCAACAAAGTCCCCATAGAGACTCGAAATATGGTTTTTGTTTTTCTGCAAAATCGTGAAGCTGCCCGCTGGCGTGGAGTAGCCCTCGCGGCCGCTGGAGATAGGACAACGCCCCACCTCGACACCACCTTTGAAAAATACAGCCGATTGGGTGGAGAGATTGATCTCGATGGTGGGCTTGCCCAGAACACCGTCACCTCTCCAAACCCAGTCCTGGCGCGGTTTTGGCTCTGGCTTTTTGCCGGATTGCGAGGCGAATGCGATCGTATTGTTATCCGTGAGATAGGCCGTCGAGTAAACTGATATGCGCTCCCTCCCGCGCGCATCATCTTGAGAAGCGCATGCTCCCAGAAAAGCCACTAGCAAAAAGAGGCAAGGAAGCTGCACAAGAGACGGCCGCAGACCGTGCAAATCCCAAGAAGAAATGCGGCAAAGCCACCCTACCCCACACTTCGTAGTCTGAAAATTCGACGCTCTACGCATAAGAAATAAGCCCTCCATGACTAGAAAAAGCTACGAGCACCACAGAGCGTGTCAATTCAGTAACCTACACCATGGATCGTCCGCCAAGGGCGGCGATGGATCTTCTTGCACGCCATTGAAGACCTCGATGGCGCAGAGCAACCCCGTCATTATTACACCCCGCAGGGCGTCATTTCGCTTTTGGAATGACGATCAGGGTGGGCTTGGAATCCTTTCCCGAAGCGGTTTCGCGAGTGATGTAGTTGTTTCCAAGCGGGCTGGTAGACCAGCTTGCGCCGGTGTTTGAGCGGGTTTGGTAGGAATTCCCGAGCGGGGCCGTGGTGAGGGTCGTGCCGCTGGAGGAATCGCGGGTTATGTAGCTGTTCCCCAGTTTCGTTGTCGTCTGAGTTTGCCCATTCGGCCCTTGGGTGACGTAGCTGTTTCCGACTTTCGTCGTGCGCCAAGTATGACCTGAGGTGTCGCGTGTGATCGTCGTGCTGCCGAGTTGCGTGGTTGAGAAGCTTTGACCGCTGGAGGTGCGGGTCGTCAGGGAGGCTCCCAATGGCGACGTGGTGGACTGACCGGAGCCGGCCACTGGAATGATCAGCGGTTGGCGGGATGTCTCTTTATCCTTCGCCAGCGCAGATTGCACGGCGGGCACAAGCAGGAATGCAGCGATAAGATTTAGCGATTTCACGAAGATCAATATCGCCGCTTTTCAGCAAAGCGCAGCTTTTTTCAGGAAGCAAGCGGCGGGTAGTCCGTATAACCAACAGGACCGGAAGAGTAGAATGTGGCGGGGTCTGGTTGGTTCAATTCTGCCTCAAGTCGGATGCGCGCAGGGAGATCAGGATTTGCAAGGAAACTGGTTCCAAAGGCCACGGCATCGATTTTGCCAGTAGCAATGGCATCCGAGGCCTCGGCTGGTGTGTAGCTCATATTGGACACGAGGACGCCGGAGAAGTTTTCGCGGACGGGCGTGAGCACATCGGCGTGCTGCTGACCAAGCAGGTCGGCGCGCATCACGTGGAGATAAGCGAGATGCATGCTGTCGAGGCGCTTGGCCAGCCATGTTGCCAAGGCTACTGGATCGCTGTCAGACATGCTATTGAAGCTATTCAGCGGGGAGATTCGAACGCCGACATGACCGGCGCCCCACACGGAGGAAACGACTTCGAGGATTTCGAGCAAGAACCGGGCACGATTTTCGATAGGGCCGCCATAGGGTCCTGTGCGTTTGTTAGCACCGTCACGAAGAAATTCGTCGATCAGGTAGCCATTGGCGGCATGGATTTCAACGCCATCAAAGCCGGCGAGCTTGGCATTTTCGGCGGCCTTTTTAAAGCCGGCCACGATGGCAGGTATTTCCTCATCGCGGAGTTCGCGTGGTAAGTCGTAGGGCTTCTTTCCATCCGGCGTGTGCACCTCGTCATTCGTGATTGGTAGAGCGCTGGGAGCCACTGGCTGCGCGCCTCCATTGAAGAATGAGGGACAGGCGCGACCGCCGTGCCAGAGCTGAAGAAAGATTTTTCCGCCCTTGGCGTGGACGGCATCTGTCACTTTGCGCCAACCGGCAATCTGGGCTTCGGAGTAAATCCCAGGCTCGGCGTAGAAGGCCGAGTTTCCTTCGATGACCATGGTAGCCTCTGCAATGATGAGGCCCGCAGAAGCCCGCTGGGCGTAGTATTCCGCCATGAGTTCGCCTGGCACATGCTCGGCTTCGGCCCGGCAGCGTGTGAGTGGGGCCATGAAGACGCGGTTGGACACTTCGAGAGCGCCAAGTTGGAGGGGTTGGAAAAGTGAGGTGTTCGACATCGGATTAGTTTTTGGTGGTGATAAAATGTAAGAATGCGCGGCGTGCGGCCACGACTTGAATCAGGGCCAACGCCGATACAAGCAAGACGGGAGGCTGAAGCAAAGCCAAGGGACCGAAGAAAAAGAAATTGAAGGCGGCGATATTCACAATGATCGGGCCTAAAATCAGCAGGCCGAGGTTGCGCGTTCTGGGAATCGCCACGAGAATTCCGCCGAGGATTTCCAGAACTTTGACAAAGGCGAGCAAGCCACCGAGCAACATTCCCCCCAGAAACATAGCGGCCGGCGAGCCTTCGGGCGGTTGGGGTATGGCGATGAATTTCAGGAAGAAATTCACCCCAAATACGATAAAAACGAAGCCCAAAAGGCCTGCAGTGAAGTTGTAGACGTGTTTCATGGATTAGGTTCGTGTTTACTGGAGATCGAAAAGAAGGGCATTGGTCCTTGAGTTGGCAGTCAGTGTCAAAAAGCCGGATACTTCCGTGGCTGCAGCATCCCCTGTTTCCAGAGTGATGCCGTTCAAGACAACTGAACCCTCGGCAATGTGAAGCCAGATGCCGCGCCGTGGGCGGACTTCGTGTTGAAGCGACTGGCCAGGCTCGAGGAGGATGCGGTAAATTTCGGCGTCCTGCTGAATGCAGGCGGAGCCGCCGCGACCATCGGGAGAAATGACCAAGACTTTGGGATCGTCGGCATTTTGGGGCGAGGGATGCCACTCCGTGTAGGACGGCTTGAGACCTTGCTCGCGGGGTTGAATCCAGATTTGCAAAAAGTGTGTGGGCTCGGTGGCGGATGGATTGAACTCGCCGTGCCGCACGCCTGTTCCGGCGCTCATGAGCTGAATTTGCCCAGGAGTAAGGATGCGTTCATTGCCAAGGCTGTCGCGGTGTGCCAGCGCACCTTCCAAGACATAACTGAAAATTTCCATGTCCCGGTGAGGATGCTCGGGAAAACCTCGACCGGCTGCGACGACGTCGTCATTAATCACCCGCAGGCTTCGGAAGCCCATGTGCGAGGGATCATAGTAATCCGCGAAACTGAATGTGTGGCGACTGCGAAGCCATCCGTGATCAGCCAGACCGCGATCTGAGGAACGCCGCAAGGTAATCTCGGATGTGGTGACATGTCTCTCCATGTGCTCAGACTACGGAACTGAAGCTGCACAGGAAATACTTGTTTCCAGAAGATTTCTCAGCCGAATGTGAGAGCACAGGGATGATGCCGACTGCACCTCATGAGTCTTTCTTCCTACTGGGGAGTAGGCGCATGGCGAAGCTTTTCATTTTATTGCTGAACATCCGCGATGCTCGATCAACACTTACTTTCGGCGTGGCTCCTGCGAACGCAAGAGGTATGACAAGAGCACCGAAGGCCTGATGATTCGCTCCATCACCCTCTATTTTAGCTTGTTCAGTTTTTGGGATATCCACGATGGATTTTTGCGAAGGTCCAAAACCGCTCGCACCATAATCAGATCCTCCCGAAGTTCATAATAGACGGCGTATGGGAATCTGTCCGAAAGAATTCGATACTTGCCAAAATGCTTGGAGTGAATCCCCTCGTAGAGTAAAAGGGAATCAATATCAGAGTATAGTGAATCGAGAAAATAGCCTCCTAGTCCCGTCTGTTGTTTCTCGTAAAAACGAAACCCAACCCTCAAATCAGCCAGTGCTGACGGTTGAATCGAAATATTCACTGAAGCTCTTCTCGAAGCCGTTTCTTGGCAGTCTCCCAGTCGATAAATGTCTCTTCCCCGGAGTTAATCAATCGATCCCGTTCCGCAAGAACCTCTCCATGCCACTCGGGTGAAGCTACTTCTGAAGCAGTCATAGAAAGATTTTGCCATAATTCTTCCATGAGGCGCAGCTTGTCTGGCGTGGTCATTTCTTGAAGATCAATCGTGGTCGACATGACGAAAAGATAGCGGGGAACGCATGGAACTCAATTTTTTTATTTCCCCGATCACCTGCTGCCCGAGGTCCGATCCGTGCCGGGCGAGGAACGTGCCCACGCACGAAGGGTAACGCGGGCAGCCATTCGGTAGGCCAAATTGTTGACTTTATTTTTTGTAATAGCCAGGCACTCCGCAGCTATTCCTGCGTGTAAGGCACTCCTGTGAATCTTTTTAATCCTGTCATCCTGTTTTAAAATCTTTTTTGGGGCTAAAATGTCAGAAGAAACAATGGCCCGTTGACAAGTTATTCAGCTCTTATTAGCGGTGCGAGCGAGTTGAATGTTTTATCGCCAATTCCCTTCACTTTTCTTATGTCATCGGTCTTTGCAAACGGTCGGCTTGACACAATTCGCTCCGCCAATGCCGGCCCGATTCCTGGTAACTCTTCAAGCTCGGTCTGCGACGCAGTGTTGATGTTAACGAGTGAAGCCGTATTTGGCGCTGGAGCCTGCTGAGTGGCGGCGGGTTTCACAGATTCGATGTGCAGAGTTGAGGGCAGCGGCTGTGAAGTAAAAGTCTCTAAAAATGAGTCTGTTTGACTCGCAATTTGGTCGAATGGTTCGCTAGGGATAGTCAGTGGAGGATCAGACTCCGGTTTGGAATATGGTCGTTCTGGTGTCAGATCCGTTGAAACAACCTGGTCATCGAGTTCAGATTTAGACCACGCTCCCGCGCGAGATCTCATAGCGCGACCTTCGAGCCTCTTTAAGTTCGCTATGAAATCCTTGCTTCTGGGGCCATCTGGAAAGTTTGCCCGCATTCCAAAAGGGCGGGCGAAACCAGCAGCAACAAGCTCCTCGGCGAGATTCTTTCCATCACACAGAATAACGGCGTAGAATCGCTCCTGTGCACTTGCGCCTCTTGCATTATACCATCGCGTTAAGACCGTAAAAGGGCGATGGAGCATGCGCTTCGTAAACTCTTTGGCTTTAAACCCTACCTTGATGCTCTGGTCTGGTGTGATTCCAAAATGTTGCGATTGGTCACGGATTCGATCAGGAAAGCGGGTATCAGTCTCTGGGCAATCAACGAAATAAAGACGAAAGTGGTAATTCTTGCCACCGCACTCTACGTGAAAGCTATCTCCATCCATATAGTCTTCCTTTGCAAGACGGCAAGCGGATAGAGTCTCCCAAACTTCTCCAGCAGGGACGATTGTGGATGTTACAAAAAGAAAAATTGCGATAAGGAAGCGCATATTGATTGCCTCACGTTGATTAATCACACAAAATTCTTGTTTATCAGTGAAGACAAGAAAAATGTGGAGTGAAAGGTTAAAAATCTTGTCGGAATGAAGCAGGAAAGATTTGAAAAGGCACGCAAAAGCAATTTTTTGGCAAATAGAGAGAGTGAAGGT
>Ga0209598_10003392_pt1 | contig 12049 bp, 8 predicted proteins | sample M_140807_EF_Meta_FD_187317 | JGI IMG/M metagenome (GOLD analysis project Ga0209598, IMG submission 187317) | Freshwater microbial communities from Lake Montjoie, Canada to study carbon cycling - M_140807_EF_MetaG (SPAdes) (version 2) | ecosystem: Environmental > Aquatic > Freshwater > Lake... | reverse complement strand
AAATGACTAATTCGATTGTCATGCTCATCTACATCAGATTCTTCACCAAGTACTATTTCATTAATTAAATACCTTGTATTGGCTGTACCCACGGGTACCCAAGGAAGTTGCACACTAGTCAAACCAATTTGCAAGGATTTTAATAAACTCATAAAGTCCCAAACTGCAAAAACATGAAATTGTACGAAATTTTTCAGCCCCTCCAAATTGTTAATTTTTGAATACACCGGATGTGCTAAAAGTTGAGCCCTTACAGGGGCAATTTTTTTATTTAATGAGGCTACTTGAGAATGCATATCTGTTTTTTTATAATAAACAAAAACTAGGGCTTTTTTGTTCAATAATTAGGAAAAAAATTCTCCTACCTTTGTATTATCATGTGTTACGTCATTGGCATTAAAATTCCTAAAAAGCAGACCATTAAAATAGGTAGTACTGTACTAGATATAGACGCCATTGATGTGCCCATGCAGTCGGGCTTTGCTTATGACCAGTGGCCGGTAATTTTTAAAGAACCTTTGTTAAGACCCGGCCTTATGCATTGGGAACTTATTCCCCACTGGGTGCGCAATGAAAAAGAGTTAACAGAATCGAGGAAAAAATATACCACTCTTAATATAAAAGCTGAAACTATTTTAAGTAATAAAGTGGCCCAAAGCAGCATTCATACCCATAGATGCTTGGTACTGGCTTCTCATTTTTTTGAGTGGCAACAAATTGAAAAAGAAAAATACCCACACTTAATTTCCATTAAAGAAAGCCCCCTATTTTATATAGCAGGCGTTTGGAATACTTGGACCAATCAAAATACGGGGGAGATAAAAAATAACTTTGGCATTATAACTACTGAGGCCAATGGCTTAATGAGCAAAATTCACAATGTCAAAAAAAGAATGCCTACGATTTTTGAAGAAAATGTAGCCAACGCTTGGGTGAATGAAAACTTAAACGATGCGCAAATTTTGGAATTAGCTAAGCACCAAATAAGTGATAGTCAAATGAGCGCTTATACAGTAGCCAAGAATTTTCAACAAATAGAAAACCCTTGTGAAAAAATAGAGTATAAAATATTCACGCCGCAAACTTTGTTCTAACGCATTAATAATTATGCGCCTAATTATTCAATTTGCACTGTCTCGTGCATTTCTGGAACAATCACTTCTTTAAAACCTTTTTTGCGTAATCTTTCAGCAAAATGATCTTGCACTTCAGCCTCTCCATGCACTACAAATATTTGACTCACTAAATTTGGGTTTTGACAACCTAAAAATTGCATAAGGTCCTCATAATCGGCATGCGCACTCATACTTCTAATAGAACCCACCGTGGCAATGACTGGATATTCTTCACTATAAATCTTAACCACCTTAGCCCCATTCATTAATCTTCCTCCTAAAGAATGTGGCTCACAATAACCTACTAGTAAAATGGTATTCTTTGCATTGCTTATATTATTTTTAATATGGTGTTTAACCCTACCTGCATCTGCCATGCCGGATGCAGAAATAATAACCTTCGGATGCAAGTCCTCGTTCAAGGCCTTACTTTCTTCCACCGATTTAATATAACGAAGCCCTTCAAAATCAAAAGGGTCATCATCTACTTCTAATATTTTTTGAATTTTTTTATTGAAGTATTTTGGGAACATCTTAACTACATCGGTGGCTTCAATACTCAAAGGGCTATCTACATATACTGGAATATGGGGTAGCCTTTTTTCTAAGGACAATTGATTCAGATCAAATAAAATTTCTTGGGTCCTGCCTACACTAAAAGCTGGAATAATTAAATTTCCTTTTTGCTCCACACAGGTTTTTTCTATCCAATGTAAAATATTATCGGGTGTGGTATTAATTAAATCGTGTAATTTATCGCCATAAGTACTTTCAATAATAATGGTATCGGCTTGCGGAAAAGTAGAGGGAGATCGTAATATCATATCACGGTACCTTCCTACATCACCACTAAATGTGAGTGTTTTAGTTTCAGTGCCTTCTTTAATTTTTAAACTAACAGCAGCACTTCCAATAATATGACCCGCGTCGGTAAATAATAATTCAACTGAGTCGGAAATTTTAGTAGGCTGATTGTATTCAATAATCGTTAATAGAGGTAATACAATATTGACATCATCCATATCATATAAGGGCTCAATAGGAGGCAGGCCCTGCTTGGCTCTGCGCTTATTACCATATTTAGCATCGTCTCTTTGTATCATGGCAGAATCTTCCAATAAAATTTCGGTAAGTGCTTTGGTGGCAGGCGTGCAATAAATATTTCCTTTAAAACCTTCTTTGGCTAATTTAGGAAGTAAACCAGAATGGTCGATATGTGCATGTGATAAAATAACATAATTTACTTTCGTGGCATCAAAGCCAAAACTTGCGTTCAGCGAATCGGTGTCTCTTCCCATTCCTTGAAACAATCCACAGTCTAATAAAAAATTTTCTCCGTTGGCTAACTGCACTAGATGTTTAGATCCAGTAACAGTTCTAGCTGCACCATGAAAGCTTATTTTCATTGAATAAATTTGTACTACTAAGTTAACTTAAATAGCAATGGCAGCTACTAAATAATCGGCAATTAAAATAAGTATACAACTTACCACCACCGACTGCGTGCCCGCTTTCCCAATTTCTAGTGCCCCTCCCTTTACATAGTATCCAAAATAACAAGGCACTGTACTTATAATAAATGAGAAAATAAACGATTTATAAAATGCAATTGTAACGTAATGTGGTTCAAAGCCTTTGCGAATACCCATAATAAATACCTCTGGTGCAATAGAACCCGTTAGGCCGCCCACTAAATAACCACCCCAAACACCTATAACTGCAGAGATACCTACTAAAATGGGTACCATTGTGAAACTTCCCAATATTTTAGGAAGTATTAAATAGTTCTTGGTATTGATGCCCATAATTTCAAGTGCGTCTATTTGCTCGCTAATGCGCATATTTCCTAATTCACTTGCAATCTTAGACCCTACCACTCCAGCTAAAACGATGCTTAAAAAAGAAGGTGCAAATTCAAGTAACATGCCATCTCTAACCACTATACCAATAGTAGTAATCGGTATTAAAGGATTAACAAATTGAGCTGCTGTTTGCACTGTAATAACTGCTCCTAAAAAAAAGGAAATTATAATAACAATAGGTAAAGATCCAAATCCAATATCAACACATTGTTTGACATACTCATTCCAAAACATTTTTTTGTTTTCAGCAGATGTAAACATTCCCTTTAACATCAAAAGATAATAACCGAAATGAGTAAAAATATTCATACAACAAAAATAACTTATTTATTTCTCTTTTTCTTACGCTTCCACCAACTTACTCTTTGTACTTCAGCTTGGGTGTCTACCCTAGTTTTCAACTGGGCATCTACCACCGCTACTGTAGCCATATTAATGATATTTCTCACCCCTGAACCTAATTGTAATACATTCACTGGTTTCTTTAACCCCAATAAAATAGGACCAATGATGTCTACTCCTCCAATTTCTTTTAATAAATGATAAGCAATATTTCCAGAAGTTAAATTAGGGAAGATAAGTACATTCACTTGCGCGTCTACTAAATCGCTGAAAGGATAATTCTCTTTTAAGATTTCTTTATTGAATGCTATCATACCCTGCATTTCTCCATCAACAATTAAAGAAGGATTTTTTTGCTTAATAATTCTGGTGGCTTCTGCAACCATTTTGGCTTCTGGCGTATCGCTACTTCCAAAGTTGGAATAACTTAACATGGCAATTCTTGGCTCCATATTAAAGTTGCGCACTTCTTTAGCCACTAGTAAGGCAATATCTGCCAATTCTTCTGCATTCGGATTAATATTCACAGTGGTATCAGCTAAAAATAAAGGACCTTTCTTCGTTAATAGTAAATACATACCTGCAATTTTCTTCACACCTTCTTCTGTACCTATAATATGAAGTGCAGGTTTAATACCATCGGAATAATTTCTAGTTAAACCAGACAACATCGCATCTGCTTCTCCTGTTTCCACCATCATGGCACCAAAATAATTTTGCGTGCGCATTAATTTTAAACTCTCGTATTTATTAATACCCTTGCGTTGTCTTTTTTGAAACAAGATAGACCCAAAAAATTCTCTTTTCTCTTCCATCTCATCGCTTCTTACATCAATAATAGGTAGGTCGCTAATATCAATATTATTGGCATCCGCTATATTTTTGATTCTTGTTTCATTGCCTAATAAAATAGGATAAGCAATACCATCATCGTATACAATACTAGCGGCTTTTAATATTTTAATATTTTCTGCATCGGCAAACACTAAACGTTTTGGATCGCGGCGGGCTTTATTACTAATTAAACGCATCAATTGATTATCCAAACCTAAACGCTTGTTTAATTGTAATTCATATTCATCCCAATTTGTAATAGGCTGCTGCGCTACACCCGAGGTTACTGCCGCTTTTGCTACTGCAGGCGCCAAAGTGCTTAATAATCTTGGATCTAATGGTTTAGGAATAATATACTCTGAACCAAAACATAAACTCTGTTGGTTATACGCCATGTTCACCGAATCAGGCACCGCCGATTTTGCTAAGTCTGCAAGTGCATTCACTGCCGCTAACTTCATGGCTTCGTTGATAGATTTTGCACGCACATCTAAAGCACCTCTAAATATATAAGGGAAACCTAAAACATTATTTACTTGATTAGGAAAATCGGACCTACCAGTAGCCATGATAATATCTTTTCTTACTGAAGTAGCTGCATCATAATCAATCTCTGGATCGGGATTGGCTAATGCAAATACGATGGGGTTTTTTGGCATCGATGCAACCATTTCCGCAGTCACAATATTGCCCACGCTTAAACCTAAAAACACATCGGCTGTTTTAAAGGCTTGTACCAAGGTCATGTTCTCTGTCTTAATGGCAAATGGTTTTCTGTCTTCTCCTAAATCGGTTCTACCCGTATGCAAAACACCATCTTTATCAAACAAAATAAAGTTTTCATACCTGGCCCCCAAGGCTACATATAATTTTATACAAGCCATGGCTGCAGCGCCTGCGCCACTCACCACAAACTTGGCTTTCTCAATTTTTTTCTTTTGTAATTCTAATGCATTTAATAAAGCAGCACTACTAATAATGGCTGTTCCATGTTGGTCATCATGCATTACCGGAATCGACATCGATTCTTTTAATTTCTGTTCAATATAAAAACACTCAGGTGCTTTAATATCTTCTAAATTAATTCCTCCGAATGTGGGCTCTAAAGATTTTACAATTTCTACAAATTTATCTGGATCAGTTTCGTTAATCTCAATATCAAATACATCAATGTCTGCGAAAATTTTAAAAAGAACTGCCTTACCTTCCATCACTGGCTTACTCGCCAAGGGCCCAATATTACCTAAACCCAAAACAGCGGTTCCATTGGTTATTACCCCTACTAAATTTCCTTTCGCGGTATATTTAAATACATCGGATGGATTGTTTTTTATTTCTGTACATGGAATGGCAACTCCTGGGCTATAGGCGAGAGATAAATCTTTTTGCGTTTTTGCTTCCTTAGTAGGAACTACTTCAATTTTACCTGGTCTGCCATTAGCATGGTATTCTAAAGCCTGTTCTTTTCTTAGATTTTCTTTATTCGACATGTAATAAATTTATAACGAGTGTTAGTTTTTGACTTTTACAAAGCTACTGAATATATACAAAACGAGTTTTTTGTATTATATATTGTTGAAATATAGTGCTTTATGCAAATAATTGAGTCCCTAACCAGGCCATCATGCCCACTCCATTTTCAATGGCTTCTTCCTCAATATTAAAGTTTGGGGTATGTACATTATGTATAATGCCCTTAGATTCATTGCGTACACCTAATCTAAAAAAGCAGCCAGGAATGACTTGAGAATAATAACCAAAATCTTCGGCGCCCATTCTTTTTTCTGTTTCTTCCACATTGCTCGCTCCCATATAAGTGTCTGCTAATTTCCATGCAGCTTCTGTAATAATAGGTTCGTTATCGACAGTAGGATAACCTATATCTACTTTAAAATATATTTCTGCACCTGTAGCTAATGATAAACCTTTTGCTTGTTGCATCATTAATTCATGTGCTTTAAAACGCCATACTTCATCCATGGCCCTGAAAGTGCCCATTAGTTTTACTTCCGTTGGAATAACATTAGTAGTATTACCACCATGCACAGAACAAATAGAAAGTACAGACGGATTTTGTGGATCGCGATTGCGCGCTATAATAGTTTGTAAACTAGTAATTAATTGAGCCGCTACTAAAACCGTGTCCACAGTTTGATGTGGCGTGGCAGCATGTCCTCCTGGACCTTTGATAGAAACATATAATTCATCGGCACTGGCCATGACGCGTCCTTTTCTAAAACTTAATTTCCCATGATTCAATCCTGGATGTACGTGCAAGCCTATAATGCCTGCTGGCACTGGGTTTTTAAGCGCCCCATCGCGAATCATATAACTTGCTCCGCCGGGATTTTTTTCTTCACCCGGTTGAAATAATAATTTTATAGTGCCTTCAAATTCTTCACGCAAAGTCCATAAAATTTTTGCAGCCCCTAATAAAATGGTGGTATGCACATCATGTCCGCAGGCATGCATCACCCCTTCTTTAGTAGAAATATAATCGACTTTATTTTCTTCAATTATTGGAAGCGCGTCCATATCGGCACGAAGTGCCACCACTCTTTTGCTTGGATTTTTTCCTTCAATAATACCTAACACACCTGTAGTAGCAATAACAGTAAATGGAATACCAATGGCTTTTAATTGCGCTTGCACATATTTACTAGTTTCAAATTCTTGATAACTTAATTCAGGATTAGCATGCAAATGTCTACGAACAGAAACATTTTCTGCTTGATGCTGCTTGGCTAATGATTTTATTTTCTCTAGTAACATGATAATGGTAAAGTTAATAATTTGATTTTACATTATCTGTATTCGCACCCGATACAATAGCCACCCCCGCACTACAACCTATGCGCGTTGCACCGGCGTCTATCATTGATTGTGCAGTGGCATAGTCTCTAATACCGCCTGAGGCTTTAATTTGTACTTGATCGGGTAAATGTTTTCTGAATAATTTTACGGCTTCTATACTTGCTCCTTTTTCGGCATAGCCAGTGGATGTTTTTAAATAATCAATACCTGCTATTCCATAAATATCACAACACTTAATAATTTCATCATCGGTTAAAACACCCGACTCAATAATTATCTTAACCACTTTATTCTTAGAACGAATAATGGGCATGATATGATTTATTTCATCTGCGATAGCAGACCAATCGCCGTTTTTAATTGCGGAGATATTTGCTACCACATCTAATTCATCGGCGCCATCTACCATGGCTAAAATAATTTCTGCAATTTTGGCTTCGGTAGCACTGTATCCAAAGGGAAATCCAATAACAGTAGCTACTTGTACAGTAGAACCCGCTAGTTTTTCTTTAGCTAATTTCACAAAATGGGGAGGCACACATACAGCTGCAAAATCATACTGCTTAGCCTCAGCACATAATTTTTCAATATCCGCTACTAAACAAGTAGGTTTTAAAATAGTATGGTCGATGTATTTATTAAGCGGCGTCTTTTCCATGACAAGCTTTGAATTTTTTTCCACTACCACAAGGACAAGGATCGTTGCGCCCCGTTTTAGGACCTACTTGAATAGGCGCTTGTTTTATATCACTTGGATCGTTGTAAGCATTGCCGCCAGTATCCTCTGTTCTATTCGCACTTAATTTACTTAAGTCTGTTTTTTGTTGACGACCTTCTTTCACCGCATCTTCTAAAGGCAGATGCGCATGACATAAAAATTGAACTAACTTTTGATTAATCTCTAAATCCATTTTTCTAAATAATTCAAAAGCTTCCATTTTATAAATAACGAGTGGGTCTTTTTGTTCGTAAGTAGCGGTTTGTACCGATTGCTTTAAATCATCCATGGCTCTTAAATGCTCTTTCCATGCATCGTCAATGAAACTTAAGGCAATATTTTTTTCCGCTTGAGCAGCAAGTGTGGCACCTTCGGTACTTACATTTTTATCTAGATTCACTAACACATTGTAAGCAATTTTTCCATCTCCCACAGGCACAATTACATTTTCAATGTGTGCTCCTTGGTTTTTTCTAATATTTTTGAAAACAGGCATACTTTGTTTCATCATATCCTTTTTCTTATACTCATAATGCGCAATGGCTTCTTGATATACTAATTCTACTAGTGCAGCATCATTAGTAGACTTAAATTCTTCTTGCGTTATTTTAGTATCAAATCCTGTTTGAACAATTAAGGATAATTTAAGCCCTTCATAATCGTTGTTCAATTTATAATTCGTCACCATGCCTTCAATCACTTGATAAAAGGCATTGTCTAAATCCAAGGCTAGTCTTTCTCCAAACAAAGCATGATTTCTTTTCTTATAAATCACGGTTCTTTGTTTATTCATTACATCATCATATTCCAATAAACGCTTTCTTACACCAAAATTATTTTCCTCCACTTTTTTCTGTGCACGCTCAATAGATTTTGTAATCATACTATGCTGAATAACTTCCCCTTCTTTATAACCTGCAAAGTCCATGACTTTAGCAATACGCTCACTTCCAAACATGCGCATTAAATCATCTTCCAAAGAAATAAAGAATTGAGAAGACCCCGGATCACCTTGTCTTCCAGCACGACCACGTAATTGTCTGTCTACACGACGAGACTCATGACGTTCTGTACCTAGTATTGCTAATCCGCCAGCTGCTTTTACTTCAGGACTTAATTTAATATCGGTACCGCGACCTGCCATATTGGTGGCAATGGTAACCGCTCCCGTTAAACCTGCTTCCGCCACTACTTGTGCTTCACGTGCATGTTGTTTGGCATTCAATACATTGTGTGGAATATTTTGTTGACGCAACATTCTACTTAATAATTCACTTACCTCAACCGAAGTAGTACCGCATAAAACAGGACGCCCTTGATCTCTTAAAGTAACAATAGCTTCAATGACAGCGCCTAATTTTTCACGCTTGGTTTTATATACTAAGTCTTGTTCGTCATTTCGTATAGCTGGAATATTGGTAGGTATAGAAACCACATCTAATTTATAAATACTCCAAAACTCTGATGCCTCTGTTTCAGCTGTACCGGTCATACCCGCTAACTTATGGTACATTCTAAAAAAGTTTTGCAAAGTAATAGTTGCATAGGTTTGAGTAGCTGCTTCTATTTTTACATTCTCTTTAGCTTCAATGGCTTGGTGTAATCCGTCTGAATAACGGCGCCCTTCCATGATACGGCCTGTTTGCTCATCTACAATTTTTACCTGCCCTTCAATGACTACATATTCAATATCGTTATCAAATAAAGTATAGGCTTTTAATAATTGATTCACTGTGTGAATACGATCGGCCTTAATGCTGTATTCAGTAATAATACTTTCTTTTTGTTGGAATTTTTCTTCCGCATTTAAGTTGGCATTTTGATCTATAGCATTTAAGGCAACACTAATATCGGGCAGTAAAAAGAAATTAGGATCTTCTCCTTGCTTGGTAATTAATTGTAAACCTTTATCGGTAAGCTCTACTGAATTATTTTTTTCATCAATATGGAAAAATAAATCAACGTCTACATTGGGCATTTCTTTCTGCTGATCTGCTAAATAATAATTTTCTGCTTTTTGTAATTTCACTCTCACCCCTGGCTCACTTAAGTATTTAATAATAGCACTATTCTTGGGTAAGCCTCTGAACGCACTATACAATGCCTTTCCACCATCTTTAGGATCGTCGTTGCCTTCTGCTATTTTCTTTTTGGCTTCAATTAAAAATTGGTTGACCGTTTTCTTTTGCATCTCCACCAATTTTTCAATTCTTGGTTTCAATTCAAAAAATTGTTGCTCCCCTGTTTGATAACCAATCGGACCTGATATAATTAATGGAGTACGTGCATCATCAATTAATACACTATCCACCTCATCCACCATGGCATAATGATGTTTGCGTTGCACCATCTCTTCTGGTGTGTGCACCATATTGTCTCTTAGATAATCAAATCCAAATTCATTATTGGTTCCGTAAGTAATACCAGCGCGGTAAGCATTTCTACGTTCTTCTGAATTCGGCTGATGCTTATCAATACAATCCACTGTAATACCCAACCACTCAAATAAAGTACCATTCCATTCACTATCTCTTTTAGCTAAATAGTCGTTCACTGTTACAATGTGCACTCCTTCTCCAGCTAATGCATTTAAATAAGCAGGTAATGTAGACACCAATGTTTTACCCTCACCCGTTGACATTTCAGCAATCTTACCTTGGTGTAAAACAATACCTCCTAATAACTGTACATCATAGTGCACCATATTCCAAGTAATGGGTGTGCCGGCTGCCTTCCAAGTAGTTTGGAATACCGACTGGTCGCCCTTAATGCTGATATATTCTTTTTTGACAGATAAATCTCGGTCCAATGGAGTTGCTGTTGATACCAACTCCTCTTCTTTGGTAAATCTTCGAGCCGCTTCCTTTACTACTGCAAAGGCTTCTGGCAAAATGTCCCAAAGAACGGTTTCCAAGGTGGTATCTCTTTGCTTTTTGAGCAAATCAACACGCTCGTATAGGGCATCTCTACCCATAAAATCACTAGTGAGAAGCGCTTCCGCCTCTGCTTGAAGGGCTTCAACTTGACTATCGGTCTCGGCTAAATAGGCCTTAATTTTAGCCTTGAATTCAGTGGTTTTACCCCTTAATTCGTCGTTGGAAAGGCTTTTATAGCTATTAAAATGGCCATTAATCACAGCCACTAAATGGTCTATTTTTTTGACGTCTTTTTCACTTTTAGACCCTCCAAATAATTTACTTATAATTTGCAACATATTCCTGCTTGATAATTGTGTTATTTCCTATAGTCAATAGGCGTGCCAAAGTTAAGTAATTGGGGTGAGTTTGAGGGTTTTAAGGGGGGTCCAATATAAAAAATAACATGAATGGCCTTAAAATTGAAAAATGGACGAAAAAATGATACCTTTGCTCGCCTTTGAAGCCCTATAATTTTAAAGGCTTTCACTTGAACATCAGAAACTAAGAAATGCTATGGCAGGTCAATTAAATGAAGTAAGAAATAGGATAAAAAGTACACAAAGTACGCAGCAGTTAACCAAGGCCATGAAAATGGTAAGTGCTGCCAAATTACGCCGTGCGCAAGACGCAATCACTCAAATGAGACCTTATACGCGTAAGTTACAAGAAATGTTAAGCAATATTATTGGAAGCTTAGAGGGCGACATGAATTTAGCTTTAGCAGAAACGCGTCCAGTGAATAATGTTTTACTAATTGTTGTTACTTCTGATAGAGGATTATGCGGCGGATACAATGCCAACATTGTTAAATTAGCCAAGTCAACCATTGCTGAAAAATACCCTAATAAAAATATTACTATTTGGAATATTGGAAAGAAAGGATATGAAAGTTTAACCAAGACAGGTTATAAAACCAATCCCGAGTTCAAAGATATTTTCTTGAATTTAAAATTTGAAAATGTTCAAACAGCTGCTAAAGCGGCCATGACTGCATTTTCAAATAAAGAATTTGATGCAATAGAAATTATTTATAGCGAATTTAAAAATGCAGCCACACAAGTTCCCACTGCAGAAGCTTTTTTACCCATTCCAACAATAACTAAAAAAGGAACCAAAAAAAATACTGATTTTATTTTCGAACCACAGAAAGAAGTATTGGTAGCAGAATTGATGCCCAAAATTTTGAACACCCAATTATTCAAAGCAGTATTAGACGCTAATGCAAGTGAGCATGGTGCTAGAATGACAGCAATGGATAAAGCAAGTGAGAACGCTAACGAATTATTAAAATCATTGAAATTATCATATAACCGTGCACGTCAAGCCGCAATTACAACCGAATTAACCGAGATTGTAAGTGGTGCCGCAGCATTAAACGGTTAAGACCCAACTATTATGGAAATTAGTCAAATCATACCTCATATTGAAGCGCTTATTTTTGCAAGT
>Ga0209598_10003391_pt1 | contig 12053 bp, 11 predicted proteins | sample M_140807_EF_Meta_FD_187317 | JGI IMG/M metagenome (GOLD analysis project Ga0209598, IMG submission 187317) | Freshwater microbial communities from Lake Montjoie, Canada to study carbon cycling - M_140807_EF_MetaG (SPAdes) (version 2) | ecosystem: Environmental > Aquatic > Freshwater > Lake... | reverse complement strand
GAGTGCCCAAATGGCAGGCGACGGCTTCCAACCCCGGTTTCGCGCCGCTGCGGGCACCACGAAGCCGCAATTTCCGCCGATCGCCCGGGTCGAGCCGTTTGGCATCGCACTTGCTTACCCTTCCCTGCCCATTGGCTCGCATGCCTGTCGGGCGAAAGGAATCACACACATGGCAGGAAAAATCATCGGCATCGATCTCGGCACCACCAACTCCGTCGTCGCAGTGATGGAGGGCGGCCAGCCCAAGGTTCTCATCAACGCCTCCGGCGCCCGCACCACCCCAAGCGTGGTCGGCTTCACCGAGAAGGGCGAGCGGCTGGTCGGCCAGCCCGCGCGTCACCAGCAGGTGACCAACCCCAAGAACACCGTCTTCAGCATCAAGCGCTTCATGGGCCGCCGTCACGACGAGGTGGAGCATGAGGAGAAGTTGGTTCCCTACACCGTGGTCGGCGGACCGCAGGACTTGGTGAAGGTGGATGTGCGCGGCAAGCAGTTCACGCCACCTGAAGTCAGCGCCATGATCCTTCAGGAACTGAAGAAGGTGGCCGAGGACTATCTGGGCGAGAAGGTGGACCGCGCGGTGATCACCGTGCCCGCCTACTTCAACGACAGTCAGCGACAGGCCACCAAGGACGCCGGCGAGATCGCCGGCCTGAAGGTGGAGCGCATCATCAACGAGCCCACCGCGGCCGCGCTGGCCTATGGCCTGGAAAAGAAGAAGAACGCCCGCATCGCCGTGTTCGATCTTGGCGGCGGCACCTTCGACGTGAGCATCCTCGACGTGGGTGATGGCGTGTTCGAGGTGCTCAGCACCAACGGCGACGGCCACCTCGGTGGCGACGACTTCGACCAGCGACTGATCGACTTCATCGCCGACGAGTTCCGCAAGAAGGAAGGCATCGACATCCGCAGCGACGCGATGGCGCTGCAGCGACTGAAGGAAGCGGCCGAGAAGGCCAAGATCGAGCTCTCCAACCAGATGGAGACCGCGGTCAACCTGCCCTTCATCACCGCCGACCAGAACGGCCCCAAGCACCTGCAGGTCACGGTGACCCGCTCGCGCTTCGAGGATCTGTGCAAGGACCTGTTCGAGCGTCTGCGTGGCCCCTGCGAGCAGGCGCTGCGTGACGCCAAGCTGAACCCGAAGGACGTGCAGGAGGTCGTGCTGGTGGGCGGCTCCATCCGCATCCCCAAGGTGCAGCAGCTGGCGAAGGACATCTTCCAGACCACCGAGCTCGACAAGAGCATCAACCCCGACGAGGTGGTGGCCGTGGGCGCCGCCATCCAGGGCGCGGTGCTGCAGGGCGACGTGAAGGATGTGCTGCTGCTCGACGTCACACCGCTCTCGCTGGGCGTGGAGACCCTCGGCGGCGTGATGACCAAGCTGATCGAGAAGAACACCACCATTCCGACCAGCAAGAAGGAAGTGTTCAGCACCGCGGCCGACAACCAGACCAGCGTGACCATCCACGTGCTGCAGGGCGAGCGCGAGTTCGCCAACGACAACCGCAGCCTGGGTCGCTTCGACCTGAGCGGCATCGCCCCGGCCCCCCGCGGCCTGCCGCAGATCGAGGTGGAGTTCGCGATCGACGCCAACGGCATCCTGAGCGTGTCGGCCACCGAGAAGGCGACCGGCAAGAAGCAGGAGATCCGCATCACCGGCTCGAGCGGCCTGAGCAAGGACGAGGTGGAGCGCATGCGCAAGGAAGCCGAGCAGAACGCCACCGCCGACAAGGTGCGACGCGAACTGATCGACCTTCGCAACCAGGGCGAGGCGGTGGCCTATGCCACGCGCAAGAGCCTGGAGGAGCACGGCGGCAAGATCAGCGCCGAGGCGCGCGGCAAGATCGAGGGCGCACTCAGCAATCTCGAGACCGTGCTGAAGGGCGAGGACAAGGCTGCCATGCAGGCCGCCATGAAGACGCTCAACGACGCTTCGGCGGAACTTGGCAAGGCGGTCTACGAGGCCACCTCCAAGACTCCGGGCGCCGAAGGTGGCGGAGCCAAGCCCGCCGGCAAGGACGATGTGATCGACGCCGAGTACGAGGTGAAGGACGGCAACTGAGGCGCCGCGCGCGCCTCGTATCGCCCCCCTCGCATGCATCGCGGCTGTCAGGCTCAGGCCTGACAGCCGCTTTCATTTCATGCTGTTCCAGGAACCACTAGCATGTTCCCCATGATCAAGCCCATCGCGCTGCTCCTGGTTGCCTCGCTCGCCCTGTTCGCCGCCGGCGATCCCCCCGCCGCCCCCGCTCGCGTGGGCTACGCGTGGCCACTGCCCACCTGCATCGTGAGCGGCGAGCCGCTGGGCGACAAGCCGGTGGTGAAGGTGCTGGAAGACGCGAAGGACCCCTCGGTGAACGGACGCGAGGTGCGTTTCTGCTGCGAGAAGTGCGCGGCCACGTTCGACGCCAACCGCGCCAAGTACCTGAAGGATGCGGATGCCGCCATCGCCGCACGCGAGATGCCCGCCTACACGCTGACGAACTGCATGATGATGCCCGACGAGAAGCTGCCTGCACCGGACGCCAAGGAACAGGATGGCGCACGCAGCGTGGTGGTGGGCAACCAGCTGGTGCGCGTGTGCTGCGCGCAGTGCGAGCGCAAGGTGAAGCGCAATCCCGCAGCCGTGCTCACCAAGGTGCAGACCGCGCTGGTGGCGGCACAGGCACCGGGCTACACGATGAAGACCTGCCCCGTCAGCGGCAAGGCGCTGCCCGCCACGCCCACCGACACCCTGATCGCCGGACAGCTGGTGCGCCTGTGCTGCGAGGATTGCCGCGCAAGCGCCGACAAGAACCCATCCGCCACGCTGGCGAAGCTGCAGGCCCCGGCGACCAAGAAGAACTGAGCGAGACGCGGCCTCAATCGGCCCGCGGCGCACCCTTGCGAAGCAGCGCCGCGAAGAGTCCGGGCCCGGTCGTCTTCGGCTCTGGCGGAAGTTCGCGGTGACGCACCACGCTCAACCCCGCCGCCTTGCCCATCTGCTTCAGTGCCGCGGCGCTGAAGCCCATGTGCAGGTGTCCCATGCTGGCGGCGTAGGCGCGACGGTCGTGCGGCACGAGGTCGATCACCAGCACGGTGCCGCCCGGGCGCGTGCCACGCGCGGCCTCGGCCAACGCCTGTTCGGGGTCGGGCACATGGTGCATCACCAGCATCATCACGCACGCGTGCACCTCACCGGCCTTCAGAGGCAGCGACTCCAGCGCACCCTGACGGAACTCGACATTGGTGGACTTCGACAGCCGCTTGCGGGCCGCGTCCAGCATGGATGTCTCGCGATCGATGGCGATGACGCGCTTCACGCAGGGCGCCAGCAACTGCGTCGCCTCGCCCGTGCCGCAACCCAGATCGGCGACGATCCATGATGGATCGAGCAGTTCCAGCATGGCCAGGGCCGTGAGGCGTTCGCCGAAGAGATCGCGCCGGACATCGCTCCACTCGCCACCCACGCGTCCGAAGAACGCACGACTGTCCACGCGTCGATCCGCCAGCACGCTGGCCAGACGCGCCACATCCTGCGATGCCTCGGGATGACGCTCCAGCGCGGGCTTGGCCAGATGCCAGAGCGCGCGTGCTTCCTCGGGCATCGCGGGGCCCGCCAACCGATAGAGCCCCGAAGGACCTTCACTTCGACGCGCCACCCACCCGCCTTCGAGCAGCGCCTTCAGGTGACGACTGGCGGTGCTCTGCGGAACCTGCAGGGTGCGGGCAAGTTCGCCCACGCCGAGTTCCTCGCGTTCGAGCAGCGCCAGCACGCGCCAGCGAACCAGGTCACCCATGGCGGCGAGGCGGCTCAGCAGCTCCACCGAGCGCTCGGCACCCTCTCGCGAGCCTGATGCACCGGCCACGATGGGGCTCAGTTGCCGCGAGGCAAGCCGAGGGTGGGACCAAGCACCTGCCCGCGCTGCTCAAGTTCGGCACGCACGCGCGGATCCTGCGGGTTGATGCCGTAGGCCTGACGCAGGCGACGCAGCGCCTCCTGCTGATTGCCCAGACGCACCTGCAGCATGGCCATGCGGTAATAGGGCTCGGTGCTCTTCTGCAGGTCGTAGCCCTGATCGAATTCGATCGCCGACTCCAGCGCCTGCTTGGCGGAGTCGAGGTCGTTCACCTTCTCGGCGATCTCGGCGAGACGCACGTAGGCCTCGGGGCTTCGCAGTTCGGCGCCCGCGTTGCGCAGCAGCATGTAGATCTTGGCGGTGTCGCCCTGCTTCTCCATGCAGTTGGCCAACGCGAACACCACATCGAGGTCGTTGGGGTTGCGCGCCACGGCGATCTCGAGGGCGTGACGACCTTCCTTGAGGTCGCCCAGGCACACCATGGCGCGGCCGTAGGCGTACTGCGCGCCCCAGCTGCCGGGGTTGGCTTCGACGACCGGCTTGATCATGTCGGCGGCCTCCTGGCACTGGTTGTGCTCCACCAGGTAGCTGGCGCGGTCCACCGTGGACTCGGTGGGCGGCGGTCCCTGGCAGGCGGCCAGGAAGAGGGCCGCGGGCGCGGCGATGCAGCGGAGGACGATTCCCAGTGGTGCGAGTCGGCTCATGGGCGGAGATGATAGGGTTCGGCGTGCCCGATTGCCGCCCACCGATCCCCGCGTTTCCATTCGCCCTGATGCGGCACGCGTTGCCCGACGGAAGCCACCATTTCGATCTGCTGCTTGCCGCAAGCCCGCATGTGCCGGACGAGGCCCGCGAGGTGGCGACCTGGCGCTGCAACGTGGACCCCTGGACGCTGCCAATCGGCGGCGAGGCCTCGATCGAGCGCATCGCACCGCACCGTGGCCTGTACCTGCGCCTGACGGAGCCGCGTGAACTTGGCGGCGATCGAGGCAACGTCACGCCGATGCGTCGCGGCACCTACGCGATGCGCGACGGCGTGATCGAGACGATGCAGGACACCCACACCTTCCTTCGGATGGATGGCGATCGACTGCAGCGCGTGGCGCCGCCGCTCACGTGAACGCGTCGTAGCAGAGCGCCGCCCACGCGATGAACGCGCACGGCAACTTGGCCAGCGAACCGAGCACGCGACCGATGGCGGCCCCCGCCGCCGGCCGCATGGTGTCGCCGATGGCACGGCCGTGAAACAGCATCTCGCCCGCCACGGCACCCAGCACCACGCCCGCGAGCGCGCCGATGATGGACCCGACGAGTGGCACCGGAATCATGAAGGTGCCGAGCACGACGCCCACGAAACCTCCGAGCAGGCTGCCTGCCATGCCTGCGCGACTGGCACCGCCGGCGCGCGCGCCCATGGCGCCGGCGATGAACTCCAGCACCTCCCCCGCCACGGCCGCACTGACCGCCACGGCCAGCGATTGCACGCCGAACGGCAGCGATCCGCGCTCGAACATCATGGCGGTCACGTCCACCGTGCCGGCCACGCCGATCAGCATCCATGCGCCCGGCACGCCGAGGGGCGTGAGCACCACGGCCAGCAGACCGATCAGCGCGAACAACGCCGCGCCGGCCATCTGCACGGCCATCATGCGCCACCCTCCATCATGCGAAGCTCGTTGCGCAGGATCGCGGCCAACTCGTAGTTCTCCGACATCACGGCCTCGCGCAGGCGCCGCTCGATTTCCAGGCGCTGGCTGGCCGGCAGTTTCAGCGCGAGCGCGTCGAGCAATGTGCGCAGCAGGCCCACTTCGGGCGCCACCTCCACGCGATCGCCACGCCCCTGTCGCTGGAGCGATTCCTGCACGCTGCGCAACCCCGCCTCCAGCGCGGCGATCGCAAGGTCACGACGCCCAGCGGCCAGACCCACCGCCGCCTCGGCGCGCGCGCGCATGGCCAGTTCGTGCGGTCGCCATGGCTCGAAGCGTGCACGATCGACCGGCTCGACCGCACGCGCAGCAAGCAGGTCCAGTGCGCGGAGGTTGTCCAGGGCATCGCGCCGCACGCGCCCCCAATCCTCCAGCGCCGCACAGGCCAGCCCTCGCTGACGACGCTGCGACATCTCAACCGCCAGCGCCGACACATGGGCCGTGTCGATCGGCTGCGCCACCCCCTCGCCCTCGAACCAGGCCAAGGCGGAAGGCGCGTTGCGGAACCCCTGCCCGTCAGGCCGGCCATCCGCCTCCATCTGCACGAAGCCCATCTCGATGCGGACCTGCAGCAGCAACCTTCCATCGGCGCCGGTGGCACGCCGAACATCCAGCCGGCCGGGGCGCCAGGGCCATTCCTGCAACCATGGGGTGAGGTCGGGCATGTGGGGTGCGGAAGGATCGTAGCCGCAAACGATTCAAAATCCCGGGGAAGAGGTGCTGGCATCCCCCCATGCGGCCGATCTACCATGTGGAGCCCGCGGGTTTCCCACGACCATATGCCCCGACCAAGCACACAATCCGATCTGCACCTGTACATGAAGCAGATCAACGAGGTTGCCCTGCTCACCCCCGAGCAGGAGAAGGACCTGGGTTGGCGCATCATCAACGACGACGATCAGGGTGCCAAGGAGCACATGATCAAGGCGAACCTTCGACTGGTGATCGCCATCAGCAAGAACTACGCGCACCGTGGACTTGCGCTGGCCGACCTGGTGGAGGAAGGCAACATCGGACTCATCCGCGCGGTGGAGGGTTTCGATCCCGCGCAGGGCGCCCGCTTCAGCACCTACGCAAGCTGGTGGATCAAGCAGGCGATCAAGCGCACGCTGATCAACGCGGTGCAGCCGATCCACATTCCCGCCTACATGGTGGAACTGATCGCGCGCTACAAGCAGATGCAGCGCAAGTTCGAGGAGGAGCACGGCCGCCAGCCGAGCCTGTCCGAGCTGAGCCACACGATGGGCATCGCGCCGAAGAAGCTGGAGATCGTGAAGCGCGCCATGAAGGCGCGCAACGCGCCCACGCAGGCACCCACGAAGGACGACGGCGACACCGTGGACTTCAGCGACCTGTTCCAGGACAACCGCACGCAGGATCCCGAGTCCAAGGTGACCGACCGCGAGGATCTGGGCTACATCCTGAAGCTGCTGGACTCCATCGATCAGCGCGACGCGCGCGTGCTGCGCCTGCGTTTCGGCCTTGAAGGCCAGGAACCGCTCACGCTGAAGCAGATCGGCGAGACCGTGGGCCTGACCCGCGAGCGCGTGCGTCAGATCGCGGAGGAAGCGCTGAAGAAGCTGCAGGCCCGACTGATGGATGACAAGCCAAGCCAGTGGCTGCGCCCCGCGGGCGAGGCCGCTCCTGTGGCGGCGCCAACCGCGAAGCGACGCGGCCGCCCGCCTGGAAGCGGACGCAAGCGTCCGGCCGCCGACTGATCGCGCACCGACGCGAAGCGCGTCAGCGGACCGTCTTGATGAATGGCATGGGGGTGATCGTGGCAGCCGTCTGCTCGCGACCAAGATCCACGCGCAGTTCGGGCTTGGACTCGGCCACGCCACGCTCCACGATGGCCATCGCGATGGGGCGATCGAGCGTGGGGCTGAGGCAACCGCTGGTCACCTGCCCCACCACCTTGTCGCCCTGCAGCACGTTCATGCCCTGACGCGCGCTGCGACGCCCATCGAGCAACAGCCCCACCAGCTTGCGCTTGGGGCCGCCCGCGGCGGCGATCGCCTGCAGCGCATCCTGGCCGATGAAGCGGCCTTCGCGCTCGTCACCGGTGCCCTTGTCCAGCTTCACGGCGAAATCAAGTCCCGCCGTGAGCGGATCGATGTCCTCGTTGATCTCGTGGCCGTACAGCGGCATGCCCGCCTCGAGGCGCAGCGAGTCGCGCGCGCCCAGACCACAGGGCTTCACCACGCCGTTGGCCTTGCCCATGTCCTTCAGGAACAGGCCCATGGCCATCTTGGCCATGCTGGCGCCCAGGATGATCTCCACGCCGTCCTCGCCGGTGTAGCCGGTGCGACTGACGAGCAGCTTCACCACCAGCAGGCTCTTCTCGGTGAAGCGGTAGCGCTTCAGCGTGGGAATCTCCTTGCTGAAGTTGCCGATCAGCTCCATCGCCTTCGGTCCCTGGATGGCCACCATGGCGGTGCTCTCGGTGCGGTCCTCCATCTTGAAGGCCAGGTCGCCGCGCACGCGCTCGAAGTGCTTCACCAGCTTCGCGCGATTGCTGGCGTTGCACACCATCAGGTACTCGTCCTCTTCCAGGCAATACACCAGCACGTCGTCGTGGCAACCGCCGCGCTCGTTGCACACCAGCGAGTAGCGGATCATGCCGCGCTGCATGCCCAGGATGCCGCGCGTGCACACCTGATCCAGGAAGCGACGCGCATGGCGACCCGAGAAGTACAGTCGACCCATGTGGCTGACATCGAAGAAGCCCGCGTTCTGGCGGCACCAGCGATGCTCCTCCAGGATGCTGCCGTAGGTGAGCGGCATGTCCCAGCCGGCGAAGTCCGTCATGCGGGCGCCATGCTCGAGGTGCAGTCCGTGGAAGGCGGTGTGAAGCAGGGTTGCGGTGCTCATGGTTTCTCCGATGGGGTGTTCGAGGGATCCAGCTGCTTGCGCAGGCGTTCCACCTCGCGCTCGAGCTGCTTGAGTCGTCGTGCCATGCCGTACAGATCACGGCCGGCGAGCGCATTGCGCTTGGCGGCGTCCAGTTCGATGGCGGGAATGCCGCCCACGCGCGCGCCGTCGGGAAGGTCGGTCACGATGGCGGCCTTGCCGGATGCCTGCACGTTGTTGCCGATCTTCAGGTGACCCGTGACGCCGGCCTGACCGCCCAGCACCACGTAGTCGCCCATCTCCACGCTTCCGCTGACGCCCACCAGGCTGACCAGCAGGCAGTGCTTGCCGATGCGCGTGCCGTGGCCGATCGAGATGAGGTCGGCGAACTTGGTGCCCGCGCCGATGCGCGTCTCCTCCATGGCGGCGCGCTCGACCACGCAACCGGAGCCGATCTCCACGTCATCCTCGAGCACCACGATGCCGGCCTGCGGAATCTTCTCGTGGCGACCGGCGTGGGTGGCGTAGCCGAACCCGTCGCTGCCGATCACCGCGTGCGCGTGCAGCGTGACGCGCTTGCCGAGCACGCAACCGTCATACACCGTGGCGCCGGGGAACAGCACGCAGCCTTCATCGAGCTGCGCACCCTCGCCCACATAGGCGCCGGGATACAGCACGCAACCGTCGCCGACGATCGCATTGCGCTCCACCACGCAGCCGGCGTGCAGATGCACACCCTTGCCGAGACGCGCGGACGCATGCACCACGGCCTGCGGCGAGCGCTCCGGATGCGCAGCAGTCGCGTCGGCAGGCGCGGGATGCACGCGAAAGCCGTGCAGCGCCACCATGGCCTGGCGGAAGGCGAAGTAGGGATCACGCGCCTCGAGCCGGGCCACGCCATCACGCACCGCGGCACCGGGCGACACGATGACCGCGCTCGCCTTGGTGGTGAGCAGGTGTTCGATGTACTTGGTGTTGGCGACGAAACTCACCTGTCCCGCGCTCGCGCGGTCCACCGGCGCGCATGTGCGCACCTGCACCGAACCGTCGCCGTGCAGCGTGGCGCCGATGCGCTGAGCCAGTTCGTCGAGCCGCATGAAGCGCGCAAGCCTAGCAGCCCCAATGCGTGGCGGCACGGTTGCGCCACGGCTATCCTCGCCGCGCTCGCATGTCTGGCTCCGCCCGCCCACCCCTCTGCTCGGGTCCGCGACCGATGGGCGCAGCCCTGACGCGCCTTGCGCGACTGGTCTGCGTCCTCGTTCTGCTGGTGGCAACATGGGCACGCGCCGATGGCGTGGAGGACGAGAGCCTGGTCGACCGTCCCATCAGCAAGGTCACACTGCTTGGCCTGAGCCGCATCGGCGAACAGGAAGTGAAGAACAACATGCGCGTGGCCGCGGGCGAGCCCTACGACCCCCGCTCGGTGCGCGAGGACGTGTCCAACCTGTACCGCCTTGGCCACTTCGCCACGGTCACCGCCGACGCCAAGCTGCTGCCCGATGGCACCGTGGAGGTGACCTACCTGCTGGTGGAACAGATGATCGTGGAGGCCATCCAGACGGTGGGCAACAAGGCGCTCAGCGATCAGGAACTGCGTGCCGCGATTCCGCTGTACCCGGGTGGCCCGCGCGACGACTTCCTGCTGCAGCAGAGCGTGTTCAAGATCAAGGAGCTCTACAAGAGCAAGGGCCACTATCTGGTCGAGGTGACGGTGGACGAGAGCCGCCTGAAGGACGAGGGCATCCTGATCTTCCGCATCATCGAGGGTCCGCGCGTGCGCATCCGCGAGATCGAGTTCGTGGGCAACCGCGCCTTCCCGGCCAAGCAGCTGAGCGCGCAGATCAAGACCAAGCCCTGGATCTTCCTGTTCCGCAAGGGCAACCTGGACGAGGAACTGCTGATCGACGACGTGGCCACGCTGGACGCCTACTACAAGGACCGCGGCTACGTGGACGTGCGCGTGGATCGACGCGTGGAACTGAGCGCGGACCAGAAGGAGGCGAAGGTGATCTTCATGATCACCGAGGGCCGGCAGTACCGGCTGCGCAGCGTGCGCATCGACGCCGCCGGCGGCGAGGGCAACCTGACCGTGTTCACCACCGAGCAGTTGCGTGGCCTGATGGCCCTGCGACCCGGCGACGCCTACACCAAGCCGCGCATCGAGCAGAGCACCAAGCTGATGCAGAGCGCGTACTTCACCATGGGCTACGTGGACGCCAAGGTGGACGCCACCTACGTGCGCGCCGGCGAGGAGCCGGACGTGGACATGCTGATCACGATCAGCGAGGGGCAGCAGTTCCAGACGGGACTGGTGCGCATCCAGGGCAACTTCATCACGCGCGACAAGGTGATCCGCCGACTGGTGCGCTTCCAGCCCGGTCGCCCGATGGATGGCAACGAGATCGAGAACACCGAGAAGCGCCTGAAGGCCAGCGGCCTGTTCAACGAGGCGCGCGTGACCGCGCAGCCGCCCGACGCCGACGATCCGAACAAGCGCGACGTGCTGGTGGAGGTGAAGGAGAAGAACACCGGCAGCCTGAACTTCGGCGTGGCGGTGGGCACGGACAACGGCTTCGGCGGCGAGATCTCGCTGAACCAGTACAACTTCGACATCGCCGATCCGCCGGCGAGCTTCGGTGAATTCACCGGCGGACGCGCCTTCCGCGGCGCGGGCCAGACCTTCAACATCAGCATCCAGCCCGGTATCGAGGTGAGCACCTACTCGATCGCGGTGGGTGATCCGCACCTGCTGGAGAGCGACTGGTCGGGCAACGCGAGCGCGTTCTACCGCAACCGCATCTATCCCTACTGGAGCGAGAATCGCGTCAACGGCCAGCTGGGCATCGGTCGTCGCATCGGCGACTTCTGGACCTTCAACACGAACATGCGCGTGGATCAGGTGACGCTGACCGACTTCCAGACCGGCACGCCGGTGGAGGTGTACAACCAGGCGGGACCGAGCGTTTTCACCGTGGCCAGCGCCAGCATCCAGCGCAACACGGTGGACAACCGCCAGCGCCCGGGCGCGGGCAGCCTGATCGACTTCAGCGCCAGCGAGTACATGGGCGACTACCAGTTCCCCACCGTGCGCGGCGCCTACACCACCTTCCTCACGCTGGATGAGGACTTCCTGGGTCGCAAGACCACGCTGCGACTGAACAGCCAGGCGGGCTACCTGTTCAGCGACAACGCGCCGGTGTTCGAGCGCTACTACATGGGCGGCCGAAGCTTCCGCGGCTTCGCGTTCCGCGGCGTCAGCCCGCAGGCGGATGCGTTGCTGAACACGGCACCCTGGCCCGCCGCACCGATCGTGGCGCCCTACACGCAGTACGGCAATGCCGTGAGCGTGGTGCAGCCCACCTGGGAAGGCAACCCCGTGGGCGGCCAGTTCCTGTTCTTCGCGGGCGCGCAGGTGGAGGTGCCGGTGTTCAGCGACGCGGTCACCATGGTGTTCTTCACCGACTCGGGCACCGTTGACAACAGCGTGTCGCTGAACCAGTACCGCGTGAGCGTGGGCAGCGGCCTGCGCCTGTACATCCCCATGATGGGCCCCGCTCCGATCGCGCTCGACTTCGCCTATCCGCTGGTGAAGCAGGAATTCGACAGCACGCAGACCTTCTCGTTCAACGCGGAACTGCCGTTCTGACGCCAACCA
>Ga0209598_10003389_pt1 | contig 12057 bp, 10 predicted proteins | sample M_140807_EF_Meta_FD_187317 | JGI IMG/M metagenome (GOLD analysis project Ga0209598, IMG submission 187317) | Freshwater microbial communities from Lake Montjoie, Canada to study carbon cycling - M_140807_EF_MetaG (SPAdes) (version 2) | ecosystem: Environmental > Aquatic > Freshwater > Lake... | reverse complement strand
AATATCCAACTGCTGTTGGTGCTTTTTCACAATTGTTAAGGGATATAGCACTAGCGGCCAAAGTAGTGAATAGGGAGTTAAATAAAGCCGGTTTAATAGACATTATGGGTAGTGTTGGCATGTCTAACTCGGGCGGGGATGAACAAAAGAAATTGGATTTACTAGCAAATACAAGATTTATTAGGGCTTTAAGTAAAGGCGGCGAAGTTTGTGGAATGATATCAGAAGAAAGTGAGTCGTTTATTGATTTAGAAAATAATGGGAAATATATAGTGGCTATTGATCCTATCGACGGCTCTAGTAATATTGACGTAAATGTTTCTGTTGGAACAATATTTTCAATTTACAAGCGTATTTCTGCCATTAATAGCCCTTTAATAGAATCCGATTTTTTACAAAAAGGTAGAGCTCAAATTGCGGCTGGTTATATTTTATATGGTACTTCTACCATGCTTGTATTTACAACCGGGAAAGGTGTTAATGGCTTTACCTACGAGCAAACCTTAGGTGAATTTGTATTGTCTAATGCTAACATTCTATGTAATGAAACTGGCACTATTTATTCTGTAAACGAAGGAATTAGTAATTCAATTATTGATATAAAAGTTAAAAAATATATTCAGTATTGTAAAGACAAAGAATATACAGCTAGATATATTGGATCATTGGCCGCAGATATACACAGGAATTTGTTACTCGGTGGTATTTATTTATACCCAGCTACAAAAAAATATCCATCAGGAAAGTTAAGGCTCATGTTTGAATCGAATGCGCTTGCTTTTGTAATTGAACAGGCTGGAGGAAGGGCCACAAATGGCGAAATGAATATCTTAGATATTCAACCTACTTTTATTCATCAAACGAGCCCTTTATATATTGGCTCTAAGCAAATGGTAGATGAAATTGGAATGGAAGAGTCCACTTAAATTATCATTGGCAGTTCGTCATATAAATATGGATTTATTGGATCATCAATTGTTCTAAAGTTCTTGTTTATCGTGTAGGCGCTAATTATAGATTCGTCAATTGCGCTTGATGCAAGCTCCATTATTTTGGTTTCAGATAAATTTGGGCTGATCCATTCTGCTGCTTGTGCTTCATTTAAAATGGTAGGCATTCTCTTTTTCTTGTTGTGAATTTGTTCCATAAGGCCATTGGCTTTTGTGGTAACAATAGAAAAAGTATCCATTGTTTCACCAGTTTCTTTATCGGTCCAGGGTTGATAAATACCTGCCATATAAAAGAGCGGCCGCTCTTTGATTGATATATAATAGGGGTAGGCCATTTCTTTTTTGGCACCTGTTGGCTTGTAATGACGCCATTCATAAAAGCCTGTAGATAATACTAAGCATCTATAGTTAAGAGCAGCAGGCTTAAACAATTTACTGTCTAATAACCTTTCAGAAGTAGCATTGAGCGTGTTAAATTTTTCACGCCCCATCTCAGCTTCTTTTGTGGTTTTTACCCACGGGGCAATGAGTTCCCAATGTCCTAGTTCGATGGTAAAATCTTGAGTCGTACTTTTTATAATGGGCCACTTACCATATTCAAAACCGCTTTGTAGAGGTTTGTTGATGGGAGGCAATTTTTTGGTAACGCCTTTAATAGAAAGGTCTGCTCCGGCAGGTGCAACAAGGCTGTTAAAATAACACATGCTTAAAGGTACAAAACAGAGTTATTCGAACTCTAAATCCGATAAGTATGATTCCCAGCTAGTTATACTATAGGTGTTGGGTTGGGTAGGCATGATTCTAAAATTGTATACTATAAAAACGCTTTTATTGACATTTTGTTGAACAGTAAGGACAATTTATTTTTTAGTTTGAATTGGTATACTTTTATAACATGTTTACTAAGTACTTAACAGGGTTAGGCGTTTTTATGCTTTTGACGACGACTGCTTCAGGGCAACTTCGTTTTCAAGTAAAACCCATTAGTATACAAGGTGTTAGAAAAGTAGACAGTGTAAGGTATAGCCCTGTCAATATTTTATCTCCTAATTTTTATGTAAAAGGCTTAGGATTTTTTTGCAAGCAAGAATTACAATTAGAAAAGCGCACTAAAATCCCATTCCGTTTTAGACTGGGTACTTTAGATTACGTTAATAAAATGGAAGGGAAAAAATAATAGGTTATTATTAAGTAATTAATTAGCTTCTACAACATGAAATTAAAAAAGCTCTTTTTGTATCTTGTACCATTAGTTATCTGCTTAAACGTTAATGCCGTTGTTAGCACAGATACGATAATGGTTCAAAAAGTATCATCCTTTGAAATTGATGGGGCTGGTAGCCATGCAAATTGGAATAATGCCAATTGGATAAGCCTAATTCAGCTCGATTCAAGTAGTTTAAACTATCCCTCAAAATTTAAAATATTGTATGCCGATAGTGGAGTGTATGTTTTGTTTTCGGGGCTTGATAAAAAAATAACATCGCCGTATAAAAATGATTTTGAGGATTTATTTAGAGCTGATGTATTTGAAGTTTTTTTTCATCCCGAACCTAGCACACCTATTTATCTAGAATACGAAATCAATGCTTACAACGCCGAGTTGGTGCTCCTTGTTCCGCATTTAAACAAAAAAACATTTGGATGGGCACCTTGGAAATATACAGGCAACAAAAAAGTAATTAAAAAAGTGCAGGTACACCAGCAAAACAATGAAATGTACAAGTGGACTGCCGAATTGTACTTTCCATTTAAATTATTTATACCCTTACAAAATTTGGACGTAAAAAAAGGCACTTGTTGGAATGCCAATTTTTATAGACTTGATTACGACGACACAAAAATGATTAAATGGGCATGGTCACCGATTGTAAAAAGCTTTCATGAATTTGAAAAGTACGGTGTAATCCAGTTCAACTAATTGTGCGTTAATTTTTAGGTTCCCGCTTATGCCAGTAGGATGCTAAAATAGATCCTGTGATGTTCATGAAAGGTCCAAACACAGCAGGCGCGAGTCCCATTGTGGCAGCTTTACCTAATTTTTCGGCAAGGCCAGAAGCCAATCCACCATTTTGCATACCTACTTCGATAGCAATGGTTCTGCAATCTTTTTCGCCCAGTTTAAATACACGTCCAAACCAATAACCAAAAAGGTAGCCCGAAGTGTTGTGTATAAACGATACTAAAATTAATAAGGGCCCAATGGTAAGCAAGCTTTTACTTCCAGCCGCTGTAATAACAATAATAATAGTGGCAATACCAAACATAGAAACAGAGGGCATGAGCTTGTCTAGCCAAGTTGTTTTTCCTTTGATGTATTTATTAAATAAAAGTCCTAAAATAATTGGAACAATCACTATTTGCAAAATATGTACAAACATGTCACTAGCTTTAATTTCTATAAATTGACCACCAAGTACTTTCATTAAAAAAGGCGTTAAAAAAGTAGCTAAAATAGTGCTTACACTTGTGAGGGTTACAGAAAGTGCAAGGTTGGCCTTTGCTAAATAAGACATAACATTGGAAGCTAAACCACAGGGCATAGAGCCAATGAGAACAATGCCTGCTGCAATTTCTGGTTCAAAATTAAATAAGGTAGCAAGTGCAAAACCCATCAATGGCATGAATGTGAAATGGCCAACGAGTCCAATAAATACGGCTTTTGGTTGTTCGGCAACGCGTTTAAAATCTTGTATGCCTATTTCGGTACCCATGCCAAACATGATAATTTGAATGAGTGGCGTAATGAGTCCTTTTAATTTAAATCCACCTATTTCTATAAAATATTGAGGATAGTTTAGGGTAATACAAACGCATGCTAAAATAACCATGGTAAAACTGAGGCCTTGATAGGTTTTGGTATGTTTTACGCCCAAGCTTAATGATAAAAAACCAAGTGATATACATAAGCCTAAAAAACTTGTTTGCTGCATGGCATATAAAATACCGGTGAGTGCAAATAAGGTCAGAGAAATATAAAAGTATAGTTTGTAGTTTTTCATCTATTCATTTTTTAATGCTGCTTACCAGGTTCTTTTTTCTAAAAATTTTTCGAGTGCCTCTTTTGTTATTTTAGGTTCGTTGGGATGCGCTGCTATCCAGTTTAAAAAAGCGGTTTTAATAGTTTCGTTCCACTGGCTATCTATTTGCCCAGCAGTAAAAGTGCCCGCCTTTAAAACATCTTTTGAAAACCGGTCTCTAACAGCAATGAACTCGGCGGTAGCTACTACTTTTTCTGCCATGTGTGCAGGGATAAATAAAACGCCTTCTCTTTCTGAGAGTACGAGGTCACCAGGGAGTACAACGGCTGCGCCAATTCTGATGGGGCTATTAAGTCCAATGAGTACTACTTCCTCTAAAAATGATGGATGAAAATCCCTAACGTACGCATTAAAACCTTTGATTTGTGCAAGCCCCGATAAATCTCTTGCGGCGCCATCAAAAATAACGCCATTGCCTGTTTTATTAAAAATGGATGCACCTAAATTGTCGCCAATGAGTGTGCCTTGCGCAATTTTTCCAAATGCTTCGGCAACATATACGTCTCCTTTTTGAAGTACTTGAATCGGCCATGCGTTGGTATTGCCAACCCTGCCTTCATTTTTTCCACGTTCTTTAATGAGCGCTTCTATATCGGGCCTAGATGGGCTATAACGCGCGGTAACAACCCTGCCTACAACAGGAACATTGTCATGCACCATTTTCCAATTGCCTTCAAATTGATTTTTATAACCCTCGTTATAAAGCACTTGCCATGCTTCTTCGATACCAATTTTTTTGGCTCTTTCAATAATTGCGTCAGGTATTTTAGGTCTTCCATCTTCAAATCTTTCACCCTTCCACTGTGATGTTAGGTAAATAAGTTCCGAAGCAGGAAACTGTTGCGCATTAGAAATACAAAAACAAGTAATAAGTAAAAGTAAGAGACCCGTTTTTTTCATAAAATTTATTTTACAGCACTTTCTAAAACTTCTTTTAGTCTTTTAGCAACAATTACATCTTCACCTTCTTGTAACGACCATGCAGTCATGCCTATATTATCTTTTCCACCAACCGATTCGATAGAAGGAGAACCATTACGAAGGTCTAGACGAAGTTGCTCGCCGGTTTTACCAATTTTACTGTAGTCGAAACTGATATTTAAAGTAGGGGTAACATTGCCAAGCACTGGGGTAGAAATTTTTGTTGTGACACCAGGAACTGAATCGGCAGCTGCTTGTATTTTTTTAATTCTTTCTAAAAAAATAAGTGCTTCTGCATCATGGTCAATTTTTACAAATTCTTCTACGGCAACCATCATACCTAAAATTTCTTCTTTGTTTACTTTCATACCTCTACCAATGGTTTCACCACGTGGAGGCATGGATAATCTGGCTGCTTTAATAAGGTCTTTTTTACCCATGAGTAAACCAGCACTTTGTGGTCCACGGAGGGCTTTACCGCCAGAAATAGCAACAAAATCAAAACCCATTTCATTGAAGCGCCATAAATTACTTACAGGCGGAACGTCTGCAGCGATGTCGATAGTTGTAGGGATGCCATATTTTTTTCCAACAGCCACCCACTCTTCGTGCTGAATTTGTCCTTTATCCGATTGCACGTGCAAAAAGTGCATGGCTGCCGTGTTTGGATTGATAGCTTTTATTAATTCGTCGAGTGTTTCTACCATTACAATTTTAACACCCGTATTGGTTAATGCTTGGTTGTATCCAATGGCGTGTGATTTTTGACAAATCACTTCTGTTTTCATGCCCGTGCCTTCAAGTTTTGGGAGCTGCTTTACTTTAACAGGATCCATGCCTGTTAATATGCCGGCCATGCCTAGTGTTAGTGCAGCAAATGCACCACTTGTTACAACAACCGCTTCGGCTCTTGTGATTTGAGCAAGTCTTTCGCCCACTTTATCTTGTAAATCGTCAAGCATGCAAAATTTATGCGAGGCTTGTCTAATAGCTTCTACTGTTGCAGGGCGCATAAGCGTTGCAGTCATAGCGGTATAAGTGCCAGCCGCATTAATAAATGTACGCACACCTAGTTCACTAAATAAGTCGCGGTTTTTGGCAACTTCTAGGGGTGTTGATCTTGGTGCCGCATTGGCAAGTCCACTAGCAATAGCACCAGCAAGCGGTGAAATTGAAATATATTTGATGAGGTCTCTGCGTTTCATAGTTTTTGTTTTTTATTAATTAGCAATTGCAATACAATCCATTTCTACAAGTGAATTACCCGGTACGCCACCATAAGTAGCTACTGTTGTTCTTACAGGCGGGTTGGCCCCAAAGCGACCTTTGTATACTTCGTTCATTTGTTTGTAATCATTTAAATCGGCGAGGTATACATTGACTTTTAAAACTTTTTCCATAGAGGATCCAGCTTTAATGAGTTCTTTTTCCAATTCTTTTAATACATGGTCGGTATGTGCTTTGATATCTCCTTCAAAGTGCGCACCTTTTCCTGCTACAAAAACCATTCCTCCAAATTTTGTAGAACCTGAAAAAAGTGGAACGTCCTGATCATACTGTACATTAAATACTTCTTTTTGTGCGCTGTCATCGCTAGCAGCGTTTGCAGCCATGGCTGTGCCTGTAACACCCAGCAGGCCTGCAAACATTTTTCTGAAAATGGAGCGGCGGTTGTTTGTTTTCATAGCGGTTTATTTTGTTTTAAAATTTTATTTTACTTTTTATTTGAGTTCAACAATCATTTCTATTTCTACCGAAATATTATTTGGAAGTGCAGCTACGCCAAGGGCCGATCTTGCATGCTTTCCTCTTTCTCCAAAAATTTCTACCATGAGATTTGAAAATCCATTCATCACTTGAGGTTGCTGCGTAAAATTGGGCTCCGAGTTTACAAGTCCTAATACTTTTACAATGCGTTTTACTTTATTTAAATCACCGATATAGGCTTTTAAAGTAGATATCATTGAAATGCCCGTTAGTCTCGCTGCCAGTTGGCCTTCTTCGATGGTTACATCTTTACCTAAATGACCAAACATTTGACCACCACCTGGTTTATCTGGTCCATGGCCCGATAAGTAAACCAGGTTACCTACCTGCACTTGTTTTACATAATTGGCAATAGGTGGTACAACAGGAATTAATTGAATGTTTAATTGTTTGATGCGTTCTTCGGGATTAACATCCATAGCGTCGTTACTAAACACCAAACAAACCGGGCTACTTACAGCCATGTCCTGATTGGTGTTGGTTAATTTTCCGGTGATGTTATCAAAAGAAAATATTTGAACCTTGTCTTCGGTTTGACTTGCTACAAAAACAAAGTTTCCATTGGGTGAAAAACTAAAATTTCGTGGCCTTTGCGCTACTGGCTGATGGTACATTTTGGTAAGCTTGCCATCGGTTTCAATTTTAAATACTGTTAACTGCTCACTCGTAACGCGGTTGGTGGTAATAAGCCATTTACCACTTGGCGAAATATGAATATCGCCACTACCTTTTGTAGCAGTTGTTTTTGCAGTATCTGCTGTAATGGTTTGTATTTTTTCTAGTGCATTAGCGCGAAAAGAAAACACATCAATAGTGCCTGATAATTCATTGATTAAATAACCGTGCGTACTACTATTATTAAAAACAAAATGCCTAGGGCCGTTGCCTGGTGTAATAGCAGTAGTGTTATAGTTTTCATCGAGTAAACCATCTGCATATATTTTATGCATGTAAATTTTATCGGCCCCTAAATCCGTTACTAATAACTGGGTATGGTCAGGTGTTAACACAACATTGTGTGCATGCGAAGCTTCTTGCCTAGCTTTATGAATGCTAGATCCGCTATAATTTATTTCTTGTGCAATTGGAAGTAGTGCTCCATTATCTAGCGTTTTAAAAACACTAACACTACCTGAGGTATAATTAGCCGTATACACGGTTTTACTTTCGGGCCTAGATACAATAAAGCAAGGGGCTGTACCTTTAATAGGCTCTTGGTTTATTTTTTGAAATTGATTACTTGCATCTAATTGATAAGCACTTACAAAAGAAGCGTCTTTGCCACCTTCCGTTACAGCATACATTGATTTTCCATTATTTGCTAATGTCAAATAAGAAGCATTGGCATTTTCTTTTGTATACAACAACTTTGGCTTTCCGGTAACTGCGTTAACGGCATACACTTCAATACCGGGGTTTCCTTTTTTAGTATAGGAGCCCACAATCAGTTGGTGCTGGGCAGTATCTGGCGCAAAAAAATGGAGGATATTACTAACAAGAAGTGTAGCAATCATGTTCATGGCAATCGGTTATAATTTGAATGAGAAATTAATCAAATAATGTCAAAAAAGGGTTTCTGTTTACCTATATTTTATGCACTTTCCTGGTTTTTTTATAAATTACATAAAATCCTCAATTAAACTTTCAATGTATGAATAAGAACCTACTCATAATTACCTTGTTTGTGGCCCTAACGATTCAGTTAAAAGCTCAGGGACCTGCTAGTTTTGATGTACTTGTTAAAGGCGGTCATGTAATTGATCCTAAAAACGGCATTGATGCTGTAATGGACATTGCCATTAAGGCGGGTAAAATATTTAAAGTTGGAAAAAACTTAGCTGCTTCAGAAGCTAAGCAAGTCGTGGATGCTACCGGATTAAAAGTAGTACCTGGTATTATTGATATGCATGCGCACGTTTTTGCAGGCACGCAGCCAGATCATTATTTAAGTGATGGATTAAGTGCGCTCATGCCCGATGGTTATACCTTTAGAGTAGGTGTTACCACCGTGGTAGATTGTGGTGGTGCCGGTTGGAGAAATTTTTCGACGTTCAAAAAAAATGTAATTGATATTTCTCAAACAAGGGTACTCTCTTTTTTAAACATTGTAGGAGAAGGGATGCGCGGTGGTAATTATGAGCAGGACATTGCAGATATGAATCCAAAACTTGCAGCAAATACCGCTAAGCAGTTCAAAGATTATATAGTTGGTTTTAAACTGGCGCATTTTAACGGTGCCGATTGGACGCCTACAACGCGCGCCGTAGAAGCGGGCAAACTCGCTGAACTACCTGTTATTATTGATTTTGGTGGATCTCAACCCAATTTATCAATTCAAGAATTATTTTTCAAACACCTTCGCCCAGGGGATATTTATACCCATACCTATGCTGCATTAAATGGCGCTAGAGAAGAAATTATTGACGCTAATAATACCTTAAAACCTTTTGTATTAGAAGCACAAAAAAGAGGTATCATATTTGATGTTGGTTATGGTGGAGCGAGTTTTAATTACACACAAGCAATACCTGCAATAAAAGCAGGATTGTTTCCTAACACAATTAGTACCGATTTGCATACCGGTAGCATGAACAGTTCTATGAAAGATCAATTAAGCGTGATGTCTAAATTTATGAATTTAGGGATGCCTCTTTTTGAAGTGATTAAAGCTAGTACTTGGAAGCCTGCACAAGTTATTAATAGAACCAACCTTGGTCATTTAACAGAAGGTGCAGAAGCCGATATCGCTATTTTAAATATCAGAAAAGGAAACTTTGGTTTCTACGATAAAACAGGATACAAAGTAAATGGCACTGAAAAATTTGAATGCGAACTCACTATTAAAGGCGGAAAAGTGGTGTACGATTTAAATGGTTTGGCAAATCCTATTTACGTAAAGTAGTAGCTGCATTTAACTTGGCTTCGGCCTCTTTTTGTAGCTGCATTTCTTTTCTTTTTAAGAGGCGTAGTCGTTGGCGTACAATAGTTACAGAGGTTTTGGATATCGAGTCTGCGTTGTTGCCAAAATTTTGTCTGATATAGGTAAGTATACTTGCAATATCTCTATCTGGCAGTTGCGAAAATTTAGGCATCGCTCCATGAAACGGTTGACCATTAATTTTAATGGGTCCTTCAAGTCCTTTTATTAATACGCCAATCAGGGTATCCTTATTACCATTCACCCAATCTGTTTTTGCAATCGATGGAAACCTAATACCATCTCCTTGTCCATTTTTTTGATGACAAACACGACAGTTTATTTGGTATAATTTTTCGCCACCTAGTACTACTTTATCTTTTTCTAAATTATCTTTTACAATGTCCGGATTTTTCACATTGGTTCTGTTTTCTCTAGCTTTCATTTTTGCTAGATTTTTTTCAGAAAAACTTTCTTTATTTCCTTTGTATTGAATTTTCCAAATCTTCCCTTTTTTAGAATCAGAAATATATAACGAGCCGTCTGGCCCTTGCGCAAGTCCCATTGGGCGGTGCTTACTATCACTCGTGTTTACAAGTGTATCTTTTCCAGTGAAACCATCGGCAAATACTTCCCACTTTTGAGGCTTGCCATTTACAAATGGAACAAAGGCTACAATATAACCTGCTTGCGGATAAGGTGCACGAATGGTAGATCCATGAAAGGCAATAAAAGCGCCGTTTTTATAACGCGCAGGAAACTGATCACCGGTATAAAAAAGCAAATCGTTAGGCGCATAATGTCCCGGAAAACCTACAATCGGTGTTTCAATACTTTTATCTGTGTTTTCGAGTATACCATTGCCACCATACTCAGGGTTCACCATTACCTTACCCTTCATTTGATCAAAGTAATAATAAGGCCAACCTGCATTGGCACCAGGCTTTAATTTATAAAAAGCTTCGGAAGGTAAAACAGCGCTCTGCCATTCGTTGTAAAATTGAGGCCAGCTGCTAGAAAGTCCATCTCTACCGTGACCTACACAATACAAAGTGTTGTCCTGATTGTTCCATGTCATGGCAACGAGGCTTCTTAATCCAGTTGCTACTTTAATGCCATCGGTGGTTCTAAATTGATTGAGTTTATTTTCATCAAACATCCATACACCTGCGTTAGAATCTAAAATAGGGCAGGGCTTCATACCTGGTGAGCCAGGCAATCTATTTTCTTCTTGGCAAGCATCGGAAGGGGCGCCAAAAGGAACAAAAATATGACCCTTGCCATCAAAGGCTAGTGGCTTACCATCGTGCTCGCGTGGTTGTCCGCTATCAATTACAATAAACTCAGCCTTGCTGGAAGGCACCATTTCACCCTTCTTTAATTTATAACGGTACACCAGCATTTCTGAACTGGTATAGAGGTATCCATTATGAATGCGCATGCCAGTGGCGTAAGCGCCTTCACTTGCGAGGGGTCCAAAATTTTTAATAATATCGGCACGTCCATCATTGTTTTCATCTCTTAAAACATAGTTCATACCGCCTTCGATAGGCCTATTGGCTTTTATATATATATCGCCATTATCATTGACCGCCAAATGCCTAGCCCTGCCTGGTAAACTATCTACCACCACAGTGGCTTCAAAACCATCGGGTAAAAATAGCCCCCCATTTTTTTCACGCAAACAACTGGTGCAAACCATTGCAATCAGGCATATAGCCAGGAAATAGCGGGGTTGTAGGTGCATAAACGGCATACTTTTATTTGAATGAATATACTATTTTTCAATAAATACAAATATTTTTTTGAGATAAAAAAAGGTCAATTACAATAAAAAATTAGAGGCTAATAGATTGCAAATGTTTGAATGAGTGGCGCACTTGTGGATTCTTTTACTACCAGTCTTACTTCACTTGCTTTTATAGGTGCATCCAAAAGTCCAATGTATTTATGACCAATACATGAGCCCTCTTTTATCATTTTCCATTGGCCATCAATATTTGCCTCAATCACAAAAGACCTAACCCGTTCTCCTTCTTGTATGTTTTCTTGAAGTACTATTTTTGAAAAAGATTTTTGTAGAGGAATTTTAATGGTATAATCTTTTTGTTGAGCTTTTAATGAAGCCACTTGCGTTTTAAATAACTTTTTAATACTATCTCCCCATTCCTTTAATCTGCTAACATCTGCATCTGGTATGCGTCCGCGGTTATCTGGTGTAATGCCAAGAATAAGGGTAGAGTTATGTCCCACCGACCCATAATACATGTTTATCATTTTATCTAATGGATTTACATGATGGTCCTCGTTTGGATTCCAGAACCAATCATGTCCACCTTTGTGTCCACGTAATGGTGCATCACTCATGGCAGGCATCCAGTATTTTCCATTTGGATCACCTCTTTTAAGTAATGCAAAATTATTGGCAAATATTGTGTCTTGCCTAGCTGCATGGGAAAAT
>Ga0209598_10003385_pt1 | contig 12066 bp, 9 predicted proteins | sample M_140807_EF_Meta_FD_187317 | JGI IMG/M metagenome (GOLD analysis project Ga0209598, IMG submission 187317) | Freshwater microbial communities from Lake Montjoie, Canada to study carbon cycling - M_140807_EF_MetaG (SPAdes) (version 2) | ecosystem: Environmental > Aquatic > Freshwater > Lake... | reverse complement strand
GTCTCTGAAGTTATGGCCGCGAAGGAGTATTTGGCATGACGTCCGCCGACCTGCAGCGTTGGGTGCAACGGGCCGTGGTGTCCCGTCTACCGCAAGCCTTTCAAAGCGGCAAGATGCCCTACCTGTTTGTCTTTGAAGTCTTGATCATTCTTCTGGCATCAGGTTTTGCAATGATCGACCCGAATAACCAAACGGCGATGAATTCGGTCGTTCTTGGCTTGGCCATTATGGTTCAGTTGGTGTTGACAAGCCGCGGCATGCCCTTGAACCAAACGATTCATCTGACCTGCCTGATCTGTTTGGGCTCTTTGATGCATACGGCTTGGTTTACAGGCGGGGTGTGGTCCCCGCGCTTGACTTGGCTGTTGATTTTGCCGGTGATTCCGTTTTATATCATCAGCCTCAGAGCTGGGTATGTGTGGTTGGGGGTGGTGTTTGCCGCGCAAATCGGAGCGGCCGTGTGCACCGCACAGGGCTGGCTGTTTCCTGCGCAGCTTAGCGATGAGGCGCAATTCAAATATGCTTTCGCCACCTTTTCCATGGCCACCGTGATGTTGCTGTTTGTCCCCTTGGTGTACGACCAACAGCATCGTTCAACTTTACGCGAAAGCCGATTGCGGCAACAAGAGTTGGAGAAAAAACAGGCTGAATTGGAGCAGGCACAGGAGATGCGCGAGCACTTTATTGCCTCCGTCAGCCATGAGCTTCGCACGCCCATGAATGCGATTTTGGGCTTCAACAGTTTGCTGATCAAGCGGGTGCTGCACAAACCCCGAGCGCAGCAAATTTTGGAGCACACGCGCCAATCGGCCGATCACTTGATGACGGTCATCAACGATGTGCTGGACTACTCGCAATTCTTGACGGGGCGTCTGACTGCGCACGCCGAAACTTTCGCTTTGCGTGACACGGTACAACACGCCTTTGATTTGTTTGCGCCGCGGGTCAAAAGCATGGACTTGTCTTACCGCTGCGAGATGGACGCCGGCGCGCCCGAATGGGTCAGCACTGACCGCCACCGTTTGATGCAAATCTTGGTCAATCTTCTGGGCAACGCGCTGAAGTTCACCCACCAAGGGCAGGTGGTGCTGCGCGTGCAAACGGAACCTGGGGGCGTGCTGTTTTCAGTCGAGGACACCGGCATAGGCATTGCCTTGGATGATCAGCCTCGCATCTTCCATCGCTTCATCCAGGCCCAAGGCGAGATACAGAAACGTTACGGTGGGACGGGTTTGGGCTTGGCCATTACCCAAAGCTTGGTGACGCTGCTCCAAGGGGAGATCGGTTTTGAAAGTACCCCTGGTCAGGGCTCGCGCTTTTGGTTTCGTCTGCCTTTGACTGCGCAAACTTCGCCTCAGCCCGTGCAACTTCAGGCGAGAAAAGAAAGGCAAATGGCCGGGCAAGCCTGGCAATTTTTGGTGGTGGACGATCACCACCTTAACCGTTTGCTGGTCCAACAAATATTGAAAAATGCCTGGCCCGAGAGTACGGTGGTAGAGGCTGAAAACGGTGCTCAAGCGCTCGACCTTTGGCGTGCGCAGCGCTTTGATTTGGTCTTCATGGACATGCTCATGCCGGTGATGGACGGCGTGCAAACCACGCAAGCGATTCGGCAGTCCTTCACGTCACACGGCCTGGCCCCGGTGATCGGATTGACCGCGAACGTCAATCCGCAGGACCTGCAGCGCTTCAAAGACGCGGGCCTGAGTGGTTTGCTGCTCAAGCCGTTTGATCCCGTCAAGCTGTGCGACGAGGTCGAGGCCTTGCTGCTGCGTGGGGCTCCTCTTGCTCCGGCTTCGCCTGAGGCCTGAGCCTCACATTGAAAAGATCTTTCCCGGGTTCATGATGTTGTGTGGGTCCAGCGCGCGTTTGATGGTGCGCATCATGTCCACAGCACCTTCGCCGGTTTCGGTGCGCAAAAAGTCCATCTTGTGCAGGCCGATGCCGTGCTCGCCAGTGCAGGTGCCGCCCAGCCTGAGCGCGCGGTGCACCAGTTGCTGGTTCAGCGCCTCAGCCGTGGCGCGCTCTTGCGGGTCGTTCGGGTCGATCAAATAGCCAAAATGGAAGTTGCCGTCGCCCACATGGCCAACCAAGAAATACGGAATGCCGCTGGCGTCGGTTTCAGCGATCGAGTCGAGCAGGCAGTCGGCGAGTCGGCTGATCGGCACACAGGTGTCGGTGCTGATGGCGCGGCAGCCAGGCCGGCTTTGCAGCGCGGCAAAGTAGGCGTTGTGGCGCGCGGTCCATAAACGCGTGCGCTCCTCGGGGGTGGTAGCCCATTCAAAGGCGGTGCCGCCAAAGTCACTGGCAATTTCTTGCACCGTCTCGGCTTGCTCTTTCACGCCGGCGGGCGAGCCGTGGAACTCCATCAACAGCATCGGCTCTTCGCGCAGACCCAGTTTGGCGTAGGCGTTGACCATGCGCACCGCGTTGTGGTCAATCAACTCGACCCGCGCAATCGGCACGCCCAGCTGAATGGTTTGGATTACCGCGCGCACCGCCGCTTCGATGCTCGGGAACGAGCAAATCGCGGCTGAAATGGCTTCGGGCAAGGGATACAGCTTAACGGTGATTTCGGTCAGTACGCCCAAGGTGCCTTCGCTGCCGATCATCAAGCGCGTCAGGTCGTAGCCGGCGCTGGACTTTTTGGCACGGGTGCCGGTGCGGATCACCTCGCCGCTGGCGGTCACCACCTCCAGCGCCAAGACGTTTTCGCGCATCGTTCCGTAGCGCACGGCATTGGTGCCGCTGGCGCGGGTCGCGCTCATGCCGCCGATCGTGGCGTCAGCGCCCGGGTCGATCGGAAAGAACAGGCCGGTGGATTTGATTTCTTCGTTCAACTGCTTGCGCGTCACGCCCGGCTGCACCACGACCAGCAGGTCTTCGGGGTTGATGGACAGCACCTTGTTCATGCGCATCAAGTCGATGCTGACGCCGCCTTGCACCGCCAACAAATGGCCCTCCAAAGACGAGCCCACGCCAAAGGGAATCACCGGCACTTGGTACTGGGCGCACAGGCGCACCGCGTCCGACACGTCTTGGGTGGACTCGGCAAACACCACCGCCGCAGGGGGCGGCACGGTGGTGAAGGCCGATTCGTCACGCCCATGCTGTTCGCGCACCACAAGCGCCGTCGAGCAATTGACGCCAAAGCGGGCCTTCAAGGCCTCGAGCAAGACTTCGGGAACGGTGCGTTGGGCAATTTCAGGGGCCAGGTGTGCGGCTTGAGTGGGTGCGTTCATGGGGGGTCTCCGTGGGATGTTTCCGTGTGTCTAAGGGGGCCTTTGGGCCTAAAGTTTACGCTGTGCGGGACCTCAAGCACAATCGGGGTTAACGCAACTGAATGAACCGAAGTGACTTATGGGCAATCGTTTGACACAAATTTCCACCCGCACGGGCGACAACGGCACCACCGGGCTGGGCAATAACCAGCGGGTGTCCAAAAACAGCCTGCGCGTCCATGCCATGGGTGAGGTGGACGAACTCAACTCCCACATCGGTGTGTTGTTGTGTGAAGACATGCCTCAAGAGGTTCGCGAATTGCTGGTTGAAGTGCAACATCAACTGTTCAATCTCGGGGGCGAGTTGTCGATTCCGGGCTTTGAGTTGCTCAAGGCCGAAGCCGTGGCTGCGCTTGACACGGCGCTGACCACCTACAACGCTCAACTGCCCAAGCTGGCAGAGTTCATTTTGCCCGCTGGCACGCGCGGCGCTTCTTTGGCGCATGTGTGTCGCACCGTGGCCCGTCGCGCCGAACGCGCCACGGTGGCCTTGGGCAATGAAGAATCGCTGAACGACACCCCCAAACAGTATCTGAACCGCTTGTCGGATTTGATGTTTGTGTTGGCCCGTGTCCTCAATCGCCTGAATGGCGGTGACGACGTGTACTGGAAGAGCCAGCGACTTACCGAGATGCGCGCTGGCTGACCAATAAGTCTGGCGTGATGTCCTTGAGCTGACGCACACCGCACAGTTGCATGGTTCGAATCAACTCGGTTTGCATAACTTCAAGCGCACGCCGTGCACCTCGTTCGCCATCCGACACAGCGCCAAACAGTGTGGCGCGACCGATCAAAACCCCGCCGGCCCCCAGCGCCAAGGCCTTGACGATATCTTGGCCACGGCGTACGCCGCCATCCATCCAAACTGGAATACGGTCGGCGGCGGCCTGCACCACGCCGGGTAATGCGTCCAAGGTGGCCACGGCACCATCCAGCTGACGGCCACCGTGGTTGGACACAACCAAGGCGTCGCAACCCATGTTGCAAGCACGGTCGGCGTCATCCGGATGCATCACCCCTTTCAAAATGAGCTTGCGGGGCCAGAGATCGCGAATTTGTTGCAAGGCGGCCCAGTCAAAAGCAGGGTCGTAGTTGCGACCCACTGAGGAGGCCATGCTGGCCGCGGATTTGGCCTTTTCGTCCAGCCCGATTAAGTTTTCCATGACCGGCATGCCATGGCGCAGCATTTGCCAACACCAGGTCGGTTTTTGCGCAAAATCGAGCACATTCTTGGGTGTGAAGCGAAAGGGGACTGAAAAATCATTGCGCTGATCGCGCTCGCGTTTGCCGCCCACTGGCAAGTCGACGGTGATCATCAGGGCTTCGTATTCTGCAACGCGAGCCCGCTCGATCAAACGCGCCAAGAAAGCTTTGTCTTTGAGGATGTAAGCCTGAAACCACAAGCGGCCTTGCGACGCATCCGCTATGCGCTCAATGGAGGCGGTTGCCGTAGTAGAGAGCGTGTACGGAATCCCCGCGGCGGCGGCGGCCTTGGCAATGGCAACATCGCCGCCGGCATAGCCATAGCCGACGGCCCCGGTTGGGGCAATGGCCATGGGCATGGACGAGGACTCGCCGAACAGCTCCGTGCGGGTGTCAATGTGCGAGACATCTTTCAATACACGAGGCAAAAATCGCTGTCGCTGAAAGGCTGATCGATTGGCCTCCAGCGTGATTTCGTCTTCTGCGCCCCCATCGAAAAAATCAAAAATTGCACGCGGTAGTCGGCGTTGAGCGGCAGCACGCAGATCATGGATGGCGTAAGCAGGTCGCATCGAATGGATCTCGGGCCTGCTTACATGGGGCCGGGCTTGATCGCCGCGGCTTTGATTACGCCATCCCAGCGCTCATAGTCACGCTTCAAAAAGTTGGTGAATTGCGCCGGGGTGTCGCCCACAATCAAGGCGCCCAGCTTTTCGAGTTGTACACGGACATCAGGTTTGGCCAGGGCCTTGCTCATCGCATCATGCAGCTTGGCCACAACGGCGTCCGACATTTTGGCGGGCCCAAGCAAACCCACCCATGGCGCGGTCTCTTCAAAGCCTGGAAATCCAATTTCAACCATCGTGGGCGCATCGGGAAACTGGGGCAAACGTTTGGCCGTACCCACGGCCAAAATGTTCAAGCGTTTGGTGGCCATGTGCTCGGCCAAACCAATCACCGGATAAAACATGAAGTCCACCCGGCCGGCCATCACCTCCAACAATGCTGGACCATTGCCTTTGTAGGGCACGTGCAGCATTTTGATTTTGGCCACGGTGGCCAACAACTCCCCCGCCAAGTGGCCCGAGCCGCCACTGCCCGAAGACCCGAAGCTCACAGCCTCAGGACGGGTTTTGGCCTTGGCCAGCACCTCGGTCATGGATTTGGACGGGGCATCAAAGGCATTGACGGCAACCAATGGCAGCACCGCTGCATTGGAAATCGGGGTGAAGTCGGTTTTGGGGTTGTAGCCGGCTTGCTCGCCGAGCAGCAGGGGATTGACGTTCAGGCCCAAGGAAGAAAACAACAAGGTATAGCCGTCGTTGGGCGCATTTCGGACCTCGCGCGTGGCGATCATGGAGCTGGCGCCGGCTTTGTTTTCGACCACCACGGCTTGCCCCAAGGTGACGGTCATCTCTTTCGCCAAAACCCGCGCAATCACATCAGTGGGCCCCCCGGCAGCAAAACCCACCAAAAGACGAATGGGCTTGCTGGGGTACACATCGGCTTGGACGGAACTGCAGGCCAAGGCGGTCAGTGCGGCGGCACTGATGAGGCGAATAAGGGAAGATTTCATGCGTGTCTCTTTCGGTTTTTAAAAGGGCTGATGAGCCGGGTTTCAGGCGATGGAGTGCGACAACCTGCCCACGCCTGTGACCTCAAATTCAAGGTGGTCACCGGGCTGCAGGTACAGGGGCGGCGTGCGAAATGCGCCAATCCCTGCTGGCGTTCCTGTGGTGATGATGTCCCCCGGCTCGAGTGTCATGAACTGGGAGACATAGGCCACCAAGGCTTTCACCGTAAACAACATGTCCTTGGTGTGTCCGTGCTGCATTTGCACCCCATTGAGCCAACAATAAACTTCTAAATTTTGCGGATCAGGCACTTCATCGCGCGTTACCAACCATGGGCCCATGGGGCAAAACCCATCCATGCTTTTGGCAAAAGTGGTTTGCGCCGGGGACACATCAAATTGAAACTCGCGTGCGCTCATGTCATTGAGCACGGTATAACCCGCGACATGGTGCAATGCTGTTGACGCGTCAATGTCGCGACCATAGGCGCCCATGACCACCGCCAGTTCGGCCTCAAAGTCGAGTTTGTGAACGCCTTGGGGCCGCCGCACTACCGCACCGGGGGCCGCCACAGAAGAAGGCATTTTGAAAATGATGCGTGGCTTCTCGAAGGGTGCTACACCCGTCTCTTTGGCGTGGTCTGCATAGTTGCGTCCCACGCCGATGATCTTGCCGGGGCGTGGCACCGGGGCATATAGCGTGACATCACTCAACGACCATTGCGTCTGATCCGCGCATTGCGCGACATGCGCCTGTAATTGGCGCAGTGCTTCAGGGCCTGCGCTCAAGCATCGCAAAATACCACCCAAAGGAGGCATGCTACCGGCCTGTTGATGGTGAGTAAGTGCTGCTTCGGACAGAGGCAAACGCAGCACCCATTCCGAGACATCCAGCACACGGTCGTTGAGTACGACACCCGTTCGCACATGGCCATCGTGACAATGGAAACTGATGATTTTCATGCGGATTCGGTCGCGAAGTAACGGTTCGCCATGACCTGACACCGTTGGATGTAACGGTGTTCATCAGGCCGGTAGTCTGGAACGGCGTTGTGCAGGGTTCCCATGTTGTCCCACATCAACACATCGCCGACTTGCCAGCGGTGCTTGTATTGGTACTTGGCTTGCAATTGGTGCTGGAATAGAAACGCCAAAGTGGCGTCACTTTCCGCTTCAGACATTTCATTGATCCGCATTGCATAACCTGGATTGGCGTACAACACTTTGCGGCCGGTGATGGGGTGCAGCAAGATGGCGGGGTGTGAAACCGGTGGTTTGGCTTGTCGCTGCGCCGGTGTCAACGGCGCACGCGAGCTGCCGGCTTTGGCGCGCATGGCATCCCAAAATTTGGCAAAGTCGTGGGTGATGGTCATGCCTTCCAGGCGGTGCTTGAGCTCGGCAGGCAAATCTGCATAGGCCGCGTGCATATTGCAAAACTCGGTGTTGCCCAAGGGCTCTCCATCGCGATGGGGTATTTCCAAGCCATACAAAATATTGGTAAAGGCCACCATCTTGCTGTAGGACATGTCGGTGTGCCAATCTTGACCTGCATCGCTCAGGCCAACGGGTTTACCGTTGGCGCCGATTTTGTTGGACAAGATCATCACCTCGGGCAAACCAGGCACCTGGTACACATTGGCCACATTGATTTCCAGCTTGCCAAAGTGCTCGGCAAATTGTTTGAGTTGCAGGGCTGTCAATGTTTGCCGGGGGTAACTCAAAACGCCATACCGCCCCAAGGCCTGCTCCAAAGTTCGAAAGTCGACGTCCGAGAGGGGTTGCGATAAATCCAGGTCCTCTACTCGGGCCCCCAAGATGTGTCCACTTTCAATGATATTCATCGTTGTTCTCCTGAAGAGTGCATCACCAAGCGGCATGCAGCAAGTTTTCAATTTGATCCGCGGAGTCCACCGCACGCGGGTTGTAGGCTAAGCCACGCTCATGCAATACGTGATGGGCGACCGCACCCAGACGCTGGGGGTCAACGCCCAGATCGCGCAATCGTGTGGGCACTTGGGTTGCGCGTTGCAGGTCGTTTAACCATTGAATGATTTTTTCGCCTGCAGTGGACGCATCCACACTCATGCCTAAATTATGGGCCATGGCGTTCAAGGCAGGCTGAACAGCCGGGGCATTGAAACGAAGTGCATGAGGCAATATCACCGCATTGGCATCGCCATGTCCGATGCCAAAAGTTGCGCCCAAAACATGGCAAATCGCGTGGTGCAAACAACTGCGGGCACTCGCCAAGACCATGCCGGACAGGTGCGCTGCGACCAACAATGCACCACGTGCATTCGCATCTTTGGGGTCCTTTGCCACAGCACGCATGGCGTGATCAAAAGCGCACAGCCCGGACAAAGCCAATGTATCGGTGATCGGCGAACGCGCATGCGAGTAAAGGCCCTCAATGCAATGTGCCAAACCGTTCATGCCGGTGGACAACATCACGGCAGCAGGCATCTCCAAATTGGCTTGCGGATCGATCAAAATGACCCGACTGGCCAGGGCCGCATCCCAAAATAACAACTTGCCACCTTGTGCGGTGCGAATGCCCAGTGAAGGTGTCACTTCTGCGCCCGAGGCGGTCATGGGGATGGACACAATGGGCACCTTGTCGCGCACAAAATCAGGCGTGACCACGGTGGAAGGTGGTGTAAAACGGCTCGCATGCTGCGCCAAAGGCGCGCCTTCGGCCAATACCAAGGCCGCAGCTTTGGCTGAATCGCAGACACTGCCTCCGCCCAAGCAAATAAACGCATCGGCCTGATGGGCTTGGGCCAGATGGACAATGTGCTCGACGGTTTCAACCGAAGAGTGTGCCGGGATGTCAATGACCTGAGCCCAATGGACTTTGGCCAACAAACCACGAACTTTTTCGAACAACGCCGTTTGGGCCATGCGCGTGCTGCACAGCAATATTGGGCGTTTCGATTGCAGTTTGCGTAACTCTTCGGGTAAGTCCAGTACGGCCTCTGTCTTGAAAATCACGCGTGAGCGAAAGGACAGATGATTGAAGGCGTTTTGTGAGTTCATTCGCAAGCAATGCAGAGGTGGCGGGCAGAGAGGGATGCCAACCTTAATACAAACCCGCCCTGTCGCCAAGGTGTAAACCCCGCGGGTTTTCCGGATGACATCCTAGGGACGCCACTGCTACCCTAGCGACATGAATGCAAGCTCAACCTCTCATGCCCAGGGGGCGCCCTCGGTGACGCCATTTTTGCCGCAAATCCGTCTCTACCAAGACTGGCTGAAAGCGAACCGCGGACTCGCCTTTGATTCTTACAACGCACTGTGGCAATGGTCGATCACCGACATTGAAGCTTTTTGGCAAAGCATGTGGGATTACTTTGACCTGCAGTCGCCCACGCCGCATACCCAGGTGTTGACCCAGAACGTGATGCCTGGCGGGCAATGGTTCAGTGGTGCCCAAGTGAACTACGCGCACCAGGTGTTGCGGCATGTCAAGCCTGCACACGCTGCAGGATTCATGGCCGTGATCTGCCGCAACGAAAAAGGCCAGCACCGCGAAATGTCTTGGCCTGAGTTGTCTCAGCAGGTCGCTTCATTGGCCTTGCATTTGAAGGCGCAAGGTGTCGAGCCTGGCGACCGCGTCGCTGCCTATCTGCCCAATATTCCCGAGGCCATGATTGCCTTTTTGGCCACCGTCAGCATTGGGGGTGTCTGGAGCATTTGCGCACCCGATATGGGCACTTTGGCGGTGCTCGATCGGTTCAAACAAATCGAGCCCAAGGTCTTGATTGCAGTCGACGGGGTCTCTTATGGCGGCCGCGACCATGACCGCATGTGCGTGGTTCAAGAGTTGGTGGACGCTTTGCCGACCGTGCAGCATGTGATCATTCATGACAACCTGGGCACCGCCGACTTGGCCAGCAACGAGGTGGCCAGCGCGGTGCGCATGGCGCAAACCACCCAGCAACATGGCGAGGCCGTGGAGGCCTTCGAGCCGATGTGGCTGCCCTTTGACCATCCGCTGTGGATCGTTTACTCCAGCGGCACCACGGGCTTGCCCAAACCGATTGTGCATGGCCATGGGGGCACCATCATTGTGGCCTTGGCACTCAAAATAGTGCACAACGACATCGGTTGCAGCTACCACCCCAACTCCTGGGGCGAGCGCTACCACTGGTACAGCTCCACCGGATGGGTCATGTGGAATGCGCAGTTAGGTGGCCTGCTCAATGGCACCACCTGCATCCTGTACGACGGCAACCCCGGTGGCAGCAAAGACAATCCAGACTGGGGCACCTTGTGGCGCTTTGCCGCAGAAATGAAGGTCACCTTCTTTGGCGCTGGCGCTGCCTTTTTTGCCAATTGCCAGAAAGCCGGCGTGGACTTGACCCAATGCGGTGACCTGTCGAGCATTCGCGCGCTGGGCACGACGGGGTCCCCCTTGTCGCCTGAAACCCAGAACTGGGGCACGGCACAATTCAAAGCCGTGGCGAAAACTTTTACGCCTGGGCACGCGGTGCCTGACATTTGGTGGTGCAATATTTCAGGCGGCACCGATTTTTGCGGCGCCTTCATTGGCGGCAACCGCGAACTGCCGCAAGAAGCGGGCGTCATGCAATGCCGTTTGCTCGGTTGCGCTGTCGAAGCCTGGAACGAAGCCGGCGACCCCGTCTTGGGCGAAGTGGGTGAACTCGTGTGCACCCAGCCCATTCCGTCCATGCCCCTGTATTTCTGGGGTGACACAGGCAACGCCCGTTACCTGGCCAGTTACTTTGAAATGTACCCCGCAGGCCACGGGCGCAAGCCCGGCGGTGGTGACGCCGGGCCTGAGACGGGTGGCGTGTGGCGACACGGTGACTGGTTGCGCATCGGCACCCAAGAGGCGGGCGGCGAAGGGTGTGTGATTTTTGGCCGCAGTGACGCCACCATCAACCGCCACGGCTTGCGCATGGGCACCAGCGAGTTGTACAGCGCCGTGGAGGCCTTGCCCGAAGTGATGGACTCCATGGTGGTGGACCTCGAATACCTGGGCCGCGAAAGCTACATGCCCTTGTTTGTGGTCTTGCGACCAGGCACCATGCTGGACGCTGCCATGCAAGCCAAGATCAACAACGCCATCAAGGTGGCTTTGAGTCCGCGCTTCATCCCCAATGAAATGTTCCAGGTGGCTGAAATCCCGCGCACCTTGTCTGGCAAAAAACAAGAGCTGCCGATTAAGAAACTGATGCTGGGCCATCCCCAGGAAAAGGTCGTCAACAAAGACGCGATGGCCAACCCGGGGTGCCTGGATTGGTATGTCGCTCTGGCCAAAGCGCATTTGGCCAAGGCGGCATCAAGTGCTTGAGAACGGCGATGCGTGAACGGCTTCGCTTACGGCCTGCGCTCTCGGGGCGCCAGCCAGGGCTTCTTGGCATGCCGTTGGGCTGTGTAGATCGAAGTGTGGCCTGAAAAAAAGTAGCTCACGGTGCAGGCCACCGCAGCAAATGCACCTGTCTGCAAGCCAAACAGTTCGATGGCCATCAGCGTGCACGCCAAGGGCGTGTTGGATGCGCCCGCAAACACCGCCACAAAGCCCAGCGCGGCCATCAGGCCCAAAGGCATGTCGACTATGGGCGCTAAGGCGTTGCCCAATGTGGCGCCGATGTAAAACAGCGGCGTGACTTCGCCGCCTTTGAAACCGCTGCCGAGTGACAACACCGTCATGGCCAGTTTGGCGGCAAAGTCCCAAGGTGCCAAGGGCTGATCAAAAGACTCCAGAATGACCGGAATTCCCAAGCCGATGTAGCGCTCCGCGTGGCCCCACACCACGATGGCGGTGATCACAACCCCGCCAATCAAGGCGCGCAAAGGCGGGTACGCAAGCCACTGCTTGAACTGCGCCGACAAGGTGTGAGCGCTCCAGGCAAATACGCGGCCTGTCAGGCCAAACACACCGCCCGCCAAAATGACACTGGCCAAACCCCATGCCGTGAGGCTGGGGATGACGCTGACGGTGTAGACAGTGTGATGAACACCCCACCACAAACCCACCTGGTC
>Ga0209598_10003384_pt1 | contig 12067 bp, 10 predicted proteins | sample M_140807_EF_Meta_FD_187317 | JGI IMG/M metagenome (GOLD analysis project Ga0209598, IMG submission 187317) | Freshwater microbial communities from Lake Montjoie, Canada to study carbon cycling - M_140807_EF_MetaG (SPAdes) (version 2) | ecosystem: Environmental > Aquatic > Freshwater > Lake... | reverse complement strand
GCAGCCACGCTTCTCGGCGCCGCCGGCCTCCTGGGCCGTCGTCGCAAGGCCTGAGTCTCGGCCTCCTGTTTCCAACTCTTCAGACCGTTGCGCTCCCCTAGGGCGCAACGGTCTTTCACTTTTTCTTATGCTCGCATGGTGAACGACGCCCCGCCCACAACTCCGCCAGTGCCCACCGCGCGCAGACCGCGTGTGCGTGACTGGATGGGACTGAGCGCGCTCGGGTGCAGCATTCTTGGCCTGCTGTCCTGCTTGCCGGTGCTGTGCGCCGCGGGCGGCGTGCTTGGGTTCATCAGCTTTCGGCGCGCCCGCGCGGCGAAGCAGCGAGCCCGACTGGCCACCGCGGCACTGGTGCTGACGGGCCTGTCGCTGGTTCTGCAGGTGGCCCTGTGGCAGATGGCGGGCAACTGGCTGCTGCCGGCCATGCAGCGGCGCACGGTGGCCGCACTCACCGCTGCGTGTCAGGGCGACTGGAACGGCGCCGTGCCAACCACACAGAACGAGCTGCTGGTCGTGCCCCTGCCTGCCCCGACCGAGAGCGACACCCAAGCCTTCAGCCGATCGCTGATTGAATCGATCGGACCCGTGCGCTCCATCTCCATGCTGAATCCCGAGATCGGCGGCGCGCTGGTGGGCCCCACCGTGTCGATGGCGCTGGTGATCACCTGCGAGCGCGGCTCGGCCACCGGCTCGGCGCGCGTGCAGTGGGTGCCAAGCGATCCCAATCAGGCAGAACCCTGGATGCCCTCGGCGCGCGTGCTGGAGCTGGAGGTGAACCTGCCCGACCAACGCACGCTGTCACTGCGACCCACTGCCGAACCCCCTGCCACACCACCGAACCCATGAACGACGACACGCAGAATCTTGACGCTACCGAGCCGCCCGCCACACACTTTTCACGCACCGCCGTGCTGTCCGCCATGTTCGCGCTGCCGGTGTGCTGCCCACCCATGTCGCTGCTGGCGTGCATCACGGGTGGCGTGGCGCTGTGGCAGATCAGGCGCAACCCCCTGGCACGCGGCGCGTGGCTGACCGTCGCGGCCATGGTGATCGGCGCGGCCAGCGCCATCGTGATGAGCACCCTGCTGTGGAACAACGGACTGGGCCTGCTGTGGCGCGGGCCGGGTGCCCCCATGGATGCGGTGATGCGCGGCGACACGGCCGCCATGCGCGCACACTGGTCCGGCCCTGCCGCCGAGCTTTCGCAACCAGCGCTGCAGGCCTTTGCACAAACGCTCACTGCACAGCACGGTGCCTACCAAGGCACCACCGACAGCGTGACCCGCGCCACGCCACTCAAGCCTCCGGCGGGCAAGAGCGTGGCACCCGTGCCCATCACCATCAAGTTCGAGCGGGCAACGCTGGAAGCCGATCTTGGCCTGGAACTGTTCGACCCCAAGACCGGCGCCACGGTGATGAAGTGGCGGTCGCTGCGGGTGCTGGATCCCGTGCAGGGCGATCTGGTGTTCCCACCGGGCGAGCCCGCGCCACCCGTGCTGGAGCCCCCAGCTCCGCCAGCCACGAATCGTCGCGCGCCGGCCACCGGGGATTCCACAAAGCCCGCCACCGGCACTACACCCGCCGCGCCGCCACCGCTACGCTGAACCCATGTCCGTAGCCATCGAGATTCGCGACCTGGTGCGTGTGTTCGGCAAGCAGACCGTGCTCAACGGCATCAATCTGGACATCCACGAAGGCGAGACCATGGTGATCATGGGCGGCTCGGGCTGCGGCAAGAGCACGCTGCTGCGCCACCTGATCGGCAGCCTGAAGCCCACCTCGGGCACCATCAAGCTGTTCGGCCACGACCTGAGCTCGCTGGATGAAGCGGGCCTGGACAAGGTGCGCAGCTACTTCGGCATCCTGTTCCAGTCGGGTGCGCTGTTCAACAGCATGACCGTCGCCGAGAACGTGGCGCTGCCGCTGCGCGAACACACCGAGCTCGACGGCACCACCATCGACATCATGGTGAAGATCAAGCTGGAGCAGGTGGGACTGCGCGAACACGCCGAGAAGTTCCCATCGCAGATCTCCGGCGGCATGAAGAAGCGTGCCGGCCTGGCGCGCGCGCTGGCGCTGGATCCACGCATCCTTTTCTACGACGAACCGAGCGCGGGCCTGGACCCCGTGACCAGCGCCGAGATCGACCAGCTGATGCTGGATCTCACGCGCAAGCTGGGCGTGACCAGCGTGGTGGTGACGCACGAGATGGACAGCGCCTTCACCATCGCCGACCGCATGGTGATGCTGGACAAGGGCCGCGCGCTGCGCGTGGACACGCGCGAGAACTTCGACGCGCTGCGCAAGACCAGCGAGGCCGACGCCGCCAAGCTGAGCGACACCGACCGCCTGATCAGGCAGTTCCTGCGCGGCGACGCGCAGGGCCCCATCACCGAGCGCAAGGCCGCCACCAACTACGCGGAAGACCTGCTGAACACGGGCAACGCCGCCGCACGCATCGCCGCCATCACGCCTTCGCGATGAACCACGCCGTCCGCCGTCTGGCACAGGATCGACGCTGTCTGGTGATGGGCCTGGGTGCCTTCGGTGGCGGACTGGGCGTGACGCGCGCACTGGTTGATGCGGGCGCCAAGCAGGTGCTGGTGACCGATCTGGCGAATGAGACGAAACTGGCGACCTCGCTCGAGGCGATCAAGCCACTGGTGGACGCGGGCCGTGTGCGGTTGCGGCTTGGTGGCCACGAGGCATCCGATTTCCGCTCGGCCGAGGTGGTGATCGCCAACCCCGCGGTGCCAAAGCCGTGGCAGAACGAATTCCTGCTCGCCGCGCGCGCCGGCGGCGCCACCGTGACCACCGAGATGCGCCTGGGCCTTGAAGGCGTGCCTGCCGATCGCGTGATCGGCATCACCGGCAGCGCCGGCAAGAGCACCACCAGCGCCATGATCGCGCACCTGCTGGACGGCGATGGGCGGCGCGCGGTGCTGGCCGGCAACATCGGCGGCAGCCTGCTCGAGCGCGCGCCACAACTTGGCGCGAAGGACTGGCTGGTGCTGGAGCTTTCAAGTTTCATGCTGTGGTGGCTTGGCCCGGAGGCTGGCGGAACACCGTGGCTGCCGCGCATCGGCGTGCTCACCAACCTGGCCGACAATCACCTGGACTGGCATGTCGACGCGGCCCACTACAGCCGCAGCAAGTCGTTCGTGCGCGGCCCGTCGCAGCATGCGTTCATCAGTCGCTTCGATGCGGAGGATGCCGCGTCGGCACAGCGCTTCGCGAAGCTGCCCGCTGGCGCATGGTGGCGCGGTGCTGCACTGGATGCGGCGATCGAATCGCGACCGGAACTTGCGGACAGCTGCCCGTTGCCTGGCGCCCACAACCGTCGCAATGCGCTGCTGGCACTGCAGGTTGCGGCGGCGGCACTGCGCGCCGATGGGGAGCAGCCCGATCTGCCGGCATTGTCCGCGCGCCTGGCCACCTTCCGCGGACTGCCGCACCGACTGGCGCTGGTGCACGAGGCGAATGGCGTGCGCTGGTTCGATGACAGCAAGGCCACCACCCCCGAAGCCACGCTGCTGGCCGTTTCATGCTTCCCCGACCGACGCAAGGTGCATCTGATCGCGGGTGGTTCGGACAAGGGCTCGAACCTTTCGCCCATCGCCGAACTGGCCGGTGAACTGGCTGGCCTGTACGCCATCGGCACCACGGCACCCGCCCTGTGCACGCACGGCGGCAACGCATGCGGCACCCTGCAGGAAGCCACACGACGCATCCACGCGGCCCTGAAGCCGGGTGATGTGGTGCTGCTGTCGCCCGGGTGCGCCAGCTGGGACCAGTTCAAGAACTACGAGGACCGTGGCCGGCAATTCGCCGCGATGGCCCGGGGTCGGTAGCATCCCCCCCATCATGAGGCAGGGCTGGCTCCTTCCGTTTCTGGTCGTCTCGCTCGCGGCACTCACGGGCTGCTATGCACCCGATGGCGGATTCAATCCGACCAGCGGTCGTGGCTTCACCTACGAGAGCACAAGCATGCGACCGCTCACGGTCAGCGTGATCGACACGCGCACCGAGGAGCCCTTCTTCACCATGGAGATTCCACCGGGCAAGCAGCTCACCTTCTCCTTCAAGGAGGGTGGCGGCGATGATCCGGTGTACACGCCTGACCGCATGAACTACTCGGTGTGGGACAACGGCGTCACCACGGGTCATCTGGACAACCAGCTCACCTGCCCGCCGACCAGCTGCCGACGCATCGACGTGGAGATCCGCAAGGGACCCGTGTGGCCCGAGCCCGATCCCGCCGTGCGCCTTCGCACCGACCAGGCCGCGGATCGCCCGGCCTACGCCACCCCCAAGGGCGGCGCGGCACCGGACGCCAGCAAGAAGCAGTACGACAACTGACCGTGCTGCGCATCGGCCACGGCTACGACCTGCATCGACTGGAGCCGCTCGCGCCCGATGGCGCCGGACGCCCCTTCGTGCTGGGCGGCGTGTCGATCGCGCATGATCGCGGCCCCGTTGGCCACTCCGACGGCGATGCCCTGCTGCACGCCATCACCGACGCCATCCTGGGCGCGCTGGGCGAGCCCGACATCGGACAACTGTTTCCGGACAACGATCCACAGTGGAAGGGCGCCGACAGCGCGGTGTTCCTGAACGAGGCCACGCGCCGCATGCGCGCGCGCGGCTTCGAGCTGGTGAACCTGGACGCCACCATCATCTGCGAGCGACCGAAGATCGGCCCCGCCAAGGCCGGCATGCGCGCACATCTGGCGCGACTGCTGGGCTGCACCGAAACGCTGGTGAACCTGAAGGGCAAGACCCACGAGAAGGTGGACGCCGTGGGTGAAGGCCGCGCCATCGAGGTGCATGTGGTGGCCCTGCTTTCGTCGGGAACTTCCGCGAACGGTCGCTGAGTCCGCTGGGAGCCGCGGTTACACTCGCTGCATGCGAGCAGTCGTCACCGGACAAGTCGGCCTAGACAAGAAGTCCTATCTGCAGTCGGTCGCCCGAATCGCGGGCGAACGCGGTGATCGCGTGGAACTGTTCAACGTGGGCGACCTGATGTACGGCGAGGCGCCCGATGTGCGTCCCGGCCGCATCCTGGACCTGCCGCTGAGCCGCCTGGCCAGCCTGCGCCGCGCCGCCTTCAAGGACATCATCGGCAGCACCTCGCCCGCCGAGGATCACCCCAACGTGATCGTGAACACGCACGCCACCTTCCGCTGGCGGCATGGCCTGTTCGCGGCCTTCGACTTCGATCTGCTGCGCCGCCTGAAGCCCGACATGTTCATCTGCATGGTGGACAACATCGAGGTGGTGCATCACCGTCTGCACGCAGAACACGACATCGACGCCACGCTGAAGGACTGCATGGTGTGGCGCGAGGAGGAGATCCTGGCCAGCGAGCTGGTGGCGCAGGCGATCGGCTGCAAGGGCGGCTTCTTCATCCTCAGCCGCGGTCGCCAGGTGGACACCACCGAGACGGCGTTGCGCATGATCACGCGCCCCGAGATGCGCAAGGTGTATCCCAGCTTCCCCATGAGCCATGTCATGGACATGCCCGAGGTGCTCGCCGAGATCGACCACTTCCGCGCCGAGCTGGCCAAGCACTTCATCACCTTCGACCCGGGCGACGTGGACGAGAAGCTGCTGCTCGACAACGCCATCGCCGCGGCGCGCGAGGGCAAGGACTTCATCGAGGTGAAGGCGCACAGCTTCGGCGGCCGCAAGGATGCCGCCCCGCTGCGCGTGAGCGTGCGCGAGGTGCTGGACATCGCCGGCGACGTGGATGGCCAGATCTACATGCGCGACTTCCGCCTGATCGACCAGAGCGACATGATCGTGAGCCTGGTGCCCGAGCTTGCGGGCGGCATTCCGGGCCTGTCGAGTGGCGTGGAGCGCGAACTGCACCACGCCTTCGAGCACGCCAAGGAGGTGTACGTGGTGTGGAAGCCCAGGAAGAATCCCAGCCCGTTCATCACCGAGACGGCCACCAAGATCTTCCGCAGCGTGGATGAGGCGCTGGCCTTCTTCGAGGCCGAAGGCATGTTTGCCACCAAGAACCTGTTCGGGCACTGATCCGGTGCCCCGAGGCGGCCGATCCAGCGCGAAGGATGTCAGAACGCGCAACCGCCAATTGTTCGGATTCGGAAATTGATCCAGTGATGCGCACCACAGTCCATCCCATCCGCGCGCGAGGCTTCACCCTGGTGGAACTGCTGGTGGTGATCGCCATCATCGCGCTGCTGGTGGGACTGCTCATCGTGGCGATCGGGCGTGCGCGTGGCGCCGCGGTGAACACCGCCGACCAGGCCAACCTGCGCACGCTCGCCAGCGCCGCCAACACCTACGCCAGCAGCAACAAGGGACGGCTGCCGAGCCCCCGCACGGACACGCCCGGCCGGTGGGGATCGCTCACCAAGGATCCCAAGGTCGCCTTCAACGCCACCAGCAACTCGCGCGATGACAACGCCAACGCCTACAAGCCGTGGGTGGTTGCGGAGGCCACCGGTACCAACGCCGACACGATCGACGCCAACCTGAACATCGAGACGCTGGCCGCCCTCGAGAAGGGCAGCATGTGGAACTACCTCGGCGACGCGAAGCTGTATCGCAGCCCGATGGATCCATCCGCGCGCCCCCGCAGCTATTCGATCAACGCGTTCGTTGGGGTGCTCTACGCCGACGATTTCGATGGTCTGCCAGGCGGCGCCGCGGGCTCCAGCGCGTGGATCTCCTCCAACTATGCGCACGACACGCGCACGCTGAGCCGCATCCCGCAGCCCTCGGGCACCTTCTACGCCATCGGACAGATGGACCGTTCCAACGCCAAGTCGATCATGGACGGATGGAACGTCGGCGGCTTCCTGGCGAACCCCGACCCGACCAAGGGCACGCTGTGGTTCGACGCCCCCGCCATCTGGTCCGTTCCGCAGTATCAGGTAAACCTGGGCAACTGCGATGGCAGCACGGCCTCGTACCAGATTCTGAGCAGGGCGCTGCGCGACGGACTGGTAGAGACGAACCCGACCAACGGGGCCACGCAGAGCACCGGGACTGAATCCGCCCCCGACCTGGTTGGGCTCAAGGCGCTCATCCTGCCTGGGCTGGTCAAGTAGCCCTTCTAGCCCCCCAAGGGCGGAACGTCCGAATTGAGTGGCCCAAGCACCCCGGGGTTTCTATTATCGCTGCAATCTGAGGGCAATTTGCTTCCCCATCCCCTGCCACGCGGCAGAATGGGTCACACCGCCACGCACCCCAGAATGGGAGATCGAACCGCCATGACGCACGCGCCCCGAGCCCACCGCTCCAGGTTGTCGCAGGGCATCACTGCCCTGGCTGCGCTGTGCCTTGCATGCGTTGCCGCACACGCCGTGGTGCTGCCCGTGTCCACACGCGGCGGCATCGGTGCCATCCCCTATCAGGACGGCTCCACCAAGGGTGTCACGTTCCGCACCTGGGCACCCAACGCGCAGGCCGTCAGCGTGGCGCTGGCGAGCACCTTCTACAGCACCACCGCGCACCAGCTCAGCAGCGAGGGCAACGGGTACTGGTCGGGCGACATCGCCAACGTGGTGGCTGGTGCGCAGTACAAGTTCGCGATCAAGTACAACAACACCTATCGCCTGAAGAACGATCCGCGCGCGCGCGACCTGACCAACAGCGTGGGCACCAGCATCGTGTACGACCCCGCGGCGTACCAGTGGCAGACCTCGAACTTCCAGATCGCCAACTGGAACGAGCTGGTGATCTACGAGATGCACATCGGCACGTTCGGCACGTCGGCCAGCGGTTCTCCGCCGGCCACCTTCAGCAACGCGATCAGCAAGCTGGACCATCTGGTGGATCTGGGCGTGAACTGCGTCAGCCTGATGCCGATCAACGAGTTCCCCGGCGACCTGAGCTGGGGCTACAACCCCAGCTATCCGTTCAGCGTTGAAAGCGCCTACGGCACGCCGGACGACCTGAAGCGCTTCGTGGATGCGGCGCACGCACGCGGCATCGCGGTGCTGAACGACGTGATCTACAACCACCTGGGCCCCACCGACATGGACATGTGGCAGTTCGATGGCTGGAGCCAGAACAACCTGGGTGGCATCTTCTTCTACAACAACGCCACGCAGGCCGCCACGCCGTGGGGCAACACGCGACCGGATTACGGCCGCGCCGAGGTGCGCCAGTTCATCCGGGACAACGCGCTGATGTGGCTGGACGAGTTCCGCATGGACGGCCTGCGCTGGGACGGCACCAAGTACATCCGCCGCACCGACCAGTACGGGCAGGAACTGCCCTACGCCTGGGGCATGCTGCAGTGGTGCAACGACCAGATCAACGCGCAGTTCCCGGGCAAGATCTCGGTGGCCGAGGACTTCGACGACAACGCCTGGATCAGCAAGCCCACCAGCGTGGGCGGCGCCGGCTTCGACAGCCAGTGGGACTGGTTCGTGCACAACGTGCGTGACGTGATCCAGCAGACCTGGGACAGCGGCCGCGACATGACGAAGATCCGGGAAGCGATCACCCACAACTACAACGGCAACCACACCGAGCGCGTGATCTACGTGGAGAGCCACGACGAGGTTGCCAACGGCAAGCAGCGCATGTCGAGCAGCATCAGCCCCAGCACGCCGGGCGACTACTACGCACGCAAGCGCAGCACCCTGGGTGCCGCCGTGACCTTCTTCAGCCCCGGCATCCCGTTCATGTTCCAGGGACAGGAGATGCTGGAGGACGGCTTCTTCACCGACAGCGACCCGCTGGACTGGAGCAAGGCCACCACCTACGCCGGCATCGTGCGGATGTACAAGGACATGATCGCGCTGCGCCGCAACACGCAGGCGGTCACCAAGGGCCTGACCGGACCCAACACGAACGTGTTCCACATGAACAACTCGAACAAGCTGGTGGGTTGGCACCGCTGGATGAACGGCGGCACCGGCGATGACGTGGTGGTGCTGATCAACTTCAGCGCGACCAGCTGGTCCAACTACCGCATCGGCATGCCGCGCGGTGGCATGTGGAAGTGCCGCTTCAACAGCGACTGGAACGGCTACTGCAGCGACTTTGCCAACACGAAGTCGCTGGACGTGGACGCGAACGGCTACGCCTACGACGGCCTTGCCCAGAGCGCCACGCTGAACATCGGCCCCTACTCGGTGCTGGTGTACTCGCAGGGCGACGCGCAGGTGCCGGGCAACCCCGCCGACCTCGACGGAAGCTGCTCGGTGGACGCGGGCGATGTGAGCATCGTGCTGCTTGATTTCGGCACCGCGGGTGGCTCGAGCGATCTGGACGGCGACGGCATGGTGGGCAGCGGCGACATCGGCATCGTTCTGCTCGAGTTCGGCTGGACCTGCAACTGACATGTGATCCGGAACCGCCATGCACCGACCCGCCAACGCCGTTCGACGCCTGAGCGCCCTGACGGCGCTGGCGCTTGCGGCGCAGGCGTGGGCCGTGGTGCTGCCCGTGTCCACACGCGCGGGCGTGGGCGCGATTCCGTATCAGGTGGGCACCACGAAGGGCGTCACCTTCCGCACCTGGGCGCCGAACGCGCAGGCCGTGAGCGTGGTGGGCAGCTTCAACTTCTGGAGCACCACGGCGCACCAGCTGAGCAGCGAAGGCAACGGCTACTGGTCGGGCGACGTGAGCAACTGCCCCTTCGCCGCGCAGTACAAGTTCGCCATCAAGATCAACGGCAGCTACCAGCAGAAGGCCGATCCGCGATCGCGCCTGCTGGTGAACAGCGTGGGCAACAGCATCGTGCACGATCCGTCGGCCTATGCGTGGACGACCGGCACCTTCGGCATCGCCGACTGGAACAGGCTGGTCATCTATGAACTGCACCTGGGCTCGTTCCATGTGCCCAGCGGCACGACTGTGCCCAGCAACTTCAGCCGGGCCACGCAGAAGCTGGATGACCTGGTGGACCTCGGCATCAACTGCATCGAGCTGCTGCCGGTGGCGGAATTCCCGGGCGACATCAGCTGGGGCTACAACCCCAGCTACCCCTTCAGCGTGGAAAGCGCCTATGGCGGCCCGAACGAGCTGAAGAAGTTCGTGGACGCCTGCCATGCCCGCGGCATCGCCGTGCTGGCCGACGTGGTGCACAACCACTACGGCCCCAACGACCTCAGCATGTGGCAGTACGACGGGTGGAGCCAGAACGGCAACGGCGGCATCTTCTTCTTCAACGACACGCTGCGCGCGAACACGCCGTGGGGCCCCCGCCCCGACTACACGCGCACCGAGGTGCAGCAGTACGTGCGCGACAACGCCTCGATGTGGCTGGGCGAATTCCGCATGGATGGACTGCGATGGGATGCCACCAAGTTCATGCGGCGCACGGACTCGGCGGGCACCGACATTCCAAGCGCATGGAGCCTGCTGCAGGCGTGCAACAACGACATCGATGCGACCTGGCCGGGCAAGATCTCCATCGCCGAAGACTTCGATGACAGCGCCGCCGTCACGCGGCCCGTGTCGCAGAGCGGCGCGGGCTTCGACAGCCAGTGGGACTGGTTCGTGCACTCGATCCGCGGCGTGGTGACGGCCAGCAGCGACAGCGGTCGCGACATGAACACCGTGCGCGACGCCGTGGCGCACGCCTACAACGGCAGCGCCACGCAGCGCGTGATCTACACCGAGAGCCACGACGAGGTGGCCCTGACCAGCGGCAACCTGCGCCTGCCGAGCGCGATCAGCGCCGCCGCGCCGGGTGGCCTGCAGGCGCGCAAGCGCAGCACCCTTGCAGCGGGCGTGATGTTCACCAGCCCGGGCATTCCAATGCTTTTCATGGGGCAGGAGCTGCTGGAAGACGGCGGCTGGGACGCCAACGACCCGATGGACTGGACCAAGGCCACGACCTACGCCGGCACGCGGCAGATGTACAAGGACCTGATCGCGCTGCGTCGCAACACGGCGGGACTGACGGCCGGCCTGACGGGCGCCAACACCAACGTGTTCCATGTGAACAACACCAACAAGCAGATCGCCTGGCACCGCTGGGGCGGTGGCGGCGAGCGCGATGATGTGGTGGTGCTGGCGAACTTCAGCGGCTGGCCCATCAACAACTACCGCATCGGCCTGCCGCGCTCGGGCACCTGGAAGTGCCGCTTCAACAGCGATTCCAACGTGTACGCCAGCGACTACTCGAACACGCCCAGCCCCGATGTGGAAGCGAACGGTCAGGCGTATGACGGCATGCCCACCAGCGGCACCTTCCGCGTGGGCGCCTACGCGCTGGTTGTGTATTCGCAGGGCGATGCCGTGCCCGGCAATCCGGCCGACCTGGACGGCAGCTGCGTCGTGGATGCCGGCGACGTGGCCTTCGTGCTGCTCGACTTCGGATCCGTCGGCGGCCCGAGCGATCTCGACGGCGACGGCGTGGTCGGCAGCGGCGACGTGGCGATGATCCTGCTCGAGTTCGGCTGGACCTGCCAGTGAACGCTCACGCGTTCGCGGGCAGGTAGCTCTTCTCCAGGTACTCGGCCACCATGCGGTGCGTGTTGAATCGGCCCGGAACCGTGGCCACGCTGTGCAGCGCGCGCGCGATCCAGTCCTGCGGCAGGCCGGCACGATCGTGCTGGTAGAAGCTGGGCACCACCTCGTTCTCGAGCAGCGCGTACAGGCTCTCGGCGTCGAGCGCATCCTGCTTCTCGCGATCGGTTCCCTCGCTGCCGTCGCCGATGGCCCAGCCGTTGCGGCCGTCGAAGCTCTCCGGCCACCAGCCGTCCAGGATGCTCAGGTTCACGCCGCCGTGCATCGGCGGCTTCATGCCGCTGGTGCCGCTGGCCTCGTGCGGGCGAAGCGGGTTGTTCAGCCACACGTCGCAGCCGCTCACCAGCATGCGGCCCACATGCATGTCGTACTCCTCGATCAGCGCCACGCGGGCCTCGAAGCCCTGCTCGCGCGTCCAGTGATGCACCTCGGCGGCGTAGGCCTGGCCGTCGCGGTCGCGCGGATGCGCCTTGCCGGCGAACACGATCTGCACCGGGCGATTGCTGTCGGTCAGGATGCGACGCAGGCGCTCTGGTTCGCGGAAGATGAGCGGCGCGCGCTTGTAGGTGGCGAAGCGACGCGCGAAGCCGATGGTGAGCGCGTTGGG
>Ga0209598_10003374_pt1 | contig 12081 bp, 12 predicted proteins | sample M_140807_EF_Meta_FD_187317 | JGI IMG/M metagenome (GOLD analysis project Ga0209598, IMG submission 187317) | Freshwater microbial communities from Lake Montjoie, Canada to study carbon cycling - M_140807_EF_MetaG (SPAdes) (version 2) | ecosystem: Environmental > Aquatic > Freshwater > Lake... | reverse complement strand
GCCCCCTTGGCTGTTATCTGCCATTGGGTAATTGCCTGAATTCCATGGGTTTTTGAGGTTCCATCGGCGTTTTGCTTAGTTTTTCTAAGGCCTTACGAATTGTGCTAAGGCGCGGACAATGCCCTTAGTGAGATAACAGTCTGGGCGCCCATGCTTGATTTTTCGCCGCTGAACTTCCTAGGTCATCTGCTTGGTTTTCAGTCTGCCAATCAGCGCAGCGGGCCCCTGCCCAGGGTCCAAGAAGATGAAATCACCCGTTTGCACCGTCAGTACAACGACGTTGGCACCCGCATTCTTGAGGGCCGCAAGTCGTTGTCTCGCCAGTCCCGTAACCAGCGCTCCCCTGGCCTAGACCAGCGCTGGGCCGCCTGAGGTTGCAGCTCAGCGCGCGTACCAAAACACACAACGTTCGCCGCGAGGTTCCAGGGTCCAACCCTGTTGTTGGTAAAACTCCACCACCCCTGGATCGGCAAACAGCGTTACTTTTTCCACTTCCATGGCCCGCAGTCGTTCGAGTAACACCGCCATCAGGCCTTTGCCAAGGCCGGAACGTTGGTAGAGGGGGTGAATGGCCAGATCCCAGATGGTGGCATCAAGTACCCCATCACCGGTGCAACGGGCAAATCCCACCAGTCGCGGTAGGCGGGGGTCGTGGCGCCAGAGACCCACCACCAACAGGCTGTGGTCGAGGGCCTTGCGCACCCGCCTTAGGGGGCGCCGGCTCCAACCCACCGCATCACAGAGCTGTTCCAGTTCCACCAGATCGATGGGCCGTTGCAGGCTCGCCACCAGCCTTAGCTTCTGGTTGCTTGTGGCCAGTTCCCGCCAGTGGTCTCCATAGAGCTGATCCAGCAGCGGTTCAGCCGTAGACAATGCCATGGGGCGGGCGGTGTTAAAGGAACTCTAGGAAGTGGTGTGGCGGCTACTAAAAGCCGAGGGTTTTTAGAGACTGGCCAGTCCCCGTTCCTGTAAATCCGCCAGTTGGGCATAAAGGCCCCCCTGGCGTCGCAGTTCCAGGTGGCTGCCCTGTTCCACCAGCACACCGCGTTTCAGCACCAGGATTCGATCACTGGCCTCCACCGTGGCGAGGCGGTGGGCGATCACGATGGCGGTGCGGTGGTCTAGCAGGCGCCCAAGGTCCCGCTGCAGGGTGGCCTCGGTGGCTGGATCCATGAAGGCCGTGGCCTCATCCATCACCAGCACGGAGGGGTTGCGCAGGGCCACCCGCGCCACCGCTAGCAGTTGCCGTTCGCCCGAACTGAGGTTGCCGCCCCGCTCTCGTAGGGGTGTATCTAGGCCCTGGGGCAGCCGCTCCAGCAATGGCTCCAGTCCTAGGTCGCCACAGAGGCGCTCCAGGTCTGGGCGGGGAATCTGGGAATCAAGCCGAAGGTTGTCGGCTACGCTGCCGCTAAACAGGAAGGTGTCCTGCAGCACCACCCCCAGGCGCCGCCGCAGTTCTGGGATGGGCAGATCTTGAATGTTTACGCCATCCAGCAGGATGCGGCCCTGCTGGGGTTGATAGAGCCGGCAAAGCAACCGGATCACTGTGGTTTTGCCTGATCCGGTGGGTCCCACCAGGGCCACATGTTCACCGGGGGCAATGCGCAGGTTGAGGTCTTTGAGGATTGGGTCGTTGTCGCGGTAGCCAAAACTGACTTCCTCAAAGATCACTTCCCCCTGTTGTTCAGCCAGGGTTTGTGGGGCGGCCGGTTGGCTGCTTTCGATGATTTCCAGGGGTTGGTCTAGGAGTTCGCCAATCCGTTCCACGGCGGTTAGTCCCCCCTGGATCTGGGTGAAACGCTCGGCCATCTGGCGCAGGGGATCAAACAAGCGCTGGGAATAAAGAATGAATGTGGTGAGGGTGCCAAGGCCGATCAGTTCGGCGCCCACGAGGCCACCGCCAATGGCCAGCACTAGGGCTACGGCGATCAGGGCCACCCATTCGAGTAGGGCAGAAATGGCACTGTCGTAGAAGATCGTGCCATCCACAGCCCGGCGATATTTAGCGTTGGTGAGGGCAAAACGTTCACTGTTGAGCTGTTCCCGCCGGAACATCTGCACCACCTCCAGCCCCTGGAGGTTTTCCTGCAGATCGGCATTGAGTTGACCCAATTCCTCCCGCACCCGGTAGTTGGCCTTGCGATAGCGCTGCTGCAGGTTGATCACTAAGTAAGCCACGGGCAGCTGGAGGGCAAGCAGCAACAGGCCCAGGCGCATGTCGATCGAAAGCATCAAGCTAGCGATCACCGCCAGGGTCACCAGGTCGGCCAGCACGCCGATGGCCCCACTGCCAAAAACCTCAGCCAGGGCATCCACATCACTGGTGAGTCGGGTGAGCAATTTGCCCACGGGGGTGCGGTCGTGGAAGCTGAGCGAAAGGTTGAGGGCGTGGCGGAATAAATCCACCCTCAGCCGGGCGGTGAGCCGTTGCCCAATGGTTTGCACCAAAAAACTCTGGCTGCCTTGGAGGGCCAAACGCAGCACCACTGCCCCCAGCAGCATTGCCACCAGGGTGCGAATCGCTTGGGCCATGGGCATGGCCGCCAGCCAGGGCCAGGCCGGTTCATGGCGTAGCACCGAAATTGCTTGCCCCACCAGCAGCGGTTGCACCGCACTGGCCCCTGCCACCGGCAACAGCAACACCAGGGCGGTTATCAGCCGGCGGCGGTCGCGATATAGGTAGGGCAGCAGCCGCTGCAGCCGTTTGAAGTCTTGGCCGCCGGCCCCCTGCAGGCCCCTATTGGCCATGGGTGCCCCCTTGCTGGTCCATGGCTGCCACCAGGTTTTGGAGCGGGCCGGTGTCGAGGCGCAGGGCTAAGGGGTTACCGATCAGGCGGGCGGTGCTGAAGAACAAATCTTCAATGGCGATCAGGCCGTTGTCCTTGAGGGTGCGGCCGGTGGCCACCAGGTCAACGATTGCTTCGGAAATGCCAGTGAGCGGCCCCAGTTCCACGGAGCCGGTGAGGTGGATCAGGTCTACGGGTAGGTCGAGCGCCCCGAAGAAATCACTGGCGCAACGGGTGAACTTGCTGGCCACCCGGCAGTGGGCGGGCAGATCAGCGGCGCGGCGGTAGGGGCTGGAGGCCTTCACGGCCACGGCCATGCGGCAGCCGCCAAAGCCAAGGTCTAGCAATTGGGCAACGGTGCGTTGCTGTTCCCGCAGCACGTCGTATCCCACCACCCCCAGTTGGGCCTGGCCATAGGCCACATACACCGGCACATCCCCGTTGCGCACCAGCAGGGCCCGGGCCCTGCCGCAGGCACTGGGCACCATCAATAAACGGTTATCGGGGTTGGTTATTGCCCCGAAATCCAGGCCAGCCGCCGCAAAACGGGCCACCGAATCCTTTAGTAGGGCCCCCTTGGGTAGGGCAACGGTGATCATGGCCAGCCACACCAGAGCCGGACTTTAACGAGGCCCCTGCCCCCACCAAGGGGTTTTCAACGGCACACTGGCGCCAGTGGTGGAGTGCCGGTGCTGGAAATCCTGCGGTTGCCAGTGCTGAGCGACAACTATGTGTTTGTGCTGGCCGATGCCGAGCGGGCTGAGGCAGCGGTGGTGGATCCAGCCCTGGCGGCCCCGGTGCAGGCCCTGCTGGAGCAGCGGGGCTGGGAGCTGGCGTTGGTTTTACAAACCCACCACCACAGGGACCACATCGGCGGAACGCCGGATTTACTGCGCCGCTGGCCCCAGGCCCAGGTGTGGGCCGCCGCCGCCGATAGGGAAAGGATCCCCTTCCAAACCCGTGGTTTGGCCGGTGGCGATCAGTTGGATTTATTTGGTCGGCCCCTGCAGGTTCTGGCGGTGCCGGGCCACACCCGGGCCCACATTGCCTTTTACCTGCCGGCGGCCCAGGGGCAGGGGCCAGAGCTGTTTTGTGGCGACACCCTGTTTGCCGGCGGCTGTGGTCGTTTGTTTGAGGGCACGGCGACCCAGATGCTGGCTTCCTTGGGGCAATTGGCGGCCCTGCCGGGGGATACCAGGGTGTGGTGCGCCCACGAGTACACCGAGGCAAACCTGCGTTTTGCCCTCACCCAAGATGCCGACAATCCGGCGCTGCAGCGGCGCTGGCAGCAGGTGCAAGGCCTGCGGGCCGCCGGGGAGCCAACGGTGCCCTCCCGCATGGATCTGGAGCTGGCCACTAACCCCTTTTTGCGTTGGGGGGAGCCGGCCCTCCAGCTAGCCACGGGCCTCCGGGATCCGGCGGCGGTGCTGGCGGAGATTCGCCGCCGCAAGGATCGGTTTTAGGGCTTTAGAGGGCTGAGGCGCCGCAGCTGTTTGGTTCGAGGGCCCGATGGCTGGTTGCAGCACTACAACCGAATTACTTGATCAAGAATGAGAACCTGGGCCAGCAGCTCCAAATGCGGCTGGAGGACCAAGAAATCCTCCTCTTTCAGCTTTTGGGCCTGTGTCAGCAAATGTTGAAAGGCTGTTCTTGAGGTGTGCCTACCCCTGCTGCTCATTGGGGATAGCCAGCTGCGGAACCATGGCGCCCCGGTGACTGTGATCTGAACCTGGCTGCGCCCCCACCAGCAAGAATGGGGCCCAGTGATTGCAATTCCCATGGGCCATGCGCTGATTGAGGCGGTGGAAACCAGCCAAGCCCCAGCCCCCGTGGGCCCCTACAACCAGGCGGTGAAGGCGGGGGGGATGCTCTATTGCTCCGGCCAGATTGCCCTTGATCCCAGCAGTGGCGCCCTTTTGGGCGGTGGTGATGTGGAGGCCGAAACTAAGCAGGTGCTTGCCAACCTGCAGGCGGTGTTAGCCGCTGGCGGCTGTGGCCCGGATCGGGTGGTGCGCACCACGGTGTTCCTCACGGATTTGGCAGATTTTGCCAAGGTGAATGCTCTTTACGCCCAGCTGTTTGGCCAGGGGGTTGCCCCGGCCCGGGCCTGCGTGCAGGTGGCAGCCCTACCCAAGGGCGCCCTGGTGGAAATTGATTGTGTGGCCTTGTTGCCCTGAGTTGCCTGCCCATATCTGAAATGTTTAAACCCCTTCTGCCCAGATCTCGCCGGCAGTTTTTGGTTGCCTTTGGGGCTGGCACAGCTTCCCTCGTATCCACAGGTTTGCTGACCAGCCGGAGGGCTAGTTCAAGGGGGATAGACAACAGCATCCAGTGGCAGCCCAGCAATACCTGGGTGTTTGCCATTGGCGTACTCACCTACCCCGAGGGTGAGGCCTGGCCCCAAGCTGGCCGCCGGGATGCGGCAATGGTCAAAGCCCTGCAGCGGGTGGGCGTGCCAGATCAACAGATTATGTTTATCAAAGATCAAAAAGCCACTAAGAAATATATTAAACAGCAGTTCCAAGCTTTTTTAAGTAAGGCGTCAAATAATGCCACGCTGTGGTTTTATTTTACTGGCCACGGGGACAAGCAAGATTCGGGAATTGGCACATTTGAACTGTATGACGGCTCCTGGTCAAACAAAAGTATGGTGGCTGCCATAGAAAAATATTTTAGAGGAGAAAGCGCGCTTTTGTTTGCTGATTGCTGTTATTCGGGATCTCTGTGTGAATATATTGCCCGCAATCCCGGCAGGGTTGCCTATGCGGCCATGGGTTCATCTAGTGCCAGCCAGGAATCCACTGGGGCCTGGACTTTTACTAATTGTCTAGTTACAGCCTTGCAAGGTAAGGCATTTGTGGATGCTGATAAGAATGCTCAAATTAGCATCGCTGAATTGGCCAGCTTTGCTGAGTTGGAAATGGCGGCAAATGATGGCCAGCTTTCAACTTTTAGCACCGCCAATGGATTTAATAAAAACATGGTTCTTCGCCAGGGTCAGCCCAGGCGCGACCCTCGGGTTGGTAGCTATGTACATGCAAGCTCAAGCGATGGTTCCCAGGGTCTAGGTAGGATTGAGGCCATTAATGGTGATGATTTTCTACTGCGTTGGAGTAGTTACGACGAAGCCATAAAGGAATGGGTTAAGAGCAGTAATACTAGGCCGTGGAATCCAAAGGTCTACGCTAATGGCAGTAAGGTGCTGGTTTTGTCGGAAAAAAAATGGTATCCAGCTGTGGTGTTAAATAGTAAATATGGCGTTCATCTCATTCACTATGATGATTATGAGTCCGTATGGGATGAATGGGTTTCACCCGAGCGCATCAAACCTGCAAGGGGCTAATTGGTTAAGGGTTACTTTCTAGTGAATGGTCGGCTGGGTGGGCCAATTAAGTGGCTGGATAGTGATAATGATATGCACCGCAAGCCTGGCAATGGGATTGTTGTGGAAATGGTTAAAAATGTACTCGGGCAGTGGGGCTATTTAAGCAAAAATAGTATTTCTGTTGCAATAACCATGGCATATTAAATCAACCCACCAAAATCTATCACCCTTGCCAAATCTGCCATTTGAATTAACCTGATTTATCCATAGAAAGTGAATCGCTGCCATGGTGGGAGCCCTATTGCTCAATGGCTTGATATTGCTGCTAGGGCTGCCGTCCCCCCTGCCAGCCCATGCTGCCAGTGGAGATGCCAGTTTTACGGTGGTGGCCGCTGGCGATATTGCCACTTGTAATCGGCGGCAGCCGGTGCTCGATAGTGCCTATGCGAAGACGGCAGCCTTGGTTAAACCCAGCGATGGGCTTGTGCTTACCCTTGGCGATAGCACCTACCCCGTGGGGGCCCTAAGCGAATTTCGTAATTGCTTTAATCCCACCTGGGGAGCATTCAATACTCGCCTCCGCCCCACCCCAGGAAACCATGAATATATGACCCGGGGGGCCGCCGGTTATTTTGATTATTTTGCCGACCTGGCCGGTCCTCGGCGGCGGGGTTACTACAGCTTTGACTACGGCGGTTGGCACTTTATCTCACTTAATAGCAATATTGATGTATCAGCCCAATCGCCACAATATCGGTGGCTTATTGAAGATTTAGCCCGATCTAGACAAACTCTCTGCACAATTGCCTATTGGCATCACCCGCTCTTTAGCTCTGGATTGCATGGTAATAACCCGAAAATGGCTGCTTTCTTTGCGGCAGCTCAAAAGGCTGGTGTGGATATTATTTTAAATGGCCACGACCATATTTATGAGCGCTTTGCCCCCCAAACGGCTGAAGCGGTGGCTGATCCCCCTGGGGGTGTGCGCCAATTTGTTATCGGCACTGGGGGCGCCCCAATCTATCCCTTCCGGATTGTTAAGCCCAACAGTGAGGTTAGAAATAATAACTCCCACGGAGTTGTGCGTTTTAGCTTGTCCCCTGGCAATTATAGCTGGCGCTATGAAGCTATTGCTGGATCAAGGTTCAGCGATGCTGGCAGCGGCCAATGCCACCCTTAGAATAAGCAACATAAGCGCTATCTCCCCATGCGTCGGTATTTCCTGGGCCTGATTCTGCTTGGTGCGCTTTGCACTCCCAGCGCTAGGGCGGCAGAGCCAACGCTTTTGCAGCTCCTCGGAAGGCCCTTGGGCGAGCAACCCCCCACCCTGATTAATCACAGCACTGGGCCCCTGCCCAGCGGAACATTTATTGCCCAAGATAAATCCAAGGGGGTTTCTTGGTTTCTCAACTTGGCTAAGGGCACAGCTAGGGCCGTGGAGTTGCCCTACGACAACGGCAACCATGAGTCGGCATTAACTGTGGATGGCCTTACCTTAGCCAGCCCCCATTATGAAACCCTCGGTGCCGGTGATTCGGAAGGTGGTGGTTTTTACCCCGGTGCTGAGGTGTCTCTGGTGGATCTAAAAACCGGCCAAAGCAGAGTTTTAAAGGCGGCAGCTAACCCCTTGGGACGACCAAAGCCCCATGGAGCCCAATGGCTTGCCAAGCCAATGGGGACATTGTTGTTACTGCCCAACAGGCCAATGGTTTGATCCGTTTCCCCAAGCCACTTAGCCCTGGGGCTGGTGTCCCCCAGGTTTTTAACTTTGCCGGTAGCGCCTGCCATACCCCCCACCTGGTGGAGCAAATCCCTAGTTCTAATTTGGTAGTTAGTGGTTGCCGCTGTACAAATCCGGGTGATAAGCCCAGCTGTGCGGGTGCTTTGGCCGTGGCTGACCTTGAAAGTGGCGCCACCAGGGTGCTGCCCGCTGGCCTTGGCGCCGAAGGAATCGCTGTTACTCCTCAGGGGGAAGTTTGGTTGGGGGGCCTGCGGGGAAACCTAGTAAGTATCTATGGCTTTGTTGGTGGGGAACGGCGTTTGAATCAATTGAAGTTGTTGAAGCAGATTTCCGTGCCCAAGCCCCTGAGGCTTGCCTATGAAGCCAGCACCAATACCGTTGGTGTAGTTAGTTATGAGCCAAAGGCGGGTGCTTCTGAGATAAATTTCCGCAGCTTTGATGCAAAAAATCACTCTCTTGTGGCCGCCACTGTGCTTAAGAGCTCCCAGCGGGGTCGGATCAATAGCCAAGGTCTAGCAGCAGCCAATGGTGTATTCATAACCGGTGGTTTTAATAATCAAACCATTGTTATTGTTGATCCCAAAACTCTTAAAGTGTCAGCTGAAATTCTGATGCCCCGTTGTTCTTTGCCTGCTGGATATAATTCCCCAGCCCCGATGACAGAGCAAGAGGCAATTAGGCAAAAACAGACAGGTGCTAACAACTGGAGTGGTGGTGTTTGTCCTGGCACTATGCGTAACCCCGATGATCGCCGTTTTGCGGTGTTGGATGGGTTCGCCTGGTCCCCCCAGGATCTTGATCCTTCCTAAATTAAATTAATCTCGATTTATTCAGCTAAACTACTTATCTCAAGCCAGCGATCTTCCCCCTTGCTTATGTTTTCGCATAGGGTTGCTAATTGTTGGGTTAGTTCTTCCATGGTGCCGTAGCTGGCCCCTGCCAGTTTTGCCTCCATGGCGGTTTTTTCTTGTTCCCAGATCGGCAGCTGTTTGTCTAGCTCATTGAGTTCCCTTTGCTCTTTGTAACTACGTTTACGTAATTTTAAGTTTTTAGCTTCAGGGCTGTCATTGCTGTGGCCTGGGTCAGGGTTCTTTGCATACTTATTTTTTCCATTCGGGTTGCCATTGGCGGCCCCATTGCTGTTTTTTGATCCGTAATTATCTGCAGGCCCATTGCCATTTGATCGGTTATTGTTTTTGGCTGCGCCGCTGCTAGTAGCTGGCAAAGAGGTTTGTTTTTGCCGGGTTTGTTGTTCTTGAATATGTTCAAGCCATTCGCTATAATTGCCTTCAAAACGTTCTAAAGTACCACCGGGTTGAAAGCAAAAGAGCCGGTCTACGGTGCGATCGAGAAAATAACGGTCGTGGGAGACCACTATTACGCAACCTCGAAAGTCTTCAATGTATTCCTCTAGCACTGCTAGAGTTTGGATGTCTAGGTCGTTGGTTGGTTCGTCAAGGAGCAATACATTTGGAGCCCCCATCAGCAGTCGGCAGAGGTGTAAGCGGCGCCGTTCGCCACCAGATAGCTTTGCCACTGGGCTGTGTTGCTGGGCTGGGGGAAATAGGAAGCGCTCCAACAATTGGGAGGCGCTGAGGGCATTGCCATCGCCCAGGTCTATGCGTTCGGCAATTTCCTTAATCACATCAATCACCTTGAGTTCTTGACGCAGCTCTTCCGAGTGTTGATCGAAGCGGCCAATCGCCACGGTTTCACCCCGTTGCACCGTGCCGCCATCGGCTTCTTGCCGGCCGCTCAGCAGATCCAGCAGGGTGGATTTACCCATGCCGTTGGCGCCAATAATCCCCACCCGATCCTCAGGGGAAAAGCTGTAACTGAAGTCTTTAATTAATACTCGACCGTTGATTTCACGCTTTAGATTTTCCACTTCGATCACGGTTTTACCCAGCCGCCGGCCCACGCTGGCCATCTCCACCTTGGCCTTGGGCCCTTTGAAGCTTTGCTCACGCATCTCAGCGATGCGTTGGATCCGGGCTTTCTGCTTGGTGCTGCGCGCCTTGGGACCCCGTTGCAACCATTCCATTTCCCGCCGCATCACTGAGCGGTAGGCGCGATGGCGGGCGGCCTCAGCTACTTCTTCTTCGCTTTTGCGGCTGAGGTAGGCGGCGTAGTTGCCGGGATAGCGCCTCAACTCCCCATTGTCGAGTTCCACAATTGTGTTGGTTACTCGATCAAGGAAATATCGATCGTGGGTGATTAGTACAAGAGCCCCTTTGAAGCGTTCCAGGAAACCTTGAAGCCATTCAGTGGCCAGGGCGTCGAGATGGTTGGTGGGTTCATCAAGCAACAACACATCCGGTTCCGACACCAAAGCTGCGGCCAAGGCCAGGCGTTTGCGATAGCCGCCGGATAGGTCCCCCACCCGCCGCTGGGGATCACTGATGCCCAGGCGCTCAAGCACCTCATGGCATTGGCGTTCCAGCTCCCAGGTATTGAGCTGGTCCATCTGGGCACTGAGCCTGCCCAGTTCTGTTAGTAGAGAGCCATTGCTCGGGTCGGCCTCCAGCTGCAGGCTGACGCTTTCGTAATTTTTAACTAATTCCATTTTTTCGCCGCAGTCGGCGAAAACCTGTTCAAGCACCGTGCGCTCGGGATCGAGCACCGGGTTTTGGTCTACTAACACCACCCGGGTATTGGTTAGGCGCCGCACCAAGCCCTCCCCGGGGGGCTCCAGGCCGGCCATCAATTTGAGCAGGGTGGATTTACCAGAACCGTTGGTGCCAATCAGCCCCAGCCGTTCCCGTGGGCCCACCTCGAGGTTTACCCCGGCCAACAGGGTTTTCACCCCGAAATCCTTAACTACGCCCTGGAGGCTTATCAGAATGGTGCTGCTTCTTATAAGAGCCTCTCACGGAGGCGGATTTCGGGTGGGATTGCCCCAGGCCCCACCCTGGGGCATAATTGCGGCTGATTCTCAATATCGCTTCCCCATGGCCTGGACGCCCCGCTCCCTGCACCGTTCCCTCGTGCCCTTGGCTGCGGTCCCCCTGGTGCTCACCGCCCTCACCGGTTCGGCCTATGGGGCGATCGAATCCCGGGGGGTGGAGGCCCCCCACTGGCTGATGGATTTGCACCAGGGCGAATTCGGCCCCCTCAACCTGGAGCCCTATTACTCGGTGTTGCTAGCCGTTTGTACCCTGGTGCTGGTGGGGAGTGGCGTGGCGATGTTTATGCGCACCGCTAGAAAAAATCCCTCCTGAAGCCCCAGGTTTAGGTGCCGCTTCTCGATTTCTTATCCCCTATGCGGCAGGCTTTGCCCATAGTTGAAAACCCCTCCCTGAATCGCCCCCTGCGCCTTGGGCTGTTGGGTCTACTGCTGCCCCTACTGCTCACTATTACCCAATTGCTGCCATCGCTGCAGCGGCCAGGGGCTGCGGCCCCAGCCGTTGGTTTGGGGGGGTTGGTGGTACTGGGTTTCCATGAAATTGCTGAACCGGCCCAGGCGGTAATTCCGGATTATTCCGTTACCCCCGAACAATTCAGAGCCCAGATCGGCTGGCTCCATGGCCACGGCTACCACTTTGTGAGCCTTGATCAGGTGTTGCAGGCCAAGGCTGGCAAGCAGCCACTGCCGTCCAAGCCGCTGCTGCTCAGCTTTGACGACGGCTACCGCAGCGTTTATACCAACGCCTTCCCGGTGCTGAAGCAATATCAGGCTCCAGCCCTAGTGGCCCTGGTGGGTAGTTGGTTGGAGCCTGAGGCTGGCTTGGTGACCTTTGGGGACCAGCGATTGCCGCGGGAACATTTGCTCAGCTGGGCCCAACTGCGGAAAATGGTTGGCAGTGGCCTAGTGGAGGTAGCCAGCCACACCTACGACCTTCACAAGGGAATAACTGCCAATCCCCAGAATAATTCCGAGCCCGCGGTTACCAGTCGCCTCTATGGCGCGGCTAAGGGCTACGAAACTGAGATTGCCTACCGTCAGCGGCTGCGGGCCGATTTGGAGCGCAATAACAAGCTGCTGGTAAAGCAGTTGGGCCAAAGGCCCCGGGCGGTGGTTTGGCCCTATGGCCGTTACAACGACACGGCTATGGCGGTAGCCGAGGGGCTCGGGATGCCCGTGGGTCTCACCCTTAATGATGGCGAGATTTTCAATGGTTCCCAATTGAATGCCTTACCTCGGGTGTTGATGACCCGGGAAATGGCTGGGGTGAAAGGGCTGGAAACGGAGCTGGCCCTGCGGGACCGCGATGCCGGCGACAACACCC
>Ga0209598_10003370_pt1 | contig 12091 bp, 13 predicted proteins | sample M_140807_EF_Meta_FD_187317 | JGI IMG/M metagenome (GOLD analysis project Ga0209598, IMG submission 187317) | Freshwater microbial communities from Lake Montjoie, Canada to study carbon cycling - M_140807_EF_MetaG (SPAdes) (version 2) | ecosystem: Environmental > Aquatic > Freshwater > Lake... | reverse complement strand
ACGGTTTAGAGGCGGCTGCGGCGAAGGGCGTGCAACGAGGTAAACAGATTGCTGGGCAGTATTTTGAGGCGTTCCCAGCGCACGCGGTGCAACTGGATATGCCTCTGGAGGAAGCGCTTCGTGAGCGCTGGCAAGGACTGGCAAACAGCCTTGGGGTTGAGAAGAAAGTAATTCCCCCTGCAGAGGGAAATATTTCCCGAGGCGATTGGCTTCGGGCGGTCTGGAAATTGCGGGCACCTTAAGTGTGTGGCCTAAAAGTGAAAGATGACAGAAACGGCTTGTCGGTTTATCTCATCACTGTATGAAGAGGGCAGCTATGAAATTCACCCCATACCTCGCCAACGCCGCAGCGCTGCTAATTGTCTCCGCAGGAGTTGCTCACGCTGATGACAAGCATTCAGCGGCCGCTCCTGCCGCCCACGCAGCAGCACCCGTCGTCACCCCCGAAGCCGCTGTTGCAAAGTTGACGGAGGGCAACGCCCGTTACGTCTCAAAATCTGTGAGCACAGGTAAGCCGACCGCGAAAGCCCGTGCTGCTACCGCGCAGTCGCAGCATCCTTTCGCGATTGTCGTGGGCTGTGCTGACTCCCGCACTTCGCCAGAACTCGTTTTCGACCAAAACATTGGCGATCTCTTTGTTATTCGCACTGCGGGTAACTTGGTGGACGACTATGCCTTAGGCAGCATCGAATACGCCGTGGCTCATCTCGGGGCTAAGTTGATCGTCGTGCTTGGTCACGAGCGTTGTGGCGCTGTGAAGGCTGCTGTGGGTTCCGGTTCCGCTCCAGGCCACGTCGGCAGTATCGTCAGCGAAATCCGTCCTGCGGTGAAGGCTGTCCAAGGCACCGCTGGTGATCTCCTTGAAAACGCAGTGAATGAAAATATTTACCGCGTCGCCGATAAAATTTCGCGCAAAGCTGCGTTGGGTGATGCCGCGTCTTCGGTGCGTATCGTTCGCGCTGTGTACGACTTGGATAGCGGCAAGGTGCAGTGGTTGAAGTAGTCGCCTCACTTATTTAAGCAAAGAGCCGATGAGGTCTTTACGACTTCATCGGCTTTTTCTTTTGTCGAAAGCCTGCTCCTTAGGGAACGGCGATAACTGCGTCTTTTGCAGCCAAATCTGCTACCAGAATCTGCTATCTGCTATTTGGTGGGCACCCAGAAGGCTTCTTTAATCGGGAAGCCAGCCGCTCTTCCCTGTTCAATCACGCGCTCCAAACGTGTAGGATCAGGATCCAAACTTTTGGAAATGACACTAAACTGTTGCGCCGTGGTACTGCATATCAGTGCCACTGTATGGTCGTTGTCGATGATGACGACGTGACGAGGCTTGTTGTGCCGAAGCCGGAGAGTGCCGGGATGCTCTCCTGGGTTGCGAATTTCGGTGGTGCTGCCGACCCATTGGCCGGTGGCGTTTTGCCAAGCGCGGTCTGTCACAAACCATTTGCCATCCGCCTGCTGGGTGTATCTGGCTGTGACACGGGTGAGTCCAGCCTCATCGGGATTGTTAAATCGAAGAATCTCGTGCCAAGTGCCTTGGAAGCGGCGTACGTCGAAATTGTTGGCTAATTTGACTCCTTTTGGAGGCTTCGTAGAGACACAGCCTGTGAGAGGAAGTAGTGCGGTGAGCGCCAATACGGCACCAGAGCGGAGGCCGTTTTTACACAGAAATGTTTTCAGCGCAGTGATGGGGTGATGGAATGGTTGAACCGTTGCAGCCATGAGATGTGTGAAGCAGATTTTGGGCCGAGAAAAGGGCAGAATTCTCGGAGGTTAGCGGCCCTTTGAGGCAGCAGCAAGCGGGGAGACGAAGTCTTCCATACGAGTGGCAAGGTCTGGCTCTGCGCCCCACTCCGCGATTTTTTTCACAATTGCACTTCCAACCACTACGGCATCGGCCAGCGCTGCGACTTGGCGCACGTGTTGGGGGGTGGAGATTCCAAAACCCACGGCGATGGGAAGTGAGGTAGTAGCGCGGATGGCTGCCACGCGTTCGCCTAAAGACTCGGCGATCTCAGCGCGTTCGCCGGTTACGCCTTCGCGGGAAACGTAGTAAAGGAAGCCGCTCGCATTCTTTGTGAGTTGGGCGATACGCGCGTCTGGGGTAGTGGGGGCGATGAGGCGGATCTGTTTTAAGTCTGGGAGTATTTCAAAGCCCGAGTTGTTGCTGGCCTCGTCCGGTGGTAAGTCCAAAATGAGCAGTCCGTCGACTCCTGCGGCCAGGGCATCTTCCTGAAACTTATGGAAGCCGTAACGGTAAATCGGGTTGAGGTAGGTGTATAGAACGATGGGGACTTGGCAAGTTCTACGGATATTGCGCACGCACTCGAGAACTTTGAGGGTAGTTGCACCGGCTTGAAGGGCGCGAGCGGCAGCCAACTGGTTGACGATTCCGTCGGCAAGCGGATCCGAAAAGGGTAGTCCCAATTCAATCAAATCTACACCAGCACGTTCCAGTGCAGGCACTAATGCCTCGGTTGCAGCCAAAGTTGGGTCCCCCGCAGCGATGTAGGCGATCATCGCCTTTTGTTTGAGGGCGTGCAGGGCGGAAAATGTGGTGTCGATTCGGTTGACCATACTTCCTTAAGCAAAGCGTCCCGAGGGCCGAGTTGGAAGTACGGAGGTGAGTGACTTCGCGCTTCTCAGAATTTTTCGAAGCGATAAAGTGCACCTGTTTTATGAAACGGACATCCCTGCTTCTTCTGCTCCCCGCACTTTTATTGAGCACCGCCTGCGAGCGGCACAGTGCCTCGTCTTTGCCTGCGCATGGAGAGCATAGTGCTGCACCACATCCAGTTGCGGGCGCTGAGAAGGCGCCTGCGCACGTGCCTCCCGCTGCAGAAAAGGGTGCCTCCGAGGCGGCGCCCGCTCCGAAATTCTTCGAGCAAAAGGCGAAGTAGCTGCGTTGTTTTCGTGCGCTAGCCTCGTACGACTTTGCTAGTCAGCAATCTGAGCGCTTGCGGGAAAACTTTCCCGAAGCGCACAAAGTTCGTGCCCAACTCGGGGAAAAGACAAGCCGCGCGGGCGAGATGGTTCACCCATAAACGGCCCTTATACAAATCTCGGTGAGCCGCTAAGTAGCGCTCCGGACGTTGGGCCAGAATCGCTTCAGCGCAGAGTGCTCCGCTCCGAATAGCGTAGGCAATCCCTTCGCCAGTAAAGGGTTCCACAACACGTGCGGCGTCCCCGACCAGCCACAGGTTTTCTTGCGCGGGAAGCAGCGCAGCGCGACTTAGGGGCGTGATGCTGCGCCAAGGTTGCTTCTCTGGCAGTTCGTATTTTTGCATGGCCGCGGCTTTGATCGACTTGAGATCCCTCGAGCGACTTACAAGACAGAGGTTCGCGGTACCCTCACCCACAGGCGCGAGTCCGGCGTAGCCTTCGCGCAAAAAATGGAGCTCGATGTCCGCATCTAAGCCAGCGGGTGCGTGGAAGTGTGTTTGCAGTCCAATACGTTCGTTGGCGAGTAATGGGGGGAGCAGGCCTAGCAACCTTGCAACACTCGAGTTGCGTCCGTCTGCTGCCACTAATTCACGGGCTAAAAAGCTGCCGTTATCAGAGTCCAATTGCCAGTGGTTGGCGTGCCGTTTGATGGATGTCAGTGTCGTTTCTTCTTGGATGTCTGCTCCTTTATTGCGGGCGTTCTGGAGCAGAATCGCGTCCAGTCGTCCCCGCGTTATCCCGAGCTCCGGCCTGCTGCTCGCGGGCAAAGGAACTCGGAGGCTGCCTCCGTCGAGACCGAAGAAACGCACGCCCTCTAGTTTGACATGAGGCGAGAGGAGAACCTCACCGCTCACACCGAGCTTGTCTAAGGCATCCCATGCGAGTGGGTTGAGGCAGTCTCCACAGACCTTTTCTCGTGGAAAACGGCTCCTCTCCAGCAAAAGAACGCGACGCCCCGACGCCGCGCACAAGGCTGCGCAAGTGGCCCCGCCGGGCCCGCCTCCAATGATGGCAACGTCGAACATGGGCGACAGCGTCTCCGTTTGCCTCGAGGTTGGCCAGAAGCCAAAAATATTTCAGTCCGCGAGAATCGGGCCGGCTGCGCGAACCTCGGCGCTTAAGCCGCTTTCAAATTTCTTGAAGTTGTCAATGAACGCGCCGACGAGTTTACGCGCCGTTGCACGATAAGCTTCCTGATTCTTCCAAGCTTTTACCGGAAGCAAAAGCTCGCTCGGTACGTGGGGCACGTGGGTGACGGCCGCAATCCCGAAATACGGATCCACCTCGGTGGGCGCGTGGGAAAGAACTCCGTTGTGGATGGCCTCGATGATGGCGCGTGTGTGGGCGAGCTTTATTCGATGGCCCGAGCCGTGGCTACCCCCAGTCCAACCCGTGTTTACCAACCACACGTCGACCTTGTGCTGACGCATCTTTTCCGCGAGCAAATCCGCGTATTTCCCAGGATGCCAAACCAAAAACGGGGCTCCGAAACAGGCGCTGAATGTGGTGGAGGGCTCCGTTACCCCTTCCTCTGTGCCCGCGACTTTGGCTGTGTACCCAGAAATAAAGTGATACATCGCCTGCTCGGTGGTCAGCTTTGAGACTGGAGGAAGCACCCCGAAGGCGTCGCAAGTCAGGAAGATAATGTCCGTGGGATGCCCAGTGATACACGGGATTTGCGCGTTAGGAATGAAGTTGATCGGATACGCACCGCGAGTGTTTTGGGTGATGGTGGTGTCGTGAAAATCCACTTCCAGCCCAGCTTCGTTTAGGACGACGTTCTCCAAAACAGCTCCAAATTGGAGGGCGTGATAGATTTCCGGCTCGGATTCGGGGGTGAGATCGATGGTTTTGGCGTAGCAACCGCCTTCGATATTGAAAATGCCGTCCTCGCACCAAACGTGTTCATCGTCTCCGATGAGATGGCGTTTGGGGTCGGCTGAGAGGGTCGTCTTTCCTGTGCCGGAAAGTCCGAATAGGACTGAGGAGCGTTTGCCGGTACGGTCAGCGGTTGCAGAGCAATGCATGGACAGCATTCCTTGCTTTGGCATCAGGTAGTTCATCAGTGTAAACACCCCCTTTTTCATCTCTCCAGCGTACTCACTTCCCAAGATCACCATCTCGTGGGTCTCAAAAGAAAGCGCTATAGAGGTTTGCGAGGTCATCCCCTCAGTTAACCGGTTGGCTGGAAAGGCCCCCGAGTTGATAATGGTGAAGTCTGGGGAGCCGAATTCGGCGAGCTCGGTGGGCGTGGGTTGGATGAGCATCGTTTTCATAAACAACGCGTGGTAGGGCCGTGAGCAGATGACGCGTATCTTGAGGCGGTGGTCTGGGTGCCAGCCGGCGAATGCGTCTACAACATAAAGTCGATCTCTGGTATTGAGATAGTCCAGCGCCCGCGCCCGGTTTAGCGCAAAAGTATGCGCGTCCATGGGGTGGTTGACGTCTCCCCACCAAACATCGTTTTCAGAATCCGGGTGGCGCACCACTCGCTTGTCGGAGGGGGAGCGGCCCGTTTTCGCTCCGGAGTACGCGACTAGCGCGCCTGTCGCTGAAATTCGGGTGCCGGATTCGAAGCGGATGGCGTGCTCGTAAAGCAACGGAGTGGGCGGATTGCGTAGAATTTCTGGAACATGAATTCCGTAAGTGGAAAGATTGACGGTTTGCATAAAACAAGGTTCGGATGGAAGCGCCTTGGAGAAGGGAATTCCCCACTTCTATTGGTCGGATCGTGAGTGCCTCTGGCAAGAGTTTAAGCGACGAAAGGGGCTCAATGCTAGGGATGCTGACTAATCCGCGGCGCGACGGCTTGCGTCGGCTTGGGTTTCAAGCTTTTCTGAAGGAGGGCAAAGGGCCCATAGCACCCCATGTTTTCGATCTACCGCAGAGTCTTTTCGTACTACCTGCCTTATTGGCGGCCCACGCTGTTGGCGTCCCTGCTTACGCTCGTGCAGTCGCCGTTTAACTTACTCAAGCCCATTCCGGTGTCTTTTCTGTTGGTGGAAGTGCTGCCCTCCATCGGCAAGCCACAGCATGGGTTAGTCCTACAGTTTCGCGACTTCTTTTCCTTTTCGTTAGCGGCGTATTCTTTACCGCAAATTGTCACGGGATGCTGTATTTCCATCGTGTTGATTCACCTGCTGACGTCTTGGATTAATGTGGTCTCGCAGATGATGTATTTCCGAGTGGGACTCCAAGGTTTGTTGCTGTTGCGTACGGATCTTTACAGCTACCTGCACTCCCTGCCCCTCAAGTACCATGATGCTCGGCGCAGCGGGGATTCGACCTTTCGAGTAGCGTACGATTCGCAGTCCTTACAGGCGTTTTATTCAAAGTTTATCTTTCTTTTTCAGAGTGCGAAAGACTTGGTCAGTTACGTTGGCGCGATGTGGCTGATTGATTCCGAGCTAACGCTATTAGCCCTTGCAGTTGTGCCGCTTATGGTATTTACGTTCCGAGTATTTGCCAAACAAATCCGAGACAATTCCACCCGCATCTCGGAGCGGGAAAGCGCGGTGCTGAGTCTCGCGCAGGAGGGGCTGAGCTCGGTGAGAATGGTGCAGGCTTTTGGCCGGGAACAGCATGAAGTCCAGCAGTTCGCTCAGTCGGCGCGCCTTAGTTTGGAGGCGAACGTGAAGATGCAATACACTGCAATGTATAGTTCAATGATCACCGCCACCCTGCTGATGGCGAGTACCGCAGCGGTGTGCTGGCTGGGTGGACAACACGTTTTGGCCGGGGCGTTATCCATCATGAGTTTGATGAATATCACTCAGTACATGAATTACCTTTACCAGCCCATCGACTCCATTACTTCCGTGGGCTGGGATCTGGAGCGGGCCGCCGGCAGTGCGCGGCGCTGTTTTGAGGTGCTGGATCAGGCCGATGACGTCGCCGAGCGGCCTAACGCGGTGCAATTGAGTGGCTCCAAAGGGGATATTGTCTGTGAAAACGTTGCTTTTGGCTACACACCCGAGCGTCGGATAATCTCGGGAGTGAATTTGCACATCACGTCTGGCCAAACGGTGGCTTTTGTGGGGGCGACAGGTGCAGGAAAAAGCACGCTAATCTCGCTTGTGCCTCGCTTTTATGACCCGGATGAGGGGCGTATTTTGTTAGACGGCATTGATTTACGAGATGTAACCAAGAAATCGCTAAGAGCGCAAATCTCGATTGTTCTGCAAGATACACTGCTTTTTTCTACAACGATTCGCGAAAACATCGCCTACGGTCGGGCTGGAGCGAGCGATGAGGAGATCATCGAGGCCGCAAAAAAAGCTCAGGCGCACGACTTTATTATGGAGATCCCCGGAGGTTACTCCTCGCAGGTCGGCGAGCGTGGCAGTCATCTCTCCGTCGGGCAACGGCAGCGGATTGGAATTGCCCGCGCATTTTTGAAGAACGCCCCGATTCTCCTGCTCGACGAGCCGACTTCCGCTCTGGATCCGACAACGGAGGCTGCGATCATGCAAACCATTGAGGAGTTGATGCAAGGGCGGACAACTTTAATAATCACTCATCGGATTGCCACCATTCACAATGTCGACAAAATCGTGGTGCTCGGCCCCGGCGGAGTAGTGGAGGAAGGTCGCGGCCCTGAACTGGTGCAAAGGGGAGGCTTTTATGCTACACTTTACCACTCGGCGAACTTGGGCGAACACGGTGTAGTGCAACCGGAATTGTCTTCTTAAGTGTTTTAACTCAATTTCCCAGCGACGTTCTCCCCCCTTCTTATGAGTAATATCCAGCCTGACCGCACCGTTGAATATGATTGGTGGCCCAAACCGATTCCCGCAAATGTGCGATTTGGGATCGGATGTTACATTGAATCTGCGCAGATTTTTAAAAACTTTAAGGGGAAGAAGGATCCGGCAGTGGAGATTGGAGATTATGTTTCGTGTTATTGCGGTTGTTCGTTTTCAGTGGGCGAAAATGGTCACGTGAAGGTGGGAGATTATTCGCTTTTAAACGGAGCGTTAATTATGGCGGATGAATCTGTGGAGATCGGTTCGTACTGTTTAATTTCATGGAACGTGGCGATCGCAGATGGTGATTATCATCCCATAGACGCTGCTCAGCGTCGTCAGGACGCCATTGCGCTTTCGCCCTACGCGCCCAACCGCCCGGAGCGTCCCAAGATTAAAACGGCTCCCGTGAAAATAGGAGATAACGTCTGGATAGGACTCAATGCGGTTATCCTTAAAGGAGTAACTATTGGCGATAACGCAGTGATTGCCGCAGGCGCAGTGGTGACGCGTTCCGTGCCAGCAAATACGATTGTCGCTGGCAATCCTGCGTTGGTGGTGAAAGAACTCGCTTAAGCGCTGAACGTATTCAATCCCGAATCCCCCAAAACCATCTGTATGCAGAAAAAAAAGATTATTGTCATGGGCTTCATGGCCGGTTGCCCGATTGCCGGAGTCGTTTGGCAGCATATCCATTATATTGTTGGATTGCAGCGCCTTGGGCATGATGTCTATTACATTGAAGACTCTGCGCGGCTTCCCTACGACCCGGTGGCGTATGAGGTGAACGAAAGCTATCAATACGCTGCCAAGGTGCTGGGTCAGCTGGGGCGCGAATTTGGTTTTGAAGGGCGTTGGGCCTACTGCGCGCGGTACCTCAAAACGCCCGAATGCGCCGGGATGTCGCTTTCTAGAGTCCGCGAGCTTTACAAGGAAGCCGACGCGATCCTCAACGTGTGTGGTGCGCAAGAGATGAACGAGGATCTCGCGAAGAGTGAGCGTCTTATTTATGTGGAGAGCGATCCTGGTGTGGAGCAGATGAAGGTGGATAATGCAGACGGAAAGATCCCAGATTACCTGAAACAGCACCACGCCTTGTTCACTTTTGGGGAACTAGTTGGGACGCCTGATTTCGCAGTTCCCACGCATTCGGTACGCTGGTTGCCGACGCGCCAACCGGTGGTTACGGATTTCTGGAAAACGGACGGCCCGACACGTCCGGACGCGCGGTTTACGTCCATCGCGAACTGGAACACGAGCGGTAGAAAGGATGTGGTCTGGCGGGGTAGTACTTACCTGTGGAGCAAGTCGTTGGAGTTTCTAAAATTCGTGGAAGCGCCGACCCTTGCTGGCGAGGCGTTTGAGCTAGCCACTGAGATCAAGGACGAGCACGCCTTGAATCGCTTCGTAACTAACCGCTGGGAGTTCACCGACCCGAATCCAATCTCCATCGATTTCAACCTCTACAAGAGCTATATCCAAGGCTCGAAGGGTGAATTTACTGTGGCCAAGGACCAGTACGTGCGATTGCACACGGGATGGTTTAGCGACAGAACGGCCTGTTATCTGGCGTGCGGTCGGCCTGCGATCACTCAACAGACGCAGTTTACGAAGCTGTACGGCGGAGATAAAGGGCTACTCGCTTTTGAAACTCTCGAGGATATTGTGGAGAATGTACGGTCAATCAATGCGGATTATGCCGCTCATTGTCGGGTTGCGTACGAGATTGCCGCGGAGTATTTCGAGGCGACCAAAGTTCTTTCGGCACTGCTGGAAAAGGCGGGTATCTAAGCTTTTAATTTTATAATGCGTTCCAAACGTTTTCTTTTGGGTCTCGCCCTCGTGGCGCTCACTTTTGCTTTGTGGTACCTCGGACGTTCTGGGGCACCGGTGCCGGCGATTGTGCCAGCCCCCGCTCCTGAGGGGATCGCTGCACCCGCTGAACCGCCGTCGCCTACGCAGCTGAGCGCGGTGGTTGCGGAAAAGCCTGCGACGCCTGAGCCGCCGCTTGCCATGAAGAAGGACGGACTTGCTTTGTGGGAAATCAAAATTGATGAGGCGTTGCGCTCCAATGCTGAAACTCCCGCAATCGCCCAGATGCTGCTGCAACAGATTAACGGGATGCCTGGGGAAGGGCAATTCGCCAGTGCTCGCCATATCGTGAACTTGTTGCCCGACAAAGATTACCTTACGGTATTGCCTTATGTTCAAAACATCAGGCTGGATCCCGGGTTCCAGGAAGTGGTCGTGGCAGAAAGTTTGAACCGCTCTGACGAAGTAAAGCTGCCCGTGTTGCTTGCAGCGGCGCGTACGCCCAATCATCCGATGTCTGAAATTGCCAAATCCACTTTGAGTTTTCTTCTGGAAAACAACTTTGGTGAGGATTGGGGGCGTTGGGAGGCTGCGGTGAAGGAAGCGCTCGCAAAAAAAGAGAGCCAGTAACTTGCCCGTAAACGGAGTTGGGCTCCAACCCAATAGGCGAATGCGCGTATCGCCCAGCGTTACCAGCAGAGCAGGTGGGTTTCGGCAGGGGCACCGCAGCAACTCGTCGGTGTTTAGGAACTCGGTTAACCTTCCGAGGGTTTACGCGATTTCAAAGGTTTCGTGCGAACGCTTCGAGGGAATCAGAACGAAAAGCATTTTCATGCAGTGCCTCTAGGCGGACTGGATCGTCGATGGCCTCGAGGGCCTCTCGGATTCCGTCCGGACACGCGCCGTGTCGGATCTCCAAGGCGCGCGACACAGCAGTTCTAAAGGCGCGTAGTTGCCCCTCGGATAGTCCCTCTTTTTTACCTTCGAGTTTGCCTTCTTCTCTGAGTCGATCGGCGAGTGTCATGGTTTTGGATTGCAGGGGTTTGGTTTGGATCTTGCTTAAGCGTTCCTTGAGCTGAGGGATGCTGACATCCGCATTCAGAATGTAGCGGAGTTTAGGAACTCGTTTAACCTTCCGAGTATTTACGCGATTTTAAAGGTTTTGTGCGAAGGCTTCGAGTGAATCAGAACGAAAAGCATTTTCATGGAGCGCCTCTAGGCGTACAGGATCGTCGATGGACTCGAGGGTCTCTCGGATTCCGTCCGGACACGCGCCGTGTCGGATCTCCAAGGCGCGCAACACCGCAGTTCTGAAAGCGCGTAATTGCCCGTCCAGTTTACCTTCTTCTCTGAGTTGATCGGCGAGTGTCATGGTTTTGGATTGAAGGGGTTTGGTTTGAATCTTGCCAAGGCGCTCTTTGAGCAGGGTGACGTTGACTTCCGCGTTGAGAATGTACCTCAGAATGCGCTCGAGCGCACCGTCCGAAATTGAGAATAAAAGAGACTCGTCCCAAATGACATCCTCGAGGAGTTCATCCATGGGCTCGGCCTTCAGGGCGCGCAGGGTGAGGATACCCTCCGGCGTGCCGGCGATGGCTTCGTAGGGAATGCGCACCAGTTCCAGAAGATGATAGGCGAGCGTTGGCTGCCATGGGCGCAGAATCTGCGCGACCGCTGGAGGCAGCTCGATGAGGTCCTCCAAACGTGTGGACGTTTTCCAAGGGCGTTTGCCTTGTGCGAGGACGATCGGAAGAATAGCGGGGAGTTTTGCGGGCGGGGGATGGTTTTGAGCGAATCTCTCCCAGATGCGCAAGATGTAGGAGAGCAGGCGAAGGGCCATGCGCGGGTCCTCGGAGCTTTGATGTTCGAAGAGCAGGTAGAGGAAAGCGTCGCTTTGCTGGATTTTGATGTGGAAGAGTAGGTCGCTCTCGGAACTGGTGAGTTGTGGGTCGATGAAGGAGCAGGGTTCGAGGGCTAGGGAAGTCCAGTCGAGGGCGGCGGCGAGTTCTTTGGGGAGGTGGTTTTCGAAAAAGGCGCGGGCGTTCTCCGGGGCTGAGAAGGTGGCTTTGAGCAGCTTGTCGTTGGGTTGGTGAATTGGGTCCTCGGCCATGGATAAGGAAGGTGACGCTTGAGAAATCGAGCGTGTTGGTATCCAAGGACTCGGATGATGGGATGTAGAAGGACGTGTGGAAGGCTAGTTTGCGGTATATTATGGGGGTTTGACATTTGGGTGGCGTGTGTGAAGCAACGGTCGCTCACCCTGCGTGGCCCAACTGGAGAACCCCGAGGGACAAACACCTTCTGCTCCGGCGTACACCCCCTGCGCCGTTCTAGAAGCCGAAAATGACGCTTTTCCAGTGTCCTAGTCCTCTGCGCTTTCCCGGAGCGTACCCTTAGGGCGATTTGCTTCGTCCATCGGATCGCGCGAAAGGGGGACTGGGGCGCCGAGGAAGCGGGGTTGCGTTTTCCATACGTACACGTCTAAGCAAGCGCGGGTGCGGGAGAGGATTTCGCGCAACCGAGTACGCAAGGAGCGGCGCAGGGGCACGTGTGCAGAGGCAAAGCCGACCGCTGGAAGCCCGATTTCCGCC
>Ga0209598_10003368_pt1 | contig 12094 bp, 11 predicted proteins | sample M_140807_EF_Meta_FD_187317 | JGI IMG/M metagenome (GOLD analysis project Ga0209598, IMG submission 187317) | Freshwater microbial communities from Lake Montjoie, Canada to study carbon cycling - M_140807_EF_MetaG (SPAdes) (version 2) | ecosystem: Environmental > Aquatic > Freshwater > Lake... | reverse complement strand
TGCCTTCTGTCTGTCGTGCGCCTGGAATTGCCTGACCAATCCCGGCTTCAGCTTGACGAAGGGTCGGGCAGTTTACACCGATGACCCGGCGCATCCGATTACCCCTTCACCACGCTCAAGTCGTCACGTTGCCATGGGTCGAACGGCTGCGCCTTGACCTAAGTCACGAATGGCCTTATTCACATGGGATGCTGGCGAAGCCTGAACCTTAGTGTCAAACTGAGGCAAACTGGCATGCCCGAACGCCCGCACAGCCGTTCGATCCGGCGAAACCGCCGGCCATCGCAGCCCGCACGGTCAGTTGATCGCACTGCCCGATTGATCGGCTTAGGATTCAAGTTCGCAACCGCCTGACTTCGCCTTCACACCATGGCTGAACTGTCCCCCTCCCAGCGCACAGCTGGTACCGCCCGAATCCTGCTGTCTGCCGGAGCGGTTGTCGCGCTGGAAGCCATGTGGCGTGGCTCGGTCGCCCGTACTCTGATCGCCAGCGCGCTGCTGGCGGTGGGCTGCGGACTGCTGTTTTTCGCCAAGCGGGCGGACTGACCCGATCCGCCGGGCCTATTGCGGCCCTCGGTACACCCGCCCTCAACCCAGACACGCCATGGACTTCCAGGCCATCCGGGTTGACCCGTTTCCGATCGACATCGAGCTGACTGACAGCGGCCATGCCGGCCCCGAGCTCGCCGCCAGCGCGCATGCCTATCTGGCAACACCCCGTGCCCTGCTCTGGCGTAACCCCTCACCTGACTGGCGACTCTTCGTCCTGATCCTGCCACTGGCCTCGCGGCTGTCGCTGATGACCAATCCGATCTTCGGGCAGCTCACCCGCGAGTGGGGTCACGGCATCCGATTTCTCGGGGTTGACCGGCATCAGTGCGTCTACGATTTCCGCAACCTGCTGTCGGACGCGACCCTGCGTCGGCTGGTCGAATCGCTTGCGCGTTGGCTGCATCCACAGGAAGGCCTGGACCCATCCGACGCCGCACTCCCCGAAGGCCTGTCGGCACGAGCTGCACAGACCGCGACCCTGGATGTGCTGTTCGCCGCACTGGGCGAGAACATGCTCACCATCCTGGAGTCCCGCCGCGACGACTGGGGTGGGCATCTGGCCCGGGAGCATCGTCTGGAGCCGCTCGCGATCGGCAGCCTCTTTGACCGGGCTGCGAGGTATCCGGATTTCATGGGTCAGCTGCGCCAGGCCCTGCGTCAGGAGCTGATCGATGTCACCTTCTACGGCAAGGTGCTGCGCTCGATCGACCTGCGCGAGTCCAGCGCTGAACAACGCATCGCCGCCATGATCGAGGGATGCCTGGAACCGGTGACACTGGTCAAGCTAGGCCGCACGCGCGCCGGACATCACCTGGGTTGCTACAACTGGCTGCTCACCGGCTCACGCCATGCAGCACAGCGCGCCTACGCCCTGAGTAAGCTGCCGGCCTTTGCCCAATTCTTTGCCGAATCCCTGATCGACGCCCAGGCGCGTCCGCGCAGCGGCCTGATCGCCGCCGCCGAGCACGATCCACGGGCCGCGCTGCTGCGCCCGAGCAATGCACGCGAAGCCCTGCGCCAGGCAGTCGACTCAGGGCAGGACCGCTGGATCATCGAATCGCTGGCCAGTTACTTCGCCGTGCAGCACAACGTGATGCGCGCACTGTGGCGACACTGCCCGCAGGCGCTGGGCGCGCCTCCCACCTGGCATCTGAAGCAGATCCTGCTGCGCCTGAACGAACTCCCTGAGCGGGCCTGGCCCCGCGATGATGGCCAATGGCTCGAACTGGCCAGCCGTGCGGTGCCGGCGGTGGCAAATTAAGCGTCTGATATAAACGCCCAAGGCGTCTGAACGGCGTTCCAGCGCCCAAGCCACACAGGGTCGGGGCACTCAGCGAAGCGCCGGATTCCAGCGCGACAACACCCGGTACAGCCCGCCCATCAGCGTCATGGTCGCCACCATTCTGACAACATGAAAAGCGGTCACCACCGGCACGCCGAGATGCAGATTTCGAGCGGTCAGCGCCATCTCGGCAATGCCACCCGGAGCGGTGGCCAGCACCATGGTGGCCGGCGCGATACCGGCCAGCCTGCCCAGCCCGATGGCAAACAGCGCGGTGACACCGATTCCAGCCAGCGTGGTGAGCAGCACCACCGACAGGAAACGCGGAGCCTGGGCGAAGAACTCGGGAATGAACCGACATCCGAGCGATGCGCCGATGGCGACCTGCCCGGCCAGGATCAGCGCCTGAGGCAAGGCGCTCCAGTGGTGATCGGTCGCCGTCAGAGCCGTGCTCACCACCATGGGGCCAAGCAGCCAGGCATTCGGTCCTCCGAACACCCGCAGCACCAGGGCGGCCGGCACGGTCGCCGCCACCAGCCAGGCTGCGCCCACCGGGTCGACTGCGACAGCAACCGCCTGATACGGGTCACTGCCCTGAAGGCCAAGCCAGCGATAGACCAGCGGAAGGGTAACCACCACCAGCACGATGCGCAGGCTGTGCGATGCGGCGATCTGATCGACCCGGCCGCCTGCGAGTTCACCCTGAAGCGCCATTTCCGACGCGCCGCCAATCGCACCACCGAAGAAAGCGGTCGGCCAGGACGCGCCCGCGAAGCGCTTGAGCGACCAGGCAAAGGCCAGGCCCAGCAGAACAGCCCAAATCGTGCCCAGCACAATCCAAGGGCCCAGTGCGAGCACCCGGTCGACGACCGCCGGAGAGAAATACAGGCCGAGCACGGTGCCGACCATCCACTGCCCGAAATTGCGCGCGGCCACCGGCGTGCGCAAACCCCATCCCGCCAGATTGGCCGCCGCGCAGGCCAGCAGTGGGCCGATCGTCCAGGGCAAGGGACCGCCCAAGAGCTTGAAAATCAGGCCGCCGAGCAATGCAACAGCCAGTGTGTTGAACAGACCCCTCATCGCGACCGATCTTAGCGCAGGGGTGGACACCGGATCTGAAACCGGACGCAAGCGCCCCGGGTCTCAGCGATCACTGAATCAGTGCGTGATCGAGCGGGCTCGATTCCGTTGCAAGGCGGTGTCAGCCAGTCTGACCAGAGAGTCCAGGCGACGCGAGGATTCGGCCAGTTGTGAAGCAGACGCCGAACCGATGGTGCAGCTGAGCCGCCATTCAGTGCCGGCGATCGAGAGTCGCAGCCCGTCGATGGCCTGGCGCACGCGGTTTTCGATGGCCGCCAGCTCATGGCGCGGCGCGCCCGGCAGGATCGCGAGGAATTCATCGTCGCGCAGCAGGGCCACGCGATCGCCACCGCGAAGCCGCCGGCGCAAGCACTCTGCAACCGCCTGGGCGAGTTGTTCGCAGGCCGCCGAGCCGTGGCGCGCACGAATCGCGTTAGCCTGATCGATCTCGACGATCATCACCGAATCGCCTGCTGCGTTCGGCCGGCGGTCGATCGGCCCGCCCGCGCTGGATCGCCCCCCATCGGGAGCCGGAAACTCTAGGAAAGTCATGCCACAAGCCGTCAATGTCTGGGTTTCGAAGCAGTCTAGGGAACCCGAAACGATCATTACAGGGCAAAGGTCACGCCCTACATCGCTGTCGGGAGAGAATGCGGGATGAATGTCGCGCTGCCCCCCATCTACCTGATCTCGCCTTCGGGTGCGGTCAACGATCCCGCCCGCGCCCGAGGCGCGGCTGCCGTACTCAATGCACTCGGTCACCCGACCCGATTCGACCCGGCGGCCCTTCGCCGCTCGCAGCGATTTGCCGGGGGCGACGAAGGGCGGGCAGCCGCGTTTGCCCGAGCCGCGCAGCAGGACTTCCCAGTCGTCATGATCACCCGCGGCGGCTATGGCCTGACCCGTCTGTTGCCGATGCTCGACTTCAGGCAACTGGCGCGGGCCGACAAGCACTGGGTCGGCCTGTCCGATTTCACGGCCTTTCATCTGGCGATGCTGGCGCGGGCCGGAGCACGCACCTGGGCCGGGCCGGCCCTGCTCGACGACTTTGCCGTCGAAGCGCCCGAGCAGGTCGACGAGGTGACCCTGGGGTGCTTCCAGGAAGCCATGAGCGGTGAGCTTGAGATGCTGGGTTTTCGCGCCGCAAGTCCGGTCGCAGTCGATGCCCGGGGGACGCTGTGGGGCGGCAACCTGAGCGTGGTGTGCGCACTGCTGGGCACGCCTTACTTCCCGAAGGTCAAGAACGGCATCCTGTTCATCGAGGATGTGAACGAGCACCCCTATCGGGTCGAACGCATGCTGCTGCAACTGCTGCAGGCCGGTGTGCTCGATTCACAGGCGGCTGTGCTGGTGGGCTATGTCAACCGGTACCGGCTCGCTGAGCATGACCGCGGCTATGACCTGGCGGCCGCGCTCAAGTACATCCGCAGCCAGACGCGCACACCCATCGTCACCGGCCTGCCCTTCGGGCACGACCGGCCCAAGCTCACCTTGCCGCACGGCGCGCAGATCGGTCTGGCCACCGAGGGCCGCCAGGGCTGGCTGGTCTTCGAACACGATCACCCGCACTGAACCGCGTGTTCCGTGGCGCAGGTGCCTTGAATTGACGGCTCCGGAAGATCAGTCCAGCATCGACCGATCACATCAGGAGACGCGACATGAGCGCCGTGCCAGTCAACTACGGGTCGGAAGAAGCTGCGATGCAGGCCTATCTGGCCGCTGGAGAAAAGCGGGCCTTTGAGCTGGGCAACCGCGGACCCATCCGCTACACCCCGGACGGTCGCATCCACCCCGAGATTCTCGAGGCCTACTGGCGCTGCGGCTTCTACGTCTTTGAAGGCGTGCTCAAGCCCGACGAGCTCGCGGATATCGAAGGCGATTTCAAAGACATCATGGATCGCCTGCCCACCGGCCCTGGGGAGCCGCTTGACCACAAGGGCCGACCGGCACTTGCGGCCAATTGCAAGTCGGCCACGCTGTTCTGGTCCAAACCCCTGGGCGACCCGGCCGGCGGCACCGACTTCGCCAACGGGCGTCATCCGGTCAAGATGTTCGAGCCGACTGCAGCCAGCGACGCGCCCCAGGACATCGTCTATCTGATTCTCGGCACCCTGCAGTTCTCCGAGGCCGCGCTTCGGGTCTATGGCCACCCCGACCTGCTGGCGGTTGCCGCGGCCGTCAACGGCGATGATTTCGTCCCCTTCAACGAAGCGCTCTTCATCAAGGAGCCCGGACTGGGCGCATCGGTGGCCTGGCATCAGGACGGCGTGACCCACTGGAACAGCCCCGATTGGGACGAGGGCTCGCATGGCTTCAACTTCATGGGCCAGCTCTACGGCTGCACGGCGGCCAATGGCGTGTGGGTGGTTCCCGGTTCACACAAGCTGGGCAAGGCCGACATCCGGGCCATGGCAGCGAAAGCCGGCTCCGACCGCCTGCCCGAGGCCGTGCCGATCATCTGCAAGCCAGGCGATGTGGCGATGACCAATCGCCAGGCGGTGCATGGATCGTTTGCCAACACCAGCCGCGATTGGCGGGTCACGGTCAACATGGGTTTTCACCGGCGCCGCTCGGTACTCGGTGTGGTGAGCACAGGCACCCTGCACGGCGGAAAAGGGGTCTACGACGAGGCCCGCATCCGGGCGCGCGCGCGCCTGATCGGCTATGGCATCGATGCGCGTCGCCAGCGCTTCCCGAATGAAACGCCCTTCGTGTATCAGCCGCATGTGCAATCGGGTGAGCGATACGAGTGGAATGAATCGGTGCGCGCATCCATTCACGACTACAACCTGCTGGACTTGAGCATCTGAGCCCAAGCTCGACGCGTCGCAGCCGACGGGCACACCACCATCATGTCTACGTGGTGGCCCTGTCGGATGAAGTCTGGAACGAACCTGCCTTTCGCAAGGCCAACCCCGGCTACATCCTGGGCAAGCCCTTCGTCTATGTGGGCATGACCGGCCTGGACCCCGACCTGCGATTTGACCGGCACAAAGCCGGCATTCAGGCCAACCGCTTCGTGACCCTGTATGGCCTGCACCTGGTGCCGCAGCTCTACGAGGTCTACAACCCGATGCCCTATGAAGCCGCGCGCGACATGGAAGTGGAGCTGGCCATCGGCCTGCGTGAAGCCGGGTTCGGAGTCTGGCAGGCGTGACTTAAGATGCATTGCATGAAACCGCCCATGACCCCGACACCCGCCCCTCTCGATGCCGCCACCCGGCAGACCCTGCTCGGCATCTCCACCGCCACGCTCACCACCGTGCTGCTCAAACACGGCCTGCGCAATGTTTGGCTGCGCGGCACGCGGCCGCTCGCACCCGGCTTGCCCCGCATCGCAGGGCGCGCCTTCACCTTGCGATTCATCCCGGCACGCGAAGACCTCGCCACCCCGGCCTCCTGGGGCTCTCCCATTTCAACGCGCGCAGCGATCGAGGCCATGCCCGAAGGCTGCATCGCAGTGGTGGGGGCCATGGGCTGCACCGATGCAGGCATCTTCGGCGACATCCTGTGCGCCCGCATGCAAAAGCGTGGCGTGGCCGCGCTGGTGAGCGATGGCGTGGTGCGTGACATCGCCGGCGTGCTGGAAACCGGCCTGCCGGTGTGGTGTCAGGGTACAGCCGCGCCGCCATCGGTGGCTGGGCTCACCTTCGTGGGTTGGCAGGAGCCGATCGACTGCGGCGGTGTTGCGGTGTTTCCGAACGATGTGATCGTGGTCGATCAGGACGGTGCCGTGCTCATTCCAGCCGCCATGCTCGAAGAAATCACCGCCGCAGCCTTCGAGCAGGAACGCCAGGAGACCTGGATCATGAGCCAGGTGCAGGCCGGTGCGGCATTGCCCGGCCTGTATCCGCCGAATGCCGACAATCAGGCGCGATACGCGGCGTGGGTGAAAACGCAGGGGTGATTCGAGCGCCGCGGACGCGCTCGTCACCCCTTAGTTGCCGCGCCTCGGTACCCCCTGGATCCAGGCTCGAAAGTCTTCCTTCCACCACCTTGCCTGGGCCGTCGTGCCGTGCCCGGCGGTCTGCGCGCTGCCTGGCACCACCAGCAGGCGGGCATGGCGAATGCGCGCTATCTCGCGTTCCATCACACCCAGCTCAGGCGGATTGCGCTCATCGTCGGCCGAATTGATGGCCAAGACATACGCATCGATGCTGGCCAGTCCCGGTGAGGGGTCGTAGTCGCGGGAAGCGTCCCATTGGTAGAGATGGTCATTCGCATCCCCGGCAAAAGGCGCTTTCAGGCGGGCATCGAGCAGCGCATCAGCCTTTGCACGATTGGGCGCGGCGGCATGTAGCGCCTGATTGCCTCCGTTGGTCGCCACGCCGTACATGACGGACGCGAACTGCAAGCTGCGCGGCTGCGTCGTGTAGTCGCCGCCGAGGTACTCGGGGTCGTTGCGGATCGAGTCGATGATCAGGCGGCGCGTCATCCAGTTGCGCCCCGACATGGCCGTGGGCATTGAGGCCATCGGCACCACGGCATCCATCGCCTGCGGATAGCGACTCGCCCAGATCCAGGCCTGCATGCCGCCCATGGAATTGCCCAGCACGAGCCGAAGCCGCTTGATGCCCAAACCTTCAGTCATCAGGCGATACTGCGCATCCACCATGTCTTCATAGCTGTAGCGCGGAAACTTGGCGCGCAGTCCATCAGACGGCTTGCTCGACGCACCGGTACCGATCGAGTCGGGCAGGATGATGAAGTAGCGACTCGCATCCAGCGGCTGGCCAGGTCCGAACATCTCACCTGCAAATGCTGCGTTCAACCAGTTGCCACCATTGCCGGTCGTGCCATGCAGCAGCATCACCGGCTCGCCGGACGGATTGCCGAGCGTGCGATAGGCGATGGTCAGCTGCGGCAGGACCTCGCCGGTATGAAAACGGAAGTCGCGCGCCACCCATGTGGCCGTTCGCACAGCTGGCGCTGAACTCACCACAGGCACCGGCAGCACCGCCGCAACCGGCGCCTGTCCAACCGAAGGCGACGTGTTTGCCCATGGGGCACACGCGGCCAGGGTCATGGCCGCAGAGAGCACCACAAGCCCAGCAAACCTCTTGATCCAGGGCGTATTCATGCACGGTCTCCAGGGTGTCCCCAGCGAGGTCGCAAGGGTCTGATGCGCCATCATGCCCCGAGTCCTGCGCATCGCGTTTCAAAGTCGGCACCCGCTCCGGTTCGGCCCATGTTGCCGGTTTCAGCATGCACGCTGCGCCCTTCTGTTCACGCTCGCGGTATGCTCAGTACATGTCGGCGATGCACAATTGTCCGATGACATCCTCGAGCGCTCTTTCAAAGCGCCGTCAGCCAGGGAGACTCACCATGCGCCGCATCAGCGCCCTCGGTCTTGCCGCACTGTGCCTCAGCGCGACCACCGCTCAGGCAGCCATCACACGCCTGGAAATCGTTAGGATTGAACCGGCATTTGGTGGGCGCAGCTTCGGAGCAGCCGGCACATTTGAACGGGTCATTGCCAAAGCCCACGGTGAACTCGACCCGGCTGCAGGCGTCAACGCGAGCATCCAGGACATCACGCTGGCGCCTCGCAACACGCGCGGGCGCGTGGAATACATCAGCGATGTGGAAATCGTTCGCCCGGCCGATCGCAGCAAGAGCAATGGCATGCTCTTCTTCAACATCACCAACCGCGGCAACAAGGGCGCTTTGTCGCTCTTCAATGCCGACGTACCCCCTAACCTCAACGACATCAACGGGCTGGTGAATCCCGGCGATGGCTTCATGCAGCGCATGGGCTACACCACCATCTGGTTCGGTTGGCAGGGCGATGTGCTGCCCGGGGGCAACCGCATCCAGCTCAAGGTGCCGGTCGCCCGCAACCCTGACGGCTCAGCCGTCACCGGCACCGTGCGCTCGGAACTCATCACGGCCACCCCCACCCACACGCTGAACGTCACCAGTGGCTGGTTCACCGGGGCCACACACGCGCCCTATCCGACCGCTGAGCGCGACCACACCCGGCGCTTTGCCGATGGCTTCGTACCCACACTCACCATGCGGGCCAGTGCTCAGGGCCTGCCCATGACCATACCGCCCTCCGAGTGGGCCTTTGCCTCGTGCCCGGATGGCAAAGCCCTCACACCCAGCGACACCCAGGTCTGCCTGAAGTGGGGCTTTCGCCCAGATCGCATCTATGAACTCACCTACCGCGCCAAAGACCCGCTGGTCCTGGGCATCGGCTTTGCGGTCACGCGCGACCTCGCCGCCTTCCTCAAGCACGATGAGACGGATGCCAGCGGCACGCCCAATCCGGTGCGCATCCCGAATGCCAGGACCATCGTGATGGGCTCCTCACAAAGCGGGCGCTTTATCCGCTCGTTCCTACACAGGGGCTTTAACCGCGATGAGCGCGGGCGCCAGGTGTTCGACGGCGCCTTGCCGCACATCGGTGGCGGACTCATGCCGCTGGACATCCGCTTTGCGCAACCGGGCCGCTCAGCAGGCACCGAATCCGTCGACAACCTCTATCCCGGCACAGAATTCCCCTTCGCGTATGGGTCGCTCACGGATCCGCTGACCGGCCGCACCCAAGGCCTCCTGGACCGCTGCTCGGCCGACACCTCGTGCCCGAAGATCCTGCATGCCGCCACCGCATTGGAAATGTGGGAGCTGCGACAATCGCTGGGATTCACCGACCCGCTGGGACTGCGCGACCTGCCTGAGCCAGCGAATGTGCGCAGCTACATCATGTCGTCCACCCAGCACGCGAGCGCACCCATGCCGCTGCCGGACAAGGCGCCTTTCGCAGGATGCGAGCAGCAATCCAACCCCAACCCGCACACCTGGACGATGCGCGCGCTGCTGCAGGCACTCACCGCCTGGGTCAAAGAAGATGCGGCGCCGCCACCCAGTGAACGGCCCACGATCACTCAAGGCAACCTGGTCGCTCCTGACCAGCTGCGCTTTCCCTACATTCCGGCCAACTCCTACGGCGGCGTGACACGACCTGCGGTGCGCTATCTGGGTCTGCACAATCCATTGCACGTGCAGGACTACGGTCCGCAATTCAAGGCGGGCGATACCTCGGGCGTTCTGCTCACCGATCCGCCTGCGCTGAGCACGGGCCGCTACAACAACCTGGTTGCGCAGGTGGACCAGGACGGCAACGATCTGGGCGGCATCCGCAATGTGTACGTGCAGGTGCCGATTGGCACCTACACCGGATGGAACCTGTTCGACCGTTCGCGTTATGCCGATGGATTCTGCACGCTGCAAGGCAGCTACATTCCGTTTGCCGCCACCCGCGAAGAACGCATCCGAACGGGCGATGCACGCCTCTCTCTCGAAGAGCGCTATCCAAACCGAGAGGCCTATGTAGCCGCGGTACGGAAAGCCGCGTCCGATCTGGTCGCCAAGCGCCATCTGCTGCCAGAAGACGCGCAGCGACTGGTGAGCGAGGCCGAGCGTGATGGCTGGACCAAGCGCCCCTGAGCACCCCTGACTGATCACCCCCTTACCCCAGAACCGAACCAGGAGACCCTGATGACCCGACTGCGTTTTGGCGCCTTCCTCGCGCCCCACCACCCGATCGGTGAGCACCCGACCCTGCAATTCCAGCGCGACATCGATCTGGTCGAACAGCTCGATCGGCTGGGCTTCGACGAGTTCTGGTGCGGCGAGCACCACTCCACCGGCTGGGAGACGATCGCCTCGCCCGAGATGTTCCTGGCAGCTGCCGCGCAGCGTTCGCACACCATCAAGCTGGGCACTGGCGTGATCTCGCTGCCCTATCACCACCCCTTTAACGTCGCGCAGCGCATCGTGCAGCTCGACCACATGAGCCGCGGGCGCGCCATCTTCGGTTCCGGCCCCGGCGCTCTGGCTTCCGATGCCTACACCCTGTGCATCGATCCGCTTGTACAACGCGACCGCCAGGATGAGGCCCTGGGCGTGATCAAACGCCTGCTGGCTGGCGAGGACCGCTTCAGCTACGAGTGCGAATGGTTCAAGCTCAAGGACGCTCGACTGCAGCTGCTGCCGCTTCAGGAAAAACTGCCCATGGTCACGGCGTCCACCATCAGCCCCTCAGGCATGACGCTGGCCGGCAAATACGGCACCGGCGTGATTTCCATTGCATCCACGGCCGCTGAGGGCCTGGCCGCACTGGCCACGCAGTGGAGCTTCGCTGAAGAGGCCGCGCGCAAATACGGCAAGACCGTCGATCGCAAAGACTGGCGGGTTCTGCTGTCCTGGCATATCGCCGAGACCCGCGAGCAGGCCCGCAAGGAAGCCGGCGCCGGCCTCATGCGCTGGAACAACGAATACATTTGCGAAACGCTCAAGCGTCTGGGCAGCAAGCCCTTCACCAGCCCAGATCAGGCCGTCGACGAGACCGCCTTCTCACCCGGCGCAGCGGCCGTCATTGGCACACCGGACGATCTGGTCGCCGCGATCCGCAAACTGATTCCGCTTACAGGTGGCTTCGGCACTCTGGTGGGCTTCGTGCACGACTGGGCCAACCCTGAAAACACCAAACGCAGCTGGGATATGGTCGGCCGCTACGTCATCCCCGAGGTCAACCGCATGCTCGACGATTACCGCGAATCGCGACTGAACGTGGTCAACAACCCCGAACCTTTCCAGCAACGCGACAAGGCGGTCATGAACAAAATCTTGGAGCACGACAGCGCGGCCGCTGCACTGGCCAAGATGGCCAACACCGGGCGCCTGGCCATGCCCGGCGTGGCTGCGGGTCTGTCGAACAAGGCGGGATGATCGCTCGAGGCGTCCGGGGCGCGGGTTTGCCCGCGCCGCTTGGGCAACTTGCGCTCAAGTCGCCCCTTGAATGGGGCGATCACTCGGCCTTGACGTCGGCGTCCTTGATCAGTTTGGCCCAGCGGGCATAGTCGTCACGCAGCCAGGCCCGGTACTCGGCCGGCGACGACGCCACCACCACACCGCCAAGCGCGCGCAGCTTCTCCTGAATCGCAGGCTTGGCCAGGGTCGCACGGATCGCTGCACTCAGCTTGCTGAGCACCGGCTCGGGCGTGCCTGCAGGCGCCAGAAAGCCGACCGGTCCGACATAGTCTTCGAAGCCCGGAAAACCGGCCTCTGACATGGTCGGCACACCGGGATAGTCCGGGTGCCGCTGGCGCGTGGTCACCGCGATCGCCTTGAGTTGCTTGGCATTAACCCGATCGGCCACGCCAATCATCGGAT
>Ga0209598_10003367_pt1 | contig 12101 bp, 12 predicted proteins | sample M_140807_EF_Meta_FD_187317 | JGI IMG/M metagenome (GOLD analysis project Ga0209598, IMG submission 187317) | Freshwater microbial communities from Lake Montjoie, Canada to study carbon cycling - M_140807_EF_MetaG (SPAdes) (version 2) | ecosystem: Environmental > Aquatic > Freshwater > Lake... | reverse complement strand
CAAGTCCATTTTGTGTGTATTTCTTGAACGCCATTAAACAATTGTAGGCTAAAAATATTTTTCATAGATTCTTCTTCAATAAAGACTTCACGAGGGGAAAATATGAAGCCAATTTCAGAATCTTGTTCGGCTAAACAAACCATTTTTTCGATGGCGCATTCTGCAATCAAATCGTCTTGAAATAAAAACTTAATATATTTTCCTTTAGCCTGAGAAATACAAAAATTCCAGTTTTGAACTAGTCCAAATCGCTCATGAGTAAAAAGTTTCATCGACTTATCTGAATGAGAATCAATGAAATCACTAACAAGCTTAATAGTATTATCACTAGAGTTATCGTCAGATATCAAAATTTCAAGATTATCGTAACTTTGGTTAACGACGCTCTGTAGAGCCTCAAGTATATAATCTTCACCATTATAAGTAGGTATGCAAACGCTGACTAACGGCGATTTTTTGAAAACATCTGTATATGAATTCTGTTTTAATGAATATGAGTATAAAGAGGAGGTTGATTTGAACGCCTCCTGTGTAGCTTGTAAGAATTGATGCCCATATTTGATATCTGGTTCAAGATGGCATCCTTCTCCCCACTCATTCCAGGCATTAATAAATATTATCCGTTCATCATCATCTAAAAATGTCTGTTGAGTTTGCTCAAGAATATTTTCTAACCAATATTGATATTTTTGAGGACTTGATTCAATAAAAATACAGGAATTGTTTTGTCTTCTTGCAGTATTGTCCCAAGAAGGCATAATAGTCTTGAAAAGTTTATAATCGGTTCTTGACTTATTCAAAAAATAATTACATATATCTATATAGCTGTATATCTCACCACAAAATTTATTGTTAACTATATGAGGCTTTCGCTTAACTGGATAAATATCTGACAGTAAGGGCGGAAATTCAATGGCAGCGTCAAAACCCAGAAGATTAGGATCTATATTTGAAAAGCTATGTACACAACATATATAAGGCTCTTCTATTTGTCTTAGCCTACATTCCTCTTTCCATATTTTAACTGACTCTCTTGGATTTGGTAATAATTCAGCACGATAAATAATAAGCAAAGGCCTATTTTTTATTCTTATATATCTATCATCATTAAAAAAAGGAATTAAGCCTTGGATAAATTGTTTATCATTTTCTGGAGAATAATTTTGAGCTATCAGAATATTATTGTCCAATCCATCCCATGTTCTTGTCCAGTTTTCATTTGCCCAACACATACAAAAAGGAAAATCAGGCATTTGAGAATTCAAAACGTCATCGACAGGCCCATTTAGAAGTCTTTTGCCATTAAACCAGTAATAATAGTAGCAAAACCCATAAATTCCATATTGCTTAGCCAAATTAGCTTGTTCTAGACGAACTTGAGGTAGTCTTAAGTCATAAAAACCTAAATCTGTTGGTAAATGAGGCTGATAATGATCATTAAAATTTGGTTTCGCCTTAGTAACATTTGTCCATTCAGTAAAGCCTTTTCCCCACCAAGTGTCATTTTCAGGAATCGGATGATACTGTGGTAAATAAAAAGCAATTAAACGTAGATTATCTTTTTTTTTATACATAGTTGAGTTCAATGGTTCCTAATTAACGTTTTATGAGAAGAATAGAGTTGACTTGAATTCCAAGATAATCAATTTCCTGCCGCCCCGCTCAATTCTTTTGTCCTATTCGGATTAACTTTTTTATGATTTCATGGAACAGTTTTTTTGATAAAAACTTGATTGAATTATTTTGGTTAGTTAGTTTGCTCATGTTTTGCATTATATCTTTGTTTGCAATTAATGTCGTTTTAAATACATCAAACATTTTTAAGATATAAATATTATTTACACTGTAATCGTCTAAATAATCAAGTCTAATCATGGAAAAATTTACGTTTTGTGACACAGGATAAGTTGTATACAAGTCCACTAAATATCTAAAGTGTGAATTTATGATTTCGGCATTGACTTCAGGTGTTCTATTTTTTAGATCCAGAAAAATACATTGTAGTGCTTCTAAAGTTTTAATTATCCTTTCCGTTTGAGATTTTTTTGACCAACACCCGTCATTATGAACTCGATACACTGACATTGTATCATCCATGCTAAATAATTTACCAAATTGCGCGTTCATCATGTGGAGATAGTAATCACCAATGGGTGAGTATTGAAAATGCTCTCCTATGATTTCAATTCCTCGATTTCTAAATATACAGCTTGGCGTATGAATATAGTTTCCCTTTGCTAAATCTTCAATAGTGGTAATTTTATCAGGAACACTGGTGATATAGTCGTCTTTCAAGTCATTATCTTCTAGAATCTTGATCTTATGAAAACAAATAGAGAAGTCAGGGTTTGCTTCTAAAAAATTAACCTGTTTTTGCAATTTCAAAGAATCTGTCCAATAATCATCGCCTTCTAATAAGGCAATATATCTTCCTTGACAAGCTTCTAACACTCTCACAAAGTTTTGTTGCATTCCTAAATTATGTGGATGCAGTAAAGCTCTAATTTTATTGGGATATTTTTCCTCATAACTTTTAACAATTTCTCGCGTCCCATCTGTTGAACAATCTTCGCCAATCACTAATTCATAGTCAAAATCAGTTTCCTGCATTAGGACGCTTTCAATAGCTTGCTCAATGAAGTTTAAATGGTTGTAAGTCACCATCAAAATACTTACTTTGGGGAAGTGGATACTTGAGTCAGTCATGTTAACAATTTTAACCGAAGCTAAACAACTTATAGACGGTTTGGGTATTTTAGATTGGTTTTGTTAGTCATCAGGATTTTCTTTATGGGCTAAGCGTATTTTTCTGCTCAGTCTCGCTTGATAAAGGCTTGACTAACGCTCGGTTAATGCTATTAGCATTTTTGACGATAAAGTGAATCATATGACAAATTTTAACGATTGATTCCCCATCTATGGAAGTCCCTGTTGGTAGTAACATTACCTGTTGAGTGAGCTTTTCTGTTTCAGGAAGCAGAAGTCCTGCGTGGGGAAAGTAGGAACGGTAAGGTTCCATTCGGTGACAACCTGGATAAAAATAACGCCGAGCAATAACATTTTCTGCTTCAAGAATTTTTACTAGAGTATCACGATTAACACCCGTTAAAGCTTCATTGATTTCCAAAATAATGTATTGATAATTGCTATGTTCTTCTTTGTGATAAGCAAACAGAGAAACACCTACTATATCAGCAAGTTCATTCTGATAGCATTGATAATTACGGTAATTAACTTCAATAAATTCATCCAAACTTTCTAAGGATGTTAGCCCCATTGCCGCAGAAGCTTCATTCATTTTGCCATTTGTGCCGATATAAATCACATTATCTAAACCAGCAAATCCAAAATTAGTCATTAGACGTATTTTTTCGGCAAGGTCGTCATTATTTGTTACGATGGCTCCCCCTTCAAAAGCGTTAATAAATTTAGTTGCATGAAAACTAAAAACCTCCGCTTCTCCAAATTTTCCAATCATTTGTTTTTTATAAGAGCATCCAAAAGCATGGGCGGCATCAAACATAAGTTTTAAATTATTTTGTTCTGCAATTTGAGTTAAGGCTTCAACATTACAAGGATTACCCCACACATGAACCCCAATAATTCCCGATGTTCGAGGAGTGATCATTTGTTGCAAACGATAGGGATCAATTGTATGTGTTTTTGGGTCAATATCACAAAAAACAGGAGTTATTTCTTGCCATTGGAGAGCATGAGCAGTAGCAATAAAGGTAAAAGATGGAACCAAAACTTCGCCTGTCAGACCTAAAGCACGAATAGCTAACTCTAACGCAATAGTTCCATTACAAGTGGCAATACAGTGTTTAACTCCAATATACTCAGCAATTTTTTTCTCAAACTCTTGAACAAATTGACCATGATTAGTTAACCATTTTCGATCAAGCATATCGTTGATGCGAGCAAGTAAATTTTCTCGACCACCAATATTAGGACGGCCAACGTGAAGTTTTTCAGGAAATGCTGGTATTTTACTGAAAATTGCTAAGTCATAAATATTATTTTTTATTTTAGTATTCGTTGAAAACATAAAAGTTTACAATTTATTTAAGTTGATTAAGTTGATCAGGTCTAAATTTTTTGTGCAACCACCGTGTAATGAATTGGAGTTAAACTTCTATTTGGAGTTTCAACACTATTTAGTTCTACTATTTTATAGTCTTTCAAAAGTTGTCGTAAACCATGTTCAGTGAAACGCCAACAATCTGGAAGTGGGCCATGAATTCTAAAATTAAAAGGTGTACTTAAAAAAAGAAAACCTTGAAGTTTTAAAATACGATGAATTTCATTTATAGCATTGAATGGTTGCAGGGTATGCTCCAGGACTTCTGTACAAACAACATATTCGTATTCATTATCTAGGATACTATTATTATGATTGCAAATATCTCCTGTAAATGTAGTCTTGGCCTCTGGATTTATATCAAAGGTCTCGATAATGATCTCTGGATTAAAAAAAGAATTTACTCCTCCATGATCTTGAGGTGCAATATCTAATAGCTTCCCAGATTTATTAGCATATTTTTGTGAAACATCTTTCATAAAGTTGATTACATTTTCTCTGATGATTTTCAAGTGTTGAATATCCATTTGACTGACAATTATATTAGTCATAATTAGCACCTCTCATCTAATAACATTTCTATCATACTACTATCAAAAGTTAAAATTCCCTTATTTTGATAGACTGATTGACGCTCTGTAAAGCTATCATCAATAAAAATAGAATTCTCTTCTGTGATATGTTTCCATTTATTATGTTTCATCGAGATATGAATTACTTCATCAAATAATAAAGATAATCTATACTTTTCTAGCGTCTTCTGTAAATTACCCTTATGTTTAGTGATTAAAGTAATCGGAATGCTCGTATTAATGCACTGGTACAAAAAGCGAACTAAAATAGTGTTGATTTTCTGATTGATGATTAATGTATCATCTAAATCTACATACACTCTCTTATATTTCACATTATGTTTGTAATGATTCACTAATGCTCTATCAATTTCTATCTGAATTTCATTAGACATTATCGTTATAGGAATTCGTTGATTTTCGTACAAGCTTAGTAGAGGAAGGTTTATTCCTTTTACTCTTTGTAATGCCATAGTGCCAGCTATTCTAGGTGCTACCTCAAGGAGTGTATAAACTCCATTATGATTTTTTTTAACCTGAAAAAACCACGCTCCATAAAACTCAAGATTACTATTTATTATTTGGGCATAACTTGTAAAAATTTCCAGATCATATTCCACAGAATGGCTATTCATTGAAATTCCATTTCTAGTCCTGACTCTTTTTCTAGGATCACAAAATAAAAGTCCTTTTTCTCGATCCGAAAAACAATCTATAGTATATTCATCACCTGACAAATATTCTAAAAAAATGTATTCTTTATTATTTATTTTTAATAGTTCATTATATTTTTGCTGATTATTAACAATATGAGTATCCTGTGAACCTTGTCCCTTATCTGGTTTAGCAAAAATAGGATATTCAAAAATATTATCTGCTTTATCATAAATAAATGGAACTGGTATTAAATTTTTAAATAATTGATATGTTTTAAATTTTGATCTTGTAATTAAACAGGTTTCTAGTGGAGAGGATATGATTTTAGCTTTAATATTACTTTCGTTACTAGACAGTGCCACGATAACATCATCATGGGCTGGAAAAATGTAGTCAATTTTGAATTCTTCGATAATTTTATTTAGCTCATCTATCCAGCATAGCTCATAAACTTCAGAAATAATAAAGTGATTAGAGAATACATAAGGAGCGTGATTAGATGCTTCCTGCCCACCTGAAAAAACCTTGATATTTTTGCACTGGCAAAGGCATTTTAAAATTTCTAGCCCTATTTCTGTTCCACCTGGAAAAATCAAAATATTTTGTATGTTCATGATTTTCTAAAAAATAAATAAAGATATTTACAGTTACTTTAAACTTAAAAAATAGTTAATACATCACTCTTCTTCAAAATCTACATTTGCAAACAAAATAGTTTCCTCTAAATGAAGAGTGAAATGATCCAAATAAAATCTATATCCTAAATTTAAAGTATCTAAAAATCGAGGTATCTCTTCAAAATCTTCTAGTCCATGATACACAGATAGAGCAAGTTTAGGTCTATACTTTGATATAGTATTAACTGCCCCCTTCAGAGCAGATAGTTCACTTCCTTCTATATCCATTTTTATCATATTTACTTTAGCTATTTTATATTTTTTAACCAGATCATCAATGGTTACAGTTTTTACCTGAATAGCAGATTTACTCTCTGGACTAAATGCTACTCGACTTGCTGGCCCATTGTCCATAAAATATAAAGATTGTTCAGACTCCTCCCATAAAGGATTTTCAACAATAGTTATTCTCTCTCTTAAAAGTGGATTTAGATTAATATTTTTTTTCATTATTTCAAGATTACTTGGAATAAATTCACAAGTAAAAACCTGACCATTAATACCGACTTCATTCGCAAAATATAATGCGGTATCCCCCCAACACCCACCACTATCAATCACGTAATCGCCATCATTTGCTTTAATTATCGTATTTTTATTTTTGTATTCATATTGTTTTAATATAAAAGTAGCAGAGACACCTGCATTAACGTAATAGAGATTAACAGGAAATCCTATTGCCCTTAACTCAAAAAAATCAAGATTCCAATTATTGAATTTAACTTTTAGTCTCTTCTTAGTTTTATTAATTAAAGAAAATAATAAAGTCTTATTGTTGATCTTTGAAGATTTCGCGGATAGCATACTAACTTTTTCATAACCCATAATTCGATAGACAATAATTTTTATCAAAATTTCCTTTGAGTAATCGTCAAATAATAAATTATACAAGTAATAAAATCCGCTCAAATATATTTTTAAATCAGAGAACTTTTTCTTTTCTTTTTCGCTATTGTCCTGTAAAAAACTTAGCTTTGATGACTTGGACAAAAGATTATTTAAACAGTCAATAAAGTTTTTCTTGAATTCTTGTTTCCATGTAAATCTAGGCTTACCAAAGCGATCATAATCCCAATAGTTTAGTCCATAAGAATTATACGAATTACTTATTATTTCTTGAATTAGCGCATTCCAAAAAGCGATGTTATTGTCACTTTTTATTGATTTTAGATTTTCTTTGATTGTGTTGATTGTCATAAACTCATATTTTATTAGAATTGAATTGGTTAAATAAAGACTAAGTTAAAGCAATATTTTCGCTTTTCCATTCAAGTTTTGGACGAATTACTCCTGGCCACTTGCCAAACCAATTGCCATTTCTTTCCTCTTCAATAATTTCATAAATGAGGATGTCGGGATGTATGTATAAAGTAGCAGAAGTATCCTTGACAATCTGTACCGTCACACTGTATATGTTGTCATTTAAAAAATTTTCAGGGATAATCACACTTGTTTTAATTAGACCTTCTGGCCTTTGTTGGATACTTGACACCGTAGCAAAGACACAAATTCCTTCTATTGTATATAAATGAATCGTTAAGTTTAATACCGCATTAGAAAGATAATTCCAAAATTCAACTGCGATTTGAAAAGGTGTTGAAGTTGTTATCGGCATAGTTTGATGTGTATTGAGAGGAATGATTTTCGCACGATGTAATCTCACGTTCACATTTCCTGGTGCAGTTAGTGGGTTATCCCAAACTCTTTCTACAACAGAGGCTAAACCACGCTGAAGATAGGATGAGACAATAAGACTGGAATTATCGAATCCCACTATATTACCATTTTCGATCCAGACTACTTTTTCACACATTTTTTCTACAGCCAGCATATTATGACTAACAAATAAAATCGTCCTTCCTTCCTTTTCTGCAATATCCCCCATCTTCCCCAAACACTTCTTCTGAAACGCCGCATCCCCCACCGCCAAAACCTCATCCACAATCAAAATCTCAGGCTCCAAATGCGCCGCCACCGCAAACGCCAACCGCACATACATCCCCGACGAATAAAACTTAACAGGCGTATCCAGAAACTTTTCCACCTCAGCAAAATCCACAATCTCATCAAACTTCAGCTTAATCTCAGCGCGACTCATCCCCAAAATCGAACCATTCAGAAAAATATTCTCACGGCCAGTAAGTTCAGGATGAAAACCCGTCCCCACCTCCAACAAACTCGCCACCCGCCCCCGAATCTTAATCCGTCCCGTCGTAGGCTCCGTAATCCGACTCAAAATCTTTAACAACGTTGACTTACCCGCCCCATTACGCCCAATAATCCCAATACATTCCCCCTGCTTCACCTCAAACGAAACATCCTTCAAAGCCCAAAACTCCTCCTTATGCTCAGGAATCCCAGACCCACCACCAGACAGCGATCGCCAAAAAGCCTTAGCCCCATCCGCAATCACATCCCGTAACGCCGTATAACGCTCCTGCTTCTGATGACCAATAATATACTTCTTACTGAGATTCTCGACTTTGATCACCGTGTCAGACATAACATTAAAAAAACTATGGGTTAACCACTATCTTAAAATACCCTAGATTAAACGAAAAGCGATCGCCTTTAAAAACGAACCTAATGAATTGTCTCTAGCTAATCTAATACATTTTACAATTCAGAGAAATTTAAAAAATATGCCAATAATTCCACACAAATGAATTCCTCTCTTTTTTACTACTTGACCTATAAAGAAAGCTCACTGTGAGATCCCAGTCGAACTAGGATTAAAGTATCATCTGTAATCTGGTAAATCAATACTAAATTTGGTTTGAGGTGGCAATCTCTGTAATCTAACCAGTTGCCAGTCAAGGCATGATCTTTATAATGAGACGGTAACGGGGTATCTGATATCAGATAGGTGATAACACTTGACAACAGTTCGTCTAGTATTATGCGATGTTGACCACGAGCCTCTCTTTTGTAATCCCGCTTGAACTGGTTTGTTCGGTTAATCGTCCGCATGGAGATCGTCCATCAATTCTTGCAAATTGGAGAAAGATTTAACTTGCCCAGCCCTAGCGTCCTTAATCGCGTTAACGGTCTCTTTATTGGGTATCAGCAAATCAAATGGGAGTGAATGTTCTTGGGCAACCCTAGTCATCAACAGGCGAAAAGCATCAGAAGGAGTTAGCCCGATCGCCGCCAGAACTGCGGTTGCTTCTTCCTTAATTTTTCCATTAATTCGAGCGCGAACAACAGAGTCGTTAACCATAATTTTTGTGAGATACACTCCGAACTACATTGTAGCCCAAATGCGATCGCCTTTTGTTTTTAGGTTAATAAGGCTTTCCTGATTATTTCATCTAATTGAATGGCTCTTTTGACAAAGATATGAGCTTTTAATGTTCTGACTTTTCCCGTTAAGTCTGAAACCGACGACAGAATAAGGGTTTCAAACTCTTTACTGTTTTCAATAAGCTTGTCTTAATGATAATAACCGACCAGAGAATAGGACTTTGAGATAGTGGGAAATCAAGAGATCGCTCAATGAAAAAGATAACGGGAAAAGTCAGTAATCTTGATTCGTCCCGTCGTAGGCTCCGTAATCCGACTCAAAATCTTTAATAAAGTTGACTTACCCGCCCCATTGCGCCCAATAACCCCAATACACTCCCCCTGCTTCACCTCAAACGAAACATCCTTCAACGCCCAAAACTCCTCCTTATTCTCAGGAAGCCCAGACCCACCACCAGACAGCGATCGCCAAAAAGACTTAGCCCCATCCGCAATCACATCCCGCAACAACCTGTAACGCTCCTGCTTCTGATGACCAATAATATTTTTTTGCTGAGATTCTCGACCTCGATCACCGTATTAGACATAAATCACAAAAAATAAAATACTAACCCAGTCCTATCCTAAAGTACCCACAACCCTAACCCAAGCGATCGCCCCTCCACAAAAATTAACGCGATCATAAAAGCTGATCTCATATAAATCACCTGCTAAACAACTATTTTAGATCAGTCATCATGGCGGGGATACCAGGTCTTATCCAATAATTGTTGAAAAGAATAGGGACAATCAAGCGGTATATCATCCTGAAGTAAACCTGTTTTGTTAATTACTACATTTAAAGCAACAGAATAAATCTGCTCCATCTCTTCAATTAACTTATTTTTTAAAGTCGTCGTCAAATTTTCCTGAAGATCATCTCTAAAAGCAACAATTTCACCACGCCAATGACGATGATTTCTGTCATATTCTTCTGACCAATATTCTTCTGACCAATATTCTAACAATAATAGATGAACCATAATCTGTCGTAAAAGACTTCTAACCTTATTAAAATCTCTTTTTCCCAAACTTTCTAACTCCTCAATTAAGTTTTCAATATCCAAATCGTTTAAATTTTGAGTTTTTAAAACCTCAATCGTTTTTTCTATCCACAAATAGGAGTCGAGCTCGTATAATTTTTTAAAATTTGTTTGAGTGAGCATTGTCATACCTCATAAAATAGTAAATTCTCAATAAAATTGAATTTTCTGCCCCACTACGCCCAAAACTTTTCCTTACCCAGACCCCCCACCAGACAGCGATCGCCAAAAAGACTTAGCCCCATCCGCAATCACATCCCGCAACAACCTGTAACGCTCCTGCTTCTGATGACCAATAATATATTTCTTACTGAGATTCTCGACCTCGATCACCGTATCAGACATAAATCACAAAAATAAAATACTCAGTCCTATCCTAAAATACCCAGAATTATAACTCCAGCGATCGCCCCTCCACAAAAATTAACTTAGTTTTCCCAAATGTTCATCCAAATCCGCCATCTCGGCAAAATCTAACAACGCCTCCAATTCAGCGATCGACAAGCTTTTAACCTGGTTCAATTGTTCTGCCGATAACTTCCCAAACTGCCGTGTTATCTGCTTCAAGATTTCCTCCCTTGCCATCTCATAGTAACCTTCATTTAAAAGCCCTTTTGCAAGAGTAACCCGAGTAAACGTCATCGTTGTGTAATCAAATACAAGCATTAGATAAGTTCCCCCAGAGATTACTACAACTGATTTAAACTATCCTGTTTTGTTATTCCTTTATGAGAAGAAACAGATCTCAAAATACTATTAAGTGTACCAACTCGTAAAGGGCTATGATTAGGAATACTAATTCTTTGATGACGGGGAGATTCTGTCTCTAAGATAATATGGCTCCCCTGCTGATGAACAATTTGATAATTCCATTGACGGCAAAGAATTTCTGCTAAATATTCACCTTTGAGGTTTCTCGGAATTTTCATTTTACCACTAAGACCTCTTCCTTAACCAAATGGAGCTTGACATTAGGGCAACTTGGCTGATCAAAATAAAAACCTTTAACAGCTTCATGAACATTCGCTTTTAACTCATCCCAATTATCACCTTGAGTAAAAATATCTTCGGTCAAGCATTCTGCTACAAAACCGTTATCCTCTTCTTGAAAAACTTCAAAAACAATGATTTTTTCCATTTTTTGAATCATCCTTATATTATTGCCTAATGAGTTTTAACGTTTGATGATCAATAATAATTTCTGCTGAAGTTTTCAGCCGCGATCACTATATCAAACATAAAGCACAAAAATAAAATACTAAGTCCTATCCTAAAATACCCACAACACCAACTCAAGCGATCGCCCCTCCACAAAAATTAACGCGATCACATTTAAAAAAAACAAAGCCATATACTTTTCATCTTTTTAAGTTTATTTTTCTGATAAAAAAATGGAACGATTTAAAACATCCTCAATGCCATAGGGACAAGTAGAAGGAAACTCTAAACCCGTTTCCCTCATCGCATCAGAACGCGCAACACGATACATTTTATTTAGGAAATCTTCGTTCAAATATTGGCTTAAGCTAGGACTATCCTCCAAATAGAGGCTGACATTATTGCGTTCCCTGCCAATGGTGTTGTGCCAACTACGTGAACGTTTTTGAGGTTGGTAGTCCCACTTTAATAAATGATGCAAAATTAATCTCAGACTACTGAGTAAGCGATCGCGCTCCCGTTTAGACAAATCCCGTACCTCTTCAACTAAATTCTCAATATCTAATTCAGAAAAGCGACCAGAGGCTAATAGGTTAGCCATTTGCTCAGCCCAAAGTCCATAGTCTTGTTC
>Ga0209598_10003364_pt1 | contig 12106 bp, 10 predicted proteins | sample M_140807_EF_Meta_FD_187317 | JGI IMG/M metagenome (GOLD analysis project Ga0209598, IMG submission 187317) | Freshwater microbial communities from Lake Montjoie, Canada to study carbon cycling - M_140807_EF_MetaG (SPAdes) (version 2) | ecosystem: Environmental > Aquatic > Freshwater > Lake... | reverse complement strand
ACAATCAGAATAACAGCACTTCCAGCCGGACCAAGGAAAGACCTGATTACCTCCACAGCCGCAATGGAATTTCCTTCGTCGTAAATCCGGCTAAATTCGTTTACCGGGAAAACATACAGGTATGAGGCATTGATGGCTACATACATCAGCATGACAAAGCCCACTCCGCCAGCCAATGATAAAGGCACATTCCGTGTGGGATTTTTTATTTCACCTGCAAGAAAGCCAAGGTTGTTCCATCCTTCATAGGCCCAGAATGCCGACATCATGCCAAGAAAAATGGCCCCAAATCCTGGAAAATTTCCATTCGATTCTGTTCGGGAAAAATGGCTGAAATCGCCTTTACCCATTGTAAAACACATGATTGTGATGCCAATGATGGCAACGATTACTAGGCTTGTGAGGATGTTGTTGATTTTCTCGCCTTGCTGAACCCCAAACAAATTCACCGTAGTAATGGCCCAGAGTACAGCCACGGTAAGAAGTTTTACCGATAGATTTTCGATGCCCCCGAAAGAGATTTCAGGCAGGCCGATTAGGGTGTTTACAGATTCTGCAAATACATAGGACACGGAAGCTGCTGTTGCCGATTGCACCACTGCGAAACCTGTCCAACCATAAAGGAAGGCCAGTGGCTTGCCAAAAATTTTCCTAAAATACTGATACTGACCTCCAGGTTCAGCAATTTGTGCGGCTACTTCTGCATTGCTCAAAGCGCCAAACCAAGAAACCAAACCCGCCAGAATCCAGCAGAGAAGAATCCAGAAAGAGGCTCCGGTATCGTGTGCCATTGGGGCCACTTTCTTAAAAACCCCCGAACCCACCATTGAACTTACAACGAGCAAAAATGCTGTGCCGGGCCCCAGTCTTCTCAATAGTCCGCTTTCGTGTTTTTCTAAGTTCTGCTTTTCCATTGTTCCTTCTTCAAAAGGCAAAAAGCAGAAATTTAAAATAAGCAGGCAAGATTTTTCTCGGTGCATTTCAACTGAACTGCTTTTCTTTACATCTCCAACCAAATTGATCAAGTGATGCTTAGAATTTTTGTGGCCATATTTTTTGTGGCCTTCTTTTCAATTAACGCCTTTTCTCAAAGCAAAAAAGAGATTTGGTCAAAGGCCAAAATTCATTTTAACGCAGGTCATTCCATGCGGGAACTTGCCGCACTTGGTGTGGAAACCGACCATGGACAATTAAAATATGGTAAATGGTTTATATCGGCATTTTCTGCTTCGGAGCTTCGTAAAATTCGCGCTGCCGGATTTCAGACAGAAATTCTGGTTCAGAATATGACCGAGGACTTCCTCAAAAGGAATGCATCAGTAAAAGAAAGCAAGGCAATCCTTCAGGATTATTCTGACCCAGTCTGCAATGGAGTTGGTAAGTATAAAGTACCGGCAAATTGGAAATATGGCAGCATGGGCGGCCATCTCACTTACGGGGAAATGCTGCAGCACCTAGATTCAATGAGGATTAAATTTCCAGGTTTGATTAGCATGCGCCTGCCTTTGGATACTTCCATTACTGAAGACGACAGCACGGTTTATTTTGTGCGCATCACGGATAATCCGGGGCTTGTGGAACCGGAAGAACCGCAGGGATTGTTTACGGCTGTTCATCATGCGCGGGAGCCTGTTGGCATGCATCAATTGATTTTTTTTATGTGGTATCTGCTTGAGAATTATTCAAGTAACGGTGAAATCAAAACCTTACTAAACAACAGTGACTTATATTTTGTGCCTTGCTTAAATCCTGATGGTTATGCGTATAATTTCCAGAATGAACCCAACGGAGGTGGAATGTGGCGTAAAAATCGCCGAGACAACAAGGATGGAACCTTTGGGGTAGATCTTAACAGAAATTACGGCCACAGGTGGGGCAATGACGACTTTGGTTCAAGCCCGAATACTGTGGATGCTACTTACCGTGGAACAGTTGGATTTTCTGAACCTGAAACAAAAGGGATGAAATCCTTTTGCGAAAGCCATAATTTTAAGGTGGCGCTTAATTACCATACTTATTCAAACCTTTTGATTCATCCATGGGGGTACGATGGCACTGTGGCTTGTGAAGATTCAGCAATTTTTCGGTCACTTTCTAAAGAATTCATCAAGGAAAACAATTACCGAATCGGAACTGGTATTGAAGTACTCAATTACAACAGCAATGGATGTTCGGATGATTATATGTATGCAACCAATGCTGCAAAGCCTAAAATTCTTGCAATGACGCCGGAGGTTGGGGAAGAATTTTGGCCAACACAAGATGAAATTCTTCCGCTTTGTCTCAAAAATGTACACCAAAACCTTTCTGCCGTTCGAGCACTTCATCCCATGATTTCAATCATGGATACCACAGGCGTATTTTTTCATCCTGGATATACGGTCACAATCGGGCCATCTAGAATTTTATACAAAGTTTCCCGGATTGGCTGGAACGCTCAGCCGGTCAATTTTGATGTAACCTTTAAACCATTTGGCAATGGTACTGACGGACTTTTGCCTGTTACCAAATCGTATTCGAATCTGTCACCGGGGCAGACTGTTATCGACAGCATAATGATTCCAAATGATGATCTCGCGATGTTAAATCCGGATAGGGTTTCCTGGGAAGTCAGCATCAACAATCAAGTGTTTACAAGTGTAGATACCATATTCCATTTTGGTGGAAATCCTTATTCAGATGACTTGTTGCGGGATAATTGCGACAATCCTGGCAACTGGCAAGGTGCATGGGTTATTTCTGCTGATGGCCCACAGGAAGGCAGTGGTTACCTGAAAACCAGTGAAGGAAATTATGCACCAGGAACCCGGAATTCTATTCGGCGGGTAAAACCATTTGACTTGAGGTCATCAAATATCCGTTCTGCAGAAATGAGTTTCTGGACAAAGTTCAGGGTGGAGAAAAATTATGACATGGCTTCACTTTCATTGTCAACTGATTCTGGTGCTACCTGGATTAACATTTGCACAGACAAAACCAAACCGAGTTCGCCTTTCTCTGCGCAGGCAGGTTACGACACCATCATTCCAGTCTGGGATGGCAATCAAGATTCATGGAGAAAGGAAATAATTGACCTCCATGATTTTCTTGGAAATCGAATTTGGGTTCGCTTTAATTTCCGTTCGGATGATTTCACCGAAGACTGGGGATTTGGGGTTGACAACATCCGCATCCGGATTGCAAATGTGATTACTTCGGTGAAAGACAATGTGAGCAATTCCGGACTTGTCCTCCAGATTGTTCCTAATCCAGGTACTTCAAAGGCCGATTTTAAATTAATTGGTTCTGAAGGAAAGTCCGCCCAACTTCAGATTTTCGATGCCGCAGGAAAAGTGGTTTTGAAAACCAATTTGAATGAAGGAAGCAACGCCATTTCAGCCAATTCCCTTGCTCCGGGATGTTATTTTGTGGAAGCAATTGACGCTTCGGGCGGAATTGCCAGAAGCAGATGGCTTGTTCAATAATGTCACGGCAAATTGTCTAAATGATAAATTCTTGCCATTTCGTAAACATAAGGATAAACTTTGTTTGTGCTGAGGCAAAGCCTTGCTTACCTTGCACCTGCTTAATTGTATATAGATTCTGAAACTTGGTCTATTCCTCAGCCCACCACAATGCGTAAGGTTTGTCTTTTTTTGTTTGCATGCTCATTTTTCCTTTCTACAGGCGGCTTTTTGCAGGCGCAGGTTGAGGGCATAAGTATCATTTCCGCAGAAAATTATTTTCTCGACAAGGATTATAGAAATGCATTTGTAGGCTTTGAAGACTACCTGTTAAACATCAAGTTTGATCGGGATGTGTCTTACAAAGCAGGCATTTGTGCATGTCGGCTTGGAATAGGAAAACGCGCCATTTTTCATTTGCAATCTGCCAAGTCTGCCGGCAAAACAGACAACTATCTCAGCTATTGGCTTGGGCGGTCATTTTTGCAAAATGAGCAGTGGGATTCTGCAGCTGTTTATCTGGAGCAATACATGGATGTATTTCCTGTTGATAAAACTTTCCAGAACGAGGCAGCTACATATCTCAAACATATTGAATTTGCCAAGACGATAACATTTGACACGCTTCAGCCCATCACCATAGAAAACATGGGTCCTGGCATCAATTCTCCCTACTCTGAGTTTCACCCAATGATTACTTTCGATGGGTTGACGATGGTTTTGAGCAGCAGGAAAAAAGGCTTTATGGATGAAAAGCTTTTTGATGACGGTGAATACAAGGAGAAAATTTTTATTTGCCGTAAACAAGAAGATGGCTCCTGGTCCCGGTCTGCGCCCATCAAACTCAATGAAGGCCGGAACCGCGACAATGACTTTGTGGCCATCCAGCTAATCAACAACGATAGCAAGCTTTTGCTTTTTAAAATTTTTCAAGATAAGGCCCATTTGTATGTTTCAGATTATGCAGATGGGGTTTTCAAGACGCCTTATCAGATTCCAATTGAACCCGATCCAAGGTTTTTTACCGGTGATATTTTCTTCCTTGATGATTTGAAAAGCTGCATTTTTACCATGGATGGAAATACAAATTATTTTCAGAATGATTTGTACACCAGCCGGTACGACGACAAGGCTGAAAAATGGTCTGTGCCAGTTTCACTTGGAAAGAACATCAATACCAACCGCGAAGAAGGTTCTCCTTTTCTTGTCAATGAAAGTACACTTTACTTCTCTTCCAAATCCGACAAGGGTCTGGGCCAGTATGATATTTATAAATCAATAAAAGACAAGGATGGTGTTTGGGGTGTTCCTGTGAATATCGGTTTTCCTTACAATACGGCCAACAACGATTTATACTTCTATATCAGCAAAACGGATACCGGAGCATATTACATTTCTTCGGTAAGAGGTTCAAGCAAAGGATTGGCCGATATCTACCGTGTGCGTCGTACGGAGATTGCCAAGGGTGGAGGAAAATTGGTGGATGATGTTGGCCAACCCATTGCCAATAAAAGGCTGCTTTTTGAGGATGTTGAGAATTTTCAGAACATCACAGTTACCACAGATTCTTTAGGAAAATTCAAGGCAGATTTTGTAGCTGGAGTCAATTACAATGTTTCCTTTAACACGGGAGAAAAGATGCTGGAAGGCAATTTTCGGATTCTTTTTCCAAGGGTTGCCGGTCAAGGCCTCAATGAGGATTTGAAACTCAGTCCAAAAATATTTGTGAAGCCTGAGGCGCCGGTAGAATCCGTGGAATAACATTCTGGAGCTAAACGACCATTCTATTTCTAAGCATCTTTTTCATGTATTTCCCAAGGATGTCGAACTCCAGATTCACGGAGTCGTCCTCCTTCAAAAACTTGAAATTTGTATGTTCCCAAGTGTAGGGAATAATGGCAACTGAAAATTCTTCGGGGTTTGAATCAACCACTGTCAGGCTTACGCCATTCACGCAAATGGAACCCTTTTCAACCGTGAGATCATTGAAGGCTGAAGGATGAGAAAACCAGTAACGCCAGGAACCATTGTCTTCAAGTACTTTGGTACAAACACCTAAACAATCTACATGTCCCTGCACAATATGTCCGTCGAACCGTCCGTGGGCCGGCATGCACCTTTCGAGATTCAGGGTATCTCCCGGTTTTAATTTCCCCAGATTTGTTTTGGTCAGGGTTTCGGCAATGGCTGTAACCTGATAGCCTTCAGAATTCAAATTGGTAACCGTAAGGCAAACACCATTATGGCTTAGGCTTTGGTCAACTTTGAGTTCATCCTGAAAGTCGCACCGGAGGAGAATGTGCAAATTCCCGTCATCTGGTATTAGCGCTCGAACGGTTGCGCTTCCTTCTACGATTCCTGTAAACATAGTTTTGAAAATAGCCGGATGGTTTCTGCGGCAGGTTTTACATCATGCACCCGTAAAATGTGTACACCCTGAACAAGAGCGGCCATATGCAGCGCTGTGCTTCCGTTCAGGGACTCTTCGGGACTACAATTAAGCGCCCTGTAAATCATTGATTTTCTTGAAATTCCAATCAATATTGGGCAATCCAGAATTTCGAGGTAGCGCAGTTCACTCAACAAGGCAAAGTTTTGTTCTGGATTTTTACTAAAGCCAAAGCCTGGATCAACAACCACATCGGTAATCCCGGCTTCGCGGGCACGAGAAATCGCCTGCTGAAGTTCAGAAGCAATTTCTACTGCAATATTTTCATAAGTGTTTGCCCGATGGATTTCAGCAAAAATACCCCTGCTGTGCATGAGCATATACGGTGCCTTGTGCCGGGCCACAACGGATAAAAGATTTTCTTCAGCATTGGATCCCCTGATATCGTTGATGATATCAGCCCCTTCAGAAAGAGCGGCTTCTGCCACATTTGGCCGAAAAACATCAGCAGATAAAATGGCCTTAGGAAATTTTTTTCTGATGGCACGGATTCCCGGAGCCAGAATTTGGATTTCTTCCTGCTCGGAGATTTCCTGTGCTCCGGGCCTCGACGACATTGCGCCGATGTCAAGAATACCAGCACCTTCCTCCAACATTCTTTCCGCCGTAGAAAGAAGTTCTTTCTCATCATTCAATCTGCTTCCTGCAAAGAATGAATCGGGACTTAAATTGAGAATGCCCATCACCAAAGCTTGCGATAGGTCAATTAAGCCAGTTGAGGTCTTAATCGAAAAAGGCCTGGGAGTGGAAAATGACAATGCTTGAGCCGGAAAATCAGGCATCCAGAAACAAGGTTTTTAAAGCCGGAAAGTCGGTTTCTGATTGGTTTTGCTTCGGGAATGCCGGACTTTTTCTGGCCAAATCTGATGGGTGTCGGTTTACACCTGTCATCACCAATTTGCCTGAAGCATATTTTTCTTTGAGGATTTCGGCGGAAGACTCGGCTGTTTTTGCGAAAAAGCCAGATTCCACAGCATCAACAAAAGGCATTTCTTGCCACTTGCAGAATAGTTTCCATGCCTTTTGGGCAAGTTCATGGCTTAGGATTTCAATTAGATAGCTTCCTGAACCTGGATCAAAGGCCTCGCCAAGATGGGCTTCTTCCAGTGCCAGATGCCCAATGTTGACAGACTGGCGAATGGCATCGTAAGCAAGTGCAGGGTCAAGTGTATGCGGATGAGCCAGAATGCTGTCTGCTCCTCCCAATATTGCCGACATCATCGAGGAAGTATGTCGAAGGAGATTTGTGTCTGGGTCGCTGTGACTCCATGTAAGCAGGGAGGTTTCTCCCTGAATATTCCCAGCCGGTTTTCCTGCGCCGTTTTTGTCGCAGAAATTCATCCACAGCAAACGCATTGCGCGGAAACGGGCGATTTCAAGAAAAAAGGAGGTGCTTGTTCCTAAGTGAATTGTGGCCTTGGCAGCCAGTTCAGAAAATCGTTCATTTCCGATCAAACTGCGGTATTGCTCTCCGACAAGCAAGGCAAAAGCCAAATCCTCCACAGCATTGGCTCCGGCATTGTGAAACGCCGATGCATGAATTTGAATGGAATTGAGGTTTTGCTCCTCCATCAACTTTTTGTACTCGTTTGTCCATTTGCCAGCACAAAGACTCTCCACAATCGGGTCGTTTTGAAACTCTGGTTCTGCAGGCAAGAGGTTTTTTCCGCCGGCAGGAATTCCTGACCAGGCCACAAAACCCAGTTTTTCAGCTTCAGCGATTTCGTTTTCAGAAAGGCTTGCTGTTGGCAAAGCTGAAACTTTAAAAACAGGTTTCCACATTGGTTTTTCCTGTTTCCAGTGCTGGTGAAAATCCTTTAAATAGGCGTGTTCCGGACCCAGACTTCCGGCATCATAAAGCGGATTCAGTCGAATTTCTTCAGGAAGTTGCCATTGCAAATCTTCCAGACGGATTGGATTTCGGTTGTCAGATTCCAGTTTTTTTTTCCAGTTCTCCAAAGCAGGGGAGAGGGAATTGGTGCTTGTCATGGTCGCGTTGTAGAGAACTTGCAATTAAGCCAAAACAGACTGGCTTTTGAAACAGATGTGTTCATAAAAAGCCTCATAAAGAGGAAGAATTCTGTGGATGTCAAATTCTTTGGCTCTTTCTAAGGCAGCCGCTTTAAAAGCGGGCAGGTTTTCTTCCCTGAGGATAAACAAGGCATTTTTTGCCATGTCATTCACATCCCCAACATCACTCATAAATCCATTTTTACCTTGAATTACGAGCTCCGGAAGGCCGCCGGTGTTGCTGGAAATAACAGGCACCTCACAAGCCATAGCTTCGAGGGCTGCCAGACCAAAACTCTCTTTTTCTGATGGCATTACAAACAAGTCACAAACCGAAAGAAGTTCTTCCACTGCATCGAGTTTCCCAAGGAATCGCACATCCTGTTCGAGATGAAGTTCACGGCTAAGAATTTCCATTTTCTGCCTTTCGGGGCCATCCCCCACCAGAAGTAGTTTGGCTGGAATTTCTTTTCTTAAAAGGGCGAACATCTGCAAGACATCCCCAATTCGTTTTACCTTTCTGAAATTGGAAGTGTGCACCAGCAATTTCTCTCCTGCCGGGCAAATTGCCAGCCGGAAATGTTCTTTGGCATGCTTTCTGAAACGCGACAAATCAATGAAGTTGGGAATTACTTCTATGTGCCTGGAAATATGAAAGGTATCTCTTGTTTCTGCTGCAAGATTGGCCGAAACTGCTGTAACACCATCCGACTGGTTGATGGAAAAAGTAACTACAGGTTCAAATCCCGGGTCCTTTCCTACCAAGGTTATGTCGGTTCCATGCAGGGTTGTAATGATGGGGATTTTGATTCCTTCCGAGGCCAAAATCTGGCGCGCCATATAGGCCGCTGAGGCATGTGGAATCGCATAATGAACATGCAGAAGATCCAACTGCTCATGTTTTACCACATCCACCATTTTGGAGGCTAAGGCCGTTTCATAAGGCGGATATTCAAAGAGTGGGTAATGCTCAAAACGAACCTCATGAAAGAATACATTTTCGTTGAGGAAGTCCAGGCGCTGGGGCTGGTTGTAAGTGATAAAATGTATTTGATGTCCCTTGTCGGCCAATCCTTTACCAAGTTCGGTGGCCACCACACCGGATCCTCCGAAAGTGGGGTAGCATACTATTCCTATGCGCATATTGAGTAAAGTTTGTTCGTCATTTGCCTCCTTTCTGAAAGTCCTGCAACTGGATGTTGAGGGCTGTGGTGGAAATCAGGATTTCGTAAACGGACAGCATCAAAGACCCTGCCAAAAGCAGGAGACTGGCCCCAAAAATCCATTGGGCGGCGTAATTAAGTCCGAAAAAAATCAGGGCCATGCAAAGCACGCAAGCAGTTAGACTTAGAACCCCGAGTACTTGCATATCTCGAATCAGGTGCAGGCGGTGGCGAAGATTTTTTATTTGACCGATTCTCCTTTCATCGTGGTCTGCCTCGTACTCCTTATGCATATTTCGAATGAGCGATCCAAGTGCCAGAAAACGGTTGGTATAAGCCAGCATAATCAGGCTTAGTGCCGGAAAAAGGAGGGCCGGGGTGTTGAGGGCAATGATCATTTCACAAAAATTACAACCCCCAAAGATGGGCAATTGTTTGGCGGGGTGGTTATGTATGGTGTGTTAAATCTATGTCAACTAAAATTCAACAGACATAAAAAAAGGGCCACCCGGAGGCAGCCCTGCTTAGTTTTTACGGATTAAGCAATATTTGATTAAACAGTTGCCATGTGGCTAATGAGATCCACAACTTTTGAGCTGTAACCCCACTCGTTGTCGTACCAGCTTACCACTTTCACGAAAGTCGGACTGAGCTGAATTCCTGCTTTGGCATCAAAAATGGAGGTGCGTGAATCGCCGAGGAAATCGTTTGAAACCACATCATCTTCGGTGTAGCCCAGGATTCCTTTCAGTTCATTTTCAGAAGCAGCCTTCATTACTTTTTTGATTTCTTCATAAGAAGTTTCCTTAATAAGGCGAACGGTAAGGTCAACCACGGAAACATCCGGCGTTGGCACGCGGAAAGACATTCCGGTTAGTTTTCCTTTCAATTCTGGAATTACCAAACCCACCGCTTTTGCTGCGCCAGTGGAGGAAGGAATGATGTTTTGGTAGCCACTGCGGCCGCCTCTCCAGTCTTTTGCAGAAGGACCATCCACTGTTTTCTGGGTGGCGGTAACCGCATGCACGGTTGTCATTAGTCCTTCGAGAATTCCGAAATTGTCGTTCAATACTTTCGCAACTGGTGCAAGGCAATTTGTGGTGCAACTTGCGTTGGATACCACGGTCATGGAAGCATCGTATTTTTTATGATTTACGCCCATAACGAAGGTTGGCACATCGTCGCTCTTTGCAGGAGCAGAAATCACAACGCGTTTTGCACCTGCGGTAATGTGCTTGGAAGCAGATTCCTTATCAAGGAAAAGGCCTGTAGATTCTACCACATATTCAGCGTTTACTTCGTTCCATTTCAGGTTTGCTGGGTCCTTTTCTGCGGTAACGCGGATGGTTTTTCCATTTACCACGAGGTGGCCGTCTTTCACTTCAACTGTACCTTTAAAAAGGCCATGGGTTGAGTCGTATTTCAGCATGTAGGCCATATAATCGACCTCAATAAGGTCGTTGATACCCACTACTTCGAAGTTTGGATTTTGAGCAGCGACACGGAAGACGAGGCGTCCGATCCTGCCGAATCCGTTGATGCCGATTTTGATGGTAGACATTGTAATGATTGGATGAGGTATAAAATCAGGCGCAAAAGTACCTAGCCGGGCCGGGAAAAGCAACGAAAGGGCTTAATCAAGGACATGATTCAAAAATTTTTCTGAAGTTTCTTGCAATGTGTTTTGAAACGGCTACTTTTGCGCTCCCTTTTAAGATGGTCCGTTCGTCTAGGGGTTAGGACACGTCCCTTTCACGGATGAAACACGGGTTCGATTCCCGTACGGACTACATAATGTTTGCCCCCTGTCGTTGAAAAGCGGCAGGGGTTTTTGTTTTTATAGGGTTTTTGGAAAGTCAACTAATTTGAAATTCAAGCCTTTCTGAATTCCATAAAAGGCTCTTCCTTCAAATCCAGCACCGCAAGTAAAAGCTGTTTCCAATTGCGGATGGAATCGGTCAGGGCTTCAGCACAAATAAGATGCAGTCCTTCCTGGTAAGCGATAATTTGCTGTGCAGCATTGCGGCTTACTTTGGGTTCCTGATTGGTGCCAACAATTTTGTTTGGTTTATCGATATAGATCCTGTCGGAGTTTCTTTCCATGATTTTGGCGATGCCCAGCAATAGGCTTAAGAATTCCCGAAGGCTATTTGCAAGCAATTTTTGACTTCCAATACTGTGTTCCGGATCGCTGGAGGAATAGATTTTTTCGTCCCGGAAAAGGATGGAATAATTGGGCGCCAGGTCCATAATCCAAAGACTTTTGTTGGAGTAATAACTGAAATTCGATCGAGGGTCCCAGTTTACTACCGGACTTAAAACAATAAAAATGGGCAGCCATTCATCGCTTTGCAGGAATTCTTTTTTAAAAAAGTGGTCTTCGAACATTGGGGGAAAAGTTGTAAATTATTAGTAATCTTATTTGTTATGCGCCATAAATTCTTATCTGCAACAATTCCCAACTTAGAATGCTGTGGAACAGTTCACAAGATTAATTTTTGACATAAAAATAACGCAAATCAAATTCTTACTTTTGTAAAATGAACCATGTGCCAAGTACACCGGAAGAACTTTTTAGCTGGCTTCAAGCCAGTGGACTTCTGCAAAAGTATGGTTTGAAAAAGATTGGGGTATTTGGCTCATTTGCCCGTTGTGAACCCCACAATGATATCGATATTTTACTTGAAGATGATGTTTTCGAATGGAAAGCGGTTGAAGCTTTTCGAGAAGAATTTCAAAGGACAACTGGTGAAAGAATTGATATTATGATTCGAAAATTTGCTGAGCCCTTGATTTTAAAAACTGCCCTTCGGGATATTCGTTATGCACCCGTCTCCTGAATTTGATTTGTTATTCCTTATTCAGCCACAGAAATTCAATCCTCAGCCTTTTTGGGTTGTAGGTCTTCTAACTCCTTTAGAAGTGACGGACTTGCAATCGGGCTAAGCTTTTGCTGCTCAAAATCATACCAGTATGCCAGCACCCGTTCCTCAAATGAATCGGCGTTCCCATCTTTATTCTGATCCTCAATAAAACGCATG
>Ga0209598_10003362_pt1 | contig 12108 bp, 13 predicted proteins | sample M_140807_EF_Meta_FD_187317 | JGI IMG/M metagenome (GOLD analysis project Ga0209598, IMG submission 187317) | Freshwater microbial communities from Lake Montjoie, Canada to study carbon cycling - M_140807_EF_MetaG (SPAdes) (version 2) | ecosystem: Environmental > Aquatic > Freshwater > Lake... | reverse complement strand
GCGCGAACCCTTCGCCACGCACTCGATCAGCAGATGCTCCGCCTCCATCTTCACCTCGTCCGCGTCGGCCTTCACGCCACCGGTGAAGTCGGCGCTGCGAAGACGCGCGGCCGCCCCCCCGGGCTCGAACGCCAGCACCACGGCCTTGGTCCATTCCATGCGAACGGTGCGGGACGAAGCCTGCGCGTCGGGCGCCAGCACGGTCTGCGCACCATCGCGCATGGCATCGGCCGCCGCCTTCGGCATGTTCGATGCAGCCTGCATCGCCGCGCCATCGGCACCACCAAGTCGCATGCGTCCGGCGCCCCTGATGTCGCCCTTGCCACTGCGTCGATCCAGTTCAAAGCGTGTCGCCTCCAGATCCAGCCGCGGGCTGGCCAGCACGAAGCGGCGATCCTTCTGGGCCTCGATCATCACCGCATCGGCGCCCGTGGTGTAGCGCAGCGTGCCGCAGTCCACGCGCGCACCGCTTGCCTGATCATCGAGCTTCGTCGGCGAACCGATGATCTCCACGCGCACATCGTCCTTGCTGGCGAGTCGGTCACCCGGTTCATTGGTGATGGCCATCGTCAGGCGGCCCTCGTAGCGGATCTCGGTGCGCTCGACATCATCCACAGCCCCCATCGCGCCCGCGAGCAGCAGCAAGGGCAGCGTGGCGCCGCCGCCCCGCTGGCCATCGTCCGAAGCAGCGAGCAGATCGAACCCGCGATCCATCGCCGACGCAAGATTGCTGCCCACGGCGTCGCTCTCGAGGGAGAACACCGCGATCAAGCGGTCGCCGTCGATGCGGGTGAGCCCCTTGGGCCCCTGACGCGCCACGCGCACGTTGCGCTCCAGCACCAACCGATAGAAGCGCGCCACGGCCGGCGCGGCGTTCACGCCCACCCCCTGCGTGGGTACGGCCGGCTTCGATGCATCCTGCCCCGGCTCCCACCGCGGGCCACCCGCCGGCTTCGCCTGCAGCGGCGCATCCTCCGCGACCGTGGCCAACCGGCGCACGATCTGGATCGGCGACAGCGGCCGCTCCACCGTCAGGCGCTCGATGTTCTTGCCATCGGGCATCAGCAGCATCGTCAGTCCCTCGCCCTCGAACTGAAGCTGGTCTGTCGTCACCTTCACGCGACGATCGCAGCGGATCTCCCCGAGCCTGTTGTCGAACAATGCCTCGTCGGCCTGCACCACCAGGTTCGGCTCGTCGTGATCCATGTCGATCGCCTTGCCATCCACAGGCTTGTACATGCGGATCACCACGCTGCCTTCGAGTCGGCCGCTCTCGATGGCGCGCTGCGGCACGCGCATGCGACCCTTGTCCGCCTTCATGGTGACCATGCGACCACCGCTCGGATACATCACCGCGCGCGGCTGCTCCATGCGCATCCACTTGTCGCGCTCGGGGTCGATGCGCGAGGCGCTGTACTGCTGCGCAAGCTTGCCGCTCTCGTCCGCCACCTGCACCCAGGCGCCCTGTGACAGCGACACGCCCTGTGCATCGAGCGCCTTGCCTCCGGCCATGCCCTCGTCGGGTCGCAGCGCCGCCGGCGCCTGCAGGTCGGTCGCCTCCACGATGCGCGGCTTCACGGCCGGCGCATCGCGCTCGGCACCCGGCTCGATCAGGAAGGCCGTCACCAGGATCGCCGCACCCACGCACGCAGCCAGCAAGGTGGCAAGCAACGGCCCCTTGCGTCGCATGCTCACGCGAAGCTCTCCACCACCGACTGCCACGCTCCCGCCTTCTTCAGCAGATGCTCCACGGCCTCGCGCACCGCACCGTACCCACCGTGCGCGACGCTGGTCCATGCGGCCACCGCCTTCACTTCGGGCACCGCATCACCAACCGCCATTGGATACCCCACGCGCCGCAGCAGCGGCAGATCCGGCAGGTCATCGCCCATCGCCGCAGCCTCGCTGGCCGGCACGGACAGTTCACCGAGCAGCCGCTCGATGACCGCACCCTTGGGACCGCTCGCGGCGATCAGGTGCTGCACCCCAAGATCCGCCAGCCGATGCCTGAGCGACGTCTCACCTCGACCGGTGATCACCGCCAGTTGGCGACCCGTTCGCATCCAGGCCCGGATCGCGAAACCATCGCGAACGCTGAAGCGCTTCGTCTCCACGCCGTGACCATCGACGCAGATGCCGCCGTCGGTCAACGTGCCATCGGCATCCAGCACGAGCAGGCGCACCTTGGCGGCATCGGCGTGAGGCGACATGCAACGAGTGTATCGCTCCCGATGCGGGAAATGGCGGAGTAGGATCCGGACGTGGCTCGATCAGACCTGTCGAATCCAGTGACCCACGCCATGCACGCGGCGCGAACCGCGGTGCACGCCGGCGCAACCGCCGAGGACGCGCGGACAGCCCTCCGGGAACGACGGCTGGATCACTTCCTGTTCTACGTGTACGTGGTTGACGAGCATGACCGACTGCTCGGACAGGTGTCTGCGCGTCGCCTGCTGCTGTGCCGAGGCGACGAACGGATCACGGACCTCATGCACCAGCCTGCCGCCCTCGTGGGCATGCACGAAAGCGTGGGACAGGCCTTCGAGGCCCTGTCCCGCTACCGGCTGCTGGCGCTCCCGGTGGTGGATGCCCACGGCCGGCTTCTGGGCGTGGTCGACATCACCGCATGGACCGCCGAGTCCGCCGATCGAAACGAATCCTCGAACCACGAGTCCTTCAGCCGCATCGGAGCCGCCGTCGAGGAACACCGCCTCGGCGGCCCCATCCGCGGCTTCCGGCTGCGCATGCCGTGGCTGCTGTGCAATGTCGCCTCCGGCGTCGTGTGCGCCATGATCGCCGAAGCGAACAAGCAGTTGCTGGAGCAGGTGGTGCTGTTGGCGGCGTTCATCCCGCTGGTGCTCACGGTGAGCGAGTCGGTCGGCGTGCAGGCCGCCGAGCTGTCGGTGCGTCTGCTCCAGGCCGACCCAAGCCCGGCCGCGTTCCACCGAAGACTGCTTCGCGAATCCATCACCGCACTCGCCCTCGGCGCCTGCACCGGCACGATCGTGGCCCTCATCTCGCTGGTCTTCGGGAATCCCGCCGAGCATCGCGCGATGTTCGTCATCCTGCTGTGCAGCGTGACGGCAAGCATGCTGAGCGCGGGCATGATCGGAACGATCGCTCCCCGCATCATGCGCGGCGCTGGCGCGGATGCACGGTTCGCATCCGGTCCCATCACCCTGATGGCGGTCGACGTTGCCTGCACGCTGACCTACCTCAGCATCGCGGGCGTGCTGCTCAAGCGTTTCCTGTTGCCCTGAAGTTCAGGCGCGCCACAGCAGCAGCGCCGTGATGTCGTATGCGGCGTGCGTTCCCGCGGCGATGCCGAAGCCGCGCCAGTGATACAGCGTGCCGAACCACGCGCCGCCGATCACCAGAAACGCGAACCGCCACCACTGATAGTCGCCATCGGCTCCACGCAAGGGGTGATACACCGCGAACAGCAGCGCGCTCACCACCATCGCCGCCACCCAGGCTCCGGGCTTGCGCCAGCCACCCACGTCGCTCAGCAGCATGTGCAGTCCGCCCATCACCACCATGCGGAAGGCAAGTTCCTCGTACACGCCGGCACCCGCGGCCATGGCGGCGCGCTGCATCAGCCCCATCTGCTGGATCGAACCTGCCGACGGGGCCATCAGGGTCGATTCCATGCTGCTCAGCAACATGCCGACCGGCAGCAACGGCGCAGCCAGCGCGAAACTCTCGACGAACATGCACCCCAGGGTGGCCGCACGCACCTTCCATGGGAACCGGCCGATCACCTGCCATGCGAGCAAGGTGAGCACCAGTCCCAGCGCCGGAAGCGACAGGATGGGCAGCCCCAGGTCCTCCGCTCGCACGCCGAAGAGACGGAAGAATCCAACGATTCCCCCGTGGGCCTTGTTGATCAGCGTTCCATCACCGCTGCGAAGCCACGCCATGAGCCCCCACTCATAGAACAGCACCAGCGGCAACAGGAACAGCAGCGTCTCGAGTGGACGCCTTGATGCCTCGACATAACTTCCCTTGCGGGACAGCGGCAGTGGCTGCGGGCGTTTCGCCCGTCGACTCACGAAGCCTTGGCGCGACCGCCCTTGGCGGAACCCTTCGCGGGCTTGGTCGCGGTGGCTGCACCACCCTGCATCGCCTTCAGCTTGCGAGCCATCAGGCTCTTGCGCCGAGCGGCGGTGTTGCGGTGCATCGTGCTCGTGCTCGCGGTGCGATCCACGGCCGACGCCGCGTCGCGGTACGCCTTCTCGGCGGACGCCGCATCACCGGTCGCCACCGCGGCAAGGAAGCCCTTGATGGCATCCTTCACGCGGCGCTTGCGCCAGTTGTTCAGGGCGTTGCGCTTCTTGGTTTGACGGACTCGCTTTTCTGCACTCTTGGTATTGGGCACGGTTCTCTCCGAAGGGTCGCGGAGTATGCCGTGTTTTGCTCCGCAAGGCAAGTGGGTGGTTTCAGCCCCCCCACACCTTGACGATCGCCCCGCAAGGGCGGAAACTGTCCCTTCGGGCGCCTGCGGCCCTACTGGAGACCCCCCTCGAATGGCCACGCGCTCCGCCAGTACTGGCGTCCTCGTCACCCTCGTCACGTTCGTCATCACCACGGTGGCACTTCTGGTGCTCAGCGTCGTGCTGTTCTCCAACGTCCAGAGCGCCGAGAAGGACCTGAAGGCCTTCAAGGAGAAGATGAAGTCGGTGGCAACCGACGCGGACCTGAACGCCGACGACGCCAAGACCCTCGCTCCAGCCGCGCAAGCCAGCGGCAAGACGATGGTGGCATATCTGATGGAACTCAATCGGCAGGCTGGCGCGCAGATCACCGGCGACCGCTCCAAGATCGCCGACGACAAGATGATCACCGACGCCGCCAAGCAGATGGGCGTGTCCGATGGCGGCACGATCCGCATGCTGGTCACCGAGTTGAAGAACAAGTCCGACTCGCAGGCGAAGGAACTCGAAGGCCTGAACGCCGGCATGAAGGACCTGACGGCACAGCTGGAGGCTGCGAGCAAGGCTTCCGCCGGCGCGCAGGGCCAGCCCAGCGAGGCGATGACCAAGGCCATGGCCACGCTCGAGAGCCTGAACAAGGTCGCCGAGGAGTACCGCGCCGACTCCGAGCAGGTGCGCAAGACGCTCGACGAGGCCAAGGGCGAGTTCGAGCAGCGCATGAGCCAAGCCAAGAGTTCGCAGGAGGCCGAGATCGGCTCGCTGAAGAGCGCCAACGCACGACTCGAGACGCGCCTGAACGAGGCCGGCAAGAAGCTGTCGCAGTTCGAGACCAAGCCCAGCGACCCGTCGTCCATCGTGGATGGCCGCGTGCTCGAGGTGATCGGCGATGGCGAGACCATCTTCCTGGACATCGGCCGCCGTGATCGCCTGCAACCGGGCACCACCTTCGAGGTGTTCGAGAGTGCCGAGTCGATCCGCAGCACCGACGAACAGGGTCTGCGCGGCAAGGCCAGCATTCAGGTGATGAAGGTCGGCGACGACACCAGCACCGCACGCGTCACCCGGGCCACGCCAGGCCGGCCGATCCTTCGCGGAGACGTGATCACCAACGCCGTCTACAGCCCCAAGCACGTGTACCGATTCCTGGTGCACGGCAAGTTCGATGTGGACAACGACGGCCGCTCCACCGACGACGAAGCCAACGTGATCCGCAACCGCATCCGAAGCTGGGGCGGCGTGGTGGCCGCCGAGGATCGCGTCACCGGCGACCTGGACTTCATCGTGCTCGGCATGCAGCCGCGCCGACCGATCGCACCCCCCGCCACCGCGAAGCAGGAGGAACTGGAGGCGTATCAGCGCGCCCAGACCACCTGCGATCTCTACGAGACGATCCAGCGCGAGGCCAAGGAGGCGAAGATCCCCATCCTGAACCTCAATCGCTTCCAGGCCCTCACGGGCATGAACGACTGAGGCCTGGTGGGCAGCGCGGCCACGCTCCTGCAGCAGTGGATGCCCTACGCGGCGCTGCGGGCCACCGCGTCCACGCTGCATCTCTTCGGCACGCGTCAGAATCTGCAGACCGCGGCGGCCATCGGAACGCTGTTCGCTCGCATGGGCCCCACACGCATGCGACGTGCCGAACGGCATGTTCGCTGGGCGTTTCCAGACAAGTCGGATACCGAGGTGCGCGCCATCGCACTGGCCAGCGTGCAGCACATGTTCCAGCTGTTCCTGGTGGACAGCGTGGCCGGTCCGCAACTGCTGAATGAGCACGGCTGGGGCCGCCATGTGGAGTTCGGCTCGCTTGGCAACACCATGGAGCTGCTGCTGCAGGAGCGCCCCGCGATCTTCGTCACCGGTCACTCCGGCAACTGGGAATTCCTCGGACTGTCGCTCAGCCTGCTCGGCTTCCGCATGAGTGCGCTCGCGCGCCCGCTGGACAACCCGTTCATCGATGCCTGGCTGCTCGGCATGCGACAACGGCGCGGACTTGAAGTGCTGGTGAAATGGGGCGCCACCACCGAGGTGCAGCGGGTGATCGAGTCGGGCGGACGCGTGGGATTCATCGCCGACCAGAATGCCGGCGACGACGGCATGTTCGTGCCGTTCTTCGGACGCATGGCGAGCAGCTACAAGAGCATCGGACTGCTCGCGCTGCGGTACCGCCTGCCGATCCTGGTCGGCACCGCGATCCGTCAGGGACAGTCGCTTCGCTACCGCCTCGAAACCGTGGACTGCATCCAGCCCGAGGAATGCGAAGCCGCGCCCGACCCGCTCTTCTACGCAACCGCTCGCTTCAATCGCGCCATGGAGGCGGCGGTGCGCCTGGCCCCCGAGCAGTACCTGTGGGTGCATCGCCGCTGGAAGAGCCGTCCGTCGTGGGAGCGAGAGGGCAAGCCCATGCCCGATCGGGTGCGCCGAAAGCTGCTCGAACTTCCGTGGATGGACGAAGCGTCGGTGCAGGCGATCGCCGACAATCCGGTGCCCGCCGAGCCTGCCAAGCGCTGACCTCGTGCAGCGGCCGCATGCGCGCGCTACCCTCGCCTGCATGGCGCGCCGACAGTTGGTCATCCTCTCCCGCCACAGCGACAAGGACGGTGGCCTTGCGCCGCTCGGCGCCCGCAAGGATCTGGAGGAAGCGCTCTCGCTTCGCAACACCGCCGCGGATCATGTGGGCGGCCATGTGCTGTATGGCCCAGGCATCGAGCTTGAATTGCCGCCCGAGCAGGATCCCGTGCTGCAGATGCTGCTCACCGTCAGCGATGAGGACATCGCGTGGAGCGTCATCCTTCGCCTCGCCCGCGAGATGCAGTGGAAGATCCTCGATCCCAGCAATGGGCGCGAGCTTTCCCCCTGACACCGGACCGTTCGTTGCAGATCCGCAGCGAGGCGCGATCAGTCGAGCTTTTCGCTCTCGATGCACGCCTTCTCGCCCGCCAGGCGCTTCTCGGCGTAGCGACGCACCCAGTTCTCCCAGGTCTTGCCGGCTGCCGCATCCTTGCCCGTGAAGACGACTGCAGCGACCGACTCCTCGGCGAACGAGCGTCGGGCTCCGCCATCCTTGGGCAGCATGCGCACCTTGCGGGCCGACGCTGAGGGGCCCTGAGACCGGTCGTACACGAATCCCTCGATTTGGGTGCCATCGAGCAGTTCCAGCGTGACATCGCCGCGGAAGTCTCGTGCAGCCTCGAGGGCGGCACCAAAGGCGGCCGCATCCGATGCTGGCACCCGTCGCGGGGCTTCGGTGGGATCGGCAGACATGCTCACGCCTTCGCTCCAACCGGCTGCTCGATTTCCAGCAGCACAGCCTCGTCCAGTTCGCGAATCATGGCCTCCAGACGATCGGCGGCCAACTGCAGGCCACTTCGGCCGCTGGCGATGGTCATGGGGTCGCCGCGACCCTGCTCCGCCCGAAGCTCCAGAGCGGCTGCCTCATCCTTGATGCGGGCCAACAGGCAGCAGGCGTCTCGCAGCGCGCCAAGGCGCTCGTCTGTCGGGTCAATGCCCTTGTAGGCCGAAGTTCCAGCCAGGCGAAGCGCCGGGCTGTCCTGAACGGCCTGCGGATTGTTCGTGGGCTCCGTCAGGCCGAGCTGAGCGCTGGCCGTCCGGGCGTGGGTTCCATCCATGGTTGCATTCTCCGGGGACTCCGCCCCAATCGCAAGTCACATTCGCGTCCGAGAACGTTCTCTCGAAGGCGAAAGAGTCTACCAACCCAACCCTTCGGCTATCACGGCCGATTCGCTCAAGCCAAATCTTTCAGAATGGCAGCGACACGCCACCGTAAACCTGCAGCGAATTCCAGCCCGGATTGGACTCCCCGGTGTTGGCGTTGGAGATGTGGTACCAGCGCACGCCACCAATGAGACGCACCGTGTCAGACAAGGCGTAGGTGCCGCCCATGCCCGCGCGCGGCGTGAAGTTCACGCGGCCGCCGTCGCTCGGAACCGGCTCGTTGGTGAACAGCATGCCGCAGCCAGCGTCGGCAAACACGCTCCATGTTTCGCGCGCGAGAAAGTGCCAGCGAAACATCAGCGACGCCCCGCCGCCACCCGCATTGTCGCCAGGCTGCATGAAGGCATCGCCACTCAGGCCGAAGTCCATGCTCACGTTCTGCATGAAGAACCAGCTGGCGCTCCACTCTCCTTCAAGCTGATTGATGTCGTTGGCATTGCCCATCCAGGACATGGTCAATTGCCAGCGCCACGAATCCTTGCTGCCGAAGGCGGCCGCGGCGGGCTTGCCGGAACCCGCACTCGGTGCGGCTGCGGATGGGCCTGACACGGCACCACTTGCTGCCGGTGGAGCGAGCGCGATCACGGGCCCGTCCAGCGTCAGCGCCGTCGGCGACGCACCTGCCGACATGGCGGGATCCGCGTTCATGCTTGCGACCATCGACGCGAGTGCAAGGATCTGCATGTCGCGGATGCTAGCCAGCGATGCACACCACTCCCTTCGCACTCGACCTCTCCGCCACACACCGCGCAGAAGCGTCGTGAGCCAAAAAGAACACCGCCGTCCGGTCGCTCCGACACGCACGGACGGCGGCTCAGGCAGCCCATTGCTGGGCTGCGAAGAAGTCCTTTGGGGCCGCGGAAAGTATCCTCCCCCGGCGCGGCAATTCAACGCCGCGTGCCCAACTTCCCGGGCGATTCGCAAATACCCATTTCCACTTGGTTTATGCAGCAGCCGCCCAATCCACACCCAGATCGCATCCAAGCAGCCCTGGCGGTGCCCTGGACGGGGTTTGGAGCCAGCCGCAGGCTGCTGGTGAGCCGACGGCTGCCCAACAAACGGTTCGCCGGCATGTGGGAATGGCCCGGCGGCCGGGTGGAGCCGGGTGAAAGCCCGGCCCAGGCCGCCGTTCGAGAGTTGCTGGAGGAAACGGGCGTGGCCGCCCCCGTCAAAGCCGCCACGCTGCTGTGCACGCACTTCGATGCGGGACCGCCTGCGATCGACTTCTTCGTGTTCCTGGTTGAACTACCGGAAGCCGTTCCGCCGCAATGCATCCAGTGCAGCGATGCGCAGTGGTTCGAACCCGCGGATGCCTTCGAACGCGTCTTTCCGCCGACCAATCAGCCGATCAACCGCCGGATCCGTCAGTGGTTGTCGGAATGACCGATCGCGGCTTCGGGATGGCGCTTCGATCAGGCTCTTCAAGCACCGACACCTCGCCGGCACGCGTCTGCTCGGCGCGCTCCAGCGCACGCTCGGCTGCCTTCTGATCAAGGTCGGTTCGCATCGAACGGGCACGCTGCACCAACGCCGCCTCGTCCTTGTCGGTGGGAATCATCGTGAAGTGCCACTGCACGCGGCTCGTCAACCTGGCCGGCACCACTTCACTCACCAGATCGCAACCGACGAAATCCCAGACGGGCGCATCCGCATCGCCGAAGCCGGCGATCGGCTCGTAGCCCTCGCGCCGCAGTCGCACGTCGTAGCGTCCGTAGTGCGTGAACTCGATCGAGCACGGGGTGCGACCGGCATCGCGGTCGTTCACCCACACGCGCGCACCCGGCGGATCACTGGTGATGTCGACCACGCGACGCACGCAGCCACCCAGCACGGCTGCCAGCAGACAGGCGAGGGCGAGAGGCATTCGGCGATGGCGCATGCCCACACTCTACCCAAGCCCCGCTAGCATCGTCGGCACGCATGCCACTGCTCGAAGCCAAGGGCCTGGTCAAGACCTTCAATGAACGCCGCGTGGTGGATCAGGTTGGTTTCCATGTGGACAAGGGCGAGATCGTGGGCCTGCTTGGACGCAACGGCGCCGGCAAGACCACGAGTTTCCGCATGGCCATCGGCATGATCACCCCGGAGGCCGGCAGCGTGCATTTCGAGGGGGCCGACGTGACCTTCCTTCCAATGTGGAAGCACGCCAAGGCTGGCATGGGCTACCTCAGCCAGGAACCGAGCGTGTTCCAGCGACTCACCGTGGAGGAGAACCTGCTGGCCATCCTGCAGACGCTGCCCGGTGTTTCGCGAGCGGAACAGCGACGCCGCTGCGATGCGCTGATGGAGCAGTTCGGACTGAAGGTGAAGGCGCGCGAGGAAGCGCGCACCTGCTCGGGCGGCGAGCGGCGCCGCCTGGAGATCGCCCGCGCGCTGATCACGAATCCCAAGCTGATGCTTCTCGACGAGCCATTCGCCGCGGTGGATCCGCACACGGTCGAGGAGCTGCAGGCCGAAGTGCGCAAGCTGGCCGCCCGCGGCATCGCCGTGCTGGTGACCGATCACAACGTGCAGCAGACGCTTCGCATCTGTGACCGCGCCTACATCATCCACCAGGGGCGCAACCTGCGCGAAGGCGACCCGAAGTCGATCATCAACGATCCGATGGTGCGCGAGGCGTATCTGGCCAGCACCTTCCGCGGCGACGAATTCGACTGATCCGCGCGCGCGGTCACTCCGCCGCGGAGCCGTCGGCGGCGACCCGCTCCATGGCCACGCGCTTCACGGCCGTGGGGGTTGCGGCCAGCACCCGCACACGAACGCCATGCGACTCGAAGGTGGCGCCGGTCTCCGGCACGCGTCCGAGCACGCTGAGCACGAAGCCGGCGATCGTGTCGAACCCCTCGTCCTCCGGCAGATGGAGTTCCAGGCGGGCGTTCACGTCGGCGATCGGACAGCGGCCTTCGGCCTCGATCATGCCGCCCGCGATCTCGCGCAGGGGCTGATCCCCCGCTTCCGGCGTGTCGTGTTCGTCGCGGATCTCGCCCACGATCTCCTCGAGCACATCCTCGATGGTGACGAGGCCTGCGGTGCCGCCGTACTCGTCCACCACGATGGCCATGTGCACCTTGCCGCGCTGGAACTCGCGCAGCAGATCGCTCACACGCTTGGTCTCGGGCACGCGGATGGGCTGGCGCAGCAACGGCCGCAGCTTGAAATCACGCGCATCGGCGCCGATCCAGCGCACAAGATCCTTCACGTACAGCACGCCCACCACATGGTCCAGGCTCTCCTCGTACACGGGCACGCGGCTGTGACCTTCCTCATGGATGAAACTGCGGATGGCGGCGAGATCGTCGGTGTACTCCAGCCCCTCGATCTCGGTGCGCGGCGTCATGATGCTGGCCACCAGGGTGTCGCTGAACTCGACCACATTTTCCATCATCTGCGCGCTGCTCGCGTCGATGCCACCCTGCCGCTCGGTGTCCTCGATGCTGCGCAGCAGGTCTTCCTCGGCCTCATCCTCGACCAGATTGGCGCCCACGAGCCGCTTCACGGCCTCGTCGACCAGTTCCGCGGGCATGGTCAGCGGACGAAGCGTGATGTCGAGCACACGCAGTGCCGGCAGTGTTCCGGCAAGCAGACCGGCCGAGGCGTAGCGCGCCACCGCCGCGCTGATCACGCTCGTGAACACCCACAGCAGGATGGCCGCGAAGGCGAACGAGCCCAGCACCGGCGACCAACCCATGGTGCCGTCCCGCCCCACCACTTCCATCAACACCAGCGCGAAGAACCCGATGCGGCCCATGGTTCGCAGGAACGCCACGGCATGATCCACGCGCTCCTTGCGAGAGAAGATCCAGCGGGCAGCCTCGAGGCGTCCGGCGCGATCCAGCCGCCGCTCCAGCGCGGAGTCGCTCACCTGCACCAGGGCCAGATTGATCGCGGAAAGAAGCGTTGTGAGCAACAGCACCACGGCAGCCGCAAGCGAGAGCCAGGTCAG
>Ga0209598_10003361_pt1 | contig 12109 bp, 9 predicted proteins | sample M_140807_EF_Meta_FD_187317 | JGI IMG/M metagenome (GOLD analysis project Ga0209598, IMG submission 187317) | Freshwater microbial communities from Lake Montjoie, Canada to study carbon cycling - M_140807_EF_MetaG (SPAdes) (version 2) | ecosystem: Environmental > Aquatic > Freshwater > Lake... | reverse complement strand
GAATTGGTGGCATAGGTGATATCACATGCATAATTGCGCTGCCGTTCACTCGGAGCCATGTCCTGCTGGATCAGGCCAACCGATAGCCCCAGGAAGCGATGGATCTGGCCCATCCACTCGGCGTCCCGGCGGGCCAAGTAATCGTTCACGGTCACCACATGAACCCCCCGACCGGTGAGGGCGTTGAGATAGGCCGGCAGGGTGGCCACAAGCGTTTTGCCTTCGCCGGTCTTCATCTCGGCGATCTGGCCCTCATGCAGCACCATGCCGCCGATCAGCTGCACATCGAAGTGGCGCATGCCCAGCACTCGCTTGCCGGCCTCACGTACCACGGCGAAGGCCTGGGGCAGGAGCTCATCGAGGAGCTTGCGTTCGCGGGCGACGATGGCCTCGCTGCTGCCGCCCACACCGCGGGCTGCCTCGAGCTTCTGGCGGAATTCGGCCGTCAGACCCCGCAGCTGGTCGTCGGAAAGGGGGCCGATGTCCTCCTCGAGGAGGTTGATATCCGAAACGAGCGGCTGGAAACGCTTCAGCTTGCGGGCATTGGGATCACCCAGCAGCAGCTTGAGCATGGGGAGAGCAACCAACCGAATCGGGCCAGCCTACCACCGCAAAGCCGCCCCCAGTGGGCCCAGATGCAAGGTGGCGCAAGGGTTCTGCCGATTCCGAAGGGGTGGTTTACCGCCCATGGCCAAGGCTCGATCGGGGCCCACAGCGCCCCACGAGGCTGGTGCACCCCGCCAGCAAGAGTGCGTGTAACGGTGGCGTGACCACTGCCTTCCCCAGGTTTCGCCCATCCGGAGGCGAAGATTTAGGGGGCCGACGAACCGGCCGCCCAGAACATCCGTGTCCAACCCGAGCATTCCAAGCAGCCAGATCCCCTCCCAACAGGCCAACGCCACCACGGCCGCTGGAGCGGAGCGAGGCGCCAGCGAATCGATCAAGCTGGTGCACCACGGCCGCCTGCGCTTGCAACTCCTGCTGGCGATCAACCAGGTGCGGGAGCTCTTTGATGGCCACAGCTTCTGGGCCCAGGGGCGCAGCCGCAGGGCCCTGGTGTGCATGCTGCTGGGCAGCTGCAGCGTGGTCAGTGCCTGGCAGGGGGGCCGGATGGTGGGCATCGGCCGGGCCACCAGCGACGGGGTGTTCCGCGCGGTGCTGTGGGATGTGGTGGTGGCGGAGGAGCACCAAGGCCAGGGCCTAGGCCGCCGGATCGTGCAAGCCTTGCTCGCCAGTCCCCGGGTGGCTGCCAGCGAGCGGGTGTACCTGATGACCACCAACAGCAGCGGTTTCTACGAACGACTGGGCTTCAGCAACGAACACGGGCAGCAGCTGTTGGTGATTTACCGCCAAAGAAAACAGAATGCAAGCGGATGAAGAGATTCGAACTCTCGACCCTCTCCTTGGCAAGGAGATGCTCTACCACTGAGCTACATCCGCAATCGACTAAAACCTGCCAGCGCAGGGTCGGCAGTTGAGGCAGCAAGCGCCGCAACACTCCCATCATGCACGAACGGGGTGCCGATGGTCAAATCCCTGTGGCGGGAAGGGCCTTGACGGGCCGAAGGCAGCCGTGGGCCTGGAAATTCACTGATCTATGGTTGGGTGATGCTTTTGCGCTTCCCACGCGCCCTCTGGGTCAATCGAGAACTTTGGTGGCGGCTCACCGAGCGCGAGGTGCTTGGCCGTTACCGCGGTTCGATCCTTGGTGTTGCCTGGAGCTTCCTGAATCCGCTGGCCATGCTTGCGGTGTACACCTTCGTGTTCTCTCAGGTGTTCAAGGCACGCTGGGGTGACCTTGAGCAAGGAGGACCCTTGGCCTTTGCCGTGAATCTGTTCGCGGGCTTGATTGTGTTCAATCTGTTCGCCGAATGCATCAATCGAGCTCCGGTATTGGTATTGGCGAACCCGAACTATGTAAAGAAAGTAGTCTTCCCGCTAGAAATTCTCGCTGGCGTTGCTGTGGGAAGCGCCGGGTTTCACGCCATCACCAGCCTGGCGGTGCTGGTGATTTTCGAGCTAATTGCTTTTCATTCCCTGCCGCTCACCTTTATCTGGCTACCCCTGGTTTGGGTGCCCCTTGTGCTGGGCTGCCTGGCTCTCACCTGGCTCCTGGCTGCGCTGGGGGTGTTTCTACGTGATATCGGCCAAGTGGTGGGGGTGGTCGTGAGCATGCTGATGTTTCTGAGTCCGATCTTTTTTCCGGTGTCTGCTTTGCCCCTACGCTGGCAACCAGTATTGGCTCTAAATCCCCTGGCCCATGTGATCGAACAGACAAGGCAGGTGGTAGTGGCGGGGAAGCCTCCGGGAGTTGCTTACCTGATAGGGGGGACGCTCTTAGCCGGGCTGGCCTGTGAAGTGTCCTATCGCTCGTTTCAGAAGGCCAAGCGGGCCTTCGCCGATGTGATGTGAGCGCAGCCATGACGCAACACAAGCATGAGGATGTGGTGATCCGTGTGGACAACCTGGGGAAGTGCTACCGCATCTACGACAGCCCCAAAGATCGGCTGAAGCAGGCCCTCTGGCGAGACCGCCGACAATATTTCCGTGAATTCTGGGCCCTGCGGGACGTGAGCTTTGAGGTGAGACGGGGGGAAACCCTGGGAATCATCGGCCGCAATGGCAGCGGCAAGAGCACGTTGCTGCAGATGATCTGTGGAACCTTGACACCCACCGAGGGGTCGGTGCAAACCCATGGCACGGTCGCAGCACTGCTGGAATTAGGTAGCGGCTTCAATCCTGAGTTCACCGGCATAGAAAACGTCTACCTCAATGCATTGCTGCATGGCCTATCACGGGAGCAAACAGAGGAGCGACTCGAGGACATCCAGGCCTTCGCAGATATCGGAGAGTTCATCCATCAACCCGTCAGAACGTACTCGAGCGGGATGCTAGTGAGACTTGCCTTCGCAGTGATTGCCCACGTTGATGCTTCTGTGCTGATTGTCGACGAAGCACTCAGCGTGGGCGATGCAGTCTTTGGCCAGCGCTGTATGCGTTTCATTCGACGATTCAAAGAGAGCGGAACCCTTCTCTTCGTGAGCCATGACATGAATGCGGTATCAAGCCTGTGTGAAAAAGCGGTTTGGATGGACTCGGGTCGTGCCCAGCTCAACGCAGATACTGCCTTGGTTCTCACCGCCTACACCAAAAATTGCCTTGAGTCAGCACAAGCCGAAACACAAAGACGAGTCCGGTCAGAGGGCAAACAAGAGCTTTCAGCCATTGAGAATACAATCAACCCATTTAATTCAGAACAAAGAAGCACCTCAAGCCACTGTGCAATAGAATCGGAATTAATTAACCGAAACCAAGGCACGAATCAGCCAAAAGCCGAATTAGCTGATTGGGACATCGAGCGAGACTACGGAAACGGACACGCCACAATCATGGAGGTGTTAATCATTGACCCGCAGGGCCAGTCAACGGCTTCACCCATGTGTGGCGATATCGTTAGGCTGCGAATAACCGCAAGATGCTTAAATCATGTAGAAAACTTCATGGCTGGCTTTATTGTCCGAAACCGCACGGGGATGCTGATCTTGGGAGAAAATAATATCGATCATGGCAGACTACGTGCATCGCCGAATGAATTAGTCGAAGTTGACTTTGAATTCAGAATGCCTTTCCTTTCTCCAGGTTCCTACAGCCTGTCTGCTGCAATTAGCGAAGGCGACCCTGCCATGCCTGTTCCAATGCATTATAAGCCAGACTTGATAATCATAGAACCGTTAGTCAATAAGCGAACAGTTCATGGCGTATTCGCAATCGCAGACATGACCATCTTGACCAAAACCAAGTCATGAGCCACATGAAAAACCCTGTAGAATTAATAACGGCCTACGGAGGAAGCTTTCTCATCCCAGCTGGCGATCAGTGCATTGGCAACTCACTGAAAAGCACTGGCCAGTTCGAAACAAGCGATATTTCGCGCGTAAGTGACTACCTAAACGAGAAAAATGAGAAGCCCAGTTCCAAGAAGCTGTTTATCGACGTTGGGGCAAATATTGGCACTCATTCCGTTTCGGCATTAACTGACCATGGCTTTGAGCAGGTCGTTGCAATTGAACCCTCAGAGAGCAACTACCGACTTCTCACCGCCAATATTTGCCTGCATGGATTAAAAGAACGTTCAACCTGCATCCAAGCCGCTGCATCAGATCATAATGGCACTAAAAAACTTTTCCATAGTTCCGGCAACTGTGGTGATTACCGTCTCGACAACAGCCCTGATGAAGAACAAGAGGAGACCAGCAGAAGCTACGAAACAGTCGAAACTATCAATACCTATGAACGCTTGCTGCCGTACACACTTGATGTCAAGCTTTCCGATGCTCTCTGCTGGATTGACACCCAAGGCCATGAGATACCTATCCTAAAATCACTGCAGCCGTTGCTGGCAAGCGGTCTTCCTATAGTTTTTGAGTTTTGGCCCTACGGAATGGAACAACAAGGGGGCAGCATCCAGGAATTAGCTTCTATTCTCAATATTCCCAGCATACAAATAGGAATTATTTCAGCAGAAAGCATACGATCAATTACGCTTGAAGAGCTAAGGCTTTTCTGGATTAAGCTACGCGCAGTAGACACCACTAAGCCAGAGGGGGCAAGCTTTAGCAACATACTAATTCATACGATCTCCATTCAACAACAAATACCTCCACAAGAGCAAACAAGAATCGATATGACATTGGCATGCCATGACAGCGATTCCATCCCGAAGGTCTTGAACTCCGGGCAAGTATTCGAAGAGAATGGCAGCAATTATCAATTGATGCACAACGGCGTCAAAGTACTACACGGCGGCTACTATGGTGCATGGATGAGTGAAATCATCCATGGCCTTAATGGCCATCACGAACCGCAGGAAGAAAGAGTTTTCCATGAAGTTGTCAAAAGAGCCGCACATGATGGCCTGATGATTGAGCTTGGCTGTTTTTGGGCATACTATTCACTATGGTTTCTCAAGGATCATCCCCATCGCAAGGCGATTGGACTTGAACCAGATGCCACACATCTTCTAACCGCTCAAAAGAATGCAGCCATCAATGGGCTCAGTGAGCAAATTAGCTTTGTCCATGGCCTTTCAAGCATGCACAGCGCTGAATCCATGAATATACAAACGGAATCCGGGCAGCAATTGCAACTACCTGGCTATACACTGGCAAACCTCCTTGCCAGGGCCCAGATTGCACGCATTGAAATTGCTCACTGTGATGCACAAGGCGCAGAAAGTCACGTGGTTGATCAAATGATTGAACTCGGCAAAAAAGGGCAATTAAGGTTCGCAATCGTCTCCACCCATGCCTATGAGATCACGGGCGATCCACTGACCCATCAGACATGTCTTCATAAACTCCAGGCAGCTGGAGCACATATTATTGCTGAACACGATGTTCACGAAAGCTACAGTGGTGATGGGCTGATTGCGGCCTCATTCAGGGTCGAAGACCGAGATTTAACGGTAGAGCTCACCCATAATCGATACTCGACGACCCTCTTCCCAAACCCAGCGGTTCATTTAGCCGATTCAATCCGAGAAGTTACCCTGCTGCGAAAGCAAGTGGCAGATTTAGAAGCCAAACAGGCAGAAGCTGCAGCCACTCCACGAACAATCAAGCAGATGCTCAAAGCATTTCTTCCCAATGACTGATCGTCCGGATTTCTACTCGCAAAATTTTGAAGATGTCATGCTTGCGCGCTGTTTCTCCGATCGATCGCAAGGATTTTACATCGATGTTGGCGCACAACATGAAGAAGTCGAGTCTGTTACAAAGCACTTTTACGAAGCCGGCTGGTCTGGAGTCAATATTGAACCAGTGAAGGAATTCGCCGAAACCTTTAAGTGCCGAAAACGAGACATCATCGTATGCTGTGCTGCTGGAGCACAAGAGAGTACCGATACATTGGCTATTTCCTTGCGAACTGGCCTTTCAACGTTTAACCGGAGCAATGCCGCAAAAGCCAACGCCATGGGGCATATTGAAGAGTCGCGGGAAATCTCGATAAGGAAGCTGGATGACATCCTTCTGGACTTGGGACATGAGACACTAAGCTTCGAGTTTTTGAAGATTGATGTCGAGGGATTTGAGCTTGATGTTTTAGAAGGCATCGATCTACGCCGATACCGCCCTGAAATCATTCTCTGCGAAGTCACCGAACCAAATACTTCCCAAAAATCAAGTAATTACGCGAAGATTTGCGAGAAAGTTGAGGCCTTCAATTACCACCCAATCTATTTCGATGGCTTGAACCAGTGGTGGTGCACCTCTGAGAAACGATATCAACACAGTCCCTACTTTAGCCTGCCACCAGGCGTATTTGACTCTACAGACATTACTCCATATGCCGGCTTCAATTGCAGAAAGCAACTCCGTCATAGCGAAAAGCAAGCAAAAGAAGCGCAAAGACAACTAGCGGCAGATGCCATGCAAATAGATAGGGCAATCGTATCACGGAATGCAATCCAAAAAGAAATTAACGCCATTAAATCAAGTCGGTCGTGGCAAATGACCTACCTACTGCGTAAGTTGGCAGGGATTCTCCGTAAAGCAACTGGATCGGTCTAAAGTCTTGGCATCAAAAAAACATTTTTGGCGAGTCGAGAATTCCTCGTTCCCACAATTGCTCTGCCCATGAATCAAGTCGCTCTAATCGCCGGAATTACCGGACAGGATGGGGCCTATCTGGCCAAACATTTACTAGAGACCGGGTACAGGGTTGTCGGTAGCAGCCGTGATGCCCAAACTTGCGATAGAAGCAGGCTCCATCGGCTCGGCATACTCGAAGATGTTGAGCTCATCTCCCTAGCCCCAAATGACTTTCGCAGCGTTCTCAAAGCGCTGTCTTCACTGGCACCGGCGGAGGTTTACAACCTCGCCGGCCAAACAAGTGTAGGGCTCTCCTTTGATCAACCGGTCGAGTGCATGGAGTCGATCGCGGGCGGCACGCTGAACTTCCTGGAGGTGCTGCGCTATCTGGGCGCACCTACACGTCTGTTCAGTGCTGGAAGCTCGGAGTGCTTCGGCGATACCCAGCAGAACCCGGCCAGTGAGACGACCGCGTTCCATCCGAGAAGCCCCTATGCGGTAGCCAAAAGCACGGCCTTCTGGCAGGTGGCCAACTATCGCGAGGCATACGGGATCTTCTGCTGCACAGGTATCCTGGCCAACCACGAATCACCCTTAAGGCCCCAACGCTTTGTCACCCAGAAGATCATTGAGGGTGTGCGGCGGATCAAGCGGGGTGAGAGCGAGGAGCTCAGGCTTGGCAACCTGGACATTTGGCGCGACTGGGGTTGGGCGCCGGAATATGTCGTGGCCATGCATCAAATGCTCCAGGCTTCCAAAGCCAACGACTACCTGATTGCCTCAGGCCACACCACATCGCTGCGCGAATTTGTACGTTTAGCCTTTGCTGCTGCTGAACTTGAGGCTGAACCCTACCTAGTCAGCGATGCCACATTCCTTCGACCGAGTGATCTCAAGTATTCTGCAATGGATCCTAGCCTGATTGAGGTTGATCTCGGGTGGAAAGCCAAAATCACACCTGCCGAAATCGTACAGAGAATGTACCAGGGCAGCCTCTTTTGATTCTGGTATCACTGCTGATCTATACCACCATATCCCTGCATGCACTTACACTCTAGCCAGTAGCGCTCCATGCCCAGAAATCCAGTGGCCATTAACGCCCCATGATTGGCCTCATCGGAGACCGCGAAGGATTCGCTCAGACAGGTGGCATCCAAACCCTGGTCCAGCTTCTCTGTGGGCGCCTGCAGCGCGAGGGGTTCACCTACCGCATCCTCACCCAGACCCAACACGGCACCGATGACTACAGCAGCCTGGTTGTGGTGGGCTGCAGCAGCCCCTGGGCCTACGGAGTGGTGCTGAAGGCCTTACTGACAAAGCCGGGCATGGCTATCCACTGGATCCCCTGCTATCACCCACCCCGCTTTGTGACCCATCGACGCCGGGCCCAGTTAGCTGGCTGGGCGCTGAGATGCCTCCAGCGTTTCGGTGTCTGGGTGCACGCCATGAGCCAGAGCGAACAGGCCTACCTGAACCGGGGTCGGTGCTCCCTCAGCAGCCTACCGTTCGATTGTGAGGGCTCCGTCCAGAAACGCTCCGGGGGCGCGGTTACCCAGATCCCCCGTCGCTATGCCCTGGTGTTCCTAGGCCGACCCGTAGCCCAGAAGGGTTGGCCCCCATTCCTTCAGATCGTCGAACAGCTCGACTGGCCCTGCCTTGGAATCATTCCCTATCAGCCCAAAGATCGTATTCCAGCCAACCTGACAGTTCTTGTTGGCGCCCAAGATGATGAAGTGGCTGCAGGCCTCCGGGAGAGCAAGATTCTGATCCTGCCCTCGGACTATGAGTCCTTTGGATTTGCCCAAGCTGAAGCCTTGCTGTCGGGATGTTGTGTCCCAATCCTGGGCGAGTGGCCGCTATGGCTCAACGTTCCGGAGCTTGACTGGCGAGGGCTATCACCACCACAGACGGCCCAGCGGGTTCGCGAGATTCTCGCCGATCCTGAACGACTGTCCCAGCTACGATCTCGACAGATGCAAAGCTGGAACCTGAGAGCAGAACGACAGGCTCCGGCCCTTCCACCCCTGCATGGCTGACGGACACCAAAGGGCGCTGGTGAGTGTGTTGGTTCCGTTTCGGAACGCCGCACCGTTTCTAGGAGCATGCTGTCGTTCGATCCTGGAGCAGACCTACACCAACTGGGAAGCGATACTGATTGATGACAACTCAATCGATGGGAGTCTGGGGATCGCCTGGAAGTTTGTGGCTTGTGATCCCCGCTTTCGGCTGATCCCCTCTGGGCGGAACCCAGGGGATCCAGCCGGACCATGGCTGCCAAGAAATCGGGGCCTGAAAGCCGCTGAAGGCGCCTTTGTCGCCTTCCTCGATGCTGATGATGTTTGGCACGCCGAGAAACTTGAGCGCCAACTATATATGATGCAAAATACGCGGAGTGATTTTTGTGTCAGCGCTTATTTTCGCTTTGCCGACAGCACAAAATGGATCAGCGAGTTGCGCACGCCTCCAAACAAGATCCGCCCCTCTCTGGTGGCACTGATTAATCCTTTTCCACTCTCAACGATCCTGGCCAGACGCCAATGCTTGGGCCAGGGGTTTCGGCCCGTCTGCCATGAAGACCACGATGCCTGGCTCAGGCTTTTCCAGGCCTCCACGGTGCGCTACTGCTGTGTGGCGAGCCCATTGGCGGCTTACCGAATTCACCAGAGCAACATCACCGGCTCTTGGTGGCAGAAGCTGAACATGCGCAAGCAGTTCGAAGAGCAATATGGATCTGGCTGGAGCCCGGTTCACTTCATACTTTTCCTGCTGCTGCAGGTTGGTCATCAACTCAGATCACTGAGCTGGAGATTACGCAGGACATCGATTGAGAGTATGGGTTTTCGGGCGGGGGCCATCAGCGCAGGCGAGGCGACACTGGAGGCGTATCAAGCGTCCGAAAAGATGGTGGACGCTTCAGGTAATGGAGGCGAGCCCTGAGCGTCCGATAAAGATCTCCAATACCCCCATGCTGCCTAAGAATCAACCACAGAATCAGCTTGAGAACATTCAGCAAATGCCTGAATGCAACCATGGAGTCGCGCAGCTTCAACAACAATTGACGACATGCCAAATAAAGCTGCCTCTTGGCATCTCCAAGTGTCGGCACAACGGCAAGGGCTGCGGGAGAGCGATGCGCCAAAGCCTCCCTAGGCTGATAAAGGGCGCGACCAGCTGCCTGAGTGCTCAACAAGTCTTTCAATATGGCAATCAAATAAAAAGACTGCTGAGGATGCTTGGACTCAGCTAGAGAGCGCCCAGATAGCGTCACAGCCTGCATGGATTCCCTCAGGGCCTGGCGGAAGGCCTGCCGATCAGGCTCTGCCCAGTTGACCGCAGTGGCCAGTGTCGCCAGGTGTGACCGATAGACAACGGAACTTTTGCCCATCTCCACCAGTGAGAAGGGGCAGGGGTGATGGGGCCCAGGGCCAAAAAACGGATAATCCGTGATCCCTCCATAGTTTGTGAAAACTGTGGCCAGACCATAAGCATCGGCCTCAATGATATTCAACCCAAGCCCCTCGGAGCGATGCGGAGAGGCATAGACCTGGCAGACCAGGAACAATCGCTGGAGGTCAGCTTGTGGAAGGCTGGCATTCAAAAGAAAGACATTAGGTAGCGAAGCAATCCGTTCGATCAAGCCCAAATACTGGTCAGCAAAGGAAGCTCCAGCAGAGCACTTGAGAATCAAGGCCTGATCCTCCATACCGGACTCAGAAAAAAGATCAATCAAAAGGGATGGATTCTTGCGTTCGACACAGCTCCGAAAATCGAAAACGCTGAGAGTAAGCGTCTTGAAACGATGAATCTCAAGCTCCAGCCCAAGTGAGAACAAGAAATCTTGATCACTGCCCGCAGAGACTGGATCACCTGAGGCCGAGGCGATAGAGGTGTAGAGCTGGCGATAATCAAGGGGTGCGTAAATTAACTTTTGCCGCGGCAGCAGGCGGGCTAGGCTGTCATAAATGAATTGGGTTGGGGCCAACACTCGATCCAAATACTTAGCTGCCTCAGCATGGGCTGGAACAGGGCACTCAAGCTCCCACCACCAATAGCCAAGATTGCAGACCCGCGAAAAGTATTGATTGGCGATTCCCGTATTTACATAGTGAAGCATCTGGTCTGCATTGATAAGAAAAAGCGACGGTGCATCCCCATGAAATGAACAAAGCCCAGCCAGAGATTCAACCCAATCCAGATCACGATCCTGGATTGGCATCGCCTTGGCGGGATCAATTGTGAAGGAGAAGCGAAGACCAGCCTCGCTGAGGCCACGCAGAATCAGGCCAGTGATCCTGCCGACACCAAAAGAAAAATTTGGATAACCAATCACGTTGAGCTGTGCCTGAGATGCCTCACTAGAAGAAGAGGCGTCAGAGTTAAGATGCCCAAGATCGGGCAAATGTATCCCTATAGCACCCAGAATATTGGACGCGGCATGCATCACACCTGAACGTGACAGACTACTGATGCCATGGAGTGCCCGAAGAAAAGCATCTTCATCCTCAAAGCGAGAAGGAGGCAGCATTGCCATGCCAGCATTAGAGCGCTCAGCCAGAAAACGATTCAGATCACGGCGCTCTGGTGGCTTGAGCCGATAATACTGAGATTGCCTCTTTCCCTCATATCGTACAGCACCAATTAAGTCAGCGGGAACGTTAAGATTGAGATCGGACAAACGCCTTCGGTGAGAACTTGTTGTGGCCGCATAACTGGCGGCAAGCCTTTCAATGGTTTTGCTTCCTCCCCTTGGGCTCCGCGGATCTCTACCTCCATATTTTGAGATTCCAATAGAGCCTGAAACTCGAAGTCCGCTGAAATGAAAGAAAACCAAAGGTCGATCAACAACTGAGCCATCATTCTGAACATCACCGATCAAACGAACATGAAGCCTGCCACTAGAATGGAGATAAAGAAGTCTCTCCTGCATATTCCAATAGGCGATATTCAGTGCAGGACTACGGTTTACACGAACTTGGCAAATAGATGGGAACATGTCGCCGAAACGCTGGTCGGTGAAGAGATTCTTTTCAAGCCAGTTTAGGGAATCATAAACAAGCTGCCGCTTCCAGAAATCAATAACCCTCCTGGACCTTGTGGTATTCTCAAAATGAACAAAGCCAAAGTTATAAGATCCGCAAGCACGGATATTATGCAGTGTGGGATTCTGCGCGGCATTCAGAGAATCCGTCAATACATGAGGGGTAACTACGCAATCCCAACCGGCTCCTTCACCTGCAAGATCATAGGGCTCAAGGCAACTGAAAAACTGGATGTCAGGATCAATATATGTAGCGGACAAAGGAGAATACTTTTCAAGCAAATAGTCAAAAATCCATGGCTTCACCGAGGTACTGTATTCAGTAATGTCGTAATAGAGGCTCATGGCAGACACCTCTCTAGAGCGTTCAAATATTTCCGGAATCGCAACCAGCGCGCTTGAAGGAGCAGAAAGTAATCCCTGCAACCTCGCTAGCTGTTCTGCACCCAAGGCAGGGTAATCAACAAGAACAATAATGAAG
>Ga0209598_10003360_pt1 | contig 12109 bp, 6 predicted proteins | sample M_140807_EF_Meta_FD_187317 | JGI IMG/M metagenome (GOLD analysis project Ga0209598, IMG submission 187317) | Freshwater microbial communities from Lake Montjoie, Canada to study carbon cycling - M_140807_EF_MetaG (SPAdes) (version 2) | ecosystem: Environmental > Aquatic > Freshwater > Lake... | reverse complement strand
CTTCCATGATGCCCTAGGGCTTTCCCTGGAAGAAAAGCTCATTGATGTCCTGAAGCAGCAACAGTTCACAAGCCCTGAACGTATCTTCATTCAGTCATTTGAGGTGTCGAACCTCAAGGATCTTAATTCCAAGTTGCTGCCACAGTCTGGTCTTAATCTCCCGTTGGTCCAGCTTCTTGACGCATATGATGTTGCTGATGACGGATCTCTAGTTTACGCCGATGTTAATGCTCGTCCCTATGACTTTGCCATTAAGGGCGATAAGCGTACCTACGCCGATCTGCAGACTCTCTCTGGCTTGGCCGAAATCGCCACCTATGCAGATGGTATTGGTCCCTGGAAGCCGATGATCCAGTCCACAAAGATTGTGGACGCGAACAAAGATGGCCGTGCCGATGATCTGAATGCCGATGGTGTTGTCAACGGGCAGGATCGCGTGCTGGCAACCCCGAGCTCATTGGTCAGCGATGCCCATGGGAAGGGCTTGTTTGTCCATGCCTATACATTCCGCGATGAGGCGCGCTATCTCGCCAGCAGTTATGCAGGCAATCCGCAGACTGAGTTTTCTAATTTTATCAACCTTGGAGTTGATGGCTTCTTCACGGATTTCCCGGGTACCGGTGATCTAGTTCGTGACCAGTTGGCTGATTCACAGGTGCGTTCACCTCAAAATCCCCTGGTTCGCTCCACGCCAACATTTGATACCCTTTCCGGCAAGGCTCCGATCGTCATCGGACATCGTGGGGCCAGCGGCTCCCGCCCGGAGCACACCCTTGACTCCTATAAAGTTGCTATTGCCCAGGGCGCCGATTTTATCGAGCCGGACCTGGTGGTGACCAAGGATGGCGTGCTAATCGCTAGGCATGAACCCATGCTTGCCGTTGTCCTGCTTGATGCCAATGGTGTTATCTTGCGGGATGGCAATGGTGCCCCGTTGCTGAACACCACGGATACAAGCACTGATGTCTACAAACGCGCTGAGTTTGCTAGTCGTCTTACGGTCAAGCGTCTAGATGGCGTGCTGAGGGGTGGCTGGTTTGCAGAGGACTTTACCCTTGCAGAGGTGAAGCAACTCAATGCCATTGAGCGGATTCCTGCCCTGCGTGGAACCGAGTTCGATGGTGATCAGCTCAAAGTTCCCACCCTTGCCGAGGTTATCCAACTCGTTAAGGATGTGGAGAAGGATACCGGTCGCAAGATCGGCATTTATCCCGAAACCAAGCACCCCAGCTTCTTCCTTGTCGATGGCAAGCAGTTGGATGGAACAACCCTAATCAATAAAAACACCAGTCAGCTATTGGTGGATACCCTTAAGGCGAATGGCTTCACTGACCCAGCTCGGGTTATCATTCAGTCCTTTGAGGTTAGCAACCTTAGCCAACTGAACAGCACCATCATTCCGTCCGCCGGCCTAGACCTGCCCTTGGTCCAGTTGTTCGGTGGCAGTGGCAAGCCTTACGACTTTGAGCTTGCCAGCGATAGTCGCACCTATTCCAGCTTGGCCACCCCCGAAGGCCTCGCCTCGATTAAGGCCTATGCGGATGGCATTGGTCCCAATAAGGGCCGCATCCTGCCGATGACCTATCTGGATACCAACGCCGATGGTGTTCGCGATGACCTTAATAAGGACGGTCAGATTAGTGATGCAGATTCTGTAGTCGGCAGCCCCACCACGCTTGTGGCCGATGCCCATGCGGCAGGACTTTATGTTCACCTCTACACCCTGCGTGATGATCCCTTTTTCCTCCCAAGTACCTATAACGGCAATGCGTCGGCTGAATTCCGAGCCTTTATTGATCTCGGTGTGGATGGATTCTTTACAGATTTTCCTGGTACTGGTAATGCTGTCGTGGCCAGTCGCTACTTAGATGGCTTTGGGGCCAGCGGCAGCAACCAGCATTACGACGACCAAGTGACCGCCAATTTGGGTGGTTCCGGTGGTTTTGAGGGCATGGCCGCAAGCCCCGATGGCAAAACCCTCTATCCGCTGCTGGAGAAGACCGTAAGCGGAGATCCGGCCGGAGCGCTAAGGCTCTACAGCTTTGATGTTGATAGCCGTAGTTTTACTGGTCTGGTCGGTTACTACCGCATGGACCAACCTGGTCATGCCATTGGCGACCTGACGCCTGTCAATGACCACGAGTTTATTGTGATAGAGCGCGACAGCAGCCAGGCCAGCGCAACCGGATTCAAGAAGCTGTTCAAGATTGATATTGATCAGAAAGACGCCCAGGGTTATGTAGCCAAGCAGGAGCTCGCTAATCTCATGGCGATCCAAGACCCAACGGATCTGAATGCTGATGGCAGCAATGTTTATACAATGCCATTTACGACGATTGAAAATGTACTCCTTCTCGACCCTGAGAGGGTGTTAGTTGCCAATGATAATAATTATCCCTTCTCCCTTGGCCGCCCCCCTGCGATCGACAACAATGAAATCGTTGTTCTTCAGTTTGATGCACCGTTAGACCTTGATCCCCGCCTCGGCCTCTCTGCTGCCATGGGCCTCGCCCCCAACACAGTGGTTGGCACTAGTGGGGTCGATGATGTGGTGCCTGGTCCGCTGTACAGCCCCGGTAACTTTGATGGTCGAGGCGATGTTCTGTTTACCGGAGCCGGCAATGACGTGGTGGATGCGGAGCTCGCCAGCGGTTACGACAACAGGATTTTCACAGGTTCCGGCGCCGACGTGATCTATGCGGGCAGCCGCGATGTGGTTACCGGCGGCAACGGCAGCGATCAAATCTGGGCAACCGGAGGCGATGGCAACCGCCTCAGTGGCATGGGTGGCGATGACGAATTCATCATCGGTAGCGTCGCTAACCGGGCCCTAGGCGGTGCTGGCGACGATCGTTTCATCATCCTTGCAGGAGCCGGCATCAATTACCTCAATGGTGGCGTCGGAGCCGATCAGTTCTGGTTGGTGAGCGAACCGGGAGACCGGCCTGTAGCCAAGCAGGTCGTGATGGATTTCAGCGCTGGCGCAGACAAGGTGGGCCTGCGTGGCTTGTCTTTCTCTGCCCTCAGCTTCAGCCAGGTGGGTGCCGACACCTTGTTGAGTAGCTCTGGTGCAGCCATTGGCCAGTTCAATAACCTCAGCGTCTCCACGTTGAATAACCAGGCCAACTTCCTGTTCAGTTGAGATTGTTCTGCTATTGACCTCCTCCCCATACGGCGGAGGAGGTTGCCCGTGGCGTCCCTTTGGTTGTCGTGATACGCGATTCGTGTATCGCATCGCTGAAGGGGCGCCTTTCAATTGTCGATCTGTTGAGCTGGATGTCCCAAGGTTGGCCAGGATTTTTCTCTGTATTTTTTGTGTGTAGTGTGAGTCACAGCCTGCAGTTGGGCTTAGGGGGCCTGGCGTTGTTGTCGCCGTCGTAGCCTTTTTAGAGCCTCATGACTGCGATCCCATTTTTGCTTTCATTCCCGACGTCCTGGTCTGAGCTGTTGCCCCTGCTGGCCACCCCTCTCGGGGCGGTGGCCTTCGTGCCCCTCTACGCCCTCTGGGTCACCCTGCTGTTGCCGGGGGTGTGGGCTTCGATGCTGGCCGGCGCCCTCTACGGCACCTGGTTGGGCAGTTTGGTGGTGTTCGTGGGGGCCTGCCTCGGCGCCGAGATCGTGTTTCTTCTCGGGCGGGGTCGGCTGCGGGGCTGGGCCCGCCGGCGGCTCGCGGCGGCTCCGAAGTTGCTAGCGGTGGAGCAGGCCGTGAGCAGGGAGGGGCTTCGCCTTGTGTTGCTCACCCGCCTCTCGCCGGCCTTTCCCTTCAGCCTCCTCAACCTGGCCTATGGCCTCAGTGAGGTGAGCCTGAGGGATTACACGATCGGCCTCATCGGCATCCTGCCTGGCACCGTGCTGTTCTGTGCCCTCGGGGCCCTGGCGGGCGATGTGACACGCTTTAACACCGTGCTGGCCGGCCAGGCCGATCCCCTCACCTGGGCGGTGCGGATCCTGGGGATCATTGCCACCGTGGCGGTGACCCTTCTGATTACGCGGGTTGCTCGGCGTGCCCTGGCGGATCAGCCCGTTGCTCAGATTTCCGAGCTTACCGATGGTCCTCCATCCGGCGGCCCTTCCTGAGGCAGGGGCTTACTGAGATCCCGCAGCGCTGCGATCAGCACGAACCAGACGAGCCGCAGGCGGGCCGGCAGCCCGGGCCGCGCCGCCAGGGTTTGGTATTTCGCGCGGCCGCAGGGGGTTCGGATCCACTGCGCTAGCGAGGCGGGAAAACCAGGGGGTGATGCTTGTGGGCCAGCGGCGGTGGATGGGTTCATGCCTTGCTCACGACTTGATCCAGTCTGGTGCTGCCCAGCGAATGAATGTCCTCTCAACCCGACAGACAACAGGGGTTCGCTCCCGGTTGCTGAAGGGCCATGGCGCGCCCGGCCACAACCGCTTCAGATCCTTTGCAGGGATTTCGCCTTGTCCTTGAAGTCGCTGAGCAGGAGCTGCAGGTAGGTCACCTTGCGCAGCTTCACGTTGGCCGTGATCGACATGCCCACCTGCAAAGGCAGGGTGACGCCGCTCTTGAGCTTGAGTTGCTGGCTGTTGAGGCGGATATCCACCGGGAATCGGTAGAACTGCGTCATCTGGTCGGGGGGAACGGCATCGGAGCTGATCTTGCGCACCTTGCCCTGCAGCACACCGAAATCGCTGGCGGGGAAGGAATCGATGCTGATGTCGGCGGCCTTGCCTACCTGCACGAAACCGATGTCCTTGCTTGGCACTTCCACACGGGCCTCGAGGCGATCGAAGGGAACGATCTTCATCACCGGCTCACTGGTTTCGGCCACGAAGCCCTTGGATTTTGGTTTGAGCTCGAACACCAAGCCCGCCTCTGGAGCGCGGATCGTCTGGTAGCGGATGTTCACGTTCAGCTCGATCAGCTTGCTGCGCAGGTCCGCCAGATTGCTTTGCAGTTCGCGGGATCCTTGCTCAAGGATCGCCTGCTGCCGCAGCCGTTCGACCTTCGCCTGCTGCAGCCGACCCTGCACCTCCTGCACCTTGTTGCGCTGATTCAGGAACTGCAGCTCGGCGGTGGCGCCCTCCCGGTTGAGCTTGTCGAGTCGGCTGAGTACCTCCTTCTCCAGGACAAGGCTGTCGCGTAGAACCTCCTGTTCGGTGTCATTCACCGCCAGGTAGCGGGTGAGCTCCTCTTCCTTGAGGAGAAGCTGTTGCTCTTTGAACAGGATTGTTTTCTCGACGCTGGCCTTGCGGTCCTGGGTGGCCTCGGTGTCGAGCCTCAGCAAGAGTTGCCCCTTTTTCACCCGATCCCCTTCCTTCACTAGCACCTGATCCACCACGCCACCGACGGGCATCTGCACATCTTTGACGACACCCAGTGGTTCGAGCTTCCCTGGAGCGGTCACGATTTCCTCGGTCTTGGCGAAAGCCAACCAGGCCACGGCGAAACCGGTGACACCCATCAGGGCCCAACTAATGCCGCGGGCCCAAAAGCGTGATTGCTGCAACACCACATCGTCGCTGTCGCTGTGAATCGAGCGCTCGATGCTGTTCTGGGCCTGCCGGAAAAGGTCGTTCGGCGTTGGAATCCGCGGGGCCATCAGCTCGCCTCCTGCTGGCGATAGAGCGCGTAATAGCGGCCTTTGAGTTCCATCAATTCCTCGTGGGTTCCAGTTTCAACGATCGCGCCCTGGTGCATCATCACGATCTGATCGGCCCTCCGGATGGTGGAGAGCCGGTGGGTGATAAAGAACACCGTGCTCTCCTTGAGCGAGTCCTTGAGGTTGTCACAGACCTGACGCTCGGTGTCGTAATCCAGGGCGCTGGTGGCTTCGTCCATGACCAGCAGTCGCGGATTGCTTAAGAGGGTGCGGGCGATGGCGATTCGCTGCCGCTGGCCACCGGAGAGGGAGGCTCCCCGTTCACCAACGGATGTGCTGTACCCATTGGGCAGCTGCATGATGAAATCATGGGCGGCTGCGGTTCGGGCGGCCTGCACGATCGAATCGGAGGGAGCCTCAGGATTGGTGAGCGCGATGTTCTCGCTGATCGTGCCGGAGAATAGCAAAGGATCCTGGGGCACGATGCCGATCTGGCGGCGCAGCGAATAGAGCTCCACCTTGTCGATGTCATAGCGGTCGACCAGGATTCTTCCCCTGGTGGGGGAATAGAGGCGGGGTAACAGCTTCATCAGCGTGCTCTTGCCGCTGCCGCTCTGGCCCACCACTCCCACAAAGGTTCCCTGGGCGATGTGGAGGTCGACGTTCTTGAGAACTTCAGGAGAGCCGGGGGAGAAGCTGAAGCTCACGTTCTCGAATTCAACATCGCCGTGCACCGGTGGCAGGGGGATGTTTGCCTTGTCGGCCTCGCTCGACTCCTCCGGTGTATCGACCACATCGGCAAGGCGCTCAAACGACACCTGCAGCTCCTGGATGTTTTGCCAGATTGATGAAAGCCGCAGCAGGGGCTGGGTCACATAGCCGCTGATGATCCGGAAGGCGATCAGTTGCCCCAGGGTGAGTTCACCCTTCAGCACCAGGGAGGCCCCGACCCACAGCACCAGCAGCTGGGAGAGCTTCTGCAGCACCTGGCTCGTTTCATTGAGGAAGGTGCCAGTGATCGTTTTTTCGAAGGTGCGCGCGATGTACTTGGAGTAAAAATCCTGCCATTTCCAGCGGCTCACCATTTCAACGTTCTGGGCCTTCACGGTCTGGATGCCGGTGAGCACCTCCACCAGGTGGCTTTGGGTGCGGGCGTTCTCCTCGGCCGACTGGCGGTACTGGCGGCGGAACAGGGGTGCCCCCAGCAGGGTGAGGGCGATTTGGATGGGCAGTACACCCAGGGCAATGATCGTGAGAAGCCAGCTGTAGAGCGCCATCACGATGATGTAGATCACCGAGAAGGCCGCATCCAGCAACGTCATCAGGGCCTGGCCCGTGAGGAAGTTGCGGATCTTCTCGAGTTCGGCGATGCGGGTGCCCAGTTCCCCCACCGGCCGTCGGTCGAAATAGCCCAGCGGCAGGCGGAGCAGGTGGTCGATCACCTCGGCACCGAGTCGCAGATCGATGCGGTTGGTGGTATCGGTGAATAGGAAGGTGCGCAGCGCTCCGATGACTCCCTCCATCAGGGTTACCACCACCAGGGCCATCCCGAGGATCTGCAGCGTGTCGAGGCTGCGCTGGGAAATCACCTTGTCAATGATCACCTGAATCAGCAGGGGATTGGCGAGGCTGAACAGCTGCACCACGAAGGAGGCCAGCAGCACTTGCAGCAACATGCCGCGGTAGCGCTTTAGGGCGGGCCAGAACCATCCCGGGCCGAATTTCTGGCCCGGCGTGGTGGTGCTGCGCTCAAACAGCAGGAGTTCCAGCCCCTCGGGATAGGTCTCGGCAATCTCCGCCGGCTTAAGCTGCACCCAGCCCTCCCCGGGGGACGCCAGCCGCAGCCCGGCTGCATTGCTGGCGGTCACCACTGCAAAGCTGCCCTTCCAGGGAATCAGGCAGGGGGTGATCAGCCTGGTGGCGGAGCCCGGCGTCACTTTGGCGCCCGTTACCAGCAGGCCGAGCATGGCGGCGATCTGGCCGCAGAGTTGCAGGTCGGGTTCGAGTCCGCGGCGCAGCTTGTCGCGCAACACCTTGTCGACGGCGTCGCGCCGGTAGGGCAGTTCGAGCATCTGCCCCAGCATCTGGAAGCAGGCCAGGGTTTCTTCGAGCGTGCCCCGGGCCCGCACCAGTTGCATACCTCTGGAACGGTCGCCGGCGCCCAGATCCAGGCTGGTGGGCTGGCTGGGACCGCCGGATTGGCCACTCTCTCCGCTGGGGTCTTGCGACGTCGTGGCGAGCTTGCCACCTGCCCCGGGGCCGATGCTGGTCAGCGGCTCCTCGGGGTCGGTGGCTCCCTCCTGCACGGCCAGCAGCCGCAGGGGCAGCGGCGGCCGCGGGCGCGGCAGGGGTGAGTCGGCATCGAGCTGGCTGCCGATCTCCAGGCCGGGCACATTGGCGCTGCCGAGCACACAGTGCTCGTCCGCCGCCAGATCCAGTGTCTTCGCCCCGGCGGCGGGATCCACGGCCCGCACGGCGGAACGCAGGCGTTCCAGGCGTCCCCGCCACTGGTTTGGATCAAAGCTGGGGGCCCCGGCGTGGGCGCTGTCCCGGCGGTGCAGCAGGTTATGGAGTTCCGCGGTCCACACCTCAGTGGCGCACCAGCTCCGCAGGCCCGCTTCGCTCTGGAGCAGTTCCAGCATCACGCCATCCGGGATGGCGGCCACCAGGAGCTCGGTGGCCGCGCTCACCGACTCGCAGCCCTCGGCGCGCAGCAGGGAGGCCAGCCCGATGATCGCCCCTGCCCGTAGCCGTTCCAATGTGAACGGCCTGTCCTCGCGCTCACCCAGCAGGCGCGCCTCGCCTTCCAGCACCACCAAAACCCTATTGCCGACGCTATCGCCGGCGCTCACCATCTCCCCTTCGCGGAATCGCACCAGGCTGGCGTTCCGTTCAAGTAGCCGCCGGCCTTCGTTGGAGAGGGAGTTGAAGGGCGCGATCGTTGCGATCGCCTCGGGCGATCCCTGCAGAGAAGCCGTCATGCCGTGGGGTGGGCGGCGAGCAGAAGGCCCACTTCCTCGTCGACCCATTCTTCGAAGAGCTCGCGGGCCATGCGATCGCGCATCTCGTTATCAAAGCTTGCTGATCGTAGCGATTCAAGCCGCAGCACTAACCACCATTTTTCGATGCGAAGTGGAGCTTGCACCTGGCCGGGCCGGCTGGTGCGCAGCAGTTCAGCCAGGGCCGGATGGGCCTGCAGCAGGGGCACCGGGCCTACCACGCCCCGGGTGGAGCGCTCCGGACCCTGCGCATAGCGAGCCGCTAGTTCGGCGAAGTCGGCTTCGCCTTCGGCGATGCGAAGGTAGAGCTCCCGGGCTAGGGCGGCATCATCGACACGAAGCAGGCTGTAAATCACCTGGTCGAGCTGGTTTTTGCGGGCGAGGAAGCGCTGTTCAGCTCGGTGGGAGAAGTGCTCTTCGCAGTGGCGGTTGATCCTGCGGGGCAGTTCGGCCTGCCAGAGGGCATCGGCTTCCTGGAGCCCATGGCTCTTGAGGTGCTGGACCACTGCCTCGGTGGAGCCCAGCCGATTGGCGGCGCCCCAGGCTTGGCGTGCCTCCTCGCTCTCCTGTTCGCTGATGCTCACATCGGCCACGGCGGCGGCGATCACGCTCTGGCGCAGCAGGGGAACCAGCAGGCCATGGCGGGCCAGAGATCTCCAGAGGTCTGGCGGGATGGCGGGCAGGCGAATCGCAGCGGAGCCCGGATCCCCGCTGGGGGCTAGGGGCGCCAGCGGAGCACCGTTGGGGGTGTGGGGTGCGTGGGTCAAGGCTGGAGGCAGCCACTGCCGAATAAAGCCATCATGCCTGGTCAGGAGCTGCTTTCAGTTCCCCCCCGGACTGCTTCGCCAGGCGGTCAGGCCGCGCCCGGGCCCGGGGCCGGTGTGGCCAGCAGGGCCCGCAGACCCGCTTCATCGAGCACCGCCACCCCGAGGCTCTCAGCCTTGGCCAGCTTGCTGCCCGCTTCGTCGCCGGCCACCACCCAGGTGGTTTTGCGACTCACCGAACCGCTCACCTTGCCGCCCGCCGCCTCGATCAGGGCCTGGGCCTGGCTGCGGGAGAGGCCGGCCAGGGTGCCGGTGAGCACGAAGGTCTGGCCCTCCAGGGGCCGCTCCCCCGCCGGTGTGGCGGCGGCCTGACGCTCCCCCTCGCTGGCCGCCAGGGAAAAGCCGAGGCCCTCCAGCTCCGCCAGCAGCGCCTGGTTGGCCGGCGTGGCGAACCACTGCTGCAGCGACTGGGCGATCTCGCCGCCGATCCCGAAGACTGCTGTGATCAGCTCAGGGCTCTCCAGCGCCGCCGTCGCCAGATCGGTGGCACTCGGGAAGGCCCGGGCCAGGGCCTTGGCGTTCACCTCGCCCACGTGGTGGATGCCGAGGCCATAGAGCTGGCGGTGCCAGGGCTGGCGGCGGCAGGCCTCCAGGGCCGCTACCAGGTTGGCGGCCGATTTCTCCCCCATCCGCTCCAGGCTGGCCAGCAGGGCCCCATCGAGCCGGTGCAGATCGGCGAGCGAGCGCACCAGCCCCCGGTCCACCAGCTGCTCGATCAGTTTCGTGCCGAGCCCGTCGATGTCGAGGGCGCCCTTGCTCACCCAGTGGCGCAGGGAGCCCCGCAGGATCGCTGGGCAGCTGCTGTTCACGCAGCGGGTGGCCGCCTCCCCCTCCTCGCGCACCAGCTCCGAGCCGCACTCCGGACAGGCGTGGGGCAGGGCCAGGCGCACCGCGCCGTCGGGCCGCAGCTCAGGCAGCACCCGCACCACCTCGGGGATGATCTCGCCGGCCTTGCGCACCACGATCGTGTCGCCGGCGTGCAGATCCAGCTCGGCCAGCCGGTCGGCGTTGTGGAGGGTGGCCCGGGCCACGCTGGTGCCGGCCAGGGGCACCGCTTCGAATTCGGCAACCGGCGTCACCACCCCGGTGCGGCCCACCTGGCAGGTGAGGCGCAGCAGGCGGCTGGGGGCCTCTTCGGCGGCGTACTTGAGGGCGATGGCCCAGCGGGGTGCCTTCTGGGTGAAGCCGGCGCTGTCCTGCAGGCGAAGGTCGTTGAGCTTGATCACCACGCCGTCGGTGGCGTAGGGCAGTTCCCGCCGGGCTTCCTCCCAGTGGGCGCAGAAGGCCTCCACGGCGGCCAGGTCGCCGAGCAGTTCGGCGTTGGGATTGACGCGGAAACCGGCGGCCTCCAGCCAGCGCAGCGCCTCCCACTGGCTGCGGGGCGGTGGCGGATCGCCGGCGTCGGCAGCGGAGATCCGCAGCCCATCGGCATCGTCCGGCAGGTGCAGGGTGTAGGCGAAGAAGTCCAGCCGCCTCGCTGCCACCACCTTCGGATCGAGCTGGCGCAGGGTGCCGGCGCAGGCGTTGCGGGGGTTGGCGAAGGCGGCCTCGCCTCGGGCCAGGCGCTCGGCATTGATCGCGGCGAAGGTGGCATCGGGGATCAAGGCCTCGCCCCGCACCTCCACCCAGGCCGGCGGATCGGCCAGCTGCAGGCGCAACGGCACGCTCTGGATGGTGCGCACATTGGCGGTGATCTCCTCGCCCCGTTCACCGTCGCCCCGGGTGGCGGCCCGCACCAGCAGGCCGTTCTCGTAGCTCAGGGCCAGGGCGTTGCCATCGATCTTGAGCTCACCCACCATCGGCAGCGCCGGCAGCGGTTCACCCGGCGCGGGGGTGCGATCCAGAACCTTGAGAAGACGGGCGAACCAAGCTTCCAGCTCCTCAAGGGTGAAGGCGTTGTCGAGGCTGAGCAGGCCGATGCGGTGCTCCACGCTGCCGAAGCCCTCGGCCGGCTGCCCCCCCACCCGCTGGGTCGGGCTGTCGGGACTGAGCAGCTCGGGAAAGGTGCCCTCCAGCTCCAGCAGCTCCCGGTAGAGCCGGTCGTAGACCGGGTCCTCCATCACGGGCGCATCGAGCACGTAGTAGGCGTGGGCGGCCCGTTGGAGGAGCTGGCGTAGTTCAGCTGTCCGCTCCCGCGGCGGGTAATCCCCGGAAGCCGGCCGACCATCCCCTGCAGTGCCGGGGGCCTCTTGCCTGGCCACTCCCTCATCGGCCGGGCGGGCGCTGCCCGCCGCGGGGGAACCTTCAGAGGGGGCTGCGGACGACACGGTGGAAGGGAACTCCGATGAACATCCCGGCCGGGAGGCCGAGCCGGCTTGTGGTGCAGGCCCCTGGTGCGAGGGTCCCGGGGCGGGCCTCAAGCATCCGGGCCCGGCAGGGGGGCGATCAAGCCGCGGCGGTCTTCTGAATCCGGTCCACCCGCCAGGCCTCATCCACCTTCACGAAGGTGAAGTCGAGCGGCAGTTCCTCCTTGCCGTCGGACTTGAGTTTCACCGTGAGGATCACCTGGTCGTCCTGCAGGCGGGGACGGCCGGATTTGAGGTTGCGGAACTTGTTGAGCTGCAGCCCGGCCAGGAAGCGGATGAACTGCTGGCGGTTCACGTGGGAGCGGTAGTTCTTGGTGGTTAGCAGGTAGGCGCCATCCACCTGGCCGGAGGCCACCTGGGTGAAGAACTGCTTGATCAGGGGGTTGATGCCGCGGGCGCTGAGCACCAGCTTCACCGCC